>Ga0137403_10000142_pt1 | contig 86316 bp, 72 predicted proteins | sample CZOMad2_1_16fung_FD_122057 | JGI IMG/M metagenome (GOLD analysis project Ga0137403, IMG submission 122057) | Vadose zone soil fungal communities from Angelo Coast Range Reserve, California, USA - CZOMad2_1_16fungal (Hybrid Assembly) | ecosystem: Environmental > Terrestrial > Soil > Vadose zone...
CGGAGACCGTCCGGAAGCGGCCGGAGGGAATCCGGAACCTCCCGGAGACGGTCGGGAAGCGCCCGGAGGAGTTTCGGAAGCGCCCGGAGGGAGTCAGCGTCCCCCTGCCGCCGCCTTCCGTAGCGCCACCTGCCCCGACGAGACCACCTGGAGCTTCCAGTCCTCGGCGCGGGTGCCCTGGAGGTTCGTGTGACCGGCGACGAAGAAGAGGCGGGAGGTGTCCGGCCCCTGGGGCGTGGTGCAGAAGCGATCCTGGAGATAGAACGGCGGAATCGTTTGATAGTAGAGGGTCGCCCGCAGGCTCGCCGCCTGGCCGCGGAGGTCCGCGGTGGGGATCTCGTAGGTCACCTCGTCGCCTCCGCCGCCCAACCCGTTCTTGGAGCGCGGCTGGTACCAGGGGTCGTTCACCTGGCCGCCCCGGCCGTCCGGCAGCTCGGGAAGGACGTGCTCCACGAGCTCCTCGGCCGAGTACTTGGCGCTCCCCAGCCCCTCCGCCTCGGCCAGCCGCAGGTCCGGGGTCCAGCCCTTGGGGAGCAGCCGGTTGTCCTTCACCACCTTGGCGAGCGACAGGAAGCTCGTCGTCAGCCGGCCCTGGGGATCGCGCACCAGCTCCTGGAAGATCTGCACCTGGTCCTGGCGGGTGATCGTCTTGTAGTGGGGTTGGAAGAGCGGCGCGTCCTTCCCCGGCTTGCAGTCGTTCTGCCACATGAATTCGCCGGCGATCGGACGACCGCCGCCGTCGACCAGGACGCCGGTCGAGTTGGTGCGTCCCGAGACCCAGAGCGGCTGGCCCGACGCGTCGAGCACCTCGAAGGTCAGGAAGGCGCGGCGGAAGCTGACTCCCGAGGGGAATTTGTGCCCGGCCTTGTTCTCCACCCGGACCGTGGCGGCCAGCTGGTCGCGCCCGGCGTCGAAGCGGGTGATCGCCACCGTGGCCGTGGCGTTGTCCGCCTGCTGGATCATCGAGTCGTAGGTGGTGGCGAGCGGCTCCACCCCCCGCGAAGTCAGCATGGGGTCCTGGATGCGGAGGCCCAGGACGTCCGGGAACTGCTGGGCGAACTGGTTGAAGAAGACGTTCAGGCCCACCAGGGTGTGGCGCGCGAAGGGCGCGCGGGGCGCAAGATCGATGTCCGACTGCGCCAGGCGGCCCTCCGTCTGCGGCATGTTGCTCGCCTCCTGAATCGAGGCGATCTTGGTCTTCAGATCCCCGTCGATCCCCGGGTAGGTGGTCCCCATGTGGCAGTTCTGGCACGACCGCGGAGTGGGGCCGTCGTCCCGGTAGTCGCTGAACACCCACTCGGGATAGGTCCCCTGCTCGAGGATGATCTGGGGCTTCTGGCCGATTTTCGCGATATAGGGCTTGTCGCCGTTGAAAACCGGCAGCACCACGGTGTGACAGCTGCCGCAGACCTTGGACGAGCTCTGCGAAGCGTAGAAAACCGGCTTCTGACCCAGGGCATGGTTCATCGGCACCTGCTGCGGCTGGTCGAAGGGACCCTGGACCTCGGCCGCCTGACCGAGCTTGAAGTCGCCGGTGAAGGTGTTGCCGATCGGGTCGCTGACGTCGATGTGGTGGCAGGTGGCGCAGGAAACACCGTCCCGGGCGAGGCCGCCGTAGACCGAATTCTTCTGCTGCGGCGGCGTCACCGCCTGGTACGGAATGGCCTTCACCTGCTGGCGGGAGAACAGGGGACGCTTGACGATCGGCTGCGACCGGTCGTTCAAGCCGAGGAGGTTGCTGTTGTCGCAGTACTCGTTGGCCTTGGGGTTACCGGGGAACTGATCGAGGCAGAACTGCCGCTGCCCCATGACGCCGTGGCAATGCAGGCAGACGTCCGGCGCCAGCTGGGCGAGTGCGGGATGGACCTTCTGTTCGGTCTCCAGCTGCGCATAGAAGATCGGATCGCGCCCGGCGAGCCCCATGGGGGAGCTGCGCCATTCGCCGTACATGGCGATATTGATCAGGTGGCTGTAGGGCGGCTGGTGCGGCTGCTGCACCGTCATGTCGAAGTGCAGGCCGGTCCCCCCGGCGGCGTGGCAACCCACGCACTGGTCGGAGGTGAGGAAGAGCGGGGTGCCGTCCGGCTTGGGGGCGACGTGGTCGTAGACCTCCGGCGGAAAATAGAGGCCGGTGATCTGCTGCTCGTTCGGCGCCTGGAGGACCTGCGAGCCGAAGGTCTTCATGAAATCCGCGGAATACGTGGGGAACGGCTGGCTGACGCGCTGCACCTGCGGGTTCGGCCAGGGAATCCTGTTCCAGATCGGGCCGGCGGCCTGGAACCGTAACTGCAGCTCCTCCAGCGGCTCGAACCGCTCGTGGGCGGAGAGGGTCTGGAGCGCCGTCAGCTTGGGCTCGCCGGCGATCGGTGGCTGGTCCTGGAAGTAGTACTTGAGGAAGGTGTCGGGATCACCCAGGACGTTGTTCAAGTGGGAGAAGGTGGATTCGTCCCGGGCCGAGGCGTGGCAGTTGACGCAGTAGTAGCCGGAGCCCATCCAGGGGTAGGGCAGGTTCGCCGGCGGTGGCCAGTCGAGCTGCGAGGCCTCGGGAAGCGTCGGGCTCCACGAACCCCAGAACCAGCCGTCCCGGGTCTCCCTGGCGTCCTTGACCATGAGGGCGATGAAGCTCGGTCCCTCGTCGGGGATCTTGGGATTCTCCAGGTGCTCGGCCGTGGTGTTGCCGTACATCAGCTTGACGATCATCGAGCCGTCGGCGATCGGGGCGCGGGGCTGGCGGGCGAGGTCCTGCGCGTCCAGCCGGCAGTTCGTGCACGTCGCTTTGCACGGGTTGACGAATCGCCGCTCGTGCGCCGCGTCCCCCTCGCACAGCCAGCGGTAGACGTCCGGCGAGTAGTAGATGACGACGGTGCCGTGGGTGCCCAGGTTGGTGGTGATCCAGGTGGGCAGATGGGGGTCTTGGCTCGCATCCAGGGCGGCGCTGGTGGGGCCGGTGGCGCGCAGCTGGGCGTCGTGTTGCCACTGCAGCAGCTTGTAGCACCCGGCCCGCAGGAAGCGGCCGAGGCGCAGCTCGTACGCCGATTTGGCGAACGCCATCGAGCTCGGCAGGGGGAGACCGGAGCATTCCGACGGTAGCCCATCCGGCGAGGGGACCTGGGGCGACGACGCAGGCGCCTTCGCCTGCGGCGCGGCCACCGCGGCCACCGCAAACAGCAGAATCCCCACGGCTTTCCAGCCGGGCCTCAATCTCATCGCACTCCCTCCGAGCAGGCCAACGTATGCTTACGATTGTTCGAAACTAGGTGGGCGGGAGGATAGCACTTCCGGGAGCGGCTGTCTCTTGACCGGATCGATAAAGTGCCTTACGCTTCAGTAAGGATTCAGCAGAGGAGTAAGGATGTCCGCCGCCACCATTACCAGCAAAGGCCAGATCACCATTCCGAAGGAAGTACGCGACGCGCTCTCCCTGGAGACGGGCCATCGCGTTTCCTTCCTCGTCCGCGAGGATGGAGTGGTCGAGATGCGCCCCGAGACCGTCGACCTGATGTCGCTCTTCGGCGTCGTCAAACCGCGGGTCCAGGGGGTAAGCCTGGACGACATGGATGAAGCGATCCGGCGATCCGCGACCCGGAAAACCCGGGTGTGATCGCGCTCGACACCAACGTCCTGGTCCGGTTCCTGGTCGAGGACGACCCCGCCCAGGGCCGTCGAGCCAAGGCCCTGCTCCAGAAGGCCATCGACGCCGACGAGCCCTGCTTCGTCTCCGACGTGGTCGTCTGCGAAGTCGTCTGGGTCTTGGGAACCAGCTATCGAGTCGGCCGTACGGAGATCGGTGCCATCCTGGGCCAGCTGCTGCGCGCCCGCCACCTGGCCTTCCCCTCCAGCGAGCGCCTGGCCCGAGCTCTCGCCGCCTACGAAGCAGGGCGCGGCGACTTCGCCGACTACCTGATCCGCGAATGGGCTCGGGAGGGCGGTTGCGAGGCAGTGATGACCTTCGACGGTGACCTACTCAAAGAGGCTGGGTTCGCAGCGCCCTAACCGGCACAGTCATCGCCAGCCTGCTTGGCGGTCATCGCCGGCATGCACGCGGTCACCACCACCCTGCTCGGCGGACATCGCCGGTACGGCTGGTGGCATTCCGAGATGAGGCGAATCCGCTCTCCGCGCCAGGTATAGACAACAACCCAGAGCCGGCCCTAAGGATCGTTTCCAATTGTAACGAAACGCTCCTCGCGCTCGGAGTGCAGGTCGCGCATCGTGAGAGCAAAACATCCTCAAATACCAGCGCAGCATCGGGGCGGCGCTACTCAGCCTCTTCGAACAGAGGCTTCCTATACCATTTAAACGGATCTCCGCTATCTGTGATTTTATGAGGCCTAGAAAGTGCAGAAGCCTCCCAGTACGTACCGGGCCGGAAAATGGATGACGCCGGGATCAGATGAGCAACTTCCCTTACCACTAGACGCAAGCCACTATGCCTCTCACGCAGTATCCAAGTCTGAAGATACGTGAATGGCTTCACTCGAGTTTCCAACATATAGTAGATCCTGTCCAAGATGTCTTGAACTGTAGAGTCGCTATCTATCGTTATATATTGCTCGACGTTCAGGTCTTTGAAGCCCAGGAAAATCGGCACTCCGTAGAGCGCCACGCGTTCTTTGGGCTCACTCATTATTTCGGGTGAAGCTTGTCGACCCCAGGCGCTGAGGAGTTCACCAATTCTTCGGTCCAAATGATTTTTCGTAACCTCCAACAGCTCGTAACTCGACAGCTCTCTCTTTTTCTCTTTGCCGCCCCCAGAGTGGACTGTGCTGGTAGTGAATGCCGACACGGCCTTGCCTAATACAGGCCTCATCATATCTTCATCAAAGGGAATGTCGTAGCGCGAGAGGAGCTTTACCGCAAAATCCTCAAGCGAAGCTAAGTCTGTTAAGTGAAATGCTTGGTAGGTCGCGAATGGGGAGGGAACATCAAATGAAGGGGACAGACCTATGCATACAGGTATAACTGCGCATCCGAGGCCAGCGCCGAATCCACTCTCAAAAAGAAGCCAGGGCCGTTCCAGGCTACGGGCTGTCAGCAACGCAATAATGGCCTTGCTCGCTTTAAGCTGAGATTGGATTTGATCGAGCCAGGCATCACCTGCTGTTATACCACCTCTAGGTGACCTGTCGGAGGAAAACCAAACTTCAAGTTGCCGAAGCGAAAGCCGGCCTATCAAATCGGCGAGAGTCTTCGCCACGCCATCATCTCTATGGTCATGGCTCAAGAAAATGTGATGTGCCATCGCCGCTCTCAGTCCAGTCACAATGTCGCCAGCGTCGTGAGTATCCCAGTATTCGCCAATCTCTTCGTAGGAACGACCGCCCGAGATCGAAGCTTTACGTTTCGGCATCGGCCCCTTCAGTACCCTACCACCCCCCGCGCCGCCGCCAGCACCTTCTCCTTGTCCGGCAGCAGCACCTTCTCCAGGTTCTTGGCGAACGGCACCGGCCGATCCGGATAGGCCACCCGCCGCACGGGCGCATCGAGCCAGGGAAACGCCGCGTCGGCCAGACGGGCGGCGACCTCGGCTCCGAAGCCTAAAGTCAGCTGGGCCTCGTAGACGACCAGCGCCCGCGAAGTCTTCTTGACCGAGGCGAGGACGGTCTCCTCGTCGTAGGGGACGAGCGTCCTCAAATCGATCACCTCGGCCTCGATCCCCTCCTTGGCGAGATCCTCGGCGGCTTCGAGGCAGGTCCAGGTGGTGGCGCCGTAGCCGACCAGGGTGAGGTGCCGGCCCTGGCGCACGACCCGCGCCTCGCCCAGGGTGCCCACCACGTCGCCCGCCGGGAGGACTTCTTTGATCCGCCGGTAGAGGTACTTGTGCTCGAAGAAGAGGACCGGGTTGGGATCGCGGATCGCCGCCTTCAGGAGCGCCTTGGCGTCGATCGCGGTCGCCGGGCAGACCACCTTGAGCCCCGCGGTGTGCGCGAACCAGCCCTCGGGGTTCTGTGAATGGAAGGGGCCGGCACCCACCCCGCCGCCCGAGGGGAGGCGGACGACGATCGGGCAGGGGACCTGCCAGCGGTAGTAGAGCTTCGCCGCCACGTTCACCAACTGGTTGAAACCACAGGAGATGAAGTCGCCGAACTGCATCTCGACCACCGTCGGGTGGCCGAGGACGGCGGCGCCGATGGCGATGCCGATCGTGCCGCTCTCGGCGATCGGGGTGTCGAGCACCCGCCTCGGCCACCGCTCCTTCAAGCCCCGGGTGGTGCGGAAGGCCCCCTCGAAAACGCCGATGTCCTGCCCCATGACGACGAGGTTCGGATCGCGTTCCAGCTCCTCGGCCAGGGCCTGGTTCACCGCGTCGACGTAGGTCGTCTCCTTGCCGGCCGGGTCGGGCGGCGCCGGAAGCGCGGCGGGGACCGCGGGGATCGGGGCGAAAACCGGCCGCAGGGCGATTGCGGCTTCGGGGGCGGGAGCGGCGATCGCCTGGTCGATCGCGGTCTCGACCAGCTCGTGGATGCGGGCGTCGAGCGGGCCGGCGGTCTCGGCGTCGAGGACGCCCTCGATTTCGAGCTGCCGGCGGTAGGCGGGGAGCGGATCGGCGGCGCGGTAGGCGGCGAGCTCGTCGGGCGGGACGACCTTCAGGGAATCGTCCCCCTCGGCATGGCCGCGCATCCGGCCGAGCATGGCCTCCAAGAGCGTCGGGCCGTGCCCGGCCCGGGCGCGGGCCACGGCGCGGCCGAAAGCCTGGGCCATGGCGTCGGGGTCGTTGCCGTCGACCGTCTCGGCGGCAATGCCGTAGCCGATGCCGCGGTCCGAGAGGCGCTCCGTCGCGTATTGCAGGCGGGCCGGGGTCGAGAAGGCGTAGCGGTTGTTCTCGACCACCAGGATGAGCGGCAGCTTCCAGACGGCGGCCATGTTGAGGCCCTCGTGGAAGTCGCCGGTCGAGGTGCCCCCCTCGCCGATGAAGTTGATGGCGATCCGGTCGCTCCCCTCCTGCTGGAAGGCGAAGGCGCAACCCGCCGCCACCGGGATCATCGAGCCCAGGTGACTGATCATCCCGAGGTGGAGGATGCCCTCCTCGGGCGCCAGGTAGCCATAGTGGAAGGAGCGCTCGACCCCCTGGGAGAAGCCGGGACCCTTGCCGAGGAGCTGGCAGGCGAGCCGGTTGAGAATCGCGACCGGGTCCGGCCGGCGGTCGTCCATGCCGCCGATACCGCCGAATCCGAGGGCCGGAAAGGCGCGCGCCGGGTCCAGGTAGACGGCGAGGATCGCCCCGAGGTCTCTGTGCAGGGTGCAGAGAGCGTCGCCGGGACCCAGGGCCAGCCCCGCCGGCACCGTCGTCGCCTCGTGGCCCACCTCGCTGTACCACTTGGAGATGCGGCCGGTCAAAAGGAGCGACTCGAAGCGCGAGTCGAAATCTCGCGCGAGCTTCATCAAGGCGTAGCGGAGGAGCCGCTCGCGAGCGGGGGCGGGGACAGGCGGAGAGGGGAGGGGCTTGGGGTCCTCGGCGATCATGGGGCGAAAGTGTATCGCAGCCCCCCTGTCACCCCTTCTTCAACCCCTTGATCAGCCTCTCCAGGCGGCGCCGGTGGCGGTTCTCGGGGTCCATCTGCAAAAGGATCTTCAGCGCCAGCTCGGCCTGGTCGGCGTTCCCTTGAGCGATCGAGGCCTCGATCTGCCGCACCCCCTGCTCGATCGACTCCTGATGGCGGTAGACGCTCTCCAGGCGGTCGATCTCGCCGAACATGGCGGCGGCCCGGGGGTGGCCGGGGATCGTCGCCTCGAACTCCAGCGCCACCTCGCGCGCCCCGAACCAGTCCTGGTGGTCGAGGAGGACGCGGTAGCGGCGTTCGAACTCGGTGACCCGCTCCCGCTCCAGGCTCTGCGAACGGACCTCGTCCAGGCGGTTGCGATAGCTGTCGAGGGTGACCTTGGTGACCTCCAGGGCGGAGAGCTGCTGGTACTCGACCTCGGCCTCGGCCACCCGGCGGGAGGCCAGGAGATCCTCCAGCCGTTTGCGGTGCTCGTCGAGCTCGACTCCCTGCTTCTGGCCGCGATCGGCGGCCTCGATGGCGGTGCGGAGGGCGGCGGCGCGCGGGCCGGAAGGCTCGATCTTGAGCAGCTCCGCCAGCTCCCTGCGGGCGGCCCGGAGATCGCCCGCGGCCAGTGCCCCGCGCCCGGCCGCCAGCCCCTTCTCGGCCCGCTTCTCCTGCTCCAGGTCGCGGGCCAGCTGGGCGATCGCGGCCTCATACTCCGCCCGCCGGGGGTGGCCGGGCTGGAGCTCCAGGAGGGTCTCCAGGGCGAGCCGCGAGAGGGCGAGCTGGCGCTTCTCCAGGTAGCCGGCGAGGACCTGCTCGGTCTCGGCCGTCCGCTGCCCCTGCGCGAGCTGCTCGGCCTCCTGGACTCGCGCCTTGAGCTGCTCCAGCCCCTGGGCGCGCGGGTGGACCGCCTCGACCTGGCGCAGGACCGCCCTGGCCTCGTCGAGCCGCCCGGCGGCCAGGGCCACCTCGGCCTTGCTCAGGATCTGGGTGCTCTCCTGGGTCTTCTTGCCGGCGCGCTCGATCTGCGCCAGGAGCTCCCGCCGCTCGTCCGCCGAGAGCTCGGAGGAGCTGCGCTGGCGCGGCGCCAGAGGCCGCGGCGCCACCGAGGCCGCGGCGGCCACCTGGGGGGTGATCTGGATCTCCTGGGTCTCGATCCGATCCAGCTCCTTGCCCACCTTGTCCAGGGCGTGGATAAAGCTCACCGCGTCGGGGTAGCGCTTCTCGCGGTCGCGCTCCAGGGCACGGCGGACGACTTGGTCGAGCCCGGTCGGGACCTCGATCCGGGGGTTTCTCCCGACCAGCGGCAGGGGGTCCTCGGAGAGCCGCTTGAAGACGAAGCCGTGCGGATTCTCGGAATCGAAGGGGGGCAGGCCCACCAGCATCTCGTAGAGGACCAGGGCGAAGGAGTAGAGGTCGCTCCGGCGGTCCAGGGTCTCGCCGGAGATCGTCCCCGCCTGCTCGGGCGAGCAGTACTGGAGCTTGCCCATGAACATGCCGACCTGGGTGATCTCCAGGTTGGGGTTGGGCTCCGGCGCCGCGCCCAGGTTCTTGGCCAGCCCGAGGTCGATGATCTTCATCCGGTACTGCCCGCGGCGGTCCTCGGTGATCATCAGGTTGTCGGGGGAGAGGTCGCGATGGATCACCCCGGTCTGGTGGATCGCCTCCAGGCCGCGCAGGGCCTGGATGCCGAGCTGGATGGCGACCGGCACGGGGAAGGGACCGTTCTTCCGGATGCGGTCCCCCACGTCCTGCCCCTCGATGTACTCCCAGACCATGTAGAAGCTGCTGTCGGGGAGGTGCGCGAAGTCGTAGAGGATGGCGACGTTGGGGTGCTTGATCTGGGTGGCGAGGCGCGCCTCGCGCAGGAAGCGGGCCTGGGCGGAGGGGTCGGAGGCCAGGTCCTGGCGCAGGATCTTGACCACCCGGAGCTCCTGGAGGTGGAGATGGCGCACGAGGTGCACCTCGCCCATCCCGCCGCTCCCCAGGCGCCGGACGATCTCATACTTCCCGTCGAGGACGGTGCCGGGTTCCCGCAAGGTCAAGACCACACCTCCGCTGAGCTCGGCCTATTGTACCCGGAAGTTGTGGGGAGCACGGACGGGGGGAACACGGACGAACACGGACGCTCCACGGACGAACACGGACAGCGCCGCGCCCTGGCGCGTGTTCGTCTCTGTTCGTCCGTGTCCGTCCGCCGTTACCTCGCTCTCCCCGTTTCACCCCACCTTGTTGCCGCAACTGGGGCAGAAACGGCTCCCGGGCGGGAGCTTCTGGCCGCAGTTGGAGCAGAAGGCCGGAGCGGCGGCCGCGCCGCCTTCCGCGGCGGGGGCGGCCGCCGCAGGCGCTGCCGCCGGGGCCGCGCCGCTCTGCATGGCGTCGCGCATCATCTGGGGGAGCATCATCCCCATGCCCACCCCGGCGCCCAGACCCACCCCGGTGCCCGCCGCGCCGCCGGACTGCTGGGCGGCGTCGCCGATCGCCTGGGCGGTCTTGAACTTCATGTAGGCGTTCAAATCGCCCAGGACTCCCATGCCGCTTCTCTCGTCGATCATCTTCTGCACTTCCTCGGGCGGGGTGATGGCCCCGAGAATCAGGTCGACGAGATCGATGCCGTACTTCGAGAAGTCGTCCGCCACCCGGGCCTTCAGGCCGAGGGCGAGCTCGTCGTAGACCTTGGCGAGGTCGAAGATCGTCTGCAGGTTCTCGCCCAGGAGGTCGGTCAGGCGGGCGACGATGACGTCCCGGAAGTAGGACTCGACGCTCTCCGTCGAGTAGGCGCCGACCGTGCCGACGACGGAGTTGACGAACTGCTGGGCGTTGACGACGCGCACGGCGAACTTGCCGAAGGCGCGCAGGCGGACCATGGCGATCTCTTTGTCGCGGTAGACGACCGGCTCCTTGGTCCCCCACTTCAAGTCGAGGAAGGTCTTGGTCGAGACGAAGAGGACCGCCGCCTGGAAGGGGGAGGTGCCGCCGAACGGGATGCCGAAGAGGCTGGCGACGACCGGGATGTTCTGGGTCGCCAGGGTGTGGCGGCCGGGGCCGAAGGTGTCCAGGGCCTTGCCGTCGCGGAAGAAGACCGCCTGCTGGCTCTCCTCGACGATGAGCTGGCTGCCCAGACGGATGGCGGCCGTGCCGTCGGGCGGCCAGCGCGCCACGATCGTATGGCCCGAGGGGTCGTGATATTGAATGACGTCCATCGCATGTCTCCTTGAGGATGGGCGCTCAGGCCCGCCCGGTCTGGACCACGTTGCCGATCACCTGCGCCCGCCCCTTCCACTTGTCGGCGAGCGCCCGCACCCGGCCGCGCAGCGCTTCGAGCCCCGCCGCCGGGTCGTCGCCGCCCGGGGCCGGGAGGGCGCCGATGGCGGCCTCGATCTCCTTCAGGTCGTCGAGCACCGAGAGGTCGAAGGCGTAGAGCTGGGCGAGCTCGGGCTCCCTGACTTTGACCGCGTCGAAAAGGCCGGTCGCCCCATAATCGCTGAACCGGATCGCCTGCGACAGGCCGTCGAGCTCGCGGTCGAGCCGGTCGAAGCCGCCGAGCGACCCCAGGTGGCCGCCTTCGGTATAGGGCCGCGCGCGGTCGCGGAGAGCCCCTTTGAAGCGGGTGAGCTCCGTCGCCAGATGCTCGCGCTGCAGGCGATCCACGTCGCGGCGCAGCTCGCGGTCCTGGAAACCCCGGTAGCCGGGAATGCTGGCGCCCAGCCGCTCCAGGGCGTTGCGTTGGGCCTTTGCTGCCTCGAATCCATCGGTCATAACCGTCCCTCCTTCGGAGGCGGGTCTCTAGAGTCTCATCGTACCAGAGGGTGCCAGGCTTCCCGAGAGAGGGTCTTTTCGCTATTCTTCCCGGCACAAGAGGCTGGACGACCGCCGTCAACTGCGCAGCTCCGCGCCCCCTGCTCTTCTTTACGCAGCCCGCGGAGCGGGGTTGCGAGCACCACATGGAGTAGGAACGACACATGAGCGGACGGCAGCGTCTCCTGCAGGGCCCGCAAAGGAATCATCCCCGTGCCACGCCTATCCCCCCTCCTCGCCTTGCTCCTGCTCGTCGCGCTCGCCGCCGGCGCCTGCCGGGGTGACCGCGGGGACAAGGCGGGCACGACCGGCGGCGTCGGCGGCGCGGGGGGCACCCCGGCGAACCTCCTGCTCGTCACCCTGGACACGGTGCGGGCCGACCACCTGGGCGCCTACGGCGATACCGCGGCCGAGACCCCGTCGCTCGACGCCCTGGCACGCCAGGGAGTGCGCTTCGTTGCCGCCTCCTCCCCCGTGCCGCTCACCCTGCCCGCCCATTCGAGCCTGCTCTCCGGTCTCCTGCCGCTCCACCACGGGCTGCACAACAACGGCGCCGGCAGCTTCCCGGCAGACCGCCCCACCCTGGCGACCCGCCTGACCGCGGCCGGCTACCGGACCGGCGCCTTCGTCGGCTCCTTCGTGCTCGACCACCGCTTCGGTCTCGCCCGGGGCTTCGCCACCTACGACGACGAGATGGAGCGCGACGCCGCCGGCGGCCGGGCCCAGGACGCCGAGCGCCGGGGCGACCGGGTGGTCGACCGCGCCCTTGCCTGGCTGGCCCAGAAGGCCGCCGGCCCCGCCGCCCCTGCCGGCGCTCCCCGGCCGTTCTTCCTCTGGGTCCACCTCTACGACGCCCACGCCCCCTACGACCCGCCGGCCCCCTACCGCGAGCGCCACCCCGGCAAGCCCTACGATGGCGAGATCGCCTTCGCCGACGCCCAGCTGGGCCGCCTCCTGGCCGAGCTCGACCGCCGGCACTGGGCCGACCGTACGGTGGTGGCGGTGGCCGCCGACCATGGCGAGGCCCTGGGCGAGCACGGCGAGCTGACCCACGGGCTCCTCCTCTACGAGCCGACCCTCCACGTGCCGCTCCTCCTGCGCGGTCCGGGCCTCACGGCGGGGAGGGTGGTGACCACCCCGGTCTCCCTGGTCGATCTGGCCCCCACCCTGGCCGGCCTCCTCGGCCAGCCGCTCGCTCCCCTCGATTCGCAACCAGGAGCCGGCCTCGACGGCCGCGACCTCTCGGCCGCCCTCGCGCGCGGGGTGGAGCCGCCGGCGGCCGATCTCTACGCCGAGACCCGCTATCCCGCCCTCTTCGGCTGGAGCCCCCTGGCCGCTCTCCGCCGCCGTGGCCGCAAGTACATCGCGGCGCCGCGGCCCGAGCTCTACGACCTGGAGCGCGATCCCAAGGAAGCCGAGAACCTGGCCGAGAACCTGGCGGCGCCGGGGAAGCACCCCGAGATCGCCGGCGAAGCCCAGGGCTTCGCCGGCCGCCTCGCCACTCTCGCCCGCTCCGCCCGGCCGACGGCGAGCCCCGCCGCGGGAATCGATGCCGAGACCCGCGCCCGCCTGGAGAGCCTGGGCTATGCCGCCGGATCGACCCCCGCCGCCGCGGCGGCCCATTCCGCTCTCCCGCCGACTGCCGGCGCCGATACCGCCGATCCCAAGGACCGGGTGGCCCTCTTCCGGCGCTACGAGGCGGCCAACACCGACCTCCGCGCCGGCCGGAGGGACGCCGCCCTGCCGATCCTCGCCGAGCTCGTCCTCGCCGATCCCGGCAACCCGGTCTTCCGCGGCAAGCTCGCCCAGGGCTATCGCGAACGCGGCGACCTCGGGCCGGCGATCGAGCTCTACCGGCGGGCGGCGGAGAGCGCCCCGGGCGACTCCGAGGCCTGGTACAACCTGGGGGTCACCCTCTCCGAGGCCGGCCAGGCGCCGGCGGCCGAAAAGGCCCTCGCCCGCTCCCTGGCGCTCGACGCCAGCCGTCCCGAGACCCACAACTCGCTGGGCCTCGCCCTCCTCGCCCAGGGCCGCACCGCAGAGGCCCAGCGCGAGATCGAGCAGGCGATCGCCCTCGACCCCGGCGATGCCCGGGCCTACAACAACCTGGGGAACCTCCGGCGCGGCACCGGCCGGCTCGACGCCGCCGACGCGGCCTACCGGCGGGCGACCACCCTCGCCCCCCGCTACGCCGAGGCGTGGAACGGCCTGGGGACCCTGGCGGTCGAGCGCAACCGGCCGGCCGAGGCCCTGGCCTGCTTCGACCGCGCCCTGGCCCTGGCCCCCGCCGACCACGAGGTACGGCTCAACCGGGCCATCGCTTACGAGATGGCGGGGGACAAGCCTGCCGCCATCGCCGGCTATCGTGAATTCCTGGCCGCGGCCGGAAGGGACCCGCAGTACCAGTCCCAGCGCCGCGCCGCAGAACAGCTGCTCGCCCGCCTTTCCCGTCGCGAAGCGGGCCTTGCCCCGGCAGAGAGGAGGTGATCGCCACCCGGAACCGCAGCCCAGCTTCGCGCGCTCGATTTTTCAGTTTTCTTTTCTATTCCATCGAGGATCAACGATAAGGAGATTGCCCGTATGAAGCTGATGAGAAGACCCGCGAATAGGCCCGCCCGCTTCCTAGCGGCACTGCCGGCGATAGCCCTGCTGGTCGCGCTCGGCCTCGCCGCCCTTCCCGCGGTGGTGAGCGCCCAGTCCGCGACCGGCTCCTCCCTGGTCGGCCGCGTCGTCGACAGCAAGGCGGAGGCCCTCCCCGGCGTCACCATCAACGCCACCGAGAAGGACACCGGCTTCAACCGCACGACCGTGACCGCCTCGGACGGCGCCTTCCGCCTGCCCTCGCTGCCGGTCGGCACCTACAAGATCAGCGCCGAGCTCGCCGGCTTCGCCACGGTGAACGTCGAAGCGGTGAAGCTGACCGTCGCCACCGAGCGCAAGCTCGAGATCACCATGAACCCGACCAAGGTCGAGGAATCGATCACCGTCGTCGACGAGGCGCCGCTGGTCTCCAACTCGCCGGCGATCGGCACCGTGGTCTCCCAGAACGAGCTCGAGAACCTGCCCTTGAACGGCCGCCAGTTCGCCAACCTGGCGACCCTCGCCCCGGGCACCAGCCTGGGGGTCAACGGCGACCCCACCAAGCCCGGCCAGCAGGTCGTGCAGCTGAACGGCGGCACGGGCCGGAACGTCAACTACCTGATCGACGGCGGTGACAACACCGACGACACGATCGGCGGCGCCCTCCAGAACTTCAACCTGGAGAGCGTCAAGGAGTTCAAGATCCAGACCATGCAGTACAAGGCCGAGTACGGCCGCTCCTCGGGCGGCATCCTCTCGGTCGTCACCAAGACCGGCACCAACACCTTCGAGGGGAGCGCCTACGGCTTCCGCCGCGACAAGAGCTTGAACTCGGAGACCGAGACCGAGCGCGAGGCCGGGATCGGCAAACAGCCGTTCAAGCGCGATCAGTACGGCGCCTCGTTCGGCGGCCCGATCGTCAAGGACGTGGCGCACTTCTTCGCCACCTGGGAAAGGACCAAGCGCGACACCTCCTACACCATCAACACCGGTGGCATCCTGACCAACGACGGCACCTCGGTCCCCGTCCCGTTCACCGACGAGCTGGGCACCGCCAAGGTGAGCTGGGACATCTCCTCCAAGCAGTACCTCCAGGTGCGCTACGGCTACCAGAAGAACGCCGACAAGTACGGCGCCAGCCCGCTCGCCGATCCGAGCTCGCTGGGCACGATCACCAACGACTACAAGTCGCTCCTCGCCGGCCACAACGTGCAGCTCGGCTCGGAGGCCCTGAACGAGGCCCTCTTCCAGTACACCCGGTTCAAGAACTCGATCACCGCCGATTCGAACGATCCGGCCCTCTTCTTCCCCGCCGGCGTCACCATCGGCCAGAACGTCAACACGCCGCAGACGACCGACCAGACCAAGTACCAGTACAAGGACGACTTCAGCTTCTCGACGACCCTGGGCGACAAGCGGCACGACTTCAAGGTGGGCATCAACTTCATCAACGAGCCGGTTCTGGGCGGTGACTTCTCGACCGGCACCTCGGGCCAGTACACGCTGCTCACCAATTCGATCAACTCGCCGGTCACCGACATCACGATCTTCGGCGGTTTCGCCGGCTACACGACGCCGATCAAGGAGTACAGCATCTACGCCCAGGACGACTGGGTCGTCTCCAACAACTTCACGGTCAACTTAGGCGTGCGCTACGACTACTGGGACGGCTTCAACATCGACCAGCGCAACAACCCGATCTGGCAGACGCTGTCGACCCAGACGACGTACAACGAGTCCTACCTGCGCGACTTCCAGGGCGGCAAGGGCGGGGTGCTCAAGAACGACAAGAAGGACATCGGCCCGCGCGCCGGCTTCACCTGGGACCTGAAAGGCGACGGCAAGCACCTGGTGCGCGGCGGCTGGGGGCGGTACTACGACTTCCCCTACACCAACGCCACCATCCTCTTCCCATCGGTCGCCATCCAGTCGACCTACGGGGTGGCCTACAACAACAACAACCCCACCGGCATCAAGAACCCCGACGGCACCTTCTTCCATCCGGGACAGCCGCTGCCGCCCAACCAGGTTCCCGCCGGAGTCGCCCCGCCCAACGAGGTCGCCTCGCCGACCCTCGCCACCCCGCGTTCGGACCAGGCCTCGCTCGGCTACTCCTTCGAGGTCAACAACTGGCTCGGCTTCAACCTGGAGGCGGTCGACATCCGCACCGACAACGTGCCGTTCCGCTTCCGCGCCAACCCCCTGGTCACCGACTCGACCGGTACCCACCGGCGCTTCCCGGACTTCGGCAACTTCCGCATCTGGTACGGCAACGGCAGCTCAAAGTACGACGGCTTCAACCTGGGCGTCCACGCCCGGCTGGCCAATTTCGAGCTGCAGGGCTTCTACACCTACTCGGAGACCACCGGCAACGTCTTAGCCGGCACCGACGAGTTCCGCCTGACCGACACCGGCCACCAGCCGGACCTCGGCGGCGGCACCCGCCGCGACGTCTCGGTCAATCCGTTGAATCCCCTGTGCAGCGCCTGCTTCGGCCCGTTGAACACCGACGCGCGCCATCGCGTCACCCTGGCGGGCACCTACCGGGCCCCCCTGGGGTTCAACCTCTCCGGCGTCTTCCGCTACCACTCGGCGCAGCCCTACACCGAGCAGGCCGGCGTCGACCTGAACGGCGACGGCTATGCCGTCGACCTGCCGCCCGGGGTCTCCCACGTCAACTCGCTGCGCTTCGGCTCCTTCGAGCAGTTCGACATCCGGATCGGCAAGGAGTTCACCCTCCCCAACCACATGGGCATCGAGGTGATCGCCGAGGTGTTCAACGTGTTCAACGCCAAGAACGCGGTGAAGTACAACGGCAACGTCACCTCGCCCGATTTCGGCAAGCCGTCGGCCTTCGCCGGCGACCCGCTGCAGGGTGAGCAGCGCCTGGCCCAGCTCGGCCTGCGCATCCACTTCTAGTCCCGCCCGGCCGGTCGGCTGCGGCCGGCCACGACCTCAAGGGGGCGCTCCGGCGCCCCCTTTTTCTTGTCTCCCGCAATCTTCTCGTCGGTCACCGTCACCTTCTGCACCCGGATGGCGTGGGCGCTCGGCTGGATCCGCTGCCCGTAGCGCCGGGCGTAGACCTGGGTGAACTCGGCGCCGAAGAAGAGGATCTGCGACGAGTAGTAGACCCAGAGCAGGATGACGACGAGCGATCCGGCGGCGCCGTAGGCCGAGGTCACGCTGCTGCGCCCGAGGTAGAGCCCGATCAGGAACTTGCCGGCCTCGAAGAGAAGGGCGGTGACCGCCGAGCCGATCCAGACGTCCTCCCAGGAGATCCGCACGTCGGGCAGGAAACGGAAAATCATGGCGAAGAGCAGGGTGACGACGGCGAAGGAGACGACCGAGCCCGCCACCTGGAAGAGCACCTTGAGGCTCGGCAGCAGGCCGATCGCGTAGGCGGAGAGGGCGGCCAGAGCGGCGGAGACGACCAGCGAAACGAGGAGCAGGAAGCCGATCCCCAACACCATGCCGAAGGAGAGGAAGCGCGCCTTCAAATAGCCCAGGATGGCGCGCTCCGGCCGCGGGGCGACGTCCCAGATGCGGTTGATCGAGCTCTGCAGCTGGCCGAAGACCCCGGAGGCGCCGAAGAGAATGGTGACGGCGCCGACGACGGCGACGAGGCCGCTGCTGCCCTGTCGCCAGGTGTGGGCGAGCATGGTCTGCACCGCCTCCGCCCCCTGCCGGCCGATCAGCCCCTGGATTTCGGTCACCAGCCGACCTTGAACGGCGTCGCGGCCGTAGACCAGGCCGGCGATGGCGATGGCGATGAAGAGCAGAGGCGCGAGCGAGAAAATGGTGTAGTAGGCGAGGGCCGCCCCGAGCTCCAGGACGTTGTCGTCCTGCCACTCCTTGACGGTCTCCTTGAGCACCGGCCAACCGGCCTTCCAGTCCATACGTCAACCTCCTTACTGGGATCGCGAAAGCTCGACCCGGTCGCCGCCGTAAACGAAGGACCACCGCCCCGGCCCGCGGCTCGCCAGGTAGGGGCCGGCGAGCCGGGGGTAGCTCGCGGCGTCGAGGGGAGCGCCGTCGACCGTCGCCCGCTTCCCGGGCACGAAGGTCAGGCGCCGGCCGTCGCTGGCGGTGAAGCGCAATTCCCCGCCGGCTCCGCCCGTCACCGTCAGATGGAGCCGTGCCGCCCGCTCCTTCCAGCGCGCGAAATCGCCGTCGTCGGCCCGGCGCCCCACCACCAGGGCGAGGTCGGAGGGTTGGGCCAGCGGCACCGCCACCCAGGCGTCGCGGAAGGCGGGGTCGCCCGCGTAATAGCCGGGGAAGCGCCGGGGGGCGGTCGCCACCTCCCACCCCCCCGCCGCCACCAGGGCGACATAGGTGTCGCCGTAGCGCGCCACCACCGCCTCCCCCGACCCCACCGGTTCCGGCCGCGACCAGGGGGGCGCCAGGTAGGCGTGGCCGGTCGCCTCGCCATTCGCCCCCAGCCGGGCGAGGACGACGTTTTGGTCCCCCACCGCGAAGTCCTGCCCCGCCCAGCTCCGCCAGCGGTAGGAGGTGGGGTTGCGGGTCCGGCTCCACAGGTAGAGGGGGGCGAACTCCGCCCCCTCGGCAAAGAGGGTGGCCAGGATCTCCTGGCCGCCCGAGACCGAGAGCGCGAGACCCTCGACCGACTGGGCGGCCCCCAGGATGTAGTCCGGCGTGGCATAGCTGTAGCGGGCGGCGTCCAGGTCGCGGCGGCCGGAGAGGTCGATCGAGCGGCGGACGCGGATCTCGTAGGGGGGCTCTCGCCGCCGCTTGGCGAGCAGCCGGCGGATGGGCAGGGGGACGCGGTAGGCGGTGACCGCGAGCTCCGGGGCGTCCAGGAAGAAGAGGCGCTCCTGCCGCCCGAGGCCGCCGAGGAGCCAGGCCCAGGCCATCCAGGGGGTGTTGCGCTCGCCCAGCGCCCAGTGCACATAGGTGCGGCTCTTCGCCCCGGCCGGGAAGCCGCCCACCTGTTCCTGCGCCCAGGCGGCGAAGAGCACGTTCAACTGGCGGGTGGCACCGTCCCGCACCGCGGCCTGGGGGGCATGATCGGCGAGCTGGAGGAGAGCGGCGATGGAGAACGCCAGATAGCCGGGGCTCTCCTGCTCGTACCAGCCGTCCCGGTCGTGGGCGGCGAGGAAGGCCAGGGCGTACTCCCCCCAGGCCTGCGCCGTCGACGATTCCGGAGTGCCGGCCACCACCTGGGCCACCAGGCTGCGGGCCAGGGTGACCGCCCGCTGGTTCTCGGTCTCCTTAAAGCTCCAGGGGTGCAGAACGGCCTCCGACGAAGGCGGCGGCGCCGACCGGGAGGCCACCTCGCGCAGCCGGTCGAGGAGGGGGGACGGCACCGCACCCGGGGCGTCGAGCACCACCCGCTGGAAGGCGAGGAGCACGGCTTCGCACTCGACCTTTTCCCAGCGGCCGGCACAGCCGTCGAGCGCCGCCTCGGCCCAGTGCGCCGCCTCGCCCGCGGTGGGCTCCCCGCGCACGGCGAGGGCGGCCGCGGCGAGGGTCCCCTGCGCGTAGCGCGAGGCGGAGGGGCCGTAGCCGGGGGCCGGATGGCGGAGCTGACGGACGGCGAGCTCCAGGAAGCGGACCCGGCGGGCCGCGAAACCGTCGACGGTCGCCGCGAAGCCGGCCTCCCCAACCGGCCCGGGGTGGAAGCCGGCGCAGCCCAGGATGTACGCGAAAGGTAGGAGGAGCAGGGGAGAAAGCCGGGGAGGGGAGGGGCGAGGGTCTCGATTGCGGTCTCGGACGGACATGGCGGTCTCCGGTTCCACGCCTGGCGGCTCCCGGAAGGCAGGCTCCTTGCAGGATCGAGGCCCGGCGCGGCACAGTCTGCTGTCATACTTCCCACGAGGTTTACGCGGGAGGGAGCGGATCGTCATGAACTGGAAGCTCATCTTCACCCTCCTGGGCGTGGTCGCGGTGATCTCGGTCACCCTGGCCGCCCTCCTCTTCGCCGCCGTCCACCGCCGGCTGCGCCGCCTGCGGGTGCCCCCGGGGGCCGACTTCTTCACCACCGTCCGCGCCGTCCCCCTGGCCCTGGTCGTCGGGCTCGACCTCCTGGACCTTGGGCTTGACATGCTCTCCGCCCCCATCATCTGGTTCCTGCTCAACCACTACAACCTTCAGGCCCTGCGCAACGTAGCGACGGTCGAGGCCCTGATCCCCATCTCCGGCCCCATCCCCACCCTGACGATCGGCTGGATCGCGGCCCGCCTCTTCAAGCTCGGCCAGCCCTACGACCCCAACGTCCTGGAGACCGAGCGGGTCGGTCCCGACGCGTACGTGGCGCGGCCGCCTGGAGGGCGGTAGCGCGGACCCGGCCGTGGCGATGGTAGACTCTATGCACACGCTTCGTGGTCGTAGGCTTCCCGCGGGAACCATCTCCTGGAGCGTGGACGACAGGGTAGACCGACCGGAGCCAGGGTAAGGAGCACCACAGATGGCAGGCAGATCCAATACGACTTTCGAGAAACGCAAGAAAGAGCTGGCGCGCCAGGAGAAGCAGCGCCAGAAAGCCGAGCGGCGCCAGCAGCGCGAACGGGAGCGCGCCCAGCGCCCCCGCGAGGAGGGGGAAGAGGACCCGGACATCGCGGGCATCGTCCCCGGACCTCAGCCTCCTCAGGAACTCTGAGGGTTTTTCCCCGCAAGACCGGATGGCCGGAACGCGAGACCCGGGTTTCCGGAGTGCGGCCCCGTGCCCTCTGCCGAGCGGAAACGCCCGGCTCAGCGCCGGGCGGTCGTCCGGGCGGGCTCGGAGACCCCGGCGCCGGCGGCAGAGCGGGAGCGGGAGCCGGTCGAGGCCTTCGCCACGGTCCCGGCCCGCGGCATGTCTGCCGGCAGCCCCGGCGACGCCGAGTAGGAGAAGACGAAGCTGCCCCCCTTGATGGCGTCGATCACCGGCCGCGCCTCGGCGAGGGGGAGGGCCGGGCAGCCCCAGCTCCGCCCCAGCCGGCCGTGCTGGCTCGCGAAGCCGGCGCTGACGTAGGGGGCTCCATGCACCACGATGTTGCGCTGCTCGGCGCGGTCGTTGACCCCGGGGTCGAGCCCGCGGAGCTTCAGCGAGTAGCCGTTCCCCCCCTCGTAGGTCCCGGCGGTCAGGAAGAGGCCGAGGCTCGTCTCCCGGCTGTCGACGACGTTCGAGAACTGGGTGGCATAGTTCTCGCCGCTCCCCGCCCCATGCGCCACCAGCTCGTGGAAGAGCACCCGTCCGCGCGCCAGGTCGAGCACCCAGAGCCGCGGCGTGGTCGAGGGGAGGCTGTAGTCGATGACCGTCAGCCGGTCGCCACGCCCGGAGACGCCACGGGCGCGGGCAGCGGCGACGGCGTCGAGCGCCGCCCGGAGGACCTGGGGGGACAGGCCGTCGGGGTTGCCGGGAATGCCGGCAGAGCCGGCCAGGGCCGGGGCTGGCGCCGGGTTTGCACCACTGAGGGTGGGGATCAGGGCCAGGAGGCCGAGGAGAAGGACGGGGAGACGTCTGCCAAGGTTGTTCTTACGGTCCAGCATCCCGAGTTGAACCTCCAGGGGTGTGGGTGGGAGCCCTGATCCCTGGGGGCTCAGGTTCGCCAGGTTGTCGTATCCTTGGTTCAAAACGCCTCCCCGGCGGGCGAAATTCCGCTCGTAGGGACTCGCTGCCCGGTCGCCGCTGGCCTCCCCTCTACGCCCCATTCCCACCCGTCATCGGATCGCGTCGCCTCAGGGGCTGTGAAAAAATCGGCCCGCTACCTCACGGGCTTTCGTAGAGACGTCCCCCAGCCGCCGTCCGGGGACCTCGCCGGAACCACCGCCGTCGGGGCGTCTCCGCAGGCCGGCACCGCCCAGAATTCGATGACCGCCGGTCGTCAGGCGATGACCGCGAGCAGTGCGGCGGTCACAGAATGACGGACGCACTTGGCGTCCGGTCCAGCGGAGGCTAGACTGGCGACCACGATGATCGACGACCGCCGCCAAGGCGCCATCGCACCTGCCTGGCAGGAGGACCTGCAGCAGGCCCGCCGTCTGGCGCGCCGGTTGCTGCGCTTGCAACGCCAGCATCCGCTCTATCTCCGCCGCCAGAACCGCGCCAACGCGCTCCTCGCCCTCGAGTGGGTAGGGATCATCGCCGGCACCTACCTGCTGGTCTATGGCCCCCTTCCCTGGGCGGCGAAGGCGGTCCTTCTCGTGCCCTGGTCGATCTACGCGAGCCTGGCGCTCGACGTGGCGATCCACTACTTCAACCACTGGCCGCCGTCCTCTCGCCCCTGGGCGAACGTCGCCCTGCGTGCCGTGGGAGTCCTCGCGCTCACCAGCCCGCTCGAGGTCCGCTACCACCACTGGGAGCACCATCGCTATAACGATCCCGACGACGATCCCCAGCTCACCCTGGCGCACATCCGGAGCGCACCGGGATGGCGCGGCCTTCTGCGTCTGGTCCGCTATCTCGGATTGGAGGTGGTGCGCTCGGCCTGGGGGTACCTGCCGCTCTCGCCGCTCCCGCCCTACATCGCGGAGCTCCGGCGCGCCAAGCCGGCCGACTATTGGGAGATCGTCGCCACCCGGTGGGCGGTGCCGGCCTGGATCCTCGTCCTCCTCGTGCTGCGCTGGCGCGAAACGCTCTTCCTGTTCCTCCCCGCGACGATGGTCGTGGCGCTGCTCGCGAGCTTCCTCATGAACCTGACCGATCACGCGCCGAGCGACCTCCGCCACCCCTTCCGGCAGGCCACCTACCTGGAGCCACGGACCCGGCGCGAGCGCCTCTTCTCGTGGGTCAACCACTTCACCGCCGCGACCCACCTCACCCATCACCTCTTCCCGCAGGTGCACTGGCTCCACGTCCGCCGGCTGCAGCGTCGCCTGCGCCCCCTCTATACCCGCTACGAGGCGCCGCACTCGCTGATCGTCAACTCCATACTGCTCGGCAACCCGGTAGCCCTCCTCGGTGTCCTGGGCGCCCTGCGCCGCGAGCCAAGTCCCGCGCACCCGCGGTAGAAAAAAACACCCCGCAGGCGCTCCCGGGCGCGCCTGCGGGGCTACTCTGGAACGACTCTACCTGCCACTCTTACTCGGTCCCCCGGACCGCCTTCGTCGCCTGGACCTCCGGCTGCGGCGCGGGCGGTGGGGTGGAAACTCCGTCCGGCTTGTGGCGCGGCGGCCGACGGCGGAGGGGCGGGATGCCGAACTGCTTCAGCTGCTCGGTCGTGGTACCCAGCTCGGCCAGGATCGCCCCGCGCAGGCGGCGTGCCCGGTCCTTGCCCTCGGTGACGATCGCCGTCAGGGTCTGGGTCATGCCCTGCTTGCTCGCCACCCGCGACTCCTGGAGGGTCTTGGCCTGCTTGGCCTTCTCCAGGCTGTCGGCGAGTGCCGCCCGGTGCGGATCGACCGGCGCCAGCACCGCCGCCTGGTCCGCCACGGCGCTGAGCAACGATTCCCACTCGCGCAGGACATCGGCGAAAGCACTGGGCTTCCCCTTCTTCTTCGTCGGCTGCGGGACGGGGTCGGGAGTGAGGTTCGAATTGAGGTTCGTGGACATAGTCGTTTCTCCTTTTCGTTGTTGACTGCGTTGGTTTTCGCTGAGCCCGTCCTGGACTCGTTCGGGTTTCAGGTTTCCTTTTACGACGGCGATGGACTCGTCCTGCGACGGCATACGACACCTCCTTGGCGGAGAAACCCGGCGCCTTCATGGCGCCGGGAGATCGATTTCTTTCCCACCGGCCTCCCGATTCACCAATCAGCCGGCCACGGAAGAGACCGTAAAGGAGCGCAAGAGGAAAGTCACCCCTCCGTGCTGATTTGACAATCCAGGGAAACCTGAAAAATGATCAACTGCGGCAGCCAAAGGAGATAGGGTGAAGCAGCAATTTGCGTAGAAGCGGATGCGCCTACGGAAGCGGAAAAGTCGCGGAAAGTCGCTCCTGTCGCTGCGGAAACTGAAATGCATGGCACATTTTAGTTTCCACAACGGCGGAAATTAATTTTGACGGTCTCATTTTAGTTTCTCCAGGTGCGTTTAGCATTTTTGCGGCCGCATTCGAATTTTTCGAGACGTATTTCATTTTTCCCAGGGACACGAGCAGGGGCTCGGGAACGCTCTTGAAGCCGTCCATGAAATTCGGCGCAAGTCGGGCGGTGGAGGTGCTGCGGGCGGTCCCCGCGAGCCGTCCGGCGGTCATCGCCTGCCGTCAGGCAGTCACTGAATGCCGTCAGGCGGTCACTGCGAGCAGCGCGGCGGTCACGGAATGACGCACGGCGGTCATCGCGAGCAGCGCGGCGGTCACGGAATGACGGACGGCGGTCATCGCGAGCAGTGCGGCGGTCACGAAATGATGGACGGCGGTCATCGCGAGCAGTGCGGCGGTCACGAAATGATGGACGGCGGTCATCGCGAGCAGCGCGGCAGTCACGGAATGATGGACGGCGGTCATCGCGAGCAGCGCGGCAGTCACTGAACGACGGACGGCGGTCACTGCGAGCAGCGCAGCAGTCCCTGAATGACGGACGGCGATGACTGCGAGCCGCTCGGCAGTGACCACCGGCTGGCTGGCGATCACCGCCGAGCGCGAGGGGAGCATCTGTCGTCGGCTGCGAAACCGACGCTCGTCCGCTGTTCCGTCCAGGCATACCGTGGGAGCGAGGATCGAGGCTCGCATCTTGCGGACTTCCGCAACTTACGTGGAGAAATGGCCGTTTGGGTGCACTGTATCCCTGGGGCGGCCGCTCCGTCCCGGGCCGGGGCAGGAGAGAGACGCCGCTCTCGAAAGGGGTTTGGTATGGCCCGTCTGCCTCGCTCTCGTGCCTCCTGTCTCGTCCTTGCGCTTCTGCTCCTCACGTCGTCATCTCTCCTGGCCGCCGGTGGTCGCCAAGGGCATCAAGCCGCGAAGCCCGCGGCGTCCAGCGTCTTCAGCCGGGCCTGGGCCGGGCTCGTAAGCGTCGTTGCGCGGCTCGGCTCCGAGATGGACCCCGACGGCTATCTCCTGGGCGTCGGCGACAACGGCTCGACCATGGATCCCGACGGCCGCCATCTCCCGGCCGTTGGACCGACCAGCGACCTCGGCTCAGAGATGGACCCCAACGGCGGAAAGTAGATTCTACAGGTGCCGGTGTTTTTTCCGCGTCGCTGTCTCCAGCCGGCACCTCTTTTTCCGCTGTCCAGCGATCCCTACTTGCATTCCACACCCTCAAAGTAAGAGAGTTGCAGCTTCTGCTCACCTCCCGGAGGGACACGATGTCCGACATCCACATCACCCGCGAGCTACTGCGAGCCGCCTTCCGTGGCGAGCTGCCGCCCCGGCTCCTCCTGCAGATCGGAACCAACCATCTGATGAGCCTATGCCCGCATTGCCGGCGAGAGATCGAGGCCTGGCAGAAGGAACGAGGCCCCGGGGTCTACGACTACAGCCAGGTGTTTCAGGTGCTGCCAAGGGTGATCGAGGAGCAGGCCCCCCGGATCATCCGCCAACGGAAAATCGCCGCCGGAGATCTCAAGGCCCTCCTCGAGCTGCCTCCGGAGAAGCGGGCGGAGCGAATCCGGCGGGCGCACGACCACTTCCGTAGCGGCGCGCTCGCCGAGCTCTTGATCGAGGAGAGCAGGAAGCGAATCCAGACCGATCCTCACGATGCCTTCCACCTGGCCGAGCTCGCCCGTATCGTCATCCACCATTCTCCGAACGTCGAGGGAGCCTTCAACCTGATCGTCCTCGCAACCGCTCACATGGCGAATGCCTGCCGAGCAGCGGGCGAGTTGCGGCGAGCTGCGGAGCACTTCAGCCATGCCCGTTACGTCATTACACACGAGGGAGTCACCGACCCGGAAATTCTCGCTCGGGTCGATGAGCTAGAAGGGACTCTCCTCAAAAACCAAGGCCTTTTTGATGAGGCCGAGGAGCTTCTTGCAAGGGCCGCACTTCTCTATCGACTCGCAGGCCTTAAAACCGAAGGTATCAGGGTGACGATCGTACTTGCCGGCGTGTACTTCTTCCGGGGCAATGTGGCGCGCGCTATTGAGACCGTCCGCCCTGCGTTGCGCCGTCTCCGCCGTGTTGATGACCCGAGGCTCTACATGTGCGCGCGCTACAACCTGGCGCGCTATTTGACCGAGGCAGGAGAGTATGGCGAAGCGTCCGACATCATCGCCACCGAAGCGGACCTCTTCCGCCAGTATCCCGAACCGTGGACACAGCTTCGCGTGACCTGGCTGCGCGGCAAGATTTTTGCCGGCCGGGGCAAGCTCGAAGCGGCCGAGAAGGCATTCGTCGAAGTTCTGGAGGGGTTCATCGCTCAGGGGATCGGCTACGATGCCGCGATGGTCGCAGTCGAGGATCTCGCGCCCCTCTACTTGAAGACCGGCCGCACGGCCGACGTGAAGAGGCTCGCCGAGGAGATGATCCCCATCTTCCAGGCAGCCGACGTGCACCGGGAAGCCTTGGCCGCACTCCTTCTCTTCCAGGAAGCGGCCCGGCAGGAAGAGCTGACTCTCAAGATGGCGCGCGAGGTGGCCGCGTTCCTGAAGGCCGCTCGCGTGGACCCGTCGCTGCGCTTCCCCCAGAAGAAGCCATCGTAGTGCAGCGCGGCGGAAACGGCCGTGCAGGCTGCAAGGCAGATCGATCATAGCCTAAACCGTCCCGAAGGGTCGGGGGTAATTCGGGTCGGCAGGAGAGACCGTGGCGAGCACCTTTACCAATCGGCTCTTTCATCTCGTCTTCAGCACCAACGTCTCCATCCGATTGATGACGTAGGTCGTTGGCGCAGAAGGAACGTCGGGCAGGTGCGGATAAATCTGTCCAACAGCTTGTTGGACAGCTCCCCCGAGGGCAGCGATTGGAGCCTGTGAGGCCGAGAAGCGATCGAGGAAGCACTGCGGAGTGATGGGCGAGAATCCCCCGGATTCGCGCACGAGACACCATCGGCAAACCGGCCAAGCGGACCCCGGGCGGGACCCGCGGAATTCCGACGAATCAAGACGACTTCCGTAGCCGATCGCGAGCCTAATCCATCTGCTTCCTCAGCACCGTCGGAATGTCATAGTCGTCGACGTTCGACCAGTTCGGCCCGAACCCATTGGGGTCCTCGCCGCGGGCGTGAGCGATCACCTTCCTATAGAACGGCACGTCCACCTGTTGCGGCTTCTCCGGCTGCTCCTCGCGGTCGCGGTCGCGCTCGGCGGGCGCTGCGGCCATCGGGACCGGGGTCATCACCGGGCGGGAGACGTTGACGATCGGGGCGTTGGCCCGGGAGCGCTCGCCCACACCGTAGTCGAAACCGGTCGCGATGACCGTCACCTTCATCGCCTCTTCCATCGTCGGATCGATCACCATGCCGGAGATGATGTTGGCGTCCGGGTCCACGGCGTCGGCGATGATGCGGGCCGCCTCGGCGACCTCGTGGAGAGTCAGGTCGTAGCCGCCCGAGATGTTGATCAGGACTCCCTTGGCGCCCTGGATCGAGGTCTCCTCCAGGAGCGGCGAGGAGATGGCGCGCTGGGCCGCTTCGAGCGCCCGGTGCTCGCCCTTGGCGACGCCGGTGCCCATCAAGGCCATGCCCATGCCGGTCATGATCGTTCGCACGTCGGCGAAGTCGACGTTGATCTCGCCCGGCACGGTGATCAGATCGCTGATCCCCTGCACCGCCTGGCGCAGCACGTCGTCGGCGATGCGGAAGGCCTCGGAGAGCGGGGTGCCACGCTCGACGAAATTGAGCAGCCGCTCGTTGGGGATGGTGATCAGCGTGTCGACCGCGCCGCGCAGCTCCTCGACGCCGCGCTCGGCCAGCTGCAGCCGGCGGCGCCCCTCGAAGCCGAAGGGCTTGGTCACCACCGCCACGGTCAAGGCGCCGATCTCGGCGGCGAGCGAGGCGATGATCGGCGCCGCACCGGTGCCCGTGCCGCCGCCCAGGCCGGCGGTCAGGAAGACCATGTCGGCGCCGTCCAGCATCTCGAGGATTTTCTCGGTGTCCTCCAGGGCGCTCTTCCGGCCCACCTCGGGGTCGGCGCCGGCGCCTAAGCCCTTGGTCAGCAGGTTGCCGAGTTGGAGCTTGAGCGGCGCCCGGCACTTGCGGAGCGCCTGGAGATCGGTGTTGGCGGCGATGAACTCGATGCCGCGCAGCTGCGAATCGATCATCCGGTTGACGGCGTTGCCGCCGCCGCCGCCGACGCCGATCACCTTGATGCGGGCGGGAACCCCGTCCGTCTCGTCCAAGGCCCGTGGGGCCTCCTTCGGAGCGTCGTGGTCGTCGAATAAAATCATCGTGAACCCCCTTTGTTCCTGCCTTTGATTTCGTAAACCCTAGAGCAGGTCGGCGAACATGCCGCGCAGGCTCCCCACCATCCCGCGCACGCTCCAGCCCTGCTTCTTCTGGACTTTTCCCTGGCTCTCCTCCGCCGTGCGAGCGTAGAGCAGAAGACCCGAGGTCGTCGACCAGCTCGGGCTGCTGATGACGTCGACCAACCCGCCCAGGCCGCGCGGCAGCCCATAGCGGACCCCGGCGTCGAAGATCTGCTCGGAGAGCTCGAGCAGGCCATCGAGCTGGGCGCCGCCGCCGGTCAAGACGATCCCGGCCCGCAGGCTGTCCTCGCTCGCATGCTTGAAGAGATCCTCGCGGATCAGGTTGAACAGCTCCTCGGCGCGCGGCTGAAGGATCTCACAGAGCTCCTTCCTCGGCACCACCCGCGAGGAGCCACCGGCGACCGTCGGCACCGAGATCCCCTCGTCGTCGGTGACCATGCTCGGCAGGCAGCAGCCCTGCTTGACCTTGATCCGCTCGGCCTCGCCGAACGGCGTGCGCAGGACCATCGCCAGGTCATTGGTGAAGTGGCCGGCGCCGATCGGCGCCACGGCGCTGTACTGGATCTCGCCGTCGGCGAAGAGGGCGTACTCGGTGGTGCCGGCGCCGATGTCGACCAGGAGACAGCCGAGCTCCCGCTCGTCCGGCGTCAACACCGCTTCGGCGGTCGCGAGCGGCTCGAAGACCATCTCGACCACTTCGATCCCCGCCCGGTTGACGCAGGTGAGGAGCGTCTTCGAGCGGGTGACGTTGCCGGTCACCAGGTGAACCATGACCTCCAACCGGCTCCCCAGCATGCCGAGCGGATCACCGATCCCCCCCTGCTCGTCGACGACGAACTCCTGCGGGATGGCGTGCAGGATCTCGCGGTCGGAGGGAAGGGCGGCGGATTTGGCGGCGTCTAAGACGCGCTGGATGTCCTGGCGGGTGATCTCTCTGTCCTTCCGCGACACCGAGACCATGCCGCGCGAGTTGACGCTCCGGATGTCGGCCCCGGCGACCCCGACGTAGGCGCGCGAGATCTCGACCCCGGCCATGACCTCGGCCTCCTCGCTCGCCTGCTTCAAGGCGTCGACGGTCGCCTCGACGTTGACGATGTTCCCCTTGCGCGTGCCGCGGTTGGGGGCGAGACCCTTGCCGACGACCTCGATGCGACCCTTGTCGTCGCGCTGGCCGATCAGCACCCCCACCTTGGAGGATCCAATGTCGATTCCCACGAAGTACGGTTCTGGTTTCGGCATGTCAGCCTGCTCCCCCGTTTGGGAAAGGTTTTGAAGGTTGCACGACGATCCGGCGCGCGAAGCGCAGATCGACGGACTCAAGAGCGGTGTAACGGCGCCCGAGCTCGGGCAGGAGCGCCTCGAATCGATGCACTTTCGAGACCAGGTCGCCCCGCCGGACGAGGAGCGGGAAAGGCAGGTCGCGGGTGTGGAGACGGAAGTCCTCCTCGCCCAGGACGTCCACCCGGTCGAGGGTCGATCCCCAGTCCGGATTCGCCTGCGAGAGAAGGGCGGCGGCGGCGAGCGCCTTCGCCATTCCTTCCGGCACGCTCACCGTGGCGCCCGCCAGGTCGACGACGAGGAAACCCGCCGTCGCCTCGTCCTTGCCGACCGGAGCGATGGCGTGGCCCGCCGCGTCCGCCCAGGTGAGGGCGCCGCCCGGGCTGGCGAGAAGAGCGATCGGCCGGCGCTCGTGCACGGTGACCCGCAGCCGGTCAGGAAGGACCTTTTCGATCTCGACCGCCGCGATCCATGGCTGGGCGGAAAGCAGCGCCTCGACCCGGGAGAGCGGGAGGAGGACCAGGTTCTCGCCGCGCAGCGGCGCCAGGGCATGGCGCAGCCGCTCCGCCGGCACCCGATGCGTTCCCTCGACCGCCAGCTCGCGCAGGCAGAAGCGGGAGGAGGTGAGCACCCAGGCGACGAGCCCGCCGGGCAGGGCGACCAGGGCGAGCGCCGTGGTGAGCGGCTTGACCAGGGCCAGCCAGAGGCTCCGCTTGCGCCGCCGCGGCGGCGCCTGCCGGCGGCGGAAGTCGAGCACCCGCCCGCCTCCGGCGCCACCGGCTCCCGCGGCCCCCGAAAACGCCGCGGATTCGAAGCCGCCGCTCACGCCTCCTCCTTGCCGACCAGCTGGCGGGCGAGCTTGTAAATGTCGCCCGCTCCCAGGGTCAGGATCGCGTCTCCGGCCTCGACGCCGTCGGCCAGGAGGGCCGGCACGTCGTGCCAGTCGGGACAGTAATGGACGTTCTTGTGGCCGCTCCTCTGGGCGGCCTCGACCACCAGCTCTCCCGTCACCCCGGGCACCGGCGCCTCTCGCGAGGCGTAGACGTCGGTGACCACCGCGCGGTCGGCGGCGAGCAGGGCGCGGCCGAAGCCCTCCGCCTGGTCCTGGGTGCGCGAGTAGAGGTGCGGCTGGAAAACGACGTGCAGGCGTCCCTTGGGGAAGGCTTCGCGGGCGGCTTCCAGGGTCGCCGTCACCTCGGTCGGGTGATGGGCGTAGTCGTCGACCACCGCCGCTCCGCGCCACTCGCCGACCGGCTCGAACCGGCGGTGGACCCCCTCGAAGACGGCGAGACCGCTCGCGATGTCGTCGAAGCCCAGGCGGAGCGAGAGACCCACCCCCACCGCGGCGAGGGCGTTCAGGATGTTGTGGCGGCCGGGGAGGGGGAGCTGCAGGCGGCCCAGGAGGGCGCCGCGCAGGCGGACGCCAAAGACGCTCTTGCCGTCCTTCACCGCGATGTCGACCGCCGAGAGGTCGGCCTGCGGCGAGAAGCCGTAGGTCACCAGGCGGCGCTCGGAGAGCCGGGGCAGGATCTGCTGGATGTTGGCGTCCTCCAGGCAGACGATCAACCGGCCGAAGAACGGCACCCGGTTGGCGAAGGTGACGAAGGCCTCGCGGATGGCGTCCAGGTCGCCGTAGGTGTCCAGATGGTCGCGGTCGATGTTGGTGATCACCGCAACGACCGGCGAGAGGCGGAGGAAACTGCGATCGAACTCGTCCGCCTCGGCCACCAGGTAGTTGCTCTTGCCCAGCCGGGCGCCGGTGCCCAGGAGACGCAGGCGGCCGCCGACGATGACCGTGGGGTCAAGCCCCGACTGGGTGAGCATGGTGCCGACGAGCGAGGTGGTGGTCGTCTTGCCGTGGGTACCGGCGACCGCGATGCCGTATTTCAGGCGCATCAGCTCGGCCAGCATCTCGGCCCGGCGCACCACGGGGATACCGCGGAAGCGCGCCGCCTGGACCTCGGGGTTGCCCTCGGACACCGCCGAGGAGATGACCACGAGGTCCACTCCCTTGAGATGATCGCCGGAGTGCCCCTTGTGGATCTTCGCTCCCAGCTTCTTCAGATGCCGGGTGGCCTCGCCCACCGCCTGGTCGCAGCCGCTGACCAGGAGCTCACGCTCCTCGGTCAGGAGGATTTCGGCGATGCCGCTCATGCCGGCGCCGCCGATCCCCACGAAGTGGATGTGCGAGAGGTCGGCGAAGGGGTTGAAGCTCATCGCGTCCCCCTGCGCTCTGCGAGCTCGGCCAGGTGGTCGGCGATCGCCGAAACCGCATCGGGCCGGGCAAGCCCGCGCGCCGCCTGTCCCATCGTCTGCAAACGGGCGCCGTCCCCGAGCAGCAGGGCCAGCCGCTCCGCCAGGGCTTCGGGAGTCGCCGCCTCGCCGGCCAGCAGCTCCGCTGCTCCAGCCTCGGCAAGGAGCCTTGCGTTGTCGACCTGGTGCGCCTGGGCGATCGCGAGCGGCAGGAAGAGCGCGGCCCGGCCGGCGGCGCAGATCTCGGCGATGGTGATCGCCCCGGCCCGCGACACCAGGAGGTGGCTCGCCGCCATGGCCCCGGCGACGTCGTCGAGGAAGGGGACGACCTCGACCACGGTTTCAGAAATCCCTGCCGCGGCATAGGCCGCCTGCGCCGCCTCGACGTTCTTCGCCCCCGCCTGATGGAGGACCTGGAGGGGACTCCCGGTACGGGAGAGGAAGAGGGCGACCGCCGCCGGCGCCAGCTCGTTGACCTGCCGCGCTCCCTGGCTGCCGCCGAGGACCAGGAGCCGGGGCGGCGTCAGGGGTGGAAGCGTCGGGGACACTTCGAAAAAAGCCGCGCGCACCGGCACCCCGGTCACTCGGCAGGGGCACTTCAGATCGCGCATCGTCTCGCGGAAGGCGACGTCCGCTCCCGCCGCCCAGGCCGAGAGCCAGCGGTTGGCCACCCCGGCCCGGGCGTTGGGCTCGAGCAGGAGGCTGGGCCGGCGGGCGAGGCGGGCACCGAGAACCGCGGGCGCCGAGACGTAGCCGCCGGTGCCGAGCACCACGTCCGCCCGGAGGCGGCGGAGGAGCCGTGCCGCGGCCAGAGCCGAGCCGGTGAGGGTGGTGAGCGAACGCACCTTGGCGCCCAGGCCCTTGCCGAGGAGCGGCCGGGCGGGGAGGGGATGGAAGGGCAGGCCCTCACCCGTCGCCAGCCGTTCCTCCAGGCCGCCCGCGAGACCGGCGAAGCTCACGCGCCACCCCCGTTGCCGCAGCTCGAAGGCGACGGCGAGGGCCGGAAAGACGTGCCCTCCGGTGCCGCCGCCGGCCAGCAGGGCATGGAAAGCTTGTGGGGTTTCCGCTGGGACCATGGCATCGCTTCCGTCATCCGTGCTGGGAGAGGTTCAGAAGGGCGCCGCAGAGGCACAGGGTGACCACCAGCGACGAGCCGCCGTAGGAGATGAAGGGGAGCGGGATGCCCTTGGTCGGCAGCAGGGCGATGGCGACGCTGACGTTCAGGAGCGCCTGGATGACGAGGATAGAGGTGAAGCCCCAGGCCAGGTAGCGGCCGAAGGCGTCGGGAGCCCGCAGGCCGGCCAGAATGCCGCGCCAGGCGAGGAGGCCGAAGAGGGCGACGACGGCGAGCGCCCCCACCATCCCCAGCTCTTCGGCGATGATGGCGAAAATGAAATCCGACTCCGGGTGTGGGAGGAAGTAGAGCTTCTGGACGCTCCGCCCCGGTCCCAGGCCGAGCACCCCGCCCGAGCCCACGGCGATCAGCGACTGGAGGGCCTGGAAACCGGTCCCCAGGGGGTCCTTCTCGGGGTCGAGGAAGGCGAAGAGACGCGCCCGCCGGTAGGAGACCGAGATGACGAGGAACCACAGCATGGGGAGGGCGGCGAGCGCGATCCCCACCACGTAGCGCCAGGAGAGCCCAGCCAGGAAGACGAGGAGGAAGGCGGTGGTGGCGAGGAGCACCGCGGTCCCCATGTCCGGCTCCAGGAGGATCAGCCCGGCGGTCAACCCGGTCGCGAGGGCGATGGGCAGCAGGAGGTCGGGATGGTTGACCCGCTCCTGCTTGCGGTCGATCTGATAGGCAAGGAAGGGGATGAGCGCGAGCTTGGCGAGCTCCGAGGGCTGAAGGGAAACGCCGGCGAGGAAGAACCACCGCCGCGTGCCGTTCAGCTCGGGCGAGAAGAGCACCCCCACGAGGAGTACCAAAATACCGCCCAGCAGGCTGTAGATCACCGCCGGCCGCTGCAGCCGGCGATAGTCGAAGTGCATGACGACGAGCATGGCGAGGAGCCCCAGGCCGGCCCAGATCGCCTGTTTCAGGAGGAACGGGTTGACGAAGCTGCCGAGGGTGCCGTGGGAGCCCCGGGCGATCCCCGCGCTCGCCGAGTAGACCATCACCAGACCCACCCCGACGAGGAGGATGACGGTGGTGAAGAGGACCTTGTCAAAGGCCAGTTTCTTGGCCATGGGCCCTCCCGATCCTGTCGTGCACGAGCTGGGTGAAGACCTCGCCGCGGTGCGAGAAGTTCCGGAACTGGTCGAAGCTGGCGCAGGCCGGCGAGAGGAGGACGACCTCGCCCGGGCGGGCGCGCGCGGCCGCCTCGGCGACGGCGCGGTCCAGGGTGTCGACCATCTCGCAGGGGGCCGCGCCGGAAAGCGCCCGCTCGAAGTCGTCGGCGGCCTCGCCGATCAGGTAGAGCCGGATCGCCTTGCGGTGCACCAGCGGCATGAGCGAGACCAGGTCCGCCCCCTTGTTGCGGCCGCCGAGGATGAGATGAACGGTTTTGTCGGCGAAGCCCTCCAGCGACTTGAGCGTCGCCGCCGGGTTGGTCCCCTTGGAGTCGTCGTACCAGGTCACTCCTCCCGCCTCCCCCACCTTCTGCAGGCGGTGGGGCAGGCCGGTGAAGCCCCGGAGCCCCTGGCGGATCGCCGAAGCATCGGCTCCCGCGGCGCGGGCGAGGAGGGCCGCGGCCATGGCGTTTTCGAGGTTGTGCACGCCGGCAATCGGCAGGTCCCCCGTGGCGAAAAGCTCGACCGGAGAGGCGCCGGGCTGGACCTCGATCACGCGATCCCCGTCCAGAGCGCAGCCGTCCTCGACCGGACGCAGGCGGGAGAAGAGCCGGCGGCGGGCGCGGGTCTCGACCGCCAGGGTTTCCGCGTCGTCGGCATTGAGCACCGCGATCCCTTCCGGCCCCAGGTTGCGGAAGAGCGCCCGTTTGGCCGCCGCGTACTGGCCGAAGCTCGGATAGCGGTCGAGGTGGTCCTCGGCGAGGTTCAAAAGCGCCGCGGCGTGGGGGGCGAAGGTGACGATCCCCTCGATCTGGAAGCTCGACATCTCGACCACGAAGACGCGGCCGGCCGGGCCGTCGACCTTGCCGGAGAGCGGCTCGCCGATGTTGCCGCAGACCTCGACCGCGCGGCCGGCGGCCGCGAGCATGGCGCCGGTCAGGGCCGTCGTCGTGCTCTTGCCGTTGCTCCCGGTGATCGCCACCACGGTGCCATGGAGGAACGGGAAGGCGAGCTCCACCTCGGCGATCACCGGCAGGCCGCGGCGCCGGGCGTCGACGAGGAGGGGGCGGGTCATCGGCACGCCGGGGGAGACGACGACGGCGTCGAAGTCTCCGGCGGCGCCAGCCGGCATTTCTTCCGGTTCGCGGCCGGCGAGGACCGAGAGCTGTGGGCCTTCTGCCAGATCGCCCAGATCGAGCGCCGCGCGCGGCCGCGCGTCGACGGCGGTGACCGCGACCCCGCGATCCAGGAGGAAACGCGCCGCCGCGCGGCCGGAGAGCCCCAGCCCGTAGACCAGCGCCTGGCGAAGCTCGCCCTTGCCCCAGGGGACTTTCATCGCAGTTTCAGGGTCGAGAGGGAGAGCAGCGCGAAGAGGATCGAGAGGATCCAGAAGCGCACGATCACCTTGGGCTCGGCCCACCCGGAGAGCTCGAAGTGGTGGTGGAGAGGGGCCATGCGGAACACCCGCTTGCCCCGCAGCTTGAACGAGGCCACCTGGATGATGACCGACAGGGCCTCGATGACGAACACCCCGCCGACGACGACGAGGAGGATCTCCTGCTTGGCGAGGACGGCGACGCTGCCGATGGCGGCGCCCAGCGACAGCGAGCCCACGTCCCCCATGAACACCTCGGCGGGATGGGAATTGAACCAGAGGAAGCCGAGGCTCGCCCCGACCAGCGCGCTGCAGAATACCGCCACCTCGCCCACCCCGGGGACATAGGAGACCTGGAGGTAGCCCGCGATCACCCGGTTGCCCGCCACGTAGGTGAAGACCGCGTAGGTGGCGGCGGCGACGATGGTGACGCCGATCGCCAGGCCGTCCAGCCCGTCGGTCAGGTTGACCGCGTTCGAGGCCCCGACGAGGACGACGACGACGAAGAGGATGTAGAACGGCCCGAGGTCGAGCACCAGCCGCTTGACGAAGGGGAAGGTGAGCGTGGGATCGAAGCGGTAGGCATGCGGCAGAATGAGCAGAACCAGGCCCATGGCGCCGGCGGCCAGGATCTGGAGGAGCGCCTTGTGGTGCGCCTTGAGCCCCAGGTTGCGCCGGTTCTTGACCTTCAGGTAGTCGTCCAGGAAGCCCACTAGGCCGAAGGCGAGGGTCACCAGGACGACGATCCAGATATAAGGGTTGTCGAGGGTCGACCAGAGGAGCGTCGGGACGATCACCGAGAAGAGGATGAGCAGGCCGCCCATGGTCGGCGTGCCCGCCTTCACCTGGTGCGCCTGGGGTCCCACCTCGCGGATGTTCTGTCCCACCGACATCCGGCGCAGGGTGCGGATGAAGGCCGGCCCCAGGAACCAGGAGAGGAGGAGCGCGGTGACGATCGCCATCGCCCCGCGGAAGGTGATGTAGCGGAAGACGTTGAACGCCCCGACGTGGTTGCGGAGGGGATAGAGCAGGTAGTAGAGCACTTAGTGGCCCCCTCCTGAAACCGCCATGCCGCGCGCCTGGAGCAGCCGCTGGGCGACCGCCTCCAGCCTCACTCCGCGCGAACCCTTGACCAGGATCAGGTCGCCCTCCCGTACCGCGCCCTCCGCCCACTCCGCGGCGGCGGCGGCGTCGGCGAACCAGGGTGCCTCGGCCCCTCTCCCGGCGGCGCCCCGGCTGAGCTCCTTCGCCAGCTCGCCCACTCCGGCGACCGGCGAAAAGCCTAAGGCGGCCGCCCGCTCCCCCGCCGCGCGGTGGAAGCGGGGACCTTCGGGGCCGAGCTCCAGCATGTCGCCCAGGACGGCGAGCCTCCGGCGGGCCGGCAGCGCGGCGGCGCCCTCCAGGGCTCGCTCCACGGCGTCGGGATTCGAGTTGTACGAGTCGTCGATGAGGGTGATGTCCCCGGGCAGGCGGTGGACCACGCCGCGCATGGCGGCGGGGCGGACGGCCGCGACCGCGCGGGCGATCGTCGCCAGATCGAGCCCCAGCGCGTGGGCGCAGGCGGCCGCCGCCAGGCCGTTGCCGGCGTTGTAGAGGCCGTGGAGCGGCAGGGCGACCTCGGCGCGCTCGCCTCCCGCGGCCAGCACGAAGCGGCTCCCCACCTCGCCCCCGGGAGCGGGAGAGAGGTCGGTGGCCCGCACGTCCACTCCTTCGCCGAAGCCGTACCAGACGATCCTTCCGTGATCGCCGCCGTGCCGGCGGGCGATGCGGGCGACCTCCGGATCGTCGGCGTTGGCGACGATAAAGCCGTCGGGGGCGAGGCCGCGAAGGAGCTCGGACTTGGCCTCGGCGATCGCCTGGATGGTGCCGAAGAACTCCAGGTGGACGGGCCGGATGACGGTGAAGAGGGCGACGTCGGGCCGACCCAGGAGCGAAAGCTGGGCGAGCTCGCCGGGGGTCGACATCCCCATCTCGGCGACCATCCACTCGGTGCCCTCCGGGACGTTCAGGAGCGAGAGGGGGAAGCCGTAGAGGTTGTTCAGGTTCCCTGGCGTGCGGGCGACCCGGAAGCGGCTTTCGAGCATCGCCGCGAGCAGCTCCTTGGTGGTCGTCTTGCCGGCCGAGCCGGTGATCCCGACGAGCTTCTCGGGCAGCCGCTGCCGGACCTGGCGGGCGAGGTCGTGGAGGGCGCGGAAGGTGTCCTGCACCTCGATGAGGGCGCCCCCCTCCGTCGCCTCCACCTTCGCCTGGGTGTCCTGGACCATGGCCGCCGCCGCGCCGCGCCGGAAGGCGTCGCCGACGAAGCGGTGGCCGTCGGTGTGCTCCCCGGCGAAGGCGAAGAACAGCTCGCCGCCGGCCACCGCCCGCGAGTCGATGGCGGCGCCGGAGACGGTGGCGCCGGGATCGCCCGCCGTCACCCGGCCGCCCACGGCCGCCGCGACCGCGGAGACGCTAAGCCGGGCCAAAACGCTCCTCCAGGGCCCGCGCGATCTCCTCCCGGTCGGAGAAGTGGATCTTCCTGCCGCCGATGTCCTGCGTCTCCTCGTGCCCCTTGCCGGCGACCAGGACCGCCCACCCCTCGCCGGCAGCGGAGGCCGCAGAAATCGCCTCGCGGATCGCCTCCCGCCGGTCCGGCACCACCCGGTAGCCGCGGTTGCCGCTCTCCCGGAGCCCCGCCTCGACGGCATGGAGGATGGCCATCGGGTCCTCGCCGCGCGGGTTGTCGGAGGTGGCGATCACCAGGTCGGCGAGCTCCCCCGCCACCCGGCCCATCACCGGGCGCTTGCCCGGGTCGCGCTCGCCGCCGCAGCCGAAGACCACCGCCACCTTGCTCCGCGCCAGCTCGCGGACGGAACCCAGGGCGGCGCGCAGGGCGTCGTCGGTATGGGCGTAGTCGACGTAGACCGGGAAGGGCTGGCCGCGGTCGACCGGCTCCATCCGTCCGGCGATCGGCGGCTGGGCAGCGAAGGCGGCGGCGACCGCCGCGTGCGGCAGCCCGAGAGCCTCGGCCCCGGCGGCGGCGGCCAGGAGGTTCTCCAGGTTGAAACGGCCGAGGAGCGGCGAATGGAAAGAGAAGTCGCCGCGCGGGGTCTGTAACGTGGCGCGAATCCCTCCCGTCCCCAGGTCGACCTCGCGCGGCGCCACCTCCCCGCCGGTGCCGTAGGTCAGGGCGCCGGGGATCTCCCGGGCGAGCCGCTGGCCATAGGGGTCGTCCAGGTGGACCACCGCGCGGCCGGCGGGCTTCAGATGATCGAAGAGCTGCCGCTTGGCCGCGAAGTAGCTCTCCATGTCGCCATGGAAGTCCAGGTGATCGCGGGTCAGGTTGGTGAAGACCCCGGCATCGAAGGAGACGCCGTCCACCCGGTGGAGGTCCAGGGCGTGGGAGGAGACCTCCATCGCCACCCCGCCGGCTCCGCCCACCGGATCGTCGCGCATCTGGCGCAGAATTCGGAAGAGGTCCGAGGCCTCCGGGGTCGTGCGGTCGCCGGGGAAGGGTTGGCCGCCCAGCCGGTAGCCCAGAGTACCAATAAACCCGGCCGGCTTCCCCGTCGCCTCGCCGATCACCGCGGCGAGGAGGGTCGCCACGGTCGACTTGCCGTTGGTCCCGGTCACCCCGACGAGGAGCATCTCGCGGTCCGGATGCCCGTAGACCCGCGCCGCGAGCGGCCCCAAAAGCGCCCGCGGGTCGGCGGTCGTGAGCCAGGGCACGGTCATTCCTTCCAGCGCGCTTCCCGCGCCGAGCACCGCGACGGCGCCCCGCTCCACGGCGGCGGCGGCGAAGGCCCGGCCGTCGTGCCGCGCGCCTGGAATAGCGACGAAGAGGTCGCCCGGCGCGACGGTCCGGGAGTCGTGCGCCACCCCGGTGACCGCCAGAGTCTCCGGAGCTCCGGCGTCCAGGGAAATGGGCAGCCCGGCGATCAGCTCAGCGAGGCGCATGCGGGCGCCCTCCCGGCTTGGCGGCCGATTTTGCGCTGGGGACCACGGGGGTTGCAGCCGGAGCTGGAGCCGGCGCCGGCACGGCCACCGCGTCGGCGGGGGCCAGCTCCTCGACGTCCAGGTCGTCGGCGTTGGCGACGGCGGGCACGGGCGCCGGATGGGCGGCCCCGTGCAGGCTGGCCTCCATCATCTGGACCTGGCCGGGCCAGTGGGCGAGCGGCGTGCGCTCGGGGCGGACTCCCATGTAGAGGAGCACCTGCCGGGTGATGGCGCCGAAGGCCGGGGCCGCCACCTGGGCGCCGTAGTACTCGAAGCCCTGCGGCGAGTCGATGGCCACCACCCCGACCAGAGCCGGCCGGCCGGCCGGGGCGAAGCCGATGAAGCTCGGGATGTAGCTGCCATGCGTGTAGCCGCCGATCCCCGGCTTCTGTGCCGTGCCGGTCTTGCCTGCCACCCGGTAGCCCGGCACCGCGGCGCTCTTGCCGGTGCCGCCGGTCACCACCCCTTCGAGCAGCGCCTCGACGGTGCGGGCGGTCTCCGGAGTGATCGGATGCCCGGCGACCGGCGGCACCGCATACCGCCGCTCGATCGCCTCCCCCTTGCCCACCGCCGCCACCACGTGGGGGGTCAAAAGGGTGCCGCCGTTGGCGATGGCGGCGAGCGCGGTGGCGAGTTGGAGGGAGGTCACCGAGATCCCCTGGCCAAAGGCGATATAGGCCTTGGTCAGCGGCCGCCAATACTTCAGGGAAGCCAAGATCCCCGGGTTCTCGCCCGGCAGGTCGATGCCGGTCGGCCGGCCGAAGCCGAAGTCCCGGATGGTCTTGTAGAACCGCTCGTCGCCCAGGCGCAGGGCGGTCTTGATGACCCCGACGTTGCTCGACTTGGCGATGACGTCGGCGAAGGTCAGGCGGCCGTAGGGCTTGTGGTCGCGGATGCGGATGCCGTAGAGGGTGATCCCCCCCATCTCACAGTCGAAGACGTCGCCGGGTTTGACGACGCCGGCCCCCAGGGCCGCCGCCGCGGTCACCATCTTGAAGGTGGAGCCCGGTTCGTAGGCGTCCATGATCGCCCGGTTGCGCAGCTGGCCGGGCGCGTAGTCGCCGTAGTGGTTGGGATCGAACGGCGGATAGGTGGCCATGGCGAGGATCGCACCGGTCGCCGGGTCGAGAAAGACGACGCTGCCGGTCTTCGCCCGATTTTTGAGCACCGCCTGTTCCAGCTCGTGCTCGACGAGGTGCTGGATGGTGGCGTCCAGGGTGAGGTAGAGGTCGCGGCCGGCCTCGGCGTCGGAGGCGGCCATGCCGGGGGCGATCATGGCGCCGCGGCGGGCGTCGCGCAGCAGGGTCCGGTGGCCGGACTTGCCGGCCACCTCGCGGTTGTGGACCAGCTCCAGGCCGGCCAGGCCCTGGTTGTCGGTGCCGACGAAGCCGAGCACCTGGGCGGCCAGCTCGCGCATCGGGTAGTAGCGCTTGCTCTCCGGCAGGAAGTGGATGCCCGGCAGATCGAGATGGCGGATCGCCTCGGCGTCCGGGGGGTCGAGCTTACGCGCCACCCAGACGAAGTCGCCGCTGCGGTCGAGCCGGCGGGCGAGGGCCCTGGCGTCGACGTGGAGGACCGCCGCCAGGGCGCGCGCCGTGGCCTCGGGATCGCGGAGGTCCGCCGGGTCGGCCCACACCGATTCGACCTCGACCGAGACGGCGAGCTCGCGGCCGCGGGCGTCGTAGATCGTGCCGCGCGGCGGGTCGAGCTCGACGACCGTCGTCTGCTGGCGCCGCGCCTTGCCCGCGTAGTGGGCGTAGCGGAAGACCTGCAGCTCGTAGAGGCGGGCGGCGACCGCCGCCACCCAGAGGAGGCCGAGCACGGCGACCAGGGTCACCCGGCTCTTCAATTGCGCACCTCGGCGGGGAGCTCTTCGGCGAAGATCACCTGGTCCATCTCCGGCCCCCGCATGCCGAGCTCCTGGACCGCCCGCTCCTCGATCCGCGGCGGGCTCGCCAGGTAGGCGGACTCCAGGTGCAGCCGGCGCTCCTCCTGGCCGAGGTCGCGCAGGCGGCGCTCCAGATCGACGATCCGGTAGCCGGTGTCGAGCACTTCCAGATGCATCCAGGTGTAGGCGAGGCTGCCGCCGCCCAGGCAGACGACGACGAGGACGACCAGGGCCAGCTCGCGCAGCAGCCGCCGGTCGCGCTCGCGCACGAGATAGGTGTTGACGACCGGGCGCGTAAAGGCGTACGCGCTCCGCGATTCCCTCATAGCCGCCGCGCCGCTCGCAGGCGGGCCGAGCGCGCGCGGTGGTTCCAGTCCACCTCTTCGTCGCTCGGCCGGATGGGCTTCTTGGTCAGCACCTCGATCAGCTGGCTCTCCGAGCGCGGCCGCCCGGTCACCGGGTCGACCTGCCCGCGCGCCAGGTCGCGCAGGGTGTTCTTGACGATGCGGTCCTCCAGGCTGTGGTACGAGATGATGACCAGCCGCCCGCCATGGTCGAGGAGGCGCACCGCCTGGTCGATGAAGCCCTCGAGCCCGGCGAGCTCCTGGTTGACCTCGATGCGCAGCGCCTGGAAGACGCGGGTCGCGGGATCGACCCGCTCATTGCGGTGGTGGCGGTGGTGGGCGCTCCCGGCCCCTCCCTTGGCGCGGCCGATCACTTCCGCGAGCCGGCCGGTGGTCTCGATCGGCGCCACCTGCCGGACGCGCGCGATGGTGCGGGCGATCCGCCGTGCCTGCCTCTCCTCGCCGTACTCCCTGAAGATCTGTTCCAATTCGCCCTCCGAGCTCCCGTTCACGATGTCCGCGGCGGTCCGTCCGCCCGGTCCCATGCGCATGTCGAGCGGTCCGTCGCGGCGAAAGCTGAACCCGCGTTCCGCGGTGTCCAGCTGCAGCGACGAAACGCCCAGGTCGGCGAGCACTCCGGCGAGGCTCCCCGGACCGCAGCCCAGGCCGCCCAGCAGTGTCTCCAGCTCGTGGAAATTGCCCTGCGTGAGGCGGGCCCTGGGGCCAAACTCTTCAAGCCGGCCCGCCGCCTTGATAAGCGCCTGCGGGTCGCGGTCGATCCCGACGAGCCGCGCTTCCGGGGCACGGGCGAGGATCTCCGCGGCATGCCCGCCCAGCCCCACGGTCGCGTCGACGAACCATCCCCCGCGCTCGGGCGCCAGGAGCTCCAGGGTCTCGGCGACCAGTACGGGCTGGTGCTCCCCGTCCACGGTCTGGCGCTAGATCCCGCGCTCGGCCAGGGCACGGAAGTCGTCCTCGGTGAACGGCTGCTCGGTCAGGCGGTTCACGAAGCGCTCGTGGTTCCAGATCTCCAGGTGGTCGAGCTGCCCCGAGACCACCACGTCGCCGTTCATCCCCGCGCTCTCCCGCAGGATCTGCGGCAGGAGGATCCGGCCCTGTCCGTCGAGGCTCACCTGCTGCCCGAAATAGCTCACCCGCTCCAGAAAGCGGACCCGGGTGGGGTCGGTCGACGGCATCGCCGTCAGCCGCCCCTCGATCTCTTCCCAGACCGACAGCGGGTAGAGGATCGCCTTGTCGCCGAGGACGGAGGTGACGAAGAGGTCCGGTCCGTACCGCTCCTCGATGAAGCGACGGAAGTCCGTCGGCACTTTGAGCCGCCCTTTGTCGTCGATCTTTGCCGGAGCGCTTCCGCGGAACATAGGCCCGCCATTGGCCAATCTGAGGGGCGATCCTAGCAGTTCACTCCACTTTTGTCCATTTATTCCCACTTCCGGCCCCGATTACCCATCGGCGGCTCCACCGAAGGCGAGAAAAGGCGGTAACTGAGCGCTAGGAGCGGACGGGCGTTTTTCGCGGAGCGGAGGCTCCGTAAGCGGAGCTGAGCTGTATCTGGGGAAAATGGGCCAGCATAAGCGGAGCTGGGCCGTATCTGGAGAAAATGGGCCAGCGTAAGCAGAGCTGAGCTGTATCTGGAGAAAACGGACCAGCGTAAGCGGAGCTGAGCCAGATCTGGGGAAAGTGGGCCAGCGTAAGCGGAGCTGGGCCAGCTCTACCCTCGGCGCTCCTCTCGCCCGGAGCCGATGCAGCTCAGCCGGTTTCTTGACATCCTCCAGGCATACGGCTTAGCCTCATTCGTATGCGCACCACCTTGGACATCCCGGAGCCCTTGATCGAGGAGGCACGCCGGCTCCTGGGCTTCAAGTCGAAGACCGACACCGTCATCCTCTCGCTTCAGGAGCTCATCCGCAGGAAGCGGATCGAGGAGCTCAAGGCGATGATGGGGAACGTCCGACTGGAGATCGACATCGCTGCCTCCCGCCGCCGTCCCGCCGAGTGATCTTCGTCGACACCTCGGTCTGGGTGGCCTCCTTCCGCTCCGCCTCCGGGGAGGAGGCCCGGCATCTCACGGCCCTCCTGGACCTCGATCTCGTGGGACTCGCGGCGCCGGTGCGGGTCGAAATCCTCGCCGGAGCGTCCATCGCAGACCGGATCCGCTTGCGCCGCACGCTCTCCGCCCTGCCGACCTTCTACCCATCCCTGCCCACTTGGGAGACGATCGACGGGTGGGTGGATCGGGCCGGCGCGGCGGGGGAACACTTCGGGGCGCTCGACCTGCTGATCGGTGCGCTGGCGGCGGAGCAGAACGCCGCCGTCTGGTCACTCGACTCCGACTTCCGGCGCATGGCGCGCCTCGGCCTCGTCGAGCAGCACCACCTCCCGAAGCCCTAGCGCCGCTTACGGCATGATTAGCCCACGGCGGCGGGCGAGACGGCAGCTTCCAGCAGCATGGCGAGCGCGCACTTCAGCGTTCGTCGCAACTCACCCGCCATCCATCGTCGTACATAGCAAAATAGAATACCCCTACCCTCTTCTGCCGAATGTCATTCTCCGTCGGCCATCGACCCAGCGCCCGACTAAGGACAGCTGGCGTCCCGCCAATGACACTGGGCTCTGATCTTGGGCCTTTCCCATTCTTCTCCATCTCAACGACGATTCTATCGATCTGTTTGAAGTGGTCGGTAGGCACTTGATCGATGATTGCCTCCACCATCGCCTGCCCCCCTTCCTGGCTTACGCCCGGGTGCGGCAGCAACTTATAATGATGAGTAATACCACGGCCCTCCTCAATCTCGGGTTTTTTCGTCAGCTCACCGAGTAGGCCAATCTTTACTAGCTCATCAAGGAAAGCAATACTATTGAGGCGCTCCATTTTATCGTGCTCAAACTTTGGTTCAACTGCGTCTGGAACAAAGATATCCAATCTTATTGATTCGCTCTTCGGGTCTAAGGTCACACTGCATTTCTCCCTGAGCAGCGATAGCGCAGTCGGGCGACTGAGGGTCGACGCCATTGTTGGGTCGCAAGAAACCACAAGGGCACCGATAGACATGACGCAAACTACTACCAGGAATCTATCTCTCATCGCTCCTCCCAAGACCAACCCTTTTGTTTGGAAGATTACATCATATCACACCTTTCTGCAGCAAGAGACCGCTCGCAGATCGGGGCCAGTCCGGGGCACCAAGTAGAAGGTGGTGAGGAAGTAGCCCCCGTGGGAGCGCCAGGGCGCACTCACAGGAGGTGCTGTGAAGGGAATCGTGCGTTCAGCGGTGCGAGAGATCGTCCTCTGCAATGCCTCGACGCAACAGCGCTATGACCGCATCGACGACATGGGAGAGAGATGCAGGTTTCAACCTGCCAACCTGGGAAGTCAGCAAGGTGTCGCTGGCGGTAAAAAGCTTGCCGGGCCGTAGATAGCTCTCGACTCGCAGGGAGCCCGTCTCAAAATCCGCGTCCTCAAGCTTCACTGCACGTGGATCGGCGTAAGGATTGCTGGTGATCTGGCACAGCACCCAATCGCCCCGTCCCGCATCGGCCTACACCAAAGCCGGTCGCAGCTTGGCTCGCGATAGATCAGAGAAAGGAAAAGGCACCAGCACTACCGCACCGGCTGCAGGTGAGACCAAGCTTCGTCCTCCTCAGGACGGTTCCAATCCGATAGCGCCGCTTCGCTGAGAAGGGCGGTCGCCTCGGGATGGACGGTTGGCTCTTCCTCCAGAATCGTCACCAGCGCCCGGTATTCCCCTCCAGCCGGACGGGCTCAAGTAGCTGAACCCGTCCGTGCGCGTCGATGACAGCCTCTAGTGTACGGATCACGATCAGCTCCCCGGCGGTGGCGGCGACGGCGGGGGGACGGCGGCCGGGGGGCCGGGGTCGGTCGGTTTGGGGGTGGGCAGGGCTCCCGGCGTGTTCGGAGCGGGAGCGGTGGGCACCTTGGTTCCGGGCGGCAAGTCCACCGGCACCTGCGGCGCGGCGGGCGCCTTGGCCGCCGGGGCGGGAGAGCGCAGGGCCTCCAGGGGGTCGGATCCCGCCGGCACGGGGCCGAGCAGGTTGCGGAACCCGGCCGCCTCGGCGGGTGGGTCGGCGACGATCAGCGACTCTTTCTGGAGATCGGCCATGTACTCGGCCAGCTTGTCCTTGTAGACCCGCTCCTCCTCCTTGGCCTGGATGGCGCTCGACACCTCGCTGAACGGCTTGATGTAGCTCTCGTGCCGGTCGGTCGCCTGCAGCACGTGAAGGCCGCCGCGGCCGGCGACCGGCACGGAGACGGCGCCCTTTTCGAGGCTCCAGGCCGCCTTCTCCAGGGCCGGATCGAGGTCGCCGGGCGAGACCCACCCGAGGTCGGTCAGGGCGCCCACCTGCTTCGTCACCAGATAGGGCTCGATCGCCTTGTCGAAGGGCTGGCCGCCGGCGATGGCGGCCTTGATCTCGGCGGCGAGCTTCGCCCGCTCGGCGGGGTCTTTCACCGTCGCTTCGAGCACCACGGTCTCGCGCAGCTGGACCTGCTCGGGGACCCGGAACTCGTCGACGTGCTTCCGGTAGTAGCGCCGCAGGTCCTCCTCGTCGACCTTGATCTTGCTGTTGACCTCCTTGCCCAGCACCTCGCGCAGGCGCAGGTCGCCGCGCAGGCGCTCCCGCAGCTTGGGCAGGGTCAACCCGGCCTGGCCGAGGGCGGCCTGAAACTCCTCGTCGTTCTTGATCCCGTTCGACTCCCGCATCTGCTGGACCGCACGGTCGATCTGGTCGTCGGTGATCGTGACGTCCAGCTGGGTGGCGCGCGAGCGCAGGAGGAGCTCCTCGTAGAGGTCCTTGAAGACGATCTCCCCCGCCTGGCCGAGGAGGCGCTGGCGCTCGGCGGGGTCGCGCTCGCGGTGGCTGATGTCGTCGATCATCTCCGCCTTGCGCTTCTCGTAGTCGTAGAGGGTCGCGATCTCGTCGTTGATCCGCAGCACGATGCGGTCCACGACCTCGGCGCGCGCCGGGAGGGCGCTGCCGGTGATTCCCAGGCTCACGAGCCCGGAGACGGTACCGGCGAGCAGGAGGCTAGCGGCGCGGGTTCTGTTTTTTCGATCCACCGTAAGTACCCTCGTAATTGAACGGGAGGTTCCTCCCGTAGACCACAACAGTGTAACGGCTGCGGCATTCCTTCACCAGCGCGGCGAGCCGGCGGTCGGCCCGCTCCTGGCGCAGGCGGGCGAGGATGCCGTCCTTCACCTCGTCGAGCGGAGCGACCTCGGCGGGCAGGCGCTCCAGGACCTGGAAGAGGTGGAAGCCGTACTCGGCCGGCATCACCCGGGAGACCTCGCCCGGCTTCAGGTTGAAGATCGCGTCCGCGAAGGCAGGGGGGAGGTCGGCGCGCGACAGCACTCCCGAGAATCCACCGCCCGCCCCCTTGCTCGCCCGCCGCGCCACCTCCTCGAAGGCGGTGCCGGCGGCGAGGTCGTGCGCCGCCCGGTCGGCCGCCTTTTTGTCCTCGACCAGGATCTGGCGCAGGCGCACCCGCTCCGGCCGGGCGAAATCCTGGCGGTGGGCGGCATACCAGGCGGCGATCTCGGCCTCCCCCGGCTCGGCCTCCGGGTCGGACCGGAGGAGGGCGTCGGCAGCCTGGCGCGGGTGGTCGATCGAGGGGACGAGCCCGCGGTCCAAGGCCAGGTGAGCGAGGAGCTGCTCGTCCAGGAACTGGTCGAAGAGCTCCGACAGGACGTCGCTCGCCAGCACCGTGTCGGGATCGCCCATCGAGCGCTGGAGGTAGCCCTCGAAACGGGCGTAGTGGACGTCCTTGCCGCCAATCCGCGCCACCACGTCGGGCGCCGGCGGCTGCTCGCGCCGGCAGGCGAGGGCGGCGAGCAGGGCGAAGGCCAGGTAGCCGGCCACGAAAGAGGTTCTCTGCCGCATGGTCACACCGCGAGTGCCTGGAGCGTCTCGCGCGCCACGGCGACCATCTGCCCACCCCGCCCGGCGGCGAGCGTCAGGACGCCGCTCGGGCTGAAGGCGGCGCCGGGGCGGGTCGAGACCATCTCGATCAGGCGGTCGATGTCGATCCGGGCGTCGCGGCGCAGGCGAATCACCAGCTCGCCCCCCTTGGCCGAGATCGACTGGACGCGGAGCGACTCGGCGAGGCGCTTCAAGGCCGCGATCTCGATCAGCGAACGGACGGAGGCCGGCGGCGGTCCGAAGCGGTCGGTGAGCTCGGCCAGGACCTCCTCCTCGGCCTCTTCGGCGGCGGCGATCTTCCGGTAGAGCTCCATCCGCAGGTTGGCGTTGTCGACGTAGGTCTCGGGGATCGACATCGGGATCGGCAGGTCGATGGCGGCGGACGGCGCCTCCGCCACCTCCTCGCCCCGCATCTCGCGCACCGTCTCTTCGAGCAGCTTCAGATAGGTCTCGATCCCCACCGCCCCGATGTGACCGCTCTGCTCGGCCCCCAGGAGGTTGCCAGCGCCGCGGATCTCCAGGTCCCGCGCCGCGATGCGGAAGCCGGCGCCCAGGTCGGTGAACTCGCGGATCGCCGCCAGCCGCTTCCGCGCCTGCTCGGAGAGCACCCGGTCCTCGGAGACCAGGAGGTAGCAGTAGGCGAGCTGGTTGCTCCGCCCCACCCGGCCGCGCAGCTGGTAGAGCTGGGCGAGGCCGAAGCGGTCGGCACGGTGGACGATCATGGTGTTGACGTTCGGGATGTCGATGCCGTTCTCGATGATCGTCGTCGCCAGCAGGACGTCGAAGTCGCCGCGGGTGAAGGCGTGCATGCGGCGTGAGAGCTCGTTCTCCTCGAGCTGCCCGTGGCCGACGGTCACCCGCACCCCGGGCACCATCTCCTTCAAATCGATGAGCATCTTCTCGATCGACTCCACCCGGTTGTATACGTAATAGACCTGCCCGCCGCGCTCGATCTCGAACTCGATCGCCTCGCGGATCACCTCGGAGTTGTGGGGGAGAATGGCGGTCTCGACCGCCATCCGGTCCTTGGGCGGGGTCTCGATCACCGACAGGTCGCGCACCCCGGCGAGCGAGAGCTGGAGGGTGCGCGGCACCGGGGTCGCCGACATGGCGAGGACGTGCACCCCCTTCTTCATCTGCTTCAGGCGCTCCTTCTGGGCCACGCCGAAGCGCTGCTCCTCGTCGACGATCATGAGCCCGAGCTTCGGCAGCTCCATGTCCTTCGACAGCAGCCGGTGGGTGCCGATGAGGATGTCGACCTTCCCGTCCTTCAGATTCTTCTTGATCTCCTTGACCTCGGCCGGCGAACGGAAGCGGGAGATCATCTCGATCGAAACCGGGAGATCGGCGAAGCGGCGGCGGAAGGTCTCCAGGTGCTGGTCGGCGAGGATGGTCGTGGGCGCCAGAACCGCCACCTGGTAGCCGCCGTCGACCGCCTTCCAGGCGGCGCGCATAGCGACCTCGGTCTTGCCGTAGCCGACGTCGCCGCAGAGCAGGCGGTCCATCGGCCGCTCGCGCTGCAGGTCCTCCTTGATCACCGCGATGGCCTCCAACTGGTCGGGGCTTTCCTCGTAGGGGAAGGCGGCCTCGAACTGGCGCTGGAGGTCGGTGTCGCCGGGGAGCGCCGGGGCCTTGGCGATCTGGCGCTCGGCATAGAGCTTCAGCAGCTCGCCCGCCATGTCGCGCATGCTGCTCTTGACCCGCGCCTTGGTCTTGTTCCAGGAGGTGCCGCCCAGCTGGTCGAGCCGCGGCGCCACCCCTTCGATACCGCTGTACTTCTGGATCAGGTCGAGCCGCGAAAGGGGGAGAAGGAGCCGCTTGCCGGAGGCATAGGAGATCTCCATCACCTCGGTCGCCGACGGCGGGGCGGCCATGTCGCGCAGCGAGGGAGGGAGCGCCGCGCTGCCGTCGCCCTCCGCGCCCACCGAGCGCAGGGCGACGAACTGGCCGATGCCATGGTCGGCGTGGACGACGTAGTCGCCGATCTTCAGATCCCGCAGGGAGGCGACGAACGGCCCGAAGCGGGCACGCTGGACCCGGCGCTGGAGCTTGGCCTGGGGCAGGAGCTGCTGCTCGCCGTAGACGACGACCCCGGCCGCGGGGAGCCGGAAGCCGCGGGCCAGCTCGCCGGCCACCAGCTCCACCCCGCCGTGGCCGATCGCCACCTCGCGGCCTTCGAGCAGCTCCTCGATGCGGTCTCGGTGGAGCGGCGAGACGACCAGGAGACACCGCTCGCCGCGGGAGCGGGCGGTCGCCACCTCCTGCGGGAAGCGCGGCAGCTGGCCATGGAAGAGGTCGGTGGTGACGGCGTGGAAGTCGAGCGCCGCCCCTCCCCCGTCGGCTCCCAGGACCAGGTCGCGCAGGCGGATCTGGGCGCGATCGAGGATCTCCTGGACCGCCTCGACCGGCTGCTCCAGGGCCTCGGGCGGCACCGCCAACCGGCCGTGCTCGCGCCGCGCCGCGAAGTCGGCGGCCAGGCGGTCGGCATGGTGCGCCACCTCCGCCGCGAGGGCCGGCGGGTCGACGGCGAAGATCAGCGATTCCGCCAGAATGTCGGCGAGCGAGGCGGTTTTGGCGCTCCCGGCGAGGAGAGGCAGGAGGTTCTCCCAGCCCGGGAAGCCGCCGCGCTCGCGCAGGTCGGTCAAGCGTTCCGCGATCTCCGGCAGGAGGTCGAGGTCGGGTCCAGCCTGGGCGGCGACGAGGTTGGCGAGTCGGATCGCCTCCTCCGGCCCCCCTGGGAAGAGGTAGAGCGGCAGGATGCGGACCGACTCCAGAGTGTCCTCGGAGCGCTGCGACTGGGGGTCGAACCAGCGGATCGACTCGATGGTGTCGCCGAAGAAGTCGAGGCGGACCGGCGATCCCTCCCCCGGAGGGAAGAGGTCGAAGATGCCGCCGCGCACGGCGAAGTCGCCCACCTCGTAGACCAGGTCGGTGCGGCAGAAGCCGTGGCGCAGAAGGTGGGCCGCGAGCTCGTCGATCGGCCAGTCCTCCCCCGGCTTGAGCGCGAGGACGGAGCTCCGGAAGACCTCCTTGGTGGGGAGAAGACGGAAGAGGGCGCGCGGCGTGGTCACCACCGTGGTCGCCTGGCCGGAGATCACCCGGTCGAGAGCGACCGCCTCCTGGGCGCGCACCTGGAGGGAGGTCGCGGCCTCCTGGTAGGGGGTGAGCGAAGGGGAGGGGAAGTAGACCGTCCCCTCGCGCTTGCCGAAGAGCTGCGCCGCCTCGATCCAGGTGAGCGCGTCCCCCTCGCGCGGCACGACGGCCAGGAGCGGCCGGCCGAGATCCGCCGCCAGAAGCTCCCCCAGCCAAGCCGCCGCCGGCACCGGCAGGCGCACCACGTCCCCACCCCCCGCGAGGAGAGATCGGTAGGGCGCACTGCTGCGCAGCGTGCGGGAGAGCTCCTCCCAAACGCGTTCGGCCATGGGAGGAGTTTATCCTGTAGGGACAGGGGGAGCCGAATCCCGGGCTGGAGAGTGGACGTTACGACGTAAACGCGTTAGCGCTGGGCGATTCGATCAAGCCGTGCGAAAAGCTCCTCGGCAGAGATGGTCTCGCCGCGATCCGCTTCGGCCATGGCCTCAAGGAGGTCAGCCTCTTCTTCGGGGTTCCGCCAACGATCGTCGGGGGGGAACAAACCCCCCGGCGGATGACCAGTACGGTTTCATGGCGTTTCCTCCCTAAAATAATATACCTTGCCAGGCTGCTGCCGCCGTGCCCATCCCGCGGGTTGGCTCGCATACGCAGGCAGGCTGGAAGAGCGAAAGACGCGAACCGAGGAGAACCCCATGGACGAGACCCCGAGCCTGACCGACTCCTATCTAAAGGACGTGGCCGTCGAATTCCGCAAGCTGAAGACCCTGGCCGACAAGGCCATCGCCCAGGTGGAGGACGCCGACCTGTTCACCACTCTGGACCCCGAATCGAACAGCCTCGCCATTTTGATGCAGCACCTGGGCGGCAACCTGCGCTCGCGCTGGACCGACTTCCTGACCACCGACGGCGAGAAGCCCGACCGCGACCGGGACGCCGAATTCGAGCCCGCCCCGGGGACGACGAGGGCCGAGCTGCTCGAGGTCTGGGAGCTCGGCTGGAGCCGGCTGCTGGGGACGATCGACGGCCTCCTCCCGCCGGCCCTGGGGAAGACCGTGGCCATCAGGGGCGAGCCCCACTCCGTCCCCCAGGCCATCCAGCGCGCCCTCATCCATGCCGCCTACCACGTCGGCCAGATCGTTCTCCTCGCCAAGCACGCGCGGTCGACCGAGTGGCAGAACCTCTCCGTGCCGAAGGGCGGCTCGGGGGCGTTCAATCGGGTGATGGCGGCGCGGCAGGGGAAGTGAGGGGGCAGCGCAGGGCTTCTCGCTCATACAGCGAAGAGATGTACACTGAGACAACGGCGCCCTGAGAGACGTCGCGCGATCTCGCGCGGTTTTCCGCAGAGAGATTTTTCCGCGGAACCATGGCATAGTTCCGCCATGGCGCGACGGAAGGCCCCTTCCGACCAATTGACGCTCTTCCCCGGGGCTGAGCCGGAGGTGGAGGAGGCGGCCCCCTCCGGGGTGGGGTCGGCTCCGGTCTCCCCCGAGGAGGTCGAGCTCGGGCAGGCGCTCCACCCGGAGATCCGGCTGGGTCCGTCCACCTGGTCGTTCCCGGGCTGGGCGGGGATCGTCTACGACGGCAAGTACACGCCGACCCGCCTGGCGCGGGAGGGGCTTGCCGCCTGCGCCCGCCACCCGCTCCTGCGCGCCATGGGAGTCGACCGCACCACTACGCGCCGGTCGCCACCGCCGAGCTCGCCGCCTATGCCGCCGAGGTTCCCGCCGGGTTCCGCTTCCTGGTCAAGGCGCATGAGGCGCTCACCCTGGCCCGCTTCCCCGACCGCCCGCGCTACGGCCGGGACCGCGGGCTCGGCAACCCGCTCTACCTGGACGCCGCCTACGCCGCCGACGCGGTGGTCGCCCCCTATGTCCAAGGGCTCGGGGAGAAGGGGGGCGCCCTCCTCTTCCAGTTCGCGCCCCAGGACCTGGGCGGCCCGGCCCGCTTCGCCGAGGAGCTGGGCGCCTTCCTCACCGCTCTGCCGCGCGGGCCGCTCTACGCCGTCGAGCTGCGCAACCGCGAGATCCTGACCCCGCGCTACGCCGCGGCCCTGGCCGCCGCCGGCGCCGCCCACTGCATCAACGCCCACCCGCGGATGCCCGACGTGCGCACCCAGGCGGCCCTGACCGGCCTCGCCACCGCCCCGGCCCTCGTCGTCCGCTGGCTGCTCGGGCCGGGGGAGACCTACGAGGAGGCGGGCCGGCGCTTCGCACCCTTCGATCGCCTCCAGGAGGAGGACCCCACGACCCGGCGCGGCCTCGCCACCCTCGCCCGCGAGTCCGTGGCCCGCCACCAGCCCGTCCTCATCACGGTGAACAACAACGCCGAGGGCTCGGCGCCGCTCTCAATCGTCAAGCTGGCGGCGGAGATCGTACGGCCGACGAGCGGGTGATACTCTGGCGGGCGTCCGGCCCTGGAGACCCGCCCTTGAAGATCGCCAAGATCCTCGCCCCCCTCGGAATGATCGCCCTAGGCGCCCTCGCCCTTTTCGCCTTCGGCCGCTTCTTCCTCGGCCAGCTGGGTGGTGGCCGCGGGCCCGAGCCGGCGGGAGTGATCGAGGCGCCGCCCGAGGGCTACGAGGTGGTCCAGGAGGGAGTGCTCTCCCCCGCCGATGCGGCGACCCGGCTCGCCGCCCTTCTCGACTCCCAACCCGGACGGCAGGTGGCGATCCGCTTCGAGCGGGCCGGCGGCACCCCGGGGTCGGTCTACTGGCTGGCCGACACCGGCGCCGATCGCCTCGAAGAGCGGGCCGCCAACGCCTCCGGCACCCGCCTGCAGACCGTCTGGCCGGGGCACCTCCGCGACCGCCTGCGCTGGGCCCAGGCGCACGGCGGCGACCCCGCCGCCCCGGGCCTGCTGCCCGCCGAACGGCACAATCTGTATCACTGACCTGCGCGCCCCGGCCGGGACGGGCGAAATCTTCGCGGGGGAGCGATGCCCCCGGGGGGCTATAATCGAGTTTCTCCCGGACCGGCAACGCGGACGGCAGGAGACCCTTCAATGCGGGTGCTTTTGCTTACAGATGACACTCCTGCTCCAGCCCTCCTCATGGAGGCTCTGGCGGCGCGTGGGCACGAGGTGCGGACCGGCTCCCACCCGGCGGCGACGATCTCCCGCCTGGCACGGGAGGCCGACGCCGACGAGCCCTGCCCGGTCCTCGTCGTCTACGGCGCCGATCCGGCGGCGGCCGCCGCGCTCTGCCGGCAGGTGCGGGCGCTCCCCGTGACCGGCCACTGCTACCTTCTCGCCACCTGTACCGCACCCTCGCCCGCGGCCCTCGTCCCCCTGGTCGAGGCGGGGGCCGACGACGTCCTCCCCTATCCGCCGGAGCCGGCGATCCTCGACCTGCGGCTCGCCGTGGCCGAGCGCCGGCGGGACTCCCTGCGGGCGGCCGAGGAGGTGCTGCGGATGGAGCGGGCGCACCGCGAGTCGGAGGAGCGCTACCGGAGCCTCTTCGACGGCGTGCCCGTGGGCCTCTATCGCAGCACGCCGAAAGGCGACCTCCTGGACGCCAATCCGACCCTCGTCCGCCTCCTGGGCTACCCCGACCGCGAGACCCTCCTCCGCGTCAACTCCGCCGACATGTACCTGGACCCCGAGGACCGCCTGCGCTGGCAGAAGGCGGTCGAGACCGAGGGGCGGCCGCAGACCTTCGAGGTGCGGATGCGCCGGCTGGACGGCGCGGTGATCTGGGGGCGCTTCTCGGTGCGCGGGGTGCCCGGCGAGGACGGCCAGGTGGTGCTCTACGAGGGGGCGATGGAGGACGTCACCGATCGCAAGCGTGCCGAGGAGGCCCTGCGGGAGAGCGAGGAGCGCTTCCGGGCGCTGGTCCAGAACGCCTCCGACATGATCGCCATCCTCGACGGCGAAGGGCGGATGGCCTACGGCAGCCCGTCGCACGAGCGGGTGCTCGGGCACCGCCCGGACGAGTACGCCGGCCGGCCGATCCTCGGCCTCTTCCATCCCGACGACCGGGAGCGGGTGACCGAATTCTTCTCCCGGCTCACCTCTCAGCCGGAGGAGGTCCTCACCCTGGAGGCCCGCATCCTCCACCGGGACGGCGCCTACCGGACCATCGAGACCACCGGCTCGAACCTGCTCGCCCACCCGGCGGTCCAGGGGATCGTCCTCAACTCGCACGACGTCACCGACCGCAAGCAGGCCGAGGACCGGCTGCTCCATGCCGCCCTCCACGACGGGTTGACCGGGCTGCCCAACCGGGCGTTCTTCATGGAGCGCCTGAAGGCCGCCATCGCGCGGACGAAGCGGGAGCCCGAGCGGCTGACCGCCGTCCTCTTCCTCGACCTCGACCGCTTCAAGATCGTCAACGACAGCCTCGGTCATCCGGTGGGCGACGAGCTGCTGGTCACCATCGCCGGCCTGCTCACCGCGGCTCTGCGCCCCTCGGACACCATCTCGCGGGTCGGCGGGGACGAGTTCGCCATCCTCCTGGAAGGCGGCGGCGACGTCGCCGACGCCGTGCGGGTGGCGGAACGCATCCACCAGCGCCTGACCGCCCCCATCGCGCTCGGCGGCCACGAGGTCTTCCTCACCGCAAGCCTGGGAATCGCCGTCTGCACCCCCGACTATGAACGGCCGGAGGACCTCCTGCGCGATGCCGACACGGCGATGTACCGGGCCAAGGCCTCCGGACGGGCCTGCCACGTGGTCTTCCACCGCGGCATGCATCGGTCGGTGATGGCCCGCCTGAAGCTGGAGAGCGACTTGCGCCGGGCGGTCGACCGCGGCGAGCTGCTCCTCCTGTACCAGCCCTTCGTCGCCCTGGCGAGCGGCGAGGTGATCGGCTTCGAGGCCCTGGTGCGCTGGCGTCACCCGCAGCGGGGGCTGCTGCCGCCCGACGAGTTCCTCCCGGTCGCCGAGGAGACCGGCCTCGTCGTCCCCATCGGGCGTTTCGTCCTCACCGAGGCCTGCCGCTTCCTCGCCGCGCTCGACCGGCGCCATCCCGGCGAGCGGCCGCTGTCGCTCTCCGTCAACCTCTCCCACAAGCAGTTCTTCCACCCCGACCTCTTCGCCCAGGTCGAGGAGGCCCTGGCGAGCTCCGGGCTCGCCCCCGGCTCCCTGGGCCTGGAGATCACCGAGGGGGTGATCCTCGCCGGCGCCCAGGTGACCGGCCGGCGCCTCGCCCGCCTGAAGACGATGGGGGTACGGCTCCTCTTGGACGACTTTGGCAAGGGGTACTCCTCGCTCAGCTACCTGCACCGCTTCCCGGTCGACTTCCTGAAGATCGACCGCTCCTTCACCTCCCGGATCGAGGCGGAGGCGGGCAACCTGGCGATCGTCGAGGCCATCGTCAAGCTCGCCCACCAGCTGGGGATGGCGGTGGTCGCCGAGGGGGTGGAGAGCGCCGACCAGCTCGCCCGGCTGCGCGACCTCGGCTGCGAGTACGGCCAGGGGAACCTCTTCGCCGCCGCGGTCGACGGCATCGAGGCCGAGTCGTTCCTCGCCGCCCGGCCGATCCGCTAGGGCGGGTCTCCCCCTCGTATAGAATCCTCTCTGTCGTCGAAGAGATCCCCGTATGCCCGGCACCTCCAGATCCGGCCCCGGCTCCGGGCCGCCCCGAGCTCCCTGGCTGCCGGCGCCGCAGGGCGGAAACCCGGACGTCGAGACCCTGGAGCCGCTGCTCCTCAAGCCGCGGCATACCCGGCTCGGCATGCTCTTCGGCGTCCTCTTCCTCGCCGCCTTCTGGAACGGGATCACCGGGGTGTTTGTCTGGCAGCTGGTCCTCTCGTTCCGCCAGGGGACCCCCGAGTGGGGGATGGCGCTCTTCCTCTCGGTCTTCGTGCTCGTCGGCCTCGGGCTCCTCCTCGCCGTCCCCTACCAGTTCCTCGCCCTGTGGAACCCGCGCCCGCAGCTGACCCTCGGCCGCGGCACCCTGCGCGTCGGGGACCGGATGGACGTCGAGTGGCGCTTCACCGGCCGCCCCGGCCGGATCCGCCGGCTGCGCCTCACCTTCGAGGGCCGGGAGGAGGCGACCTACGCGCAACGCCGCTCGAGCTCGACCGCCCGCGAGGTCTTCCACACCATCGAGCTTCTCGACACGACGGAGCCGTCGACGATCCCCGCCGGCACCGCCCGGCTGACGCTCCCCGCCGACACGATGCACTCCTTTTCCGCCGCGAACAACCGGATCGTCTGGAGCTTGAAGGTGGCGGGCGAGATTCGCCATTGGCCGGACGTGGACGAAGAGTTCGAGATCGCGGTGCTCCCCCAGACCGTGGGAGGCCGCTTCTGAGCTGGCTGCGGCTCAAGACGGAAGAGGCGAAGACCGCCTTCCGGCCCGGCGAGATCCTGGCCGGCACCGTCGACTGGCAGCTCGACGGGCCGGCCAAGCGCGGAGCCGCCGTCGAGCTCCGCCTCCTCTGGTTCACCCAGGGTCGGGGGACGCCCGATACCGCCCTGGTCGAGACCGTCCGCTTCGAGGCGCCGGAGGTGACGGACCGGCGCGACTTCCGTTTCCGGCTCCCCGCGGGCCCCTACAGCTTCGAGGGCAAGCTCATCACCCTCGCCTGGGCCCTGGAGGCGGTGATCGCCGGCGCCGTCCTCGGCCGGCTGGAAATCACCGTCTCCCCCACCGGGGAACCGGTCCGCCTGCGGTAAATCGCTCTACTTCCGTCCCGCCGCCGATCCCACCGACGCGTAGAAGGCGGCAAGGTCGGCCTTCAAGCGGACGAGAGACGGCTCGTGCAGGTAGATCATGTGCCCGGACTCGTACTCGTGGAGGCTGACGTTGGCGCGCAGGGCCGGGGCGAGCCCCAGGTGGCCGACGATGTAGCGCGCCGAGAGCGTCGTCGTCACCAGGTCGTAGCGGCCGCTCGCCACGAAGAGCTTCAGGCGCGGGTTCTCGGTCATCGCGGTGCGCAGGTTGCCCGAGGTGTTCAGGTAGCCGGCGGTGTCGTGGCCGAGCTCCCAGGCGCCGCCGGTGGGCTGGGAGAGGATCTCGTAGAACTCGTCCGAGCGCACCTTCAGGTCCTCGCGCAGGTAGCGGTGCGCGGTGGCCGCGAAGACGCCGTCGACCTGGTAGCTGGGGTCGACCGTCCCATAGAGGTAGGCCGGGGCGACGGCCACCGCCGCCATCCCGTTGGGGTTCGCCCGGTAGCGGGCGTCGAGCACACCGATCGCCAGCTTCTCCTTCTCCAGGAGCTTCGCCGCGAAGGTGAACCGGTCGACCCGCAAGTCGTCGCGTTCGACCTCGTCTGCCGGCAGACCGGTGTAGCGGGCCACCTGGTCGATCACCTCCTGGCGTTTCGCCGCGGGAAGATCGGCGCCGCGCAACAGGGCGTCGCTATAGGCCCCGAGGGCAAGCTCCTGGGATTCGCGATAGGCGCGCGGGAAGTCCGCCTGAAGGTCGGGCGGGAGCTTCTTGTGGTACCAGGCGGCGGCGGTGAAGGCCGGGAGGGCCAGGGTGTGGACCAGATCGTTGCCCGGGTCGCCGGAGAAGACCGCGGTGTTGAGAGCGGGGGAGACGAGGACCACCCCGGCGAGCGACATGCTGTAGCGACGCTGCAGGTAGTCGGCCAGGGCGGCGGCGCGGACGGTGCCGTAGCTCTCGCCGGCGAGGAAGAGCGGCGAGCCCCAGCGCTCCTGCCGGGTGACGAAGAGGCGGACGAGCTCGCCGACCGATTCGATGTCCTTGTGCACCTCGTGGTACGGCTGCTCGGCCTGGCCGGGGAGGGCGCGGCTGTAGCCGGTCGAGATGGGGTCGATGAAGACCAGGTCGGTCAGATCCAAAATGGAATAGGGGTTGGCGACCGGAGCCCAGGGCTGCGGGCCAGGCAGCCCCTCGGCATCGACCGGCACCCGCACCGGCCCGAAGGCGCCCAGGTGGAGCCAGACCGAGGAGGAGCCCGGGCCGCCGTTGAAGAGGAAGGTCAGCGGCCGCTCCCGCCCCGCCCCTTCCTTCAGGTAGGCGACGTAGAACATCCGCACCTTGGGGTTCTTGCCGTCGTCGCCCAGGAGGATGTCCCCGGCGAGCGCCCGGTAGCGCACGGTCTGGCCGCCGATCGTAGCGGTATGGTGGGTTTCGGACAGCGTCTCGACCGGCTTGGCGGCGGCGGGTTCCGGCGGCGGAGCGGGTTTTTCCTCGGCGCGGGCGAGCGGGCAGGCGAGAAGCAGAAAGACGAGCAGGGCGGTCCAGTGCCGGGGCACTCTGAGCATGGTTCCTCCTTCGTAGTCCGGTTTCTACGTACGTAAGCGGAGGCCGGAGGTTCTCGGAGGGCTCGGCTGAGGAACTAGGCGAGCGTTGCCCGGCCGGTACGGAAATCCAGGGTCAATTGCTGGCCGCGAAAGAAGTCCAGTCCAAGGAGGCCATCGACTCCTGCGCTAGGCGGCAAGGTATGACCCAACACTTGAAACCCTGTGCGTTCCTGCCCCAGAGCGCTGATCTTGTCCAATTGAATACGAGGCACGAACTCAATCCCACTTCCCGTCGTCACTTGAAAGCGGGTCGGCTCCAGAGCAGGGTCGTAACCGATCGCGACCAGCATCCCGATGTTCGCCATGGTAGCGGTGGCTCCGGTGTCGAGCGCCAGCCGCAGAACGGCGCTACCGGCAGGTCCCCACAACTCGGTATACACGATGATCAACCCTTGTCGGGCATCGAAGCGGAAGCTCACAGAACGACTGCCGTGTCGTGCGGCATTTTACCGGTATAGAGCATCGCGAAACGCTTGGGGCGAAGCTCCACCGCCTTCCGATAGACCTCATCCCGATCCTTGCTGTGCCAGCGTACCTTGCCACTCTGCACTTCCAGTGCGTCGTTGGTCTGGGGGTCTTCCACCAGAATCCACTCGGATTCGAACTGGGCTTCGATCTGAGCGACGGTAAGTATTTTCTCCATGGTTCGGTTTCCTCTGGATCATTATAGAGCGCCTCTCGAAGTGGCTGCTCCCCCAACCACCCCTTCCAGCGCAACGGCCAGCTCCTCGACCCCGCGCCGGATCGCCGGCGGGTCGACGGCGGCGAATCCCAGGAGGAGACCGTCCCGGGCCATGGGGCCGCGGGCATAGCGGCCGAGCGGGCTGACCTCCACCCCGCGCTCCGCCGCGGCCTGGGTCGCCGTCTCGCCGTCGATTCCGCCGGGCAGCCATCCCACCGTCTGGAGGCCGGCCTCGATCTGCGAGATCTCCAGCAACCCCGCCAAACGTTCCGCCGCGGTTTCGAGGAGCACCGCCAGCCGCTCCGCGTACACCTCCCGCATCCGCCGGATGTGGCGGCCGAAATGCCCGCCGGTGATGAAATCGGCGAGCACCGCCTGCTCGAGGAGCGGCGCGTGCCGCTGGGTGATCGAGAGGGTTGCCGCGACGCCGGCCACCAGGTCGGCCGGCACCACCAGGTAGCCCAGCCGGAGCGACGAGAAGAGCACCTTGCTGAAGCTCCCGGCGAAAAGCACCAGACCGTGGCGATCGAGCCCCTGGAGCGCCGGCAGCGGCCGCCCGGAGTAGCGGTACTCGCTGTCGTAGTCGTCCTCGAAGAGGAGCGCGCCGGAGGCTCTCGCCCATGCGAGCAGCGCGAGCCGCCGGGGCAGGCTCATGCTGACGCCGAGCGGGAACTGGTGCGCCGGCGTCACATAGACCAGCCGCGCTCCCCGGAGAGCGGAGTGGCTCAGGGAGAGGCCCTCGTCGTCCACCGGGACCGGCGCGACGGTCGCTCCGGACGCCTCGAAGACCAGCGTCGCGCCGATGTAGCCCGGGTTCTCGACGGCCACCCGATCCCCCGGATTCACGACCAGCCGGGCCACGAGGTCGAGCGCTTCCTGCACGCCGGAGACGATGGCGACCTGCTCGGGGACGCACTTCACGCCGCGAGAGGTGGTCAGGTAGCCCGCCACCGCCTCCTGGAGCGGCCGGTAGCCCAGGGGACCGCAGCCCAAGAGGAGACTCGCCGAGGCCCGGCGGAGGCGACGCGCCGCGACCTGCGCCCAGAGCGTCGTGGGAAAGAGGTCGAGCGCCGGCCGGTTGGCCCGGAAGGCGCGAAGGGGACCAGCCGTGATCTCCTCGAAGGGACGCACCCTCCGGGCGTAGTCCGAGAGCCGTCGCGCCGGGGGCGGCTCCGATGCCGGTGATGCCGCCGGCATCGCCCGGGCCGAACGGACTTCGAGCAGGCGGTCGGGCAGCACCCGGGCGACATAGGTGCCGGAGCCGACGCTCGCCTCCAGGTACCCCTCCGCCTTCAGCTGTTCGAACCCCTCGACGATCGTCCCTCGCGCCAGCCCATAGTGCCGGGCGAGGTCCCGGGTGGCCGGCAGCCGCGCTCCGGGGCGCAGCCGGCCCTCCAGAATCGCGGCGCGCAGCTGGTCGTACAGCCAGCGGCTGGCCGGCGCGCCCGGCTCCCGCGGCGGCAGGGTCAGCGGGAGCTGTACGGTCTGCTTGGCCATGTAAGTGGTCCAGTCGAAATACTCTAAGTGGATCTTCTTGGCAAGTCCACTCCGCGGTAGATTGAGGTCCGACCGAGAGAGACTGACCTCGAACCCCAACCTGGAGGACTCATGAAAGCACGACTCAATTACGCCAAATTCGCCCCCGGCGTCTATGACGCCATGGATGCCCTGGACAGCTATGTCGGGGAGTGCGGCCTCGAAAGGCCCCTGGTCCTGTTGGTCCAATTGCGGGCCTCCCAGCTCAATGGTTGCGCCTACTGTCTGGACATGCACTGGAAGGACCTGCGCGCGGTCGGTGAGGGGGAGCAGCGGCTCTACTCCCTCGACGCCTGGCGCGAGTGCCCGTACTACACCGAGCGGGAGCGGGCCGCCCTCGCCTGGACGGAAGCGGTGACCCGGGTCGCCGAGGGCCACGTGTCCGACGCGGTCTACGAGCAGGTCCGCCCCCACTTCAGCGAGAAGGAGCTCTCCGACCTGACCCTCGCGGTGGCCGCCATCAACGCTTGGAACCGCCTGTCGATCGCCGCCCGGCTCGTCCCCGGTGGGTATCAGGCGGCGGCGGTGCCGCCGGTCGCCGAGCCGGCGGTACCGGCGCAGGTCGCGGGCTAGATCGACACCCTCGGCGCCTCAGTTGATGCGGAGTGAAAAGAGGACGGGGAAAGAGCTGGTGTCGGTCCGGCTCACGGCGCCGAGGATCCAGTAGTTGTACTGGGTGAAGTCGAAGGTGGTCGAGCTGAAAGAACAGCTCTTGATGCCCGAGGTCGTGCCGCTCGCGACGGAGCAGATGGTCGTATTGGCCCCCGTCGTGAGGTCCGTCTGGAACAGGATCGCCGACACGGAGCCGGTCGTGCTGACGCTCGCGCAACTGAAGGAGAAGGTCGTCCAAGCGGGGTTGGTCTCCGCGGTATTCGTGACGTTGTAGCGGATCTTGAGGAGGCTCGACGTTGCCGCAGTGGGAAAGGTGATCCCAGGACCGTTGGTTTCGTAAACGGGCGTCGCTGAATCGAGCATGCCACCGGCGGAGGCCACGCTGCTCCAGATGCCGGTGGCACCGGCAGTGAACGGCAGAGCGAGGAACGCGGCGAGAGTCCAGCGGACGACGAGTCGATGCATTTTGAGGTCTCCTTTCGAAATTAGATCTAAATTTTAGCATGCCCGTCATCGCGTAACGCGGTCACAGCGGCGGCGCCTTGTACACCGTCCCCGCCTTCATCACGAAGGCCACCCGGGTGAGAGCCGCGACGTCGGCCGTGGGGTCGCCGGGGACAGCGATGACGTCGGCGTACTTGCCGGGCTCGACGGTCCCGATCTGCTTTTCCATCCGCAGCAGCTCGGCGGCGCGGACGGTGGCGGCGCGGATGGCGTCGAGCGGCTTCATGCCGTAGTCGACCATGCGGACGAACTCGCGGGTCGAGGTGCCGTGCTCGAAGGCGCCCACGTCGGTGCCGAAGACGATCTTCACCCCCTTCTTCATCGCCTTCTGGAACACCTCCTTGTGGTGGGCGACGATCCGCCGCCGCACCTCGGTGTCGTCCTCGGGCGTGTCGGGGATGTAGACCGCGAGGGTGGGGCACCAGAAGGTGCCGTGGGAAACCAGCAGATCGAGCCCCTCGTCGTCGAGCAGCATCCCGTGCTCCAGCGAGCGCACGCCGCCGCGGATGGCATTCTTCGCTCCCGGGCCGCCGTAGGCGTGGGCCGCCACGTCCCGGTGCCAGCGGGCGGCCTCGGCGACCACCGCCCGCACCTGCTCCTCGCTGACCTGGGAGAGCGGCTCCAGGGTGACCGGGTCGAGGTGGCGCAGGGTGCCGGTGGCGTAGAGCTTGATCCAGTCCGCCCCGTATTTCACCTCCCGCCGCACCTCGGCCACCATGGCATCGGTCGAATCGGTGAGCGTCGCCGGCTCGGGGACCTGGATGTCGGGGTTCAGGCCGGCATTGTTCATATGCCCGCCGGTGATGGTGAGCGCCAGGGTCGAGACGAAGAGCCGCGGCCCGGGGATGAAGCCGCGGTTGATCCCGTCCCGGATGGCGACGTCGGCGAAGCCCGCCCCTTCGCTGTCGAGGTCGCGCATGGTGGTGAACCCGGCCTCCAGGTCCCGCTTCGCGGCGGCGACCCCCTGCACGGTGCGGAACGCCTGCGACTTGGTGAGCACCGGCGGCGGCCCGTGCTCGTCCTCGGGCTGGAGGAGGACGTGGGTATGGCCGTCGATGAGCCCCGGGAGACAGGTGTACCCGGCGAGGTCGACGGTCCGCGCTCCGGCCGGGATGGCGAGTCCCGCCGCCACCTTCTCGACCCACTCCCCGCGCACCAGGACGACCGCCCCCTCGGTCATCTTCCCCGAGGCCGGGTCGAGCAGCCGGCCGCAGCGCAGGGCGGTAAGGGTGTCCGGAGCCGCGAGGGCGGGCAGGGAGGCCAGGGCCAAGCCTACGGGAATGAGAAGCTTCGACAGCCGAGCGTGGTGCATCGCGCTTCCACCTCCGGGCGCTCTTGGCGCCGGTCCGCAAATTTACAGAAGCGTAACAAACCACGGGGCTCCTCGTCCGTACACTAAGGTTGGATGAAGACTCCCTCTTCTCCCACCCTCCAAAAGGGGCGGCGGTTCCCCAAAGCCGCCGCCCCTCCTCTTTACCAATCTTGTACGACTAGGGCAGCTGGACCCAGGGTGAGATCTGGGCGTTGGACTGCCCCACGATCCCATAGTTGAAGACATAGGCGCCGCACGAGCCTCCTCTGGGCGGCACCGGCAGGGGAATGGCGATCTCGTCTCCGGGCTTCAGCGTAGCGCCGGAGGACAAGTCCTGGAGCTGCGCCGCCAACGCGCTGTTGGTCCGGTTCAGGTCCCCCAGCTTGATCGGCGCCGCCAGGCACGCGCCGCGGATGTTGGTGAGGGTGATCGGGATTGCGCAGATGTTGCTGAAGAACCCCGAGCTGCCCGCCACGTGATTGGTGACAAGGACGGCGACGTCCGTGCCCGGGATCTTCAGGCCGTTCCGGTCGGTGAAGTAACCGGTGATGCACGGCGGGCACGTGTTGTCCGAGGTGGTCCAGCCGACGTGGATCTGGGTGCCGTTGACGATCACGCTCTGCGGGCCGGTCCAGTGGAGGATCTCGTCCGGGCCCGAGAAACTGGCGCTGAAGCCGGAGAACACGTCGTCGCTCCCAGAAGTGCCATTGTAGGTGGCCGTAATGGACGCGTGGGTGTTGTGGAGGACGAGCGCGAAGTCATAGGCCTGTTGTGAGATGGTCGCGGTGAAATCGATGTTGCAAGTGGTCGCCGAGGCGGTCGCACCGACCAGGCTCGTGACGGCAAGAGCGAGCAGAATGATGAGTTTACGCATAGCTGGTCTCTTTCCTTTCAAGTTGGTGGCCGGGGCAGGGATGTAGGCTGGTCGACCGAGCCGCACCGTCTCCCCCAGGCCGACGCGCAGCATATACGTAAATTCATTTGAAAAGCAAGTTAGTTTATGCGGGTTGGAGAAGAGACCCGCCAAGCCGCTTTCAGGAGGCACTGCCGCAGGGAAAGAAGCCCAGCGCAAGAAACCTTAGGGCTCTTCGACCGTACATACGATTGGATGAACACTTCCCCCCTCCTCCCCCCCCAAAGGGGCGGCGGCCTCTAGGGCCGCCGCCCCTCCTGCCGACCTTCCATCGATCCTGCCCCCCTCAAACCGACGAGGGCACTCCGCCCCATCGTCATCCTGAAGGGAGCCTAAGCGACCTGAAGGATCTGGGAGGGAGGCGCATCTGTGCCGACCTCGACCTGGCCGCCCCGAAACTTGTACCAGGTTCTGGTACACTTCGAAGCATGAGAGAGATCTCCGTTCACGAGTTCCGCAGCCACCTCCGGGAGGCGGTCGAGGAGGTGGTGGAGGATCACATCCCCCTGCGGGTCCGGCGCCGCGGGGGGCAGGACTTCGTGGTCGTCAGCGCCGAGGACTGGGAGCGGGAGCAGGAGACGCTGTACGTCCTTCAGAACAGGTCGCTCATGGAGCAGATCGAGCGTTCGCTGAAGACCCATGGAGAGGGCACCGGCTACCGTCCCTCCCCCGAGGATCTGGATGCGCTCGATCGTGTTTGAGGGCGATACCTGGGAGCGCTATGAAGAGCTGCGCCAGCGCGATGCTGCCCTGCACCGCGTCCTCTGTCGCCACCTCAAGGAGATGCAGCGAGGCGACCCCGCCAGCGGGACCGGCAAGCCGGAGCCCCTCAAGCATGCTCTCTCCGGCCCTATGGTCCCGCCGGCTCTCGCTCAAGAACCGGCTTATCTACCGGTTCGCCGACGAGAACCTCTACGTGATGGCGATTGGCGGGCATTATGAACGGTAGTAGGCCGCGGGCTTGTCAGGGAGCCTCCCTTCACCTTCTAAGCACTTGCTTGGCGATCAGCTTTGCCTGCGGATTTGCACGAGGATTCGATATTACAGCCATAACATCGTGGCCACTCAGCTTCTCTAGCATACGACGAGCAAAATCTATGTCGCAATTGGCTCTGCTCAATGCCTCCTTGAGCGCCAAATGGCGGACCTGCGCATTTGCATTGACATCAAAGCTTAGCCGCTTAAGTTGACTTAAGGCACGTCCGGGAATATAGCTCTGCGCGAATCTCGCGTTACATTTAGGATTGTGGAGTACCACTTCGACGCTCTCGTCAGATTTGAAGTATTTTCTGTCCGACATTATATCCAGCATCAGTGCGTGATTAATGTTGCGGTACCTCATAATCCTCTCTATGTCATGAGGCCTGATGTGGCGGAGTGTTTTAGCAATTCGCGCATCCGGATGCAGGACAAAGAAATCCAAATAGCATCCTTCACGGGCCAGCTTACGCTGCACTGCTAAGGGGATCTTTTTCAATTCTCCTTCGCTTGGGAGCTTAGCCTTTGGATTGCCAAGCTCCTGTCGACGACGATCCAAGTCGGCCCTAGCATCTCTAAAATAATCCACTTGCAGGCCAAGGCGCCTATTTGCCTCCAGAAAGCGCAATAGCATATCATCCAATCTCTCAAAATATAGATCTTCAACAAAAATCTGGAAAGAGAAAAACGTGTCGATCAAGCTTTTAATCTCATTAATACTCTTGCCTCCTCGGGCCGAATCAAGATGGTTCACCAAATTTCCGCGAACACAATCGAAAAAAATCTTCTTCGTGTCATCCGCTTCACTCCGAGAAAGGCGGATTGCCGCTTCGATTATCAGAGAGATCGGTACCTTGGGATAAGCAATGGTTCTCCAGAGTGCATTAAATGAGACCTTGCTTATGGCCTCAGTGCGGATTTTGATGCTTTGATGCGCAAGGGTTAGGCATTTGAGAGCAATAGCATAGTCCTCCTTCCCTGGAAAATCGCTTGCTAGACCATCGCTGAAAGGGTTTTCGCTACGAAGCCTTGCCCTCATCCGCATAAAGCGAGAGTCGTGCTCGGATCTACTGGCCAATATCGCGAAGATTATTTTGGATTGCTTCCCCTCCGCTTTTCTCTCTGCCATATCTTCAATCAATATCAGATCGGCCACTCCCCATAGGCGCTCGGTCACTCGATGTCTCTGATGGTGCGCGGAACCAATAGCCAGGTAACCAAACAGATTAGATCGCTCACCTAGCAGGAGTTCGGCAAGGATGGTATCCTCTTCGATTTCGTCAGCGCTCAAGAAGTGGTTGATCATTTGTAGGAACGTATCACCGGGAACGAAACTATCCCTCATCGATTCAAGGACGACCAGTTGATTATTCTCAAACGCTTCCTGGTCAAGTTCGTCTAGAGCCAAAACTCTCAAGTCTTCACAGACGGCTCGAAGTACGGTTACCGTGTAAGACCTCCTGCTACCAGCTAACTGCCGAATCATTGCCCATTCTGTGGTCAGATGTTGTGCGTCGTTATATAGAAAACGCTCCCAGAGCGTGACCCTCTTCACCTAAAGCTCCTTCGAGTAAATCGCTCAAACTGCATAAGTCGGCGGTAGATAGATCGCCAAGCACTCTGAGCGTCAAGAACCGGATCCTATCCAAGTAAATATAAATGGTGTCTATAATTGAACGTATCTTTTCTGTTCGGAGTAGCTGTTGGCCTTGCATCATGGCGTCAATGATTCTAGCTAACTGCTTCCCCTGGCCTTGGGCTTGTCTACATAAACTCTCAATTTCTCGCAAAACTACTTCGGGAGTGGTTGGTTGCCGCGAGTAGGAAAAGATGGCCTCTCCGAGCGCCTTTGCCTTATAAGAGAAAATGTCCTGAAGCGTGACTTGCATCGATTTCCTAAGTGAATCTGTTATGCAAAACTCCCAAGAGCGCGACATGGTCGCCATCGTCTCCATGATCTGCGCTCCAGGAAGCTCAGAGAGAATGGGGGCGTACTCCAGTAATGAGTCGTGCCCAAGTATGCGGACATCCCAAGCTTCTGGGTCGGCATTTATTTCTTTGCTTCTGAAGAAAGCAGGCAGACTATCTAGTAAATGCGCGCCAGCCATGGCTGCCTGTTCACACCTATCGTTTCCCCCAAAGGCAAAAAACCATCCACCTTCCTGGAATGTCATCTCAGCACCTCCGTAGCCCGTCAAGCAATCTGCTGAGAATACGTGTATTTCGGATAGTCTATAAGCTTCGGAATCAATTTCCGGGCCGTGACTATGATCTATTATCACCCAGAGGAGCGCGACGGTGTAGGAAGAACCTTGCTCAAAGGGAGTAGAGGCTTTTGGATAGAGGCTGCCGACTTCCTGTTCCTCACCCAGCCTGTTCGGCGGTATTGGTTCCCCTGGTAGGTCATTACCTTCGATAGCCACAGAAGGATAGCCTTCAGTAAGTTTACGCACCACGCTTGATATGCCTTGAACGATGTCAAGGAAGGCAGCATCACGATCGACCCATTGCGTCACAGGCAAGCCTTGGCCGGGCAGTGTTTGTAGTTTGCTAAAGGGCAGCTGATCCCAAAGTACTGGCCTCAAGATGACTGGAATAATTGTTATTTTACCGGCCTCATGGAGCCGTAAAGCTTGCCGCATTTCATTTTTGTAACAATAATCGGATGCTACAAAGTCTGGACTAATGAGCAATAGGACAATATCTGATGAGGTGAGGTGCCGATGAATCTCCTCTTCCCATGCTCCGCCGGGATCGATTTCACCACCATGTCAGCTACTGATTTTTCCTAGGCGTTTGAGAGGGGCGAGGTGCTTCTCAAGCTCCTCTCTAAGGGCAGAGTCGGAATTGGAGTAGGACATGAAAACCTTGAGCATGCCTTTCACCGGAGTCTCCAAGAGTTTGAACACATGTCGCGGTATTGAACCAGTATACCAGGCCCTAACTTAGGGTCGATAGAGTTGGTAGCTTGCTGAGAAGGACACTTCTGGATTTGCTGGCGGTAATCTCGCGTAGCGTCACCCGCCTCTTTCTTCCTAGAAGAGCAATTGGAGGCGGCGAGAGAGGTCCAGGGTGACCGCCAACAGAAGAACCCGGTTGACGATCTCCGTTGATCCGTCGACTATGCCTGGAGAGCGTCCGCATAGATTACCGAGCACCAACCGGCCGCGGACCGGACCCCCACGGCATCCCCACAAAGTGGTGAAGACCCACGTTACGCGGCATGGTCCTCGGTCATCGGTGCATGTCGCGAGCCACAGCCGACCTGCTCGCCAGGCTTTCGGAACTCCGCAGACAGCCGTTCATCGAGGCCCCTCCTCCCTCCGCCACCGCGCCCCCGGCCCACGCATTCGACCCGTCCCTCCCCCTGAATCTGCCGCAGCACCCGCCGCACCAGGTCGTGGCTCATCCCAGGGCAGGCCCGCTCCAGCTCGGCCAGGGTGAAGTCTCGGGCTGGGCGGCGACCGCCGCCTCGACCATGGCGGTCTTCGCTCCGCGGGGAGCTTTGGCCTGGCCGACCCGAGCCTCGAGCTCGACGTAGGCGCGGCGGAGGGAGGAAGTAGTTGAGCCAGGGGAGGAGATCGTGCCAGCCCTCGTGCCAGGCTTCGGAGCTGCGGCGGAGGACGTCGTAGTACTCGACGCGGGTCTCTTCGACCAGCCGCTCCAGGCTGATGTACCGGCCCACCTCGTGGCCGTGCTGGTCGAGGACCAGAAGGGTCAACAGGCGCGAGACCCGGCCGTTGCCGTCGCGGAAGGAGTGGATGCTGAGGAAGTCGAGGACCAGGCAGGCGTCGTGTCGAGGAGCGGTGGCACCTTGCCCTTGTTGAGGACGTGGCAGTAGACGAGGCAAAGCTCTTCGACCGCCGCCGGGGTCTCCGCCGCAGGAACGGGACGGAAGCGCACCAGGGGAGGGGCACGGCGCCCTCGCGCAGCTCCACGATCTCGTTGTCGACCCGCTTCCACTCCCCCGGCATCCCCCGCTCCGTCCTGGATCAGCCGGTGGAGACGGCGAAAGAGGTCGGGAGTGACGCCAGGTGGCCCGCATCCTTATAGATAAGGTCGAGGTCCAGCCGGTAGCCCCGGAGTTCCTCCTCGGAGCGAGGGCGTTCCCTCTTCTCTGGCCTGCGCCCCCTCCTTTCTGGCCCGGAGCAGGACGGAACTGGAGCGGAGCAGAGGCAATCCGCCGCGGAACGGTTCTCATCCGCGGCGGAACGGTTCTCAACCGCCGCGGACCAGAGTTCAACCGCGGCGGAGCAGACCTGATCTGGAGCGGAGCAGCTCCGATATGGCGCGGAACAGAGGTGATCCGCGGCGGAACAGTCCTTCTCCGGGGGAGATCGCCTCGGACCCGGGCCAGAAAGGAGGTGCTCCGCGCCAGAACGGTTCCATTCCGCCGCGGAATGGAGCTGAACCGGGCCGGGACAGCTTCGCTCGGCCCCGGAAGAGAGCGCTCCCGGACCAAATGGGCGGAGATAGTATCCTCTCTAGTACCCTCTTGAAGGGCTTTACCTCTTCTCCAGCCTGGAAAACCTCATTTCCGGGTCAGAAAAGAGCTTTTTAGCCTCAGAAAAGAGCTTTACAGGTCTGGAAAAGAGCTTTACAGGTTCAGAAAAGAGCTTTTCGGGGCTGGAAAAGAGCTTTACAGGGTCGGGAAAGAGCTTTTCCAGGTCGGGAAGGAGCAGCTCCAGGTCAGAAAAGGACGCTTCCGGGCCCCAGGGAAGTCTCCAACCTCCCGGCTGGAGCGAGGCGGGGCTCGCAGCGCCGGTGGTATAACGCTCCTCATGAATGACACCGAGGCGGCTCCGGCTGCCGACGCCTTCCAGGCCCTGGGACTCGCCGACGGACTCCTGCGCTCGCTCGCCGAGGTGGGCTACGAGGCCCCCACCCCCATCCAGACCGCCGCCATCCCGCCGCTTCTGGCCGGTCGCGACGTCATCGGCCAGGCCCAGACCGGCACCGGCAAGACCGCGGCGTTCGGCCTGCCGCTCCTCCAGGGGATCGACTCGACCCAGCCCGGGGTGCAGGCCCTCGTGCTCACCCCCACCCGGGAGCTGGCGATCCAGGTGGCCGAGGCGCTCCATACCTATGGCAAGTACTTGCACAAGCTCGTCGTCCTGCCGGTCTATGGCGGCCAGTCGCTCGAGGACCAGCAGCGCCGGCTGCTGCGCGGGGTCCAGGTCGTCGTCGGCACCCCTGGCCGGATCATGGACCACCTCCGCCGCGGGACCCTGCGCCTCGACCAGCTCCGCATGGTGGTGCTCGACGAGGCGGACGAGATGCTCCGCATGGGGTTCATCGAGGACGTGGACTGGATTCTCGCCCAGGCGCCGCCCTCCTCGGCCGGCCGGCGGACGGCGCTGTTCTCGGCCACCATGCCGCCGGAGATCCGCCGCATCGCCCAGCGCCACCTGTCCGACCCGCTCAACTTGGAGCTCGAACGGAAGGCGCTCACCCAGACGACCATCGAGCAGCGCTTCCTCCTCGTCCCCCAGCAGCAGAAGCTCGACACCCTGACCCGGCTCCTGGAGACCGAGCCCATCGAGGCCGCCCTCGTCTTCATCCGCACCAAGACCGCGGTCGCCCAGGTGGCCGAGCGGCTGGAGGCGCGCGGCTACTCGGTGGCCGCGCTCCATGGCGACATGACCCAGCCGCTCCGCGAGCGGGTCATGGAGCGCCTGCGCAAGGGCACGCTCGACGTGGTCGTCGCGACCGACGTGGCCGCCCGCGGGCTCGACGTCGAGCGGATCAGCCATGTGATCAATTACGACATGCCGAACGACCTCGGCGCCTACGTCCACCGCATCGGCCGGACCGGGCGGGCCGGCCGGGCGGGAATCGCGGTGCTCTTCGTCACCCCGCGCGAGCGGCGGATGCTGCAGGACATCGAGCGCTTCACCGGCCAGCGCATCGCGCCGATGAAGATGCCGACCGCGGCGGACGTCGCGGCCCGGCGGACCGAGCTGTTCAAGGAGAACCTCCGGCGGACGATCGGCGAGGGCAACCTGGACCTCTATCTGGCGCTCGTCGAGGAGCTGGTGGAGGAGGGCTTCGACATCGCCGAGGTCGCGGCGGCGGCCGCGGCCGCGGCCATGGCCCAGCGCGACCGGCCGCTGGAGGTGGAAATTGAGCCCGGTCCGCTGCCCGTGAGGACCGGTGCCGCAGGGGACGACGGCGGGATGGTGCGCTTCTTCCTCGACGCCGGCCGGCGGAACGGCGTGCGGCCGGCCGACATCGTGGGCGCCATCGCCAACGAGGCGGGGGTGCCCGGCAAGGAGATCGGCGCCATCGACATCGACGACCGCTTCTCGCTCGTCGAGGTGCCGGCGCGCTACCAGCAGCAGGTCCTGGAGCGCATGGCCCGCATCACGCTCCGCGGCCGGCCCCTCTCCCTCCGCGTCGCGGGCGAGGGAGAGGAGCGGAGCCGCACCCGGCCGCGGCCCGGCCCGCCGGGCAAGCGCCCGGCGCCCAAGGCCCGGCCGAAGCGGCAAGGCTAGCTACCGATACCCCTCGGCCTCGCCGGCCAGCTCGCAGAGCTGCTGGCGCAGGGCAGGAGCTAAACGATACCCGGCCGCCGCCAGGCGATCCAGGACGGGGAGAACCCGTTCGATAAGGTGGTGCTGCTTGGCAAGCAGGAGAATGCCGCCCGTCCCAATCACGGGAAGACGCCGACTACGGGCCACCGAGCGCCCACGCCTCTCGTCGATGAGGAGCGGAACGCCAGGGTGCTCCTCGGCCATCAGAATCGCTTCAGCCTCTCCGGGATCCAGGAGAAGCTCCAACCCTTTCAGCTCGTCCCTCTCGCGAGGAGGATGGATGCAAAGCCAGCCCTCTGCCAAGGCGGTAGAAAGGAGACGAGAGCCCGGGCGCCCCTGGGTCAGGCCGAGCTCGCCGGCAACCTTGGCCGGTATGAGAACCTCGTGGTAGAGGTCTTTGAGGATCGAGAGCCGATCGATCCGTGCCAGCCCGATGAGCGGCCCGGCGTCGGCGACGATCAACGCCGCACGGGAGTTTTGACCTCTTCGGCCAGTTCAGCGGGGTCATAGTCGACCGCGGCCACCCCGGCCTGCCCCAGCAGCTCGATGAAGTCTTCCATGGACAGATTGGCGATCTTCGCAGCCTGGGCAAGGCTGACCTGGTGGGCCTCGAAGAGATGAAGTGCAAGCGCCCGGTTGACGCCATAGGCCAGGAGTCGCTCGTCGAAAGGCAGCGCAAGAATGGCGGGCCGGCCATGTTTCGTGATCAACGTCAGCCGGCCTTCCTCCGCCTCGCGGAGGAGATCGCCGGAGCGTTGTCGGAGATCGCGGACGGAGAAGATGTCGAGGGGTTCCAAGGCGAGGTACTCCTGAATGTGCTGACAAAGCGTAGCACATTCCTGGCCACCTCTACATCTCCCTGATAAGCTTGCCACCCTCCGGCCAGGCGGCCGGCCGGACACTTCGGATCGATGACCCGTCGCCGCAAGATCGTCCCCGTCGTGACGCTCGCCCTGGCGCTCCTCGCGCTGGGGCTCGGGCTCTACCTGCGGTTCCGCGCTCCACGGCCGCCGATCCCGATCCCGGACCGGCTGGTGCTCACGCCGGCCGGCTTCGCCGACCTGCCGGGCTGGCGGGAGGACGACCTGGCGGCGGCGCTCCCGGTCTTCCTGCGGTCGTGCGCGCGGATCGGCAGGCTGGCGGAGGGGGCGGCAATGGGGGGCGCGGAAGATCTGGCGGGCACGGCCGGCGAGTGGAAAAGCGCCTGCGTCGCCGCGGCCCGGGTGCCGGCTGCAAACCGCGCCGCCGCCCGCTCGTTCTTCGAGGCGACGTTCACGCCGGTCGCGGCGAGCAACCATGGCGAGCGGCAGGGGCTCTTCACCGGCTACTACGAGCCGACCCTCCACGGCAGCCGCAAACCCGGCGGCCGCTATGCCATTTCCCTCTATCGCCGGCCGCCCGAGCTGGTGGTGGTCGACCTCGGGCTCTTCCGCGAGGAGTGGAAGGGACGGCGGATCGCTGGCCGGGTCCACGGCGGAGCGCTCCTCCCCTATCCCGACCGGGCGGAGATCCGGGCCGGGTCGCTCGCCGGCCGGGGCCTCGAGCTGGCCTGGGTCGACGACCCGGTGGACGCCTTCTTCCTGGAGATCCAGGGCTCCGGCCGCATCGAGCTCGCCGAAGGGGGTGTGCTGCGGGTGGGCTTCGCGGCCCAGAACGGCCACCCCTATTTCGCCATCGGCCACGACCTGGTGGAGCGCGGCGCCCTGAAGCAGGAGGAGGTCTCGCTGCAGTCGATCCGCGCCTGGCTCCTCGCCCATCCGGTCGAGGCGCCCCAGGTCATGGCGCGCAACCGGTCCTACGTCTTCTTCGAGGAGCTGAAGGGCGAGGGACCGCTGGGGGCCGAGGGCGCGGTCCTCACCCCCGGCCGCTCGCTCGCCGTCGACTTGAAATACCTGTCGCTCGGAACGCCGGTCTGGCTCGACGGCCAGGCCCCCGCTACCGTAGAAAAAGCGCCAGACCGGCCCCTACGCCGGCTGCTCGTCGCCCAGGACACGGGCGGCGCCATCCGCGGGCCGGTGCGGGGGGACGTCTTCTGGGGGCACGGCGAGGCGGCCGCCGCGGTCGCCGGTCGGATGAAGCATCCGGGGCGGATCTGGCTGCTCCTGCCGAAGGCCGCCGCCGCCCGCCTCGCCACCCGTCCGCAGTAGCTTTTAGTGGATCTTGTCCGACCAGGGGCCGCGCCGGACGTCGCGGTCGCCCGGGACCGCCCGCAGGCCGCTCTTCTTGCGCATCCGGTTCATCTTGCGCTGAATCCAAAAGCGCTGGAGGCGCAGGCGGGTGTCGCGCAGAAGGCCTCGCCGCAGCCCGCTCTTGGTAAGGTAGAGATAGGTCATGCCCACCGCGGCGGAGATCCCCAGGAACCCGGCGAGGTCGTGGGTCTGGAGGAACCCCATGAAGGCGAAGAGGATCTCGATCCCCAGGAACCAGCGCGCCTCAATGGGCAGGACGAAGAAGAGGTAAATGGTGGCCCGCCGGTTCATCGTGGCGAAGGCCGCCACCATGATCGAGAGCAGCATGAGCTGCCCCTGCATCAAGGGGAACGGGAGGGAATCGAGCATCGCCGTCGAGCGATCCTGCGCCAGCTGCACGAGGAGCGCGACGATCCCGCCGGCCACCGAGGCGAAGACGATCATCCGCCAGAAGTGCCGGCGGCCGAGCTGCGCGAAGACGTCGCGGGTGAACCAGAAGAGGATCAGCAGCTGAAACAGGAACCAGAGGCTGGCACCGCCGAACCCGATGAACGGATAGGTGACGAGCTGCCAGAGGAAGCCATGCCACACCGCCTGGGTGAGGCGCAGGAGGACCAGCGTCGGGGCGGAGAACTGGAAGAACTGGAGCGAAAACGTCGCGAACACCACCGCCAGAAGGACGATGACGTCCCGTGCCGGCGGGCCGCCCATGCCCCCGAAGCTCAGGGTGGGACGGCCGGGAGGGGCGCTACGGGTGTACAAATCGTGGGCTCCGCATCAGATCTCCGCGGTCATTGTAGCGGAGCCCGGGAGAAACCCCTCACGCGTAGAGCACCCAGCGCCAGATCTCCTGGAGCGTCGGCTTCTTGCCGTACATGAGGATGCCGGTGCGGTAGATGCGGGCGGAGATCCAGACCATCCCCAGGATGAAGGAGAGGGTGAGGACGTAGGAGAGCCCGATCTGCCAGAAGGGCGGCGGCTGGAGGGCGATGCGGAGAGTCATCAGGAGCGGGGTGAACGGCGGGATGAGCGAGGCGACGACGGCGAGCGTCGAGTCCGGATCGTTGACGATGCGGAACATGAGGAAGAGCGGAACGATCAGGAAGAAGACCACGAGGGCTGCCACCTGCTGCGCCTCCTGGAGGTTGTTGAAGGCGGCGCCGATGGCGGCGTAGAAGGTGGCGTAGACGAAGAAGCCGAGGATGAAGTAGGTCGCGAAGCTGATCGCGAGGAGCGGCGTCACCGTCGGTAGGTGCACCCCCTCCGGCAGCGAGACGATGGCGGCGGCCACCCCCGGCGCCGAGAGGGCGATCAGGGTGGCGAACCAGATGGCGATCTGGGTGAGGCCCAGGAGGCAGATGCCGGTGAGCTTGCCGAGGAGCAGGTCGAAGGGGCGGACGGTCGAGACCAGGACCTCGACGATACGCGACCCCTTTTCCTCCAGCACCCCGGTCATCACCTGCTGCCCCCAGATGGCGATCGTCATGTAGAGCATCATGAAGAGGCCGTAGGCGAAGGCGAAGCCGGCCATGCCGCCCTCGGCCCGGCTCCCCTCCTTGGCGATGCGGACCGTGTCGAGATGGATCGGCTGGGTGAGCTCGCCGATCTTCTCCGGCTGGTTGAACCCGGCCTGGCGCAGGCGCACCCGCCCGACCGCGGTCGAGAGGTCGTCGCGCAGGATCTCCTGGGTGACGAAGTTGGCCACGTTCTTGGCGTGGTACTCGACGTTGTTGGTGGCGAGGCCCTTGGCGTCGACCCAGATCCAGGCGTCGATCGCGCCGGTGCGCACCCGGCGGTCGAGGTCCTCGCGTTGAGCCGCGGGGTTGGGTCCCATCGCCTCGACCGTCGGCTCGAAGCTGGCCGTGGGATGGCTGCGTCCCTTCTCCCTCTGATCCTCCCTCGGAGGGGCGGCGAGCACCGTCTGGAGCTCTTTGGCCACCTCGCCGGTCGAGTCGACCACCACCACCCGCTGGCGGGTGCTCGACTTCGAGAGGAGGAGCGACGGCACCACCGTCACCGCGACGAGGAAGAGGGGGAGCACCAGGGTGGCGATCCAGAAGCCCTTCCCTTTGACCCGCTGGAGGTACTCACGCTTCGCCACCACCGCCACTCGGTCAAGCCGCATCGCGCACCGCCTTGATGAAGATCTCCTCGAGCTCCGGCTCCTCGGAACGGAACTCGCGGACGTTGGCGAACTGGACGATCTGCCGCAGCACGTCGGCGCCGTCCGCCTCGGGGGTCAAGAGGAGCTTCGCCCCGCGGTCCTGGGTGATGACCTGCTCGACGCCGGGGACCTGGTTGAGCTTCGCCAGGTCGCCCTCCGCCACCAGCCGGTAGGAGTTGCCGGAGAGGCGCCGCTTGATCTGGGCGAGCTCGCCGGTCAGCACCGCGCGGCCGTGGGAGATCAAGCAGATGTGGTCGCACATCTTCTCCGCCAGCTCCATGCCGTGGGTCGAGAAGAGGACGCTCTTGCCCTGCCGCTTCGATTCGACGAGGAAGTCGCGGAAGGTCTCCTGGTTCAGCGGGTCGAGCCCGGAGAACGGCTCGTCGAGAATCAGAATGTCCGGCTTGTGGAGCACGGTGCCGATGAGCTGGACCTTCTGTTGCATGCCCTTCGACAGCTCCTCGATCTTCTTCTTCCCCCAGCTCGCCAGCTCGAAGCGTTCCAGCCAGCGCTCGATCTCGGGCAGCGCCTCCCGCCGCGGGAGGCCGCGGATCTCGGCGAGGAAAAGGAGCTGGTCGGTGACCGTCATCTTGCGGTAGAGCCCGCGCTCCTCGGGCAGGTAGCCGATCCGCGCCAGGTCCTTATCAGTCCGCGGATGGCCGAAAAAACGGATCGCGCCCTGGTCGGGGGCGATGATGTCCATGATCATGCGGATGGAGGTGGTCTTGCCGGCGCCGTTCGGCCCCAGGAGGCCGAAGATCGAGCCCGGCGGCACCGCCATCGAGACGCCGGAGACGGCGGCGAAGTCGCCGTAGCTCTTCTTGACGTCCTGAAGCTCCAGGATGGGTTCCATAGCAGTCCCCTCTGCCTTCCTGTACGCAGGAAGCGCCCACAGGTTCTTCCTGCTCTCCTCAGGCCAGCCGCATGGGCAGGCTGCGCATCGGCTTGCCCGTGGCGGCGAGGAGAGCGTTGGCGACGGCCGGGGCGACCACCGGGACCGCCGGCTCGCCGATCCCCGTCGGCGCCTCGTGGCTGGGGACGGTGTGGACCTCGACCTTCGGCATCTCGCGCAGGCGCAGGAGCTCGTACTCGCCGAAGTTGCCCTGGACGATCCGCCCCTTCTCGACGGTGATGCCGCTTTTCAGGGCCGAGAGGCCGAAGACGACGCTCCCCTCGACCTGGGCTTCCAGGATGTCGGGGTTGACCACCGTGCCGCAGTCGACGGCGCAGACCACCCGGTGGACCCGGAAGTCCTTCCCCGAGACCTCGACCTCGACGACCTGCGCCGCGTAGGTGCCGAAGGAGGGGAAGCAGGCAATCCCGCGGTGGAGCCCCTTGGGGGCCGGCGACGCCCACTTCGCCTTGGCCGCGGCGAGCTCCAGCACCCCGCGCAGGCGCGCGGTGCGGAGCTTCGCCCCCTCGCCGCCGAATTCGCGGTCGCCGGCGAGCAGACGGCGGCGGACCTCGAAGGGGTCCTTGCCGCCGGCGCGGGCGAGCTCGTCGAGGAAGCTCTCCGTGGGATAGGCCGCCTGGGGGGCGTAGACGGCGCGCAGGGCGCCGATCGGTACCGGAGTGTTCACCATCACATACTCGAAGCGCAGGTGGGGGATGGCGTAGGCGAAGACCGCCTGCCCCTCGATGCCGCGGTCGTGGCCGCTCTCCACCGCCTCCTTGTTCCGCCGCGCGGCGAGCGAGGGGGAGACGAAGGTGTGGGCGAAGGCCGCCGGCCAGCCGTCGGCGTCGAGCGCCCCCTGCAGCCGGTGGTAGCTCGCCGGGCGGTAGAAGTCGTGGCGCATGTCGTCCTCGCGCGTCCACACCACCTTGACCGGCTTGCCGATCTTCTGCGACACCCGGGCCGCCTCGACCGCGTAGTCGGTCTCCAGCCGCCGGCCGAAGCCGCCGCCTAAGAGGGTGACGTGGACGGTGACGGCGTCCGGGTCGATCTGGAGCAGCTCGGCCACCGCCTTCTGCACCGACTGCGGCACCTGGGTGGGCGCCCAGATCTCGCACTTCCCCGGGGTGACGCTGGCGGTGCAGTTGCCCGGCTCCATGGCGGCATGGGCGAGGAACGGCATCTCGTAGACCGCCTCCAGGCTCTTGCCGCCGGCACCCAAGGCCTGGGCGAAGTCGCCTTCGCTGCGCCACACCTTCCCCCCCTTGGCCGCCCCCTCCGCGAAGCTCTTGCGCATCCCCGCGCTGTCGAACCCGGCGTTCGTCCCCTCGTTCCAGGTGAGGTCGAGCCGGCGGCAGCCCTCGGTCGCCGCCCAGCTGTTGTCGGCGATGACCGCGACCGCGTCCCCCAGGTCGAGCACCTCGCGCACCCCGGTGAGCGCCTTCGCCGCCTCGGTCTTCATGCCGGCCGGCTTGCCGCCGAAGACGGGGGAGCGGACGAGGGCGGTGTAGACCATCCCGGGGACCCGGACGTCCATCCCGAATCCCGCCGTGCCGTCGACCTTGGCCGGGGTGTCGAGCCGCGGCACCCGGGTGCCGATGAGGCGGAAGTCCTTGGGGTCCTTGAGCGGCGGATCGCTGGGCACCGGCTGGCGGGCGGCGGCCGCAGCCAGCTCGCCGTAGGAGAGGCGCTTCCCGGTGCCGGGATCGACGATCGCCCCCTTCTCAGCCTTGAGCCCGGCGGCGGGGACCGCCCAGCGCTCGGCGGCGGCGGCGATCAGCATGGCGCGCGCCGTGGCCCCGGCGCGGCGCAGCGGCTCCCAGCTCGTCCGCACGCTGGCGCTGCCGCCGGTCCCCTGGCTGCCGTAGCGCGTCTTGTGGGCGTCGGCCTGGCGGACGCGAACGCTCGACCAGTCGACCTCCAGCTCCTCGGCGACGAGCATGGGAAGAGAGGTCAAGACTCCCTGGCCCATCTCCGAACGGGCCACAGTGACGGTGACCTGCCCCGCGGGATCGATCAGAATCCAGGCGTTGGGGGCGAACTCGGTGGTCGCCGGAGCCGCCGACACCGCCGGGGCTTCTGCCCGGGCGTCCTCGGCCAGATGGAAACCGATCACCAGGCCGGCGGTCGCCGCTGCGCCACCCAGCAGGAAGTCGCGCCGCGAAACCGGGCTCATGCCACACCTCCCGCCGCGCGGTGGATGGCGCGCCGGATGCGCTGGTAGGTCCCGCAGCGGCAGAGGTTGCCGGACATTGCGGTGTCGATCTCCGCGTCGGTGGGGTGCGGCGTCTGCGCCAGCAGGGCGGCCGCCGACATGAGCTGCCCGGACTGGCAGTAGCCGCACTGCGGCACCCCCTCGGCGATCCAGGCTTTCTGGAGAGCATGGCTACGGTCCGCCGAGAGGCCCTCGATGGTGGTGATCTTCCGGCCGGCGAGGACCCCGGCCGGGGCCGAGCAGGAGCGCAGGGCCTGGCCGTCCACCTGGACGGTGCAGGCGCCGCAGAGCCCCACCCCGCAGCCGAACTTGGTCCCGGTCATCCCCAGCTCGTCGCGCAGCACCCAGAGGAGGGGCATCTCGGGAGCGATGTCCACCTCGTGGTCGCGGCCGTTGACGTTCAGAGTCACCTTCGCCATGGCTCCTCCCTTGCCTCGCGCAGAATCCGCGCCAGAGAGTATGCCAGAACCCTCGCGCCAGGCTACAGGCCGGAGATGATCCAGGCCACCCGCCGGGGGGAGGTCGGCGCCCGGCGACCGCCGCCGCGCTGCCGCCGCGGCTCTCCGCGTCCGCGGCCCGCGGTGGCGACCGACTCCAGGAGCGCCGCGAGGTTCTTCCCGGCCGGCGGCTCCAGGGCCAGGGTGTAGAGGCCGCGATGGCCCAGGGTCGCGACGAAGAGGTGGCCGGGCTGGAAGGGATCGACGGCCAGGGTCTGGACCGGCATGCCGGGGAGGCCCTCGCCGATCGACGCCCAGTGGGCTCCCCCGTCGGTCGAGGCCCAGACCCCCTGGTCGGCGGTGACGGCGTAGACGCCGCCCGGGACGTGGGGATCGACGGCGAGGCGCTGGACCGCACCCGGGAGGCTGTCGACCGCTCGCCAGGTCCGGCCGCCGTCGGTGCTCTTCTGCAGGCGCGGGGCGGCGGCGTAGAGGACGTCCGGCTGCAGGGGATCGATCTCCAGGCCCGCCAGAGCGCCGTCGGGGAAGAATGGCGCCCAGGTGATCCCGCCGTCGGCGCTCTTGAAGTTCCGCTTGCAGCCGACCAGGTAGACGTTCCGGGGGTCGACCGGATCGAACCGCACGGCGGTGAAGCTGCCGCCGTCCGCGAGCTCGGTCAGGTTGTCGGCGAAGGACGTCCAACTCGCCCCGCCGTCCGCGCTCTGGAAGGCGGCGCAGAGCCTCCGGGCCGAGCCGGCGGCGAGGAGGTGGCGGGAGTCCCGGGGATCGATCGCCAGGTCCTCGATCCGCAGCCCCGGAGGCAGGCCGCTCGGCTGGAAGGTCGCCCCGCCGTCGACGCTCTTGTAGAGGCTGGCCAGCGAGTCCTCGTCCGAGCCGGGGAGCACATAGAGGGTGCCCGCCGTCCGCGGGTCCAACACCAAACGGGACATGAACATGGGCCGGCTCTGGGGGAGCGCGGTCCAGGTGGCGCCCCCGTCCAGGCTCCTCTGGAGCCCGGGACCGGCGAGCAGATAGAGGCTCTCCGGAGTCGTCGGGTCCGGAGCGAAATCGACCGCCACCGCCTCCGGGAGCCCGGGGCACGGGACCCATCGTCGGTCGGCGCTCGGAACGGAAGCGGTTACCCTGCCGTGCAGCATGAAACCCTCCCTTCTCCTTCAAGTGGACTACCGCAGGCCCTAATTATGCCACGAAAGCAATGCCGCAATGCCATGGGAGGACAAAGATTGAGACGGGGCCACGACAGGTCCCCGTCAAAGTCCGCCGGCGAGAGATTGGAGAGGACAGAGCGTTGTCGTCCTCGGCAAGATGTGCCACCCCCCTCCTGTCCTCCCCCCATCCCCGCCCTCCCGCCCGCCCAGGGGGGAGGGACCCGAGATCGGGACGTTGAGCCCACCTTTGCGGAAACCTTGCCAGCGGAGCAGCCGCCAGACCGGCACAGCGCCTCCTACTGCATCCCTCCCCCCGGGGCGGGGGAGGGTTGGGCCTGGGGGGAGGACAGGAGGGGGGCGTTCCTGTGGGGTTACCCTTATCCCAGCCAGTGATGCCGTTACCGACATCACTGCCGGACTTTGACGGGACCCTGTGCTCGCACTGGTTCAAGGTACGGCCGGCCCGGCTGGAAGCCAGCGGTCGAGGAACTGGTAGCGCCCACCCGGTAGGCCGAGACTGGTACCGAGGTCGCCGATTGGCAGCTTTTTCCCTGGGAGCGCTGGCGTCCCGCCGGCCGGAAGCAAGAAAAAAGCCGGCGGGACGCCAGCGCTCCCAGGGAGGGTTCCGGACGCGTCGGGCGAGGTTCCGGAGACTCCGGGGAGGGTTTCTGCGCCGGTGGTACGTGCGGGAGGTGGAAGGCATGGAAACTCGACGGATCGGTTCGCTTTCAGTCTCACTCGTCGGTCTCGGCTGCAACAACTTCGGCTGGCGCCTGGACGTGGACGCCACGGCGCGGGTGGTGGACGCGGCGCTCGAAGTCGGGGTCAATTTCCTCGACACCGCCGACATCTACGGCGGGACGAAGAGCGAGGAGTTCCTGGGCCAGGTCCTCGCCGGCCGCCGCGACCAGGTGGTGCTCGCCACCAAGTTCGGCATGAAGGTCGACGACGCGCGGCAGGGGGCGAAGCCCGCCTATGTGCGCCAGGCGGCCGAGGACAGCCTGCGCCGCCTGCAGACCGACCACATCGACCTCTACCAGCTCCACCAGCCCGATCCGTCGACCCCCATCGCCGACACCCTGGCGGCGATGGACGAGTTGGTCCAGAGCGGCAAGGTGCGGGAAATCGGCTGCTCGAACTTCTCGGCGGCGCAGATCGGCGAGGCGAAAGCCGCAGTCAAAGACGGCGCCGCCCGCTTCGTCAGCGTCCAGAACCAGTACAGCCTCCTCCATCGCGAGCCCGAGGCCGAGGTCCTCGCCGAGTGCGAGCGGGAGGGGCTGGCCTTCCTCCCCTTCTTCCCCCTGGAGAGCGGCCTGCTCACCGGCAAGTACCGGCGGGGCCAGCCTGTGCCCGAGGGCACCCGCCTCTCCGAGGGCGAACGGATGACCGGCCGCTTCCGGACCGCGCCTCACCAGGAGGTGGCAGACCGGCTGGCCGACTTCGCCGAACGACGCGGCCACACCCTCCTGGAGCTCGCCTTCTCCTGGCTGGCGAGCCACGGGGTGATCGCCTCGGTCATCGCTGGGGCCACCTCGCCCGAGCAGGTGCGGGCGAACGCCAACTCGGTAGGCTGGAAGCTCACCGCCGACGACCTCGCCGAAGTCGATCGGATCGCGCCGCGGGAGAGCTAACCGCCCGGATTCGGCGTGGGGCCGCCGCCCTTGCCGCCCCCGTTCTCGTGGTTCTTGCGCAGCACGACACTGATCGCGCCGTTGTTCTCGAGAATCGCCGAGCGGACCTCCTCGACGCAGGTGCAGCCCGACTGGCGGAGAGCCGCCTGGAGCTCATGGCGGGTGAGCTGCGCTTTCGCCATGACGTCCTCGAACAGCTTGCCGTTGTGGATCAGCACCTGCGGCCGGCCCTCGATGATCGCCTCCAGCTTCTTGCTGCGGAAGGTCGCGACACCCACCAACAGGTTGAGAACCACCAGGGTGGTGGCCGAGATCAATCCCCCCTGGATCGAGTTGTCCCCTCCGTTCATCGAGTTCTGCACCGCGTTCGAAAGCACGAGCAGAAGGACGAGGTCGAAGGGGGCGAGCTGGCCGACCTGCCGCTTGCCGGTGAGACGCAGGAGGCCGATCAGGAAGAGGTAGACGATGACACTCCGGACGATGAGGTGCCACCAGCTGACGTCCATTTTCCACAACGGGCTTAGATCCATAGGAACGATGCTCCGATCTGGGCCGCGCAACCCAAGGAGCTGATGCTGTCAGGCTTCGCCCCCGCCGTCAAAGGTGTCCGGCCGCGTAGTACACTGCCCTGCCGACGGCACCGACCACGACCCGGGCTCCCCACATGACCCCCTCCCCCACCACCTTCGCCCGGCGGCTCACCCTCTTCGACGCCACGATGATCGTCCTTTCCGGGATCATCGGCTCCGGCATTTTCATCAATCCCTATGTCACGGCGCAGAAGGTCCACACCCCCTTCCTCATCGTCGCCGTCTGGGCGGCCGGGGGGGTCCTGGCGCTCTTTGGGGCGTTCGTCTTCGCCGAGCTGGCGACCGTGCTCCCCCAGGTGGGAGGGCAGTACGCCTACTTCCGCGAGGCGTTCCACCCGCTCGTCGCCTTCCTCTATGGCTGGGCGCTCCTCTTCATCATCCAGTCCGGGGCCACGGCGGCGGTAGCGGTGGCGTTCGCGCAATATGTGGGGCGGCTCATGTCTCTGCCGGAGCCCTGGATCGTGCCGCTCGCGGTCGCCATCCTCCTCGGGGTGGCCGGCTTCCACGCCCTGGGGATCAAGCCCGGGGCCATCCTCCTGAATACCATCACTTTCACCAAGACCGTGGCCCTGGCGGCGCTCATCGTCGGCGCCTTCGTGCTCGCCAAGGGCTCGGGGCTCGCTCTCCATCCCATCCTTCCGCCCGGCCTGTCCGGCGGCCTCCCGGTGCTCTCGGCCTTCCTCGCCGGCCTGGTCCCCGCCATGTTCGCCTATGGCGGCTGGCAGAACCTGAACTACGTCTCCGAGGAGGTGAAGGACCCGCAGAGGAATCTCCCGCGGGCGATCCTCTACGGCGTCGTCTGCGTCATCGCCGTCTACGTCTCGGCGAACGTCGCTTATGTCCACGTCCTCTCCGCCCCGGGCCTCGCCGCCACCCAGACTCCGGCGGCGGACGTGGCGGCCCGGCTGGTCGGGGAGACCGGGGCCAAGGCCATCAGCTTCCTCATCGTGGTCTCGACCTTCGGCTTCCTCAACCTCTCGCTCTTGGCCGCCCCGCGGGTCTACTACGCCATGGCGAAGGACGGCCTCTTCTTCCGTTCCCTGGCGACCCTGAGCCCCCGCTTCCGCGCCCCCACTGCGGCGATCCTCCTCCAGGGCGTCCTGGCCGCGGTTTTCGCCCTCACCCGCACCTACGACCGGCTGCTCTCCTACGTCGTCCTCGCCGACTGGACCTTCTTCGCCCTCGCCGGGATCTCGCTTCTCGTCCTCCGCCGCAAGATGCCTTCGGCGCCGCGCCCCTTCCCCACTCCCGGCTATCCGGTCGTCCCCCTGGTCTTCAGCCTGTTCGGAGCGGGGATCGTGATCAACCTCTTCTTCACTGACTGGAAGACCGCCCTCGCCGGTTCGGGGGTCCTGGCCCTCGGGGTCCCGGTCTATCTCTTCTGGAGCCAGCTCAATCGGCGGAGGCAGCCATGAGCGTCAAAGCGAGCGTCTCAGAGCGCCCCCCCGTCCCGGTTGCGCTTCTCTTCGCGGCGCCCTAAACTTACGCCATGGTCCGCACGCAGATCTCACTCGAGGAAGAGTTGTACAAGGAAGCACAGGAGGAAGCACGGAGGCGCGGGATCTCGTTCTCCGAGCTCTGTCAGCACACCCTGGTCCTGGCCCTTCATCCGCCCAAGCCGGAGCGGCCGTGGATGCGCTTTTCCGGCCTTATCGAGGGCGATCCGGACGCGAGCAGCAGCGTCGACGAGGTAGTTTACGACCGAGAGCGGCCGTGACCGGAGAGATCTTCCTCGATTCTGGTATCTTCATCGCCTTCCTGATCCGTCGGGATCACCAGCACGCAGCCGCCGAGTTGTTGTTCGCAGACCCGCCGCGGCATTGGTGCACTTCCGTCCTCGTCATTGCCGAGACCTATAGCTGGTTCCTCTACCGCTATGGTGAAGAGTCGGCTCGCGGCTTTCGGTCGGTCTTGGAGGAGTTTTCGACCTTGGAGCTTCTCGGTGCCGGGTCGGCCCACCATGAGGCTGTGGCAAAAAAGCTGGATATTCTTCGCGGCGTCAAGCTCACCTATGTCGACGCTTCGAGCCTGGTTTGGATTGCTGAGCGCAAAATCCGGACCGTTTGGGGTACCGACAATCACTTGGCGGTCGAAGGCTCGCAGGTCATCCCTGGCCCTCCTGATGTCTGAAGCCAATCTCGATTGTAACGTTGGGTGTATGGAGGGCTGCCGACCATGAGCGTCAAAGCGAGCGTCTACATGCGCTGGGCCAAGGAGCACGCGGCGGCCCGGTACAACCTGGCGAACAGCGGCATGCTGGGCTGCACGACGGAAGATCTCATCCTGGAGCCTGGCGACCTTCTGATCAACTCCCCCGGCAAAGATGGCTCCCTCCCGCTCCTGGCGGCCATCGCCGCTCAATACGGGGTGACGCCCGCTCAGGTGGTCCTGGCCGAAGGGACCTCGGGGGCGAACTTCCTCGCCTTCTCGGCTCTCGTCGAGCCGGGGGACGAGGTGCTGGTCGAGCAGCCCACCTACGAGCCGCTCCTCGCCGCCTTAGGGTTCCTCGGCGCCCGCATCCGCCGGTTCGCCCGGCGCTTCGAGGATGGCTACCGAGTGGATCTCGACGATTTCCGGAAGAACCTTTCGGAGAGGACGCGCCTCGTGGTCCTCACCAATCCACACAACCCGAGCTGCGTCCTGCTCTCCCGCGAGGACGTCGCCGAGATCGGCCGCCTTGCCGCCGCGGCCGGCACGACCGGCGCCAGTGTCCTGGTGGACGAGGTCTACCGCGACATCTGGTTTTCTGCGGCGCCGCCGTCGCACGTCCACCTGGGACCGAACGTCCTCGCCACCAGTAGCCTGACCAAGGCGTACGGCCTCTCCGGTCTGCGCTGCGGCTGGATTCTCGCCCCCGAAGACCTCGCCGATCGGATGCGTCGCACCAACGACCTGATGGGCGCCGTGGGCTCGGCCGCCGGCCAGTCTCTCGCCGTCGCCGCCTTCCGCCAGCTCCCCCGCCTCGCCGCCCGCAGCCGCGCGATCCTCGATCCGAACATCGAGCTCGTCCACTCTTTCCTGAAAGAGCATGAGGCCGAGCTGGAATGCGTGGTCCCGGAGCGCTCGATGATGCTCTTCCCCCGCCTCCGGAACCAGGAGGACAGCGAGCCCCTCCACGACCGTCTGCGCCAGCTCGAAACCTCGATCGTCCCCGGAAAGTACTTCGAGGCGCCGCGACACTTCCGGCTGGGCTTCGCGGTCCGGACGGAGGACGTGGCGCGAGGGCTGGAGAATCTGGGGCGGGCGCTGCGGG
>Ga0137403_10000038_pt2 | contig 85394 bp, 67 predicted proteins | sample CZOMad2_1_16fung_FD_122057 | JGI IMG/M metagenome (GOLD analysis project Ga0137403, IMG submission 122057) | Vadose zone soil fungal communities from Angelo Coast Range Reserve, California, USA - CZOMad2_1_16fungal (Hybrid Assembly) | ecosystem: Environmental > Terrestrial > Soil > Vadose zone...
GTCCCCCGAGCCGCGCAGGCCGCCGATGTCGACCGCCTGGATGACGCAGTCGGCCCGCCGGAACTCGTCGAACATCTTCTCCATCCGATCGAGCGTCCGGGTGTCGCCGTTGCGCCCCTCGGTGCTGCTCAGATAGGGAGTGGTCTCATTGGTGGCATTGGTCTCCTTGACCTGCTCCGGGTCGGTGGCGCCGGTCAGCAGCGAGCTGTCGAAGCCTTCCGAGAGGTAGACGACGTACTTGCGACCCTCCACGTTGCCCATCATCCGGGCGAGGTCAGAGAGCGAACGCGAGAGGGAGATGACGCGGTTCGCCTGGACCTGCCGGTCCTGCGCCGCCGCCGACTGGGACAGACTCTTCAGCTGATCGAGGATCTCCGCCTCGAACTGGGTCCCGATCCCGGAGTCGACGGCCGGATTGGAGTTGGTGGCCCGCGCCAGCTCGTCGGCGTAGACCAGGCGGAGCGGGTCCGCTCCCTGGGTGCGCTCGAGCGGCTTGACCACTCCCAGGTTGTCGATCGCCGCGGCGATCTGCCGCCGGTCGGCGGTGAAGCCGAGGACGAGCTGCGGCCCCTGGGTCGCGCTGTAAGTGGCGACCGCCACCAGGTCGGTCGCGTGGAGCGACTTCCCGACCAGGTCCGCCGCCGACTGGCGCGCCTTGAGGATCGACTTGGGCTCCGAGAAGCTCAAGTCGAAGAGAAGCAGGAAATGCCGCCGCGCCGCGAGCGGCTGGGCCGCCGGGGCCGTTCCCGGAGCGGCGGGAGCGGCGGGGGCGGCCAGGTCGACGACGTCGAAGCCTACGATCTTGAGCTTCTTGCGTCCCTCGGAGACCTCGAAGTCGTTGGCGGTCAGGCCGCGCACCGGCTCGCCGTCCTTGATCACCTGGAACGGCACCTCGACCGCGACGACGTTGGCGGTCTCGCCGGAGAACCGCTCGGCGGCGGCGGGCGGCACGCCGAGAATACCGAGCGCACCGAGGGCGACACCACCCGCCAGGGTGAAGAGAGCGGCCGCGGCGGTCCGGAAGGTGAAAGGAGCGCTCATCCACGCGCTCCGGGCTTCGGCACCACGAAGGGGATCGAGCTGGTCTGCGCGCCGCCTGCGCCACCGGTCAGGGTGACCTGCAGCTGGTACTCGCCCGGCTGAAGCTGCGGCGCCTTCAAGCTCGCCGTCAGCCGGTCCGGACCCGCAGAGCCCCCCCGCTCCCGGCCGGTCACCTGGAGGTCCGCCGGCTGCACCTCCTTGCCGTCCACCCCCAGCACCCGCGCCGCCGCCTTGACCTCACCCTCGCCCAGGTTGTAGGCGACGAGCGACAGCTGCGCGGCCTGGCCCGCCCCGAGAACCGGCCGCGAGGCCGGGACGTAGGGCTGCTCCCCCATCATGAAGGGATAGGGGGCGTCCTGCGAGCCGGTCGCCCGCTTCGCCTCGCGCACCATCAGCCAGCGCCCCGGCGCCTCCGGGAAGAGCGGCGGGAGCAGGAACGGACCGGCCTGGGCGAAGGCCGGCACGTGGATCGGCATCGCCCGCAGGCTGTAGGAACCGGTCTTGCCATTCCGGACCAGCACCCGCAGCGAGTAGTCCCCCGCCGGCAGGTCCAGATGACCGAAGAACTTGAGACCGGAGGACTTGAGCTGCGGCCCCACCTTGCCGAGGTCGAGCCCCAGGGTCTGCGAGAAGAAATCGCGCACCCCGCCGCCCTTCTCGTCCAGGGCGTAGGCGTAGATCTCGGTCGGCGCCACGTCCCCCTGCTGGTTGGCGAGCAGGCTGGCGCCGTCGACCTCGACCACCACCGGCACGTAGGCCGCCGCCCCCGCCGCCGGACGGAAGGGCGCCGCCAGGATTGCGGTCGAGATCGTCCCCCCCTCGACGCCGCCGACGATCGAGTCCGCCGCGTCGAGCGCCCGCTCCAGGGGGTTGCGCTGGGCGAACGGCCGTGGGGCGTAGAAACCGGGCTTCGCCACCACCCGGGTGCCGCGCGGCGCGTTCTTCAGGTTGATCGAGAGCTTGTGGTAGGCGCCGTCGAGCTTCAGGTCGTCCGGCTGGAGGGTGAGGACGTAGGTGACGCTCGTCCGCTGGAGCATCTTCCCCATCGCGCCGCCCAGGTCGTTCCAGTTCTCGTACAGCTCGCCCCCGGTCTCCTTCGCCATGGTGAACAGCGCTTCCTTGCCGTTCGGACGGGTGTACCCCAGGTCCCCCGAGCCGCGCAGGCCGCCGATGTCGACCGCCTGGATGACGCAGTCGGCCCGCCGGAACTCGTCGAACATCTTCTCCAGCCGGTTGAGGGTCTTGATGTCGCCGTTCCGGTTCTCGGTGTTGGTCAGGTACGGATTCTGCTCCAGCGAGGTGTTCTGCTGCTGCACCTCCCCCGGGTCGGTGGTGCCGGTCAAAAGCGAGCTGTCGAAGCCCTCCGAGAGGTAGACGACGTACTTCCTGCCGTCCACGTTCCCCATCATCCGGGCGAGGTCGGCGAGCGAGCGGGAGAGGGCGACCACGCGGTTCACCTGGTTCTGCCGGTCCTGCCGCGCCGTCGCCTCGGAGAGGCTCTTCAGGGTGTCGAGCAGCTCCGCCTCGCGGGCAGCCGCCAGCTCCCCCCGATTGCCCTGGGGGGAGAGCTGCGTGTTGTCGAGCCGCGCCTGCTCGGAGTCGTAGACCAGGCGCAACGGGTCGGCCGTCTGGGTGCGCTCGAGCGGCTTGACCACCCCCAGGCTGCGGATCGCCTCGGCGATCTGCCGCCGGTCGGCGGTGAAGCCCAGGGCGAGCTGTGGCCCCTGGGCGGCGCTGTAGGTGGCGACGGCCACCAGGTCGGTCGGGGTGAGCGACTTGGTGACCAGGTCCTCTGCCGCCTGGCGCGCCTTCAGGACCGAATGGGGCTCGGAGAAGGAGAGGTCGAAGAGCAGCAGGAAATGCCGCCGCGCCGCGAGCGGCTGGACGGCCGGGGCGACGGTCCCCGGGGCGGCGGCGGCGGGGGCGGCCAGGTCGACGACGTCGAAGCCCACGATCTTGAGCTTTTTGCGCCCCTCGGAGACCTCGAAATCGTTAACGGTCAGGCCGCGCACCGGCTCGCCGTCCTTGACCACCTGGAGCGGCACCTCGACCGCGACGACGTTGGTGGTCTCACCGGAGAACCGCTCGGCCGCCGCCCGCGGCGGCGCGGCGGCGAAGGCGAGGAGCAGGGCAGAGGCGGTGATCGCGGCCGGCAGCCAAACTCTCTTCATGGTCATCAAATCCCCCTTTCGGGCTCGAATGGAATCGCTTGCGGTACCTGGTCCGTGTTTCTCATCCGTGCTGCCCGGGCTTCGCCACCACGAAGGCGATCGAGCTGGTCTGCCGGGCTCCCTGGCCGTCGGTCAGGGTCACCTGCAACTGGTACTCCCCCGGTTCGAGCCGCGGCGCCGTAAGGCTCGCGGTCAGCCGGTCGGGGCTTGCCGCCCCCCCGCGCTCGCGGTCGACCAGCTTGAGAGCGGCGGGGGCGAGCTCCCGTCCCCCCTGGAACACCCGGGCATCCGCCTGGACCTCGCCGTCGCCCAGATTGTAGGCGACGAGGGAGAGGGTCGCGTCCTGCCCGGCCCCGAGCACCGGCCGCGAGGCCGGGATGTAGGGCTGGTCCCGCATCATGAAGGGGTAGGGCACCTCCCCCCCCGCCCCGCGCGGCGCCTCGCGGGTCATCAGCCAGCGACCCGGCGGCTCGGGGAAGAAGGGGGGGAGGAGGAACGGCCCGGCCCCGGCCTGGGCGAAGGCCGGCACCCGGACCGGGACGACCCGCAGGGAGAAGGTGCCGGTCTTGCTGTTCCGGACCAGCACTCGCAGCGAATAGTCGCCGGTGGGCAGGTCCAGGTGGCCGAAGAACTTGAGGCCGCCCGCCTGGAGCTGCGGCCGGACTTTCAGCAGGTCGAGCCCCAGGTTCTGGGAGAAGAAATCGCGGATGGCGCCCGTGCCGTCCAGGGCGTAGGCGTAGATCTCGGTGGGGACGACGTCCCCCTGCTGGTTGGCGAGGAGGCCCGGGCCGTCGACCTCGATCACCACCGGCACGTAGGCGGTGGGTGTGGAGGCGAGCCGGAAGGGCACCGCGAGCACCGCCGAGCCGATCGTCCCTCCCTCCTCGCCGCTGACGATGCCGCCCGCCGCGTCGAGCATCCGCTCCAAAGGGTTCCGCTGGGCGAACGGCCGCGGGGCGTAGAAGCCAGGGCGGGCGACCACCCGGGTGCCGCGCGGGGCGTTCTTGAGCTCGACGCTGATGCGGTGGTAGGCGCCGTCGAGCTTCAGCTCCTCGGGCTGGACGGTGAGGACGTAGGTGACGCTCGTCCGCTGGAGCATCTTCCCCATGGCGCCGCCGAGGTCGTTCCAGTTCTCGTACAGCTCGCCCCCGGTCTCCCTGGCCATGGTGAACAGCGCTTCCTTGCCGTTCCTGGCGGCATCGCCCGCCCCGCGCAGGCCGCCGATGTCGACCGCCTGGAGCGTGCAGTCGGCGCGGCGCAGCTCTTCCAGCGTCTTCTGCAGCCGGTCCAGGGTCCGGGTGTTGCCGTGTCGCCCCTCGGTGTCGGCCAGGAAGGGCTGGGTCGCGGGATCGAACGCCGCGGCCGCCCCGGGGTTCCCGGCCGCCTGCTGCATCTCGTCCGGGGCGGCGGCGCCGCCGCTGCCGGTCAGGAGAGAGCTGTCGAACCCCTCCGAGAGGAAGACGACAGTCTTCCTCCCCTCCACCTCCCCCATCACCTTGGCGAGGTCGGCCAAGGCGCGGGAGAAGGCGATCACCTGGCTCTCCTGGTTCTGCCGGCTCTGCTGGTCGACCTGGGCGCTCAGGGCCGCCCCGAGCCCGCCCGTGAGCTCGCTGCTCGTATCGCCGCCGAGACTGCCGGTCCCTCCGGCGCCGGTACTGGCGACCCCCAGCTGCTGCTGGCTGCCGGCCTGGGTCTGGGCCACTACCAGGCGCAGCGGGTCGGCCCCCTTGGCGAGCGGCTTGACCAGACCCAGGGTGTCGATCGCCCAGTCGATCTGCCGCCGGTCGGAGGTGAAGCCCAGGGCGAGCTGCGGCCCCTGGGTGGCGCTGTAGGTGGCGACGGCGACGAGGTCGGTCGGGTGGAACGCCTTCAAGACCAGGTCGCGCGCCGCCTGCCGCGCCTTGCCGACCGCCTGCGGCGAGGAGAACGCGAGGTCGAAGAGGAGCAGGAAGTGGCGGCGCGCCGAGATCGGCGGGGCGGCCACTCCGGTATTGCCGGCAGTACCGGGAGACGGCGCCGGGCTCAGGAGGTCGATGACCTCGAGCTGGGTGACCTTGAGCTTCCTGCGCCCCTCGGAGACCACGAAGTCGGTGGCGGCCAGGCCGCGCACCGGCTCGCCGTCCCGGACCACCTGCACCGGGACCTCGACGGCGACGACGTTGGTGGTCTCGCCGGTGAAACGCTCGGCGGCCAGCGGGAGCGCGGCTAAGACACCGACCATGGCCAGCGCGGCGGGTCTCCGGAGTCGACGCTCTACAGCCATGCGATCCCCCTTGTTCGACGGCCTTCAGTTGACGATGAAGGGAACGGAGCTCATCCGCCGGTCGCCGGTCGCCTTGTTGCTCACCGCGACCCGCAGCACGTAGTCGCCGGCCGGCAGCCCCTTGGGCTCGAAGGTGGCGAGGAGCTTGTCGACCCCCGCGATGCCGGTGGCGGTACGCTCGACCAGCGACAGCTGGCCGCCGGGCAGCACCTGGCCGCCGGCGGAGAGCACCTCGCCGTCCACCGCCAGGTTGCCGCCCCCCATGTTGTAGGCCACCAGGCAGAGCTTCGCCTTGTCGGCGCTCCCCAGGGCCGGCTTGGCGGCGGGCACGTAGGGGACGCCGTTGACGGTGAACGGGTAGACGACCGAGCCCGGCTCCTGGCCGGGAGCGCTCTGCTTCGGACGCTCGCGGACGAGCAGCCAGCGGCCCGGCGTCTCGAAGAAGAGCGGGGGGAGGAGGTCCGGCTGCGCCGTCTCGTAGGTGGGGATCGAGAGAGTAGCGGTCTCGATTCCCGTCCGCCCGGTCTCGGCGTTGCGGACCAGCACCCGCACCCGGTACTGCCCCGGAGGGAGCTCCAGGTGGCCGTAGTACTTGACCCCGGTCTCCTCCATCGCCTGGCGGCCCTTCGTGAGGTCGAACCCCACCATCTGGGTGAAGAAGTCCTTCATCTCCCCCCTGGCGTCGGTGACGTAGGTGTAGAACTCCACGTTCATCTTGTCGCCGTGCTGGCCGGCGAGCAGGCTCTTGCCGCCGGCCTCGATGATCACCGGCACGTAGGCGCGGTCCTTGTTGGCGCGGAACGAGGTGACCAGGAGCGAGAGGTCGAGGTCGTGCCGCGGCGCGGCGCTCGCGATGCCGTCCGCGGCGAGGAGGTTGCGCTCCAGGGGATCGAGCTCCTTGAACGGGCGCGGCGCATAGTAGCCGGTGCGGTAGGAGACCCGGGCTCCGGGGGTCCGGACCTTCACCCGCAAGCGGTGGTAGGCGCCGTCGAGCTTCAGGTCGGAGCGCTGGAAGGTCAGGAGGTAGGTGACGCTCGTCCGGCTGAGCACCCGGTCGAGCTGGCCGCGCAGGTTGTTGGCGTCCTTGAACAGCTCGCCGCCGGTCTCGTTGGCCATGTAGAAGAGGGAGTCCTGGCCGCTGTTGCGGATGGTGCCGGTCATGTCGGCCCCGGCGCGCAGGCCGCCGATGTCGACCGCCTGGATCACGCAGTCGGCGCGGCGGAAGCGCTCGAGCATATAGTCGATCGTCGACTGCAGCTCGGTGTTGCCGTACCGGTTGTCCAGGTCCACCCGCTCGTGATGGCCCTGCATGATGTCCGTATTCTCCTCTTCGGTGTCCTGCCCGCCGGGGGCGCGGCCGAGGAGCAGCCGGCTGTCGAAGCCCTCGGAGAAGTAGATCAGGTACTTGCGCCCCTTGACGCTGGAGAGCGCCTGGGCCATGTCCCCCATCGACCGGACGAGCGCCTTGACCCGGTTGCGCTCATAGGTCGTCTGGTCGCGGTCGGCCGCCTTCTGGATCGCCTTCAGGTTCTCGAGCAGGGCGGAGTCGCTCTGCGCCCTGAGGTCGGCACGGTCGTCCTTCTCGTTGCCGTTGTTGCTGCTGTCGTTCTTCCCGCGTATGCCGCCGACGGTCTGCGAGATCGGGTCCTCGATGACGAAGCGCAGCGGATCGATCCGGTCGACGAGCTGGCTCAGCTTGCGGGTCCCCAGGGTGTCGATGCCGCGCGCCAGCTGGGCGCGGTCCGGGGTGAAGGTGACGACGAGGCGCGGGCCGCTGTCGATCGAGAAGGTGGCGACGGCGGCCAGGTCGGCCGGCTTCAGAGAGTGGAGGAGGAAATCGCGCGCCGCGAGGCGGGCCTTCAGAACGGCGATCGGGTTCGAGAAGGAGAGGTCGAAGAGCAGCAGGAAGTGGCGCCGGGCGGAGGGGGCAAGCTGCTCGGAATTGCCGGCAGGGACGGCCGGCGATCCGGCGGCAGGGGCGGACGCGCCGGGAGCGGCCGGGGGCGCCGGGACCGCTGGAGAGACACCGCCCTGCGGCAGGGTCTCCAGGTCGATCACCTCGAAGCCGGTGATCGGTTGCGCCGTCCCCTCGTCGAGGACCTCGAAGTCCTCGGGTTTCAGGCCGCGCACCGACTGCCCGTCGCGCGAGGTGACGTTGACCGGCACCTCGACGGCCAGCACCTGCGAGGTGTCCTCGAACCGCTCCCGGGGGGCGACCGGTTTGGCGGTCGCCGGCGGCGGCGCCGCCGGCGAGGGCATCGCGGGACGAGGGAGGGACAGGGAGAACGGCAGGACGAGGAGCGGCAGGACGAGGCGACGGTACATCATGATCGGACCTCCGGATCGGCAACCCGGTGGGGAAGGGCGGGGAGGGGCGCGGGAAAGACGGCGCGCTGCTTCACTTTGCCAACATGCGGGCGAACTCGCGAGCCTCCGGATTGGTGGCATCGAGCTTCAAGGCCCGTTCCAGGTAGTGACGGGCTTTGTCCATTTCACCCAACGCCAAGTATACCTTGACGAAGCCCAGGTGGACCTCGGGGATCTCGCTGTCCTGTTTCAGCGCCCGCACCATGTAGTCGAGCGCCTTCTGGGTGTTGCCCTGGGAGAGCGCGAGGTCGCCTTCGTAGATGAAGAAGTACGGATTGGTGGTCTTCGCCCCCTCGATCTTCTCCAGCATGGCGGAGGCCTCCGCCTGCCGGCCCAGCTGCTGGTAGGCGCGGGCGACGTTGGTGAGGATCAGGGTGTCGTTGGGGTCGACGGCCAGGCCCCGCTGGTAGACCGCCAGGGCGCGGTCGACCTGGCCCTGGCGGGCATAGCAGACCCCCAGGTTGTTCAGGGCCTTGGGGAACTCGGGGGCGATCCCGGCGGCGATCTCGATCAGCTCCTGGGCCTTCTTGGCGTCGCCGGCGAGCAGCGCCTCGGCCCCCAGGTTGTTGTAGAAGTGGGCCGCGGCCGTGCGGTCGTCGATCGGCTTGAAGCTCTTGTAGGCCTTGGGCCGGAAGGGCAGGAAGTCGAACGTCGCCAGCTGGCCGTTGACGTACACCCCGGCGACGATGTGACCCTGGCTGATGACCAGGCCGCCGCGCCGGTTCCACTTCTGGAGGTCGGTCACCTCGACGTAGAAGGGGTTCAGGCCCTCCTCACGCGCGATGCCCACGAACAGGTTGACGAAGGAGAGGCAGTTGCCCTCCCGGGCGTGGTAGGTCTCGACCGCGGTGCGGGTCGGCAGCAGCGAATACTGGAGGTCGAGCTGGTTGAAGATGTAGTCGCGCACCGTGATGAGCCGCGTCATGTCGGCGGCGCCGGCGCTGAACTTCCTGGGCAGGTGGGCGCGGATCTCGTCGTCCAGATCGTAGGGGATCTGGATCTTGGCGGCGACCTCGGGGCCCACCCGCTGGGCGAACTCGGTCCGCAGGTGGCTGACCGAATCGAAGGGCTGGTACTGGGCACAGCCGAGGAGGAGGGCCAGGAGGAGGAGCGGCAGCAGCCGGAGCCGGCAGAGCATTGCCCGCAGAGGATAGCAGGGAACGAGCCCGAGCGGACACCATTCAAAAGTTTGGATCGGGCGCTCCAACGAGCTGGATCAGGAGCTCGAAAAACAGCCCTTGGTTCATCCCTGAACATTCACGCAAGGCACCTGTTATCAACAATTTATCTCTGTATTTCGCGGCTCGCACCAACCGGGCACCCCCCTTGCTATAGCGGCTTACCGGCAGGGGTTCTTCATTCCCCACGCCGTGAACAACGGGAAAGGAGGTGTTGCCCACGATTCTAACCTGTCGTCGAGCACCTACCACCAGTCACTTCGAGCCTTCGGACGAAGGCTCCTTCCACCACCTGAACAAGGGAGGTTCATCCGTATGAAGAGCAGCAAATTTTGGGGACGCGCCGTCGTCGTGGCCGCGTTGCTGCTTCTGGCCGTCGGCGGTACTGCCTTCGCCCAGTTGCAGAGCGGCAACCTCTACGGCTCCGTCGTCGACGACAAGGGCGCCGCCCTCCCCGGGGTCACGGTGACCCTGACGGGCGCCGGGGCGCCGCAGGTGCAGGTCACCAACGCCCAGGGACAGTTCCGTTTCCTCGGTCTGCCGCCGGGCAACTTACACCTGAGCGCCCAGCTCGAAGGCTTCTCCAGCGTCGAGTACCCGAACATCAACATCGCCGTCGGTCGCAACACCTCGATCGAGGTCACCCTGCAGCCGGCCATCGAGGAGACCATCACGGTCACCACCGAGAGCCCGCTGCTCGACGAGCGCAAGATCTCCACCGGCTCCACGGTCACCCAGACCGAGCTGGAGAAGATCCCCACCTCCCGTGACCCCTGGACCATCCTCAGCCAGGTGCCTGGCGTGCTCACCGACCGCATCAACGTCGGTGGCGACCAGAGCGGTCAGCAGTCCACCTACGTCGGTCCGGGCTCCGCCGGCACCCAGTCCATCTGGGCGGTCGACGGCGTCGTCATCACCGACATGGGCGCGCTCGGCGCCTCCCCGACCTACTACGACTTCGACGCGTTCGAAGAGATGCAGGTCACCACGGGCGGCACCGACGCGACCATCGCGACCGGTGGCGTCGTCCTCAACATGGTCACCAAGCGCGGCACCAACGAGTGGCGCGGCTCGGGTCGTTACTACGACACCAAGAGCGCCTGGCAGGACAGCACCTCGTTCGACAAGGGCAAGCTGGGCAAGCCCGGCCCCTGGCAGGGCGGCGCCGCCAACCAGGTGGCGCAGCCGTCGTTCGCCCGTGGCAACCGCATCGTCGAGGTCAGCGACTACGGCGCCGAATTGGGCGGCCCGATCGTCAAGGACCGGCTGTGGATCTGGGGTGCCTGGGGCACCCAGCGGCCGCACCTGCTCACCGCCCCGGCGCTGCCACAGTTCCCCGACGGCGTCAGCGACAAGACGGTCCTCGAAACCACCAACGCCAAGTTGAACGCGCAGGTTACCGCCAACAACTCGGCGACCGGTTTCTACCTGCTCGGCAACAAGACCAAGCAGGGGCGCGGTGCCGGTCCGACCCGTCCCCAGCCGACCACCTGGAACCAGACCGGCCCGACCCACGTCTACAAGGCCGAGGACACCCAGATTTTCAGCTCCAGCTTCTTCCTGACGGGCCTCGTCTCCTATGCTCGCAACGGCTTCTCCCTGACCCCTCAGGGCGGGTTGAACACCAACACGAGCTTCGACGCGAACTTCGTCTGGCAGAACAGCTTCTTCCTCTACTCCACCGACCGCCCGACCCACCAGTACAAGCTCGACGGCTCGAACTTCTTCAACACCGGAAGCGTCAGCCACGAGCTCAAGTACGGAGCGGGCTACCGCAAGGCCACGATCAGCTCGATCACCCACTGGGCCGGTATCGGCTGGCAGCAGGACTACTACGCCAGCTACGGCCTGCCCAACGAGCTGGCCGCCGCCCGTGACGCCCGTCCGGTATACACGATCAAGTACAAGGACGGCTACGCGCAGGACACCCTGACCGTCGGCAACCTCACGGCCAACATCGGCCTGCGGTACGACATCCAGGGTGGCACCAACGACCCGAAGGTCGTGCCGGCCAACCCGGCGGTGCCGACCTTCCTCCCGGAGATCAACTACAAGGGTGGCGACATCGGCTTCGAGTACAAGACCCTCGCCCCGCGCATGGGCCTCACCTATGCCCTGGGCGCCGAGAGGAAGACCCTCCTGCGGCTCAGCTACTCCCGTTTCGCCGACCAGCTGGGCGGCGGCGTGGCGAACTGGCTGAACCCGCTCTACCCGCCGTCGTACGTCTACTTCGACTACACCGACCTGAACCACAACGGCCAGGCCGACCCCAACGAGCTGACCTTCCCCTGCTCGGGGCATGCCAGCTGCTACAACCAGGCCTACAACCCCAACCACCCCGACCAGCCGATCTCGTCGAACGCGCTCAATCCCAACCTGAAGCCGCAGCTGACCGACGAGATCCTGCTGTCCGCCGAGCACGCTCTCCTGCCCGAGTTCGTCGTCGGGTTGAACTTCACCTACCGGCGCATCTCGGATGTCCAGATCTTAGACGACCTGGTCTTCGACGGCGATCCGTTCTCGGCCAGCAACCTGCTGACCACCGGCCGGGTCGCCACCCCCTCCGACTACGTGGCCAACCACGTGAGCGGTACCCTGCCCAACGGCCAGACCTACACCCAGACCTACTTCGACCTGAAGCCGGGCCTGGCCAGCCGCGGCGGTAAGTACCTGCACAACAGCGACGTGCGGGAGGACTACAAGGGAGCGACGTTCACCTTCAACAAGCGTCTCTCCAACCGCTGGATGCTGCGCGGCAACTTCAACGTCCAGAAGTGGACCTGGGACGTCCCGAACGGAACGCTGGCGGATCCCACCAACCTCCTGCCCGGCCTAAGGGACGGCGAACCCGTCCTGCAGGGCTCCGCGACCGGCAACGGCTCGCGCGGCGCCGTCTACATCAACAGCAACTGGTCCTACAACGTCAACGGCCTGTACCAGGTCGCGCCCGACCGTCCGTGGGGCTTCAACTTCGCGTTGAACGCCACCGGCCGCCAGGGCTACCCGATCCCGTACTTCCGTCGCGTGCAGCGCAACGGCTTCAACGGCACCTCGAACATCATCGTCACCAACCACTACGACAGCTTCCGCAACGAGGACATCCACCTGCTGGATGGCCGCATCGAGAAGGAGCTCAACTTCAAGGACTTCGGCGTGACGGTGGGGGTCGACTGCTTCAACATGCTGAACAACGGCAACGTCATCCAGCACCAGCACCGGCTGAACCGTGCCAACACCAACTACGTCCAGGAGATCGTCAGCCCCAGGATCTTCCGGGTCGGCGCCCGTTTCAGCTTCCGCTAGTTTCAAGCCCAGCTGTAACCCTGTAGCAGGAATTCCGCCGGTTACCCCGGCGGTTTTTTTTGTCCCCGCAAAGGGGTAAACTCCAGCCGCGCCGCCCCGCGCGCAGCGGATTGCGCTGGCAATCCCGGCTTTGCTGAAACCCGCAAAGGAGGCTCACAATGAATTCGGGAGTGAATACCGCCATCCTGGCTGTCGTCCTGCTGCTCGCCGGCCTCCCGGCCCTCGCACAATCGTGGGCCGGGCACGGCCGCATCCAGGGTGTGGTCACCGATTCGCAGAACAAACCGGTCGAGGGCGCCAAGATCACCCTCTTGAAGGGCGAGGGGGACGCGGCGAAAGGCCCCAAGCCGATCTTCACCGACAAGGCCGGCCGCTGGTCGTTCCTCGGTCTCGCCGGCGGGCAGTGGCGCATCCTGATCGACAAGGATGGATACGTGCCCTCGGAAGGACGCTCGAACATCGTCGAGTCGTCGTTCGACGTACCGCAGCCCATCCGCGTCCAGCTCCGCGAGTTCACCAAGGAGCAGGCGGAGGCCCAGGCGAAGGCGCAGGCCCAGAAGAACGGCCCCTCGGGCGCCGAGATCAAGGGCTGGATCGAGGAGGGCAACCGGCTCCTCCAGGAGCAGAAGTACGCCGACGCCAGGGCCCAGTACCAGAAGGCCCTGGAGAAGCTCGAGGCGGCCAACCAGGCGCCGGTCCTGCGCGGGGTCGCGGTGACCTACTATGGGGAGAAGAACCTTCCTCAGGCCATCGACACCCTGAAGCAGACCCTCACCCTGACCCCGGAGGACCCGCAGGTTGTCCAGCTCCTCGTCAGCTGGCTGGTCGAGGCCGGCCGCGAGGACGAGGCGAAGACCTACATGGCGAAGCTCCCCCAGGGGATGACGGTCGACCCCAACAGCCTGTTGAACGTCGGCATCAAGACCTACAACGAGGGCATCAAGGGGAAGAACCCGAAGAAGTTCGACGACGCCATCGGCTACTTCGACCAGGTGGTCAAGGACCACCCGGAGAACGCCGACGCCTACTACTACCGCGGCATGGTCTACCTGGCCCAGAACAAGACCGCGCAGGCCAAGGCGGACTTCCAGAAGCTCCTTGAAATCGCGCCGAACCATCCCCACGCGGCCGAGGTCAAGGAGTACGTCAAATCGCTGTAGCCGCAGTGGAGCTCCCTGCCGTGCGGCGCCCCTCCCTGTCTCTCTGGACGGTCCTGGCTCTGGCCATCGTCCTCCTGGGGGCGGGGGGCGCCGCCTGGTGGGTCCACGGACGCCCGGCCGGCGCCGGCGGCAGCTCTCCCGGCGCCGATCACGCCGCCAGCCATCCCGGTCCCTTCCTCCAGGGGGCCGACTTCCTCCTGGTCACCATCGACACCCTGCGCGCCGACAGCGTGGGCTTCGCCGGCAACCGCCGGGTGGAGACCCCGGTCCTCGACCGCCTCGCCGCCGCCGCCCGGGTGTTCACCGACGCCCACGCCCACAACGTCATCACCCTCCCCTCGCACACCAACATCCTGACCGGCCTCTACCCGTTCCAGCACGGGGTGCGGGAGAACAGCGGCTTCACCCTCTCCCCCGCCGTGCCCACCCTGGCGACGCTCCTCAAGCGGGCCGGCTATGCCACCGGGGCCTTCGTCGGCGCCTACCCGCTCGACTCCCACTACGGATTGAACCAGGGATTCGACGTCTACGACGACCGCTTCCCCCGCGGCAGCGACCCCGACGAGTTCAAGCTCGCCGAGCGCCGGGGCAGCGAGGTGGTGGCCCCGGCCCTCGCCTGGTGGAACGCCCACCGCGGCGGCCGGCGGTTCCTCTGGGTCCACCTCTACGACCCGCACGCCGCCTACGACCCGCCCGAGCCGTTCGCCAGCCGCTACCGGGACCGCCCCTACCTGGGCGAGATCGCCGCCACCGACTCCTTCCTCGCCCCCCTCCTGACGCCGCTCCTCGACCACCGGGAGCCGCCCGCCCTGGTGATCGTCACCGGCGACCATGGCGAGGCGCTGGGCGACCACGGCGAGATGACCCACGGCCTCTTCGCCTATGAGGCGACGCTCCAGATCCCCTTGGTCGTCTGGGGGCCGGGGATCGAGCCGGCCCGGGACGGCCGCGCCGCCCGCCACGTCGACGTCGTGCCGACAGTTCTCTCCGCCCTGGGGATCGCGCCGCCCGCGGTGACGGGGACCGGTGGGACCGGCGGGCTCCCCGGCCGCTCTTTGCTCTTGCCGGCGGCGCGGGAGGACTCCTACTTCGAGGCCCTCTCGACCACCCTGAACCGCGGCTGGGCCCCCCTGCGCGGGATGCTCCGCGCCCGCCGGAAGCTCATCGACCTCCCCCTCCCGGAGCTCTACGACCTCGACACCGATCCCCAGGAGGCGAACAACCTCTACGACCGCGACCGGCCGACCGCCCACGCCCTCGCCCGCCTCCTGCCGGCCGAATCGGTCTGGCCGCCGCGCCCGGGGGCGGTGTCGGCCGAAGAGGCGGCGCGGCTCAAGAGCCTCGGCTACAGTAGCGGCGGCGGGGGAGGAGGGAAGCGGAGCTGGACCGCCGCGGACGATCCCAAGACCCTGATCGGCGTCGACAGAAAGCTGCACGAGGTGATCGACGCCTATTCGCGCCATCGCTACGAGGACGCGGTCCGCCTGGCCCGCGAGTGCATCGCCGCCCGACCCGACTTCGCGGAGGCCTACGAGAACCTGGCCCTCTCGTTGCGCCAGTTGGAGCGCCCCGGCGAGGCGATCCAGGCCCTGCGGGCCGGCCTCGCGCACGGCGGCGACCCCGAGTCGCTGTCGCTCCAGCTCGGCCTCGCCCTTTCCGAGGCCGGCCGGCCCCAGGAGGCGGTGGCGGTGCTCACCCCCCTGGCCGGCCGCGGCGGCACCGAATCGGTGGACGTCCAAAACGCCTTGGGCATCGCGCTCTCGGACGCCGGCCGGCACGCCGAGGGGGTCAAGACGCTCGAACGGGCGTTGCAAGCCGCGCCGGAAAACCCCAAGACGTTAGAGAACCTGGGGATCGTCCTCCTGCGGATGGGGCGCCGCGAGGCGGCGCGCGACCGCCTGCGCCAGGCCCTCGCCCTGAACGACAAGCTCCCCATCTCCTGGAACACCCTGGGGGTCGCCCTCTACCAGGGGGGCGACTGGGCGGGCGCCGTCACCGCCTGGCAGCGAGCCTTCGCCTTGGACCCGCGCCTCCTCGACGCGCTCTACAACCTCGGCCTGGTGGCGGCGGAGGCCGGGCGGGCCGCCGAGGCGCGCAACGCCCTCGAACGCTTCCTGCGCACCGCGCCGCCCGAGCGCTTCCACGACGAGATCGCCCGCGCCCGTGAGGTCCTCACCCATCTCGGGGGCTAGAGGGAGAAGACGATGCGGCGCCGATCTCTCTTCGTGCTCTCCGGGCTGCTCGCCCTGCTGCTCTTCTCGTTCGGCTGCCGGCCCGGGCGGACCTCCTACAAGGGGGCGCCGATCGTCCTCATCTCGATCGACACCCTGCGCGCCGACCACCTGCCGGCCTACGGCTATACCGAGGTGGCAACCCCGGCCCTCGACGCCCTGCGCCGCGATTCCATTCTCTGCGCACGGGCCTACAGCCACTACCCGATGACCCTCCCCTCGCACGCCTCGATCCTGACCGGGCTCCTCCCTCCCCAGCACGGGGTGCGCGACAACGTCGGCTATCCGCTGGACGGCGACCGCTTCCCCACCCTGGCGCACCGCCTGAAGGCCGCCGGCTACGAAACCGGCGGGGCAGTCTCGACCTACGTCCTGCGCCACGCGACCGGCATCGCCTCGGGCTTCGACTTCTACGAGGACGGCATCGCGATGAAGGGGGGCGAGCGGCTCGACGACCTGCAGCGCCCGGGCGCCGAGACCGTCCGCCTGGCCCTCGACTGGCTCCGCGGCCGGGCGGACAGACCGGTCTTCTTCTTCCTCCACCTCTACGAGCCGCATGCCCCCTACACGCCACCCGAGCCCTGGAAGTCGCGCTACCGGGAGCACCCCTACGACGGCGAGATCGCCACCGCCGACGCGGTGGTGGGCGACTTCCTGGGGGAGCTTAAGCGCCTGGGGATCTACGACCGCGCCGCCATCGTCCTCCTCTCCGACCATGGCGAGGGGCTGGGCGATCATGGCGAGCGGCAGCACGGCATCTTCCTCTACCGGGAGACCCTGCAGGTGCCGCTCCTCCTGAAGCTCCCGGGCGGCGAGGGGCGCGGGGGGACGATCGCCGCGCCGGTCGCGCTCGCCGACGTCGCCCCCACGCTCCTGGGGATCGCCGGGATCGAGAAGCCGCGCGAGCTGACCGGCCTCTCGCTCCTCGACCTGCAGAGCGGCCAGACGCCCGAACGGCAGCTCTACGCCGAGACCTTCTATCCCCGCCTCCACCTCGGCTGGAGCGACCTCGCCTCGCTGATCGGCGGCCGCTACCACCTGATCGAAGGCCCCGATCCCGAGCTCTACGACCTCGAAAAGGACCCGGCCGAGCGGGCGGACCTGCGCGATCAGGACCGCCGGACCCTGGCCGCCCTGCGCGGCGACCTCAAGGGGTACGATCGGGACTTGAAGCCGCCGCACGCCGCCGATCCGGAGACCGCCCGGAAGCTCGCCTCGCTCGGCTACCTGGGCGGCACCTCCGCCCTGAGGCGCGGCACCCTCCCCGACCCCAAGAGCCAGAAGCCGGCCCTGGCCGGCATCGAGGACGCCTTCACCCACTTCCAGGCCGGCGAGACGGCGGCGGCCATCGAGGGCTTCCAGCGCCTGGTCGCCCAGAACCCCGAGATGGCGGACATCTGGGGCTATCTCGCCATGTCGCTCCAGAAGCTGGGGCGCCACCAGGAGGCGAGCGGCGCCTTCGAGCACGCGCTCCAGCTCTCGAACGGCGCCCCCTCGGTCGCCATCGCCGCCGCCGCCAATCTCCTCGCTCTGGGCAAGCTCGACGAGGCCGCGGCGCATGCCGGCCTGGCGAGGAAGGGCAATCCGGCCGGAGCCAACGACATCCTCGTCCAGGTGGCTCTCGCCCGCCACGACGTGAAGGGGGCGAAGGAGATCATGCAGCGCGCCGTGGCTTCCGGCCAGGCGAGCGCGGAGCTCCGCCGGCGCTACGTCCTCTTGCTTGCCGGCCTTGCCGGCGAGGGCGAGCCGCAGCAGGCGATCGCCGCTCTCCAGCCGCTCGCCGACGGCGGCGACCCGGAGGCGATCCTGGCGCTCGCCACCGCCCTCTCGGACAGCGGGCGCAACCCGGAGGCCCAGGCCCGGCTCGAAACGCTCTTGAAGAGCCAGCCGGAGAACGCCCGCGCTCACGAGCTGTTGGGGATGGTCGCCCTACGCCAGGAACGGCCGGCCGACGCGCGGACGGAGCTGCAGCGCTCGCTCGACCTCGACGGCAAGAGCGCCTCGGCCTGGAACACCCTGGGGGTGGCCCTCTACCGGCTGGAGGGGCCGGCCGCGGCTTTGTCCGCCTGGCAGAAGTCGGTGGCGCTCGACCCCACCCAGTATGATGCGCTCCTCAACATCGGCATGGTGGCCGCCCAGGCCGGACGCCGCGCCGAGGCCGTCCAGGCCCTGAAGCGGTTCCTCGCCACCGCCCCGGCCGACCGCTTCGGCGAGGACCGCGCCAAGGCGCGGGGGATTCTGCGGGAGATGGGAGGATAGGGATGAAGGCGCATGGAGACATCGCCCCTGCCGCGGGTACGGGTAGAGACGCCCCAGGCGCAAACGTAAACGCTGAAGAGACCACAGGGTCGGGGCGTCTCCGGCCCGAGGATGGTAGGCGTCTCCGGCCTGCGGATCATCGGCGTTTCCAGGATGGTAGGCGTCTCCGGCCTGCGGAGACGCCCTGGCGGTGGTGGTTCCGGAGAGGTTCCGGACGGCGGCTGGGCGTCTCTACCATCCTGCCTGCGATCCTGGTCCTGGCCCTTGCGGCCGCCGGCTGCCGGCCACACGGGGAGACCGCGACCGGCACCTTCCCCGGCGCCCCGATCGTCGTCATCTCGATCGACACCCTGCGCTCGGACCACCTGCCCGCCTATGGCTACAAGGGGGTGGACACCCCGGCGATCGACGCCCTGGCGAAGGATTCTCTCCTCTATGAGCGCGCCTACAGCCACATCCCGCTCACCCTGCCCTCGCACGCCACCATCCTGACCGGGCTCCTGCCAGCGGAGCACGGGGTGCGGGACAACGTGGGCTACGTCCTGGACGCCAAGAAACACCCCCACCTGCCGCGCTCGCTCAAGGCGGCCGGCTACGCGACCGGCGCCGCGGTCTCCGCCTACGTCCTGCGGGCCGAGACCGGGATGTCCGAGGACTTCGATTTCTACGACGCCGCGATCGACGTCAAGACCTCCGAGGCCCTGGGACGCAGCCAGCGCCCGGGCAAAGAGACGGCGGAGCTCGCCAAGACCTGGATGCACTCGGTTGACGGCAAGCCCTTCTTCCTCCTCCTTCACCTCTACGAGCCGCACACGCCCTACGAGCCGCCCGAGCCCTTCGCCTCGCGCTACAAGCTCCCCTACGACGGCGAGATCGCGGCCGCCGATGCGATCGTCGGCGATTTCCTCGCCGACTTGAAGCAGCGCGGCCTCTACGACCGGGCGATCGTCGTCCTCCTCTCCGATCACGGCGAGGGCTTAAACGAGCACGGCGAGCAGGAGCACGGGGTCTTCCTCTACCGCGAGGCGCTCCAGGTGCCGCTCCTCCTGAAGCTTCCGGGCAGCCGGCAAGGCGGCACCCGGGTGGCCGCTCCGGCCGAGCTGATCGACCTCTTCCCCACCCTCGTCCGGCTGATCGGCGCGCCGGTCCCCCCGGAGCTCAAAGGCGCCTCGCTCCTCGATCTCGCGAGCCCCAATGCCGCCAAACACCCGGTCCGCTCGATCTACGCCGAGACCTACTATCCCCGGCTCCACCTGGGCTGGAGCGAGCTGACCTCGCTCCTGCGCGACCGCTTCCACTACATCCGCGCCCCGCGGCCGGAGCTCTACGACCTGGGGGCAGACCCCGGCGAACGGGAGAACGTCCTCTCCCGGGAGCGCCGCACCTACGCCGCCCTGCGCCAGGAGCTTGACGGGCTCGTCCGGCCGCTCGTCGCCCCCGCCGCGGCCGACGAGGAGACGGCGAAGAAGCTCGGCGCCCTGGGCTATTCGGGAACTTCGGCGGTGGACACCAAAGCCCCGCTCCCCGATCCCAAGGATCGCATCCTGACCTTGAAGGACTTCGGCCTCGCCTTCCGCGAGTACGAGGCGCAGCACTACGCCCAGGCGGTACCGGCCTTCGAGCGCCTGGTCGCCGCCAATCCTCGGATGGTCGACGCCTGGGAGCACCTCGGGCTCACCCTCCAGAAGCTCGGCCGGCGGGACGAGGCGCTCGCCGCCTTCCAGAAGGCCATGGACCTCTCCGGCGGGGTGGCCCACGTCGCCCTCGCCACGGCGACGCTCCTGGTCGACATGGGGCGGCTCGACGAGGCGAAGAAGCATGCCGAGATCGGCCTCCCGACCAGCCCGGCCTCGGCGCACAGCATCCTGGCGCAGATCGCGCTCGCCAAAAAGGACCCGGCGACCGCCGAGCGGGAGGCTCGTGCTGCCCTGGGCGCGCGCGGCTCGAAGATCGGGCCGCTCCTCACTCTCGCCCAGGTCCTGACCGACGAAGGGAAGCTCGACGAGGCCCTCGCGACCACCCAGCAGGCGGTCGACGAGTTGGGGAAGCAGCCCGGCCGCCAGCGTTTCGCCGGCCTCTTCTTCGTGCGCGGCGACATCCTCGCCCGCCTCGGCCGCAACCCGGAGGCGGAGGTGGCGTTCCAGCGCGAGATCGCCGACGCCCCCGGCGACACCAAGGCCTACACCCGTCTCTCGGTCCTCTACGCCAGCGAGGGACGCTCGAACGACGCCGTCGACGCCCTGCGCCGGATGATCGAGACCAACGAGTCGCCGGCCGCCTATGCCGAGGCGGTCAAGACCCTGCGCGTCCTCGGCGATCCGGCCGGCGCCCAGGCGCTCCTCCGCCACGCCCTCGCCCTCCACCCCGAGAGCCGCGAGCTGCGCGCGCTCGGCGGGTAGGCCCACGGATCCCAGCCAGAGTCCCACGATACAGGCTGTCGTCCGTGGATACAGGCCAGATCTGGAGACGCTGGCTCATTGTCCCCAGATACGGGCCAGATCTGGAGACGCTGGCCCATTGTCCCCAGATACGGGCCAGATCTGGAGACGCTGGCCCATTGTCCCCAGATACAGGCCAGATCTGGAGATTTATCTCCGGGCGGAGGTCCGCGCCGGGCTGACCGTCGCCCCTTCGGGGCTGCCTCCTGAGGGGGGGAAGAACCGCGTAGCAAAGGTTGATCCCGAAGACCCAAGCGACTATAGTCACGAGTATAGCCATGGCGACCAGCATCCACATTCCGCAGACGCTCCTCGAGGCCGTGGACCGTAAAGCCCGCGCGCTCAAAATGAGTCGGAACCGCCTGATCGTCCGGGCTCTCGAGAGAGAGCTGACGGCAGGGTCCGACTGGTCGCCAGGATTCTTCGAGCAGCTCAATACGGTCGACGCCGAGACAGTATCGGCGGTCGACGAGCTGTTGGCCTCGGTGCTCCAGGCACGCAGGTCGAAGCCACCGAGGCACCTGTGAAGTTCATTCTCGACACGAACGCGGTGTCGGCTCTGATGAAGGGTGAGCCGCGGGTGATCGAAAGGCTCAAGCAGAGAAGCAAGGCAGAGGTGAGCGTGCCGCAGCCCGTTCTGGCGGAGATCGCCTATGGTATCGAACGACTTCCGAAGTCCAAACGAAAACAGGCCCTGCAGGAGCGCTTCGATCTGGTGCGATCCGAGATCGCTCGATCGAGCTGGTCGGACGACGTCAGCGAGTGCTTCGGGAGCATCAAGGCGACTCTGGAGCGCACAGGACGACGCATCGAGGACTTCGACGCCGCGATCGCTGCCCACGCCGTCGCGGAAGACGCCACCCTAGTCACTGCCAACCTCGACGACATGGCCCGAGTACCGGATCTGACCGTCGAGGACTGGTCGACCGCGTGAACCGCGGGCGACCGTTCTCGGCGTAGCCGTTGGCGCGAGTGGGCGGTTAGGTAGTGCCCTTCCGATATAGCCTGCCTGCCTTCTGAGCTTGGCGAAGGTCGTAGGCTCGCGGCACCCTCACCGGCCCGTGGGAGCACCTGTTCTTCTAGAAGGCCGGTGACGGCCGCTTACCCGAAAGGAGAACCTCGATGCGCAAACGGAACCTGGCTCTACTGGGATTGGCGTTGCTCTTTGTTGCCACCGCCGGCTGGGCCGCAGATGCCACCTCGACCGCGGTCCCCGTATGGGCGAGCCCGGCGGACGCCTCGGCCGTCGCGCCGCTGGCTTCCGATCCGCTCTCCAGTCCGCAGCCGGTTCTGACCTTCCAGTGCCCCCCGGAACCCATCACGTCCTGCAACTCGTGCCTCTACTTCGGGATTCCGAGCAGCTACTCGTGCACCATCTTCTGCGTCAACGGAGTGCCCCACAGGAGCTGCAACACCTGCGGCGAGGGCTGCAACCTCTAGAAGGGTCGCAGAGCCCCTACCGCCCCGGCGTCCGGCCTGCCACAATCGCCACCACCACCGCCGCTCCGCCCCGCTTCAGGGCGTGGGCGGCGGCGTCCAGGGTGGCGCCGGTGGTGGCCACGTCGTCGACGAGGAGGACCCGGCGGCCGAGGAGGTCCTGGCCGCCGGGAAGGCGGCGGGGATCGAAGGCGCCGGTGAGGTTGGCCAGCCGGGCGCCGCGGGGGAGGGTGCTCTGGGCGGGGGTGGCGCGGCGGCGCTTCAGGGCGTGGACCAGGGGGAGGCCCAGGCGGTCGGCCAGCGGCCTCGCGATGCGCTCGGCCTGGTTGTAGCCCCGGATCAACCGCCGGCCCCAGTGGAGCGGCACCGGCACCACCAGGTCGAGACCGGCGAGATCGGCGGCGAAGGCCTCGGCCAGCATCCGACCCAGGTGGCCCCCGAGGTAGTCCAGACGGCGGAACTTGAGCCCGGCGATGACACCGTCGAGCGGCGCCTCGTAGCGCCAGCGGGCGAGGAGGCGGTCGAAGGCCGGTGGGTGGTCGCGGCAGCGGCCACAGCGGAAACCGCGCGGCAGGTGGCCGACGAGCGGCCGGGCGCAGGCGGCGCAGGCCGTGGCCGGATCGAGCGGGCGGAGGCGCCCGCGGCAGCCGGCGCAGAGCCCGAGCGGGGCGGCGGGGCCGGGGACCGGGATGCCGCAGCCCAGGCAGGGGGCCGGAACGAGCAGGCGCAGGAGCCGGGTCCACAGCCGGGAGCCTCGCGAGCCTTGCGCCGTGACGCCCCGGGGTCCGCCGGCGTATACGTCAGCGGGCATCGCGGGCATCGGGAAGGGGGGGAGGGGGGACGAGGTGCGATATGCTCCCGGCCGACGTTGGCCGACCCCGACGACCGCCGTTCTTCCGACCGCAAAGGAGGGGATCTTGATTCGTACCCATCGCCTGCTCGGCAGGCTCGTTCTTCTCGCTGGCGTCGCCGCGCTCTCCGGCCTGCTCGCTTTCTCCGGCACCGCCCGGGCGCAGGGGCTCTCGACGTTCTCCGCCGGTATTCTGGGCGGGCTCGGCGGCTCCTCCGACGTCGACTCCGGACAGGATTTCGGCAACCACGGCTTCCAGATCAACCTCGGCCTCGAAACCGAGCCGCGCACCCAGCTCGACCTCCACCTCGGCCGGCTCTCCCTCGACCACAAGGGCGCCTTCGGCTCGCTCACCGGCGCCAGCCTCTCCTACGTCAACATCGGCGGCGAGTACCGGTACGACGAGACCTACTACCAGTCGGGGGTCTACCTCGCCCTCGGCGCCTACCGGCTCTACGGCGAGCAGGCGAACGGCCGCGACCGCACCCAGACCGCGATCGGCGCCGCCCTCGGCCTGACCGGCGAGTTCCCCATCAACCGGCACGTCGGCATCCTGGTCGAGCTGGCGGGCCACTACGCCCTCCTCGACGAGGCCAAGGTCTTCGGCACGGCGCACGCCGGGGTGACGTTCCACTTCTGAAGCGAACGGGTTACAGGGGGTCGCCCATCTTGGCGCCGCCGGTGGTGGTCATGGGAGGCGCTCCCCCCGGGGCCTCCTCGGTGACCTGGATTCCTTCGAGGGTGGCGAGGTCGATCAACCGGCGGCTGTCCTCCTTCGAGCCGCGGAAGCGGAGGACGACGGTCGAGGAGCCGGGGTTGCACGACAGGTCCTGGACCTCGATCCGCGCCTCGTCGAAGACCGTCATCAGGTCCGACAGCTTCTGGCCGGTCTTGAGGTGCGCCACGACGGTGCGCCGGTCGTGCTGCTTCAACCGCCGTTCGACCGGGAGGAGGGCGGCGAGGATGAGGAGCAGGGCGGCGGTCGCGACCACCGCCTCGCCGTAGGCGCCGGCCCCCACCGCGATCCCCAGGGCGGCGGCGACCCAGAGGCCGGCGGCGGTGGTCAGGCCGTGCACCGCGCCGCGCGACTGGATGATGGTGCCGGCGCCGAGGAAGCCGACGCCGGAGACCACCTGGGCCGCCAGCCGGCCGCTGTCCCCGAAGTGCAGGGAGGTCTCGGTCACCAGGGTGGCCCCCACGGCGATCAGCATGTGGGTGCGCAGCCCCGCCCACTTGCCCGTCCACTCCCGCTCCGCCCCGATCACCCCGGCGAGGAGCGCGGAGAGGCCGATCTTCCCGCTCATCTGCAGGAGATCGCCGGGGCTCATCATCCTCGGGGCGCTCCGGGCGGGCCGCCGAGATAGGAGAGCAGGCGGCGGCGCAGGTCGGGGTTGTCCCAGTCGGTCGCCCCGACGAACTTCTGCACCACCTTGCCGCGCACCACCAGGTAGGTCTCGGGGAGCTGGGTGGTGCCGTAGCGGTGGGTCACCTCCCAGCTCGGATCGTAGAGCACCATGGCGGCCGCCGTCGGCCCCAGGAAGCGGTCGACCTTCTCCTTGCGGTCGGCCACGGCGATCATCAGGAAGGAGAAGTCGCGCCGGTCGGCGAGGTCGGCCGCCAGGCGCTGGATGGCCGGCGTCTCCTGGATGCAGGGGGGGCACCAGGTGGCCCAGAAGTGGACCAGGGTGACCGGGGCCAGGCGCGAGCCCATGGGCGAGGGCCGGCCGCCGCCGTCGAGCAGGAAGCCGGCGGGCGCCGCCGTTCCCCCCTCGCCGCGCGGCCAGACGATCATCGCCACGACGGCCAGGGCGATGGCGCCCAGAACCGCCTTCAATTGCCAGGAGAGGGGAGCCGGCCGGCTCTTGGCGGAAGGTTCCGCCTGCTCCGGGGAGGAATTCATCGTCACACCTCGACGTTCTGGAGAGTGCTCATCTGCCTTGCCAGCTAGGATACCCCACGGGAACGACTTTGAACCAAGACACCTACCGTCTCAAGAGCTCGGCCCCCACCCATTCCGCCTTCCTCCTGGGCCTCGCCCTGCCCGGCCAGGGGCTGCGGGTCGAGGAGCACCTGGACGAGCTGGCCGAGCTGGCGCGGAGCGCCGGCGCGGTGGTCCGCGGCCGGGACGTCCAGGCGCGCAAGGCGCCCGACCCGGCGACCTGGATCGGCAGCGGCAAGGCGGAGAGCGTGGCCGCCCAGGCCCGCCAGCTGGGGGCCGACCTGCTGCTCGTCGACGACGACCTCTCGGGCAGCCAGCTGAAGAACCTGGAGGAGGTGACCGGCCTCCTGGTCATGGACCGGAGCGCCCTGATTCTCGACCTCTTCGACCAGCGGGCGCGCACCCGGGAGGCCAAGACCCAGGTGGAGCTGGCCCGCCTGCACTATCTCCTGCCCCGCCTCACCCGGCGGTGGGGCCATCTCTCGCGCCAGGGCGGCGGCATCGGCCAGCGCGGGGGCGAGGGCGAAAAGCAGCTCGAGCAGGACCGGCGGCTCCTGCGCCGCCGCATCCGCCGGCTGGAAGAGGACCTGGTGAAGATCGAGCGCACCCGGGGGGTCCAGCGGCGCGGCCGGAGCGGCGTGCCGGAGGTGGCCCTGACCGGCTACACCAACGCCGGCAAGTCGACCCTGTGGAACCGGCTGACCGGCGGCGACGCCCTGGCCGAGGACCGCCTCTTCGCCACCCTGGACGCCCGCCTGCGGCGCGGCTACCTGGGGGGGACGCCGGGACGGGACGGCCTGGGCCAGGCGGTCTTCGCCGACACCGTCGGCTTCATCCGCAAGCTGCCGCACCACCTCGTCTCCTCCTTCCGCAGCACTCTGGGGGAGATCGCCGACGCCGACCTGGTCCTCCACGTCATCGACCGCAGCCACCCGCGCTGGCAGGAACAGCAGGAGGTGGCCGAGAAGGTGCTCGACGAGCTCGGGGTCGACCGCGCCCGGGTCCTCCCGGTGTTCAACAAGAGCGACCTCCTCTCCCCGCTCGAACCGGGGGTACCGCAGGGGGACCCGGGCGGCCTCTGGGTCTCCGCCCGGACCGGTGCCGGGATCCCCGAGCTGCGGGCCGAGATCGCCCGCTGCCTGGCCAGGGTCGAGCTCGCCGCCCGCGAGGGCGACGGCCGCCCCCGGGTCCATTCTGCCGTCTAGCCCCCCCTTTTCCCCGCCTTTTTTCTCGTCCTCTCTTGCGAGCTGGCCCACTTCGGCGGGTTCGGAGCACCCACAAGAGTAGATATCTCCTTTAGAGAGGAGGAGTTGATGAAGTACGACGACGCATCCTGGCACTACGGTGGAAACCTCCCGCACGGCCTCCCGCCCGATAACGCTGCGACCCACATCGGGATGTTTCTCGGTTGGGCGATCCTGCGCGACATGGTCGGCGAGGCGCACCGCAATGACGAGGAGCGGGCCTTCGACCTCGACCGGGTGCGCAACCGGCAGCTCCGACCACTGGACTTCTTCCTCAACTGGTGCGACGAGCGGCTGACCGACGAGGACCTGAGCGAAGAGGGCAACGCCTTCGCCGCCGACTACTACAAGGAGAGCTATCTCGCCGACTGGGCCGAGCTCTTCCTCGATCCCTACGGGGTCGACGACTCCTGGGAGAACTTCGGCCTCGTGGTGGCCCTCCTCGATCGCCGGTTCATCGCCTGGCAGGAGTCGCTGTTCGCGGTCCAGGTGGGATGAATCGACCCTGCAGCAGCCCGGGCTGGAAGCGGCGGCTTCCAGCCCGGGCGTTTTTTTCAGGGCGTGGGACTGGGGAACGGCGGGGGTGGGGGAGGTGGCGGCGGGGACAGGGGGGCCGGGCTCAGGACCACGCTCACGAACCCGAGGTTGAAGAAGTCGGGGTTGTTGGGGTCGGCCGCGCAGTCGATCGGCTGGAAATAGCTGAGCTGCCCGCTGCACAGAACGGTCGTGCCGTCCGAGATCGAAATCGTGTCCGCCGCCCAGTTGGCCTGCACGACCAGGTTCGGGTGGGTGGAGGACATCGGCACGTAGACCTGCACCGGGGTCATGGCGCTCGTCGTCCCGAGATCGGCGGTGATCGTCACGTGGGAGCTGCCGGGCAGGTTGTCGGCGTTGACGTCGAGCACCGCCGTCCAGCGGACCGCCGGCACCAGCGCGAAGGAGAGGAAGTCGCCGTCGACGCCGTTGCCGGTGGTGCCCGGGGAGAAGGTGGCGACGGGCTGCCCGGCGGCATTCCACAGGGTGAGCGTCCCCCAGACCTGGTGGCGCAGGGAGTCGGCACCGGCGAGGATCGGGGCCGGGCCGGCGGGCCGGTTGTTCTTCGCCGCGATCGCGGTCGCCTGCTCGCGGTCGGTGTAGCTGTAGGCCGAGTTGGGCGGGAAGCCCAGGAGCGGGTTGATCCCGTGCTGGCCCTGACCGCCTTCGGTCGTCATCACGTTGATCTTCTTGCCGCTGTCGGCGACGCCGTCGGCGCCGGCGGTCAGGTCGCCGTTCATGGCCGGCGCGTCGTCGCCCAGCCGGCGGGTCTGGAGGACGTTGTCCTTTCCGCGCTGGACGATGACCACGTTCACCCCCGGCCGGCTGCCGGTGGGAAACACGGAGACGTCGTCGTCGAACTCGTCGTCGTCATGTTTGAGGCGGATGGCGTGCCCGAGCTCGTGCATTCCCACCTCGCGCGGATCGAAGGTGGGGGTGCCGATCGCGATGTCCCACTTGGGATCGACCACCTTCCCCATTGGAACCTTCCAGTTGTAGACCACCTCGCCGGCCCGGATCCAGCGCCCGCCGCCGGGGAGGATGGGGCCGGGCTGGAAGTAGGCCAGGGGCGGCTGGGCGAAGCGCGGGGCGCCACCGGGGGCGGGCACGCGGTCGGGGCTCGGCTTGCCTCCGTAGGGATAGTCGTCGTCTTCCCGCTCATAGTCGTGGGGGGCGTTGCCGTTGGGCTTGACCACCACCGGTCCGAGGTCCGCCACCCGAACCCGGATGTCGGCCTGGCCGGCGACCGGCTTTCGGAGGTCCCAGTTGGCGGGGCAGATGCCGACGTAGTTGACCGTCCACTGGAAGGCGGCGTTCGACAGGTTGCTGGCGGCGAACTGCGCCGCGCTCGCCATCAACGCCGGGGTACCGGGGGCGACGCAGAAGGTGAGGGCCCGCCGGTTGCCCGACCAATCCCAGTTGCGCTCGAAGGGGCCGGGAGCCGGCATCTGTGCCCGCGCGGCGCGGGCCGCGAGCGGCGCCAGCGGAGCGAGCAGGGCGAGCCCGAGGGCGAGTCTGCCGAAGGTACGATGCTTCAAGGTGTTACCTCCTCTTGTCAGGTCTCGTGAGCCGAGACGGTTGCTATTGCCAATATACAAAGGTGCTTGAGGAGGCATGTGGCGGGCTGACCGGGTTGGTATAGACTGACTTGAAACTTGGTAAGACTCGGCCCGAAGGACCTGCCGGAGAACGGGGCGGGACCCGCGAGGGACGGACTGGTAGTATCCGCCCGGGCTACGGGGGGCGGGCTCTTTGGGCCGCGCTCCAGGGAATTGCCAACCTTCGAGCTTGAGACGAGCAGGGAGAGCATGACGGATCGAAACGAGCACGGGCTCCTCGCGAGCGGTTTCGGAGAAGCCAGGAAGACGATGACCACCTTGAGCGGCTTCGCCGGCGAGGCGCAGCGGTTCTGCGAATGGGCGCAGAACCCCCTGGGGGACGACGCCGGAGCGCGGGAGGCGCTCTTGCGGGTGAGCTCGCTCTATCTCGCCGGCCTGCACCTCTCCGGCGACTGGCAGGCCTCCCTGGAGCCGGAGCCGCTCCCCGACAGCGTCTCCAAGCAGGAGTGGCAGCGGGTGTACGCGGCGTCGGCGACGCTCCCCTTCCAGTACTACTCCGAGATCTCGAACCCCCTGGAGGTCCCGCCCGAGGACGCCGGGGTGGGCGACCTGGCGGACGACATCGCCGACATCTATCGGGACGTCGCCGAGGGGCTGCGGCTCTACGAGGCCGGCCATCCCCGGGAGGCGCTCTGGCAGTGGGTCTTCAACCTCACCTACCACTGGGGCGCCCACGCCACCTCGGCGATGCGGGCCCTCCACTGGTACCTGTCGGACAACGAGTCGGAGCTGGCGGGGGCGGGGGACGTGATGTGAAGAGAGGCCGTATTGGAGACGCCCCGAGGGTGCGGTAACGGCAAAGATTTCGCTGGCGCCTGGAGCGTCTCTACTCCAGCCCCCCCTCCTCGTACTCCCCGAACACCCCGCGCAGGGCATCCGAGATCTCGCCCAGGGTCACCTCCGCCTGGACGCAGGCGAGGATCGGCGGCATCAGGTTCCGGTCCTCGCGAGCCGCCGTAGTCAGCACGGTCACCGCCGCTGCCGCCGCCTTCGCCTCCCGCCTCTCGCGCACCGCCCGGAGCCGCGCCACCTGCCGGCGCTCGCCCTCGGGGTCGATCTGGAGGATCTCGGTCGGGGTCTCCTCGGGGGCCTCGAAGGCGTTGACCCCCACCACCAGCTGGCGCTTCTCCTCGACCGCGAGCTGCCAGGCATAGGCGGCGTCGGCGATCTCGCGCTGCTGGAAGCCCTGCTCCAGGGCCGCCATGGCGCCCCCCATCCCGTCGATCTTCTCGATGTAGCCCTTCGCCCGCCGGACGATCTCGTCGGTCCAGGCCTCGATCACGTAGGAGCCGCCCAGGGGGTCGGCGACGTCGGCGACGCCGCTCTCGTGGGCGATCACCTGCTGGGTGCGCAGGGCGAGCCGCGCCGCCTCGGCGGTGGGGAGGCCCAGGGCCTCGTCGAGCGAGTTGGTGTGGAGCGACTGGGTGCCGCCCAAAACCGCGGCGAGGGCCTGGAGGGCCACCCGGACGACGTTGTTCTGCGGCTGCTGGGCGGTGAGCGTCGAGCCGGCGGTCTGGGTGTGGAAGCGGAGGAGGAGCGACTTGGGGTCCCGGGGTGCGAAGCGCTCCTGGACCAGCTCGGCCCACAGCCGCCGCGCGGCGCGGAACTTTGCCACCTCTTCCAGGAAGTTGTTGTGGGCGTTGAAGAAGAAGGAGAGCCGCGGGGCGAATTCGTCGATCGAGAGGCCGCGGGAGAGGGCCGCCTGGACATAGGCGAGGCCGTTCGCCAGGGTGAAGGCCACCTCCTGCACCGCCGTCGAGCCGGCCTCCCGCATGTGGTAGCCGGAGATCGAGATCGGGTTCCAGCGCGGCGCCCGCTCGGCGCAGAAGGCGAGGACGTCGGTCACCAGCTTCATCGACGGCTTGGGCGGGTAGATGTAGGTGCCGCGGGCGGCGTATTCCTTCAAGATGTCGTTCTGCACCGTCCCCCCGACCTTCTCCCAGGGCACCCCCTGGTCCTCGGCCACGGTGAGGTAGAAGGCGAGGAGGATGGCGGCGGTCGAGTTGATGGTCATTGAGGTGGTCACTCGGTCGAGCGGGATACCGTCGAAGAGCCGGCGCATGTCGTCGATCGAGTCGATCGCCACCCCCACCCGGCCGACCTCGCCCAGGGCCAGGGCATGGTCCGAGTCGTAGCCGATCTGGGTCGGCAGGTCGAAGGCCACCGAGAGGCCGGTCGTCCCCTGGGCCAGGAGGTAGCGATAGCGCCGGTTCGACTCCTCGGCCGAGGAGAAGCCCGCATACTGGCGCATGGTCCAGCGCCGCTTGCGGTACATGTCCGGGCGGAGCCCCCGGGTATAGGGGAAGGTCCCGGGATCGCCGACATCCTCTCTATAAGGAATGCCCTCGCTGTCCGCCGGCCCATAGAAGGGGTGGACCGGGAGGCCGGAGGTGGTCTCAAGGGGCCCGGAGGGTGCAGCAGCGGGGGGTGCGGTGGTCGCCGCGGGGGGGCGGGTCTCGGTGGCCATGGAGGGATTATGGCATCGGCGGGACCTCACCCTCGGCGGCCCTCCATGTCGAAGTGGTTGCAACCTTCCCACTTTCCATATAATAGAGATAGCAGTTAAGAGCCAGCTTGGGCAAACCCGCTTCGGCAGACCCCGGCCTCCCCCACGTGGCGTGTTTGCAGGCTCTCAAGAAAGGAGCGAGTCGTGAAAAAGAAGATTACGAAGCTAAGTCTGAACCGGGAGACCCTCTACCTTCTGGGGGGCAGCGAGCTCAACCAGGCCGTGGGCGTCACCGGCCACCAGAACTCGTGCTTTGCTTGCACGATTGGGATTTGCGGTACAGGCACAGGCGGCGATACCGACAGCTGCGCCAGCTGCCCATGGGTTCTCTCTTGCGGCTCCTGCATCCAGGCCTCTTGCGGTTGTTGAGGTGAAGCGGAAACCTGGCCGGCGCCCTTTCTTCTGAGAGTTCTCCATGCGGCTCCGCCGCACCCCGAAGATGGATGAAAGGGCGTACCCCGATCCCACCCCCCTCCTGTCCTCCCCCCATCCCCACCCTCCCGCCCGCCCAGGGGGGAGGGACCCGATCGGCAGCCTCATCTCGTATCCTGACCACCAGGCGATGGCGCCGGCTACCACGTTCCTCCCCCCTGGGCGGGAGGGCGCCAGGGGATGGGGGGAGGACAGGAGGGGGGTGGCAGGCCGAGGGGGCACCTACCTCACAGGCTTTTTTCAGAGCAGGGCTCGAGAACCTGTCTCAGGAACCATGGCTTCAAGCGGAGGCGATCTTCAGCTCCGGCAGACCCTCCTCCAGCCTCGCCTGGAGCTCCGCCGGCAGCCGCCGGATCGCGGCCCGGACGGTGCCAGCGGCATTGGCGGCATCGGGGCGGCGGGCGAAGGCCTCCCAGGCCATCCGAATATCGTCCGGGCGGTCATCAAGGAGGAGGTCCAGGAGGTCGCCGGCCTGGTGGAGGTCCTTGGCCGCCTTGGTCTGCTCGGAGACCGGCCGACGGGCCGAGATCCAGAGCTTGTGGAGCGCAAAGCGGGCGGGGTCCGGCAGGTGGACGAGCACCCCGTTCCCGCCGACCACCACGGCCTCGGTGGGCGACTCGATCAGGTAGTCGAGGAAGCGCAGGGGAGAGGCGGAGACCCCGAAGGCCGGCAGGTAGACCGGCTCGCTCCGGTCGCGGCCGAGGAGAGGGGTGAGGAAGTCGACCCGCATCTCGCGGCCGCGGATCTTGAAGGAGGTGCTGGGCTGCCGGGGATCGAGCCCGGGGACCGGGAAGAAGCCGAGCCCCGAGTCGCGGAGCGACGCGTCGAGGTTCAAGGGGTTCGACTCGGCGGCCAGGGCGATGCCGACCGCGGGGTCCTGGGCGATGTCGACGTCCTGGGTGCGGAGGGAGGCGGCGGCGAAACGGACCCCGAGGAGGTTGCCATAGGCGCGGAACGCCTGGGTCCCCACCAGCACACCTCCCATCCGGAAGACACCGGCTTCGGCCAGCAGCTCGAGCACCCGGACGACCTCGGCGCTTTCCCGGGCCGCCCCGCCGGCCGCCAGCATGGTGACCAGCCGGGCACGCCCGGCGGCATCGGCGGCCGTGCCCTCTCGGGCCTGCCGGACCTCCGCCATCCAGGCGAGCAGAGAGGGCGACTCCCGGCCCAGGTACTGCTGGCGCCGCTTGCCTCCCTCCACTCTCTGCTGGTACCAGTAGGTCCCCCCTTTGATCGTCTTGGCGACGAACGACCCGCGCGCGCTCCCGCTCCCGGGCACCGCCGCCGCCTCGGCGGCGCCATGGACCGCCTGCTCGAGCAGCTCGGCGTAGAGCGTCTGGACCGATTCGGGGAGGCGCTGGTAGGGCAAGGGAAGATCCTCGTCGAGAGTTATACGCACTCACCCGTCGAGGTGCGTATAACTCGGGGATCTTACCTCAGGATTTCCCCGCCCTCGCGCCCCCCAGGGGAGCCCCCATTTTTTCAACCTCTTCTCCCGTGCCGGTGCAAATCCGACTGCGGAAATCCGGGGGAAATCCTGCGCAGATCTTGTGGACCTGTAATTCCTTCCTCGACGCATGGCTATTTATGGGGGCTCTTGCGAACCGGCACCACAATATCTTGTGGTCGGAGCCTTGACAGGCCCCGGAAACCGGGAGTAGGCTCATCGGGTTGATTCGAGCCATGTGGACCCAAGCACATAGACAGCAGTGACTTTGGCCGGTGAGGCGGGGCTCCGGCCCCTCCCGGACGTTCGTCCGTTCATTTCCGCAACTTGTGAGGAGAGCAGAGCATGGCGACCCAACCCGTTCACCCCGATCTGTCCGTTGGTGATACCCCGGTCCGGGAGGTGGCGGAGAAGGGGATTCGCTTCGAGCGCCGGTACACGGCGCCCGGGGTGGACCCCTTCGACGCCGTGGAGTGGGAGTTGCGGGACGCGGTGATCACCAACGAGCGCGGGGAGACGGTGTTCGAGCAGCGCGGGGTCGAGATGCCGAAGGCCTGGTCGCAGACGGCGACCAACGTCGTGGTCTCGAAGTACTTCCGCGGCCAGATCGACACACCGCAGCGCGAGAAGAGCGTCCGCCAGCTGATCGGGCGGGTGGCCGATACCATCGCCGAGTGGGGCAAAGAGGGGGGCTACTTCGCGAGCGCCGCGGACGCCGACACCTTCCACGCCGAGCTCACCCACATCCTCCTCCACCAGTACGCCTGCTTCAATTCGCCGGTCTGGTTCAACGTCGGCATCGAGGCGAAGCCGCAGTGCTCGGCCTGCTTCATCAACTCGGTCGAGGACACCATGGCCTCCATCCTGGGTCTCGCCAAGACCGAGGGGATGCTCTTCAAGTACGGCTCGGGCACGGGGAGCAACCTCTCGACCCTGCGCTCGTCGCGCGAGCCGCTGGCGGGCGGCGGCACCGCCTCCGGCCCGGTCTCCTTCATGAAGGGCTTCGACGCCTTCGCCGGAGTGATCAAGAGCGGCGGCAAGACCCGGCGGGCGGCCAAGATGGTGATCCTGAACGTCGACCATCCGGACATCGTCGAGTTCATCCGGTGCAAGGAGACCGAGGAGAGGAAGGCCTGGGCGCTCATCGACGCCGGTTTCGAGGGCGGTTTCAACGTCACCGGCGGCGCCTACGACTCGATCGCCTACCAGAACGCCAACCACTCGGTGCGGGTGACCGACGAGTTCATGCAGGCGGTGGAGGCCGACGCCAGCTGGTCGACCCGCGCCGTCCGCGGCGGCCGGCCGATGGAGACCCACAAGGCGCGCGACCTGATGAAGATGATCGCCGAGTCGACCTGGGTGTGCGGCGACCCCGGCATGCAGTACGACACCACGATCAACGACTGGCACACCTGCTCGAACACCGCCCGCATCAACGCCAGCAACCCGTGCAGCGAGTACATGTTCCTGGACGACACGGCGTGCAATCTGGCGTCGCTCAACCTGATGCGCTTCTACGACGAGACCGTCGGCTTCGACGTGGCGAGCTTCCGCCACACCTGCGAGGTGGTCATCTCGGCGCAGGAGATCCTGGTCGATTTCGCGAGCTATCCGACCGACAGGATCGGCGAGAACTCGCACCGCTTCCGCCCGCTGGGGATCGGCTACGCCAACCTGGGAGCGCTCCTCATGGCGCGCGGCCTGCCCTACGACGGCGACTCCGGCCGCGACTACGCGGCGGCGATCACCGCGCTCATGTCCGGCGCCTCCTACGCCCAATCGGCGCGCATCGCCGCCGCCCTGGGGCCGTTCGCCGACTTCGAGGTCAACCGCGAGCCGATGCTCCGGGTGATGCGGAAGCACAGGGACGCGGTCAAGCGGATCGACGCGGCGCACGTCTCGATGGAGCTGCGGGAGGCCGCCAAGCACGCCTGGGACGACGTCGTCGAGTTGGGCGATCGCCATGGTCTGCGCAACAGCCAGATCTCGGTCCTGGCGCCGACCGGAACGATCGCCTTCATGATGGACTGCGACACGACCGGCGTCGAGCCCGACATCGCCCTTGTCAAGTACAAGAAGCTGGTCGGCGGCGGGATGATCAAGATCGTCAACAACACCGTGCCCAAGGCGTTGAAGCGGCTGGGCTACGACAAGGAGCAGGTGCGCGAGATCGTCGAGCACATCGACGAGAACGACACGATCGAAGGCGCCCCGCACCTCAAGGAAGAGCACCTCCCGGTCTTCGACTGCGCCTTCCGGCCGGCCAAGGGATCGCGCTCCATCCATTACATGGGGCACTTGAAGATGCTGGCGGCGGTCCAGCCGTTTATCTCGGGGGCGATCAGCAAGACCATCAACATGCCCGAGGCCTCGACCCCGGAGGAGATCCTCCAGGCCTACGTCGAAGGCTGGCGGATGGGCTTGAAAGCGATCGCCATCTACCGCGACAACTGCAAGCGCAGCCAGCCGCTGTCGACCAAGAAGGACGTCAAGGAGGCGGCCACGCCGCTGGCGCCGGTTGCGACGCCGGCGACGCCGGCGATCACCGAGCGGCGGGCGGTGCGCAAGAAGCTCTCGGACGAGCGCCAGGCGATCACCCACAAGTTCTCGATCAACGAGCACGAGGGGTACCTGACCGTCGGCCTCTACGAGAACGGGCAGCCGGGCGAGATCTTCCTCGTCATGGCGAAGGAGGGCTCGACCATCTCGGGGCTCATGGACTCCTTTGCCACCTCGATCTCGATCGCCCTCCAGTACGGGGTGCCGCTTCAGACCCTGGTCGACAAGTTCAGCCACACCCGGTTCGAGCCCTCCGGCTTCACCAAGAACCCGGAGATCCCGATCGCCAAGTCGATCACCGACTACATCTTCCGCTGGCTGGCCTCGAAGTTCCTGTCGCGCGAGGGGAAGGCGGCGGCGGGGGTGATCCTGCGCGACGACCTGCCGCCGGCCGAGGCCCCGGTGACCCTGACGCTCCTCGGCGGCGGCAAGCTGGAGCCGGTGGGGCCCGCCGCCGTGGGCCTGGAGCAGACGACCAAGGTGACCTTCCTCTACCAGCAGGACGCGCCGAGCTGCCACGAGTGCGGCGCCATCATGGTCCGCAACGGCAGCTGCTACAAGTGCAATAACTGCGGCTCGACCTCGGGCTGCAGTTAGGAGAGTTGATCCATTTAGGGGCTCATCGGACCGCAAGCTCGATGAGCCCCCCCGATCGGGAAACGAAGGAGTACAGTATGGATGACATCGAGCTTCAGCAGGAATTGGAAAAATTACGCGCCCAGCTCGACTCTGGCATTGTTGAGGCCACACTCGAGCCTGAGTTTCAGGGGATCAGCGATGAAAGGATTGTCGAAGATCTTCGTAGGCGCTACCCTGACTTCGATCACCCTTACTCTGTGCGCACCGAACTTTCGCAAGCGGAGAAAGTGGCGCGAGGGATGAGCCGGTTGCGGGGCATCGGAGTTCGGCGACCAGCCTAGCTCAACCGCAAGGGCGCCTGTGGCGCCTTTCGTGGGTCTGGAGGCGGACAACCAAGGTGACCTTCCTCTACAAGGCGGCGGCGAGGAGCAGTGCAGGCTTCCGGATCGTTCTCATGGCCGGCATTATGGAGAGGAGGGGAAGCTGCTACAAGTCTTGCATCCTGGCGCGGCCGGACCGGCCGGGAAATTCCCGTCCGCGCCGCCCGGTTCACCTCGATACGGCCCCCCGCTTCCGTGCCGGGGCGGCGATGCCGTATGCTTAGGAGATCATGAACATGTACCCTCGCCTCTCCTCCCGGTCCGTGCTGACCGCCGCCTTCGTCTCCTCCCTTCTCCTCTTCGGCTGTCGCGAGGGGGCGACCGCGGGAGCCGCGAGCCCCGGAGGGCCGCCGGCGCCCGGTGCCAAGGTGGCCTTCCAGCTCCAGACGCTCGAGGGCCGGCCGATGGGTCCCAAGGACTTCCCCGGCCAGGTGGTGGTGGTCGACTTCTGGGCCACCTGGTGCGGCCCCTGCCACATCCAGGCGCTCATCCTGGAGGACGTCTACAAGGACTACCACGGCAAGGGAGTGCAGTTCCTCGCCGCCAACGTCGGCGAGGAGACCGAGGCGGTGCGCCGCTTCGTCAAGGAGAAGCCGTTCTCCTATCCGGTGCTGATCGACCCCAAGGACGTGGCCGGCCAACTGGGCATCGAGGCCCTGCCCACCCTGATGGTGATCGACAAGAAGGGGAAGCTGTCCTTCTTCGAGGCCGGCCTGACCGACGGCGACACCCTGCGGCGGATCCTGCACCAGGCCGGTGCGTAAGCGCCCCAGGGCAACTTCCGGCGTACATAGAGAAGCTTCTCGACCTCCGCCACCACCTCCCCCTCTTCCGAGAGGACCTGGACGGTGAAGCGGGGCTCGGTCTTCCCTGCCGCATCCACCGCGGCGCGGATCTCTTCCACCCGCTCCGGGGGGAGCTCGAAGCGGGCGCGGACGGTGCCTTTCCCCGGGCGCTTGAAGCGGATGGTCGCCTCCTTGTCCCACACGATGTAGCCCGGCCCCAGCGCCTCGATGAGGAGGAGCATGAAGAAAGGGTCGACCAGGCTGTAGAGCGAGCCGCCGAAGTGGGTGCCCACGTAATTGCGGTTCCAGAGGTGGAGCTTCATCTTCACCTCGATGGCGGAGAGGTCGGGAGCGACGTGGGTGACCCGCACCCCGGCTCCCAGGTAGGGAGGGTAGAGGCTCAACAGCCGGAAGAGCCACCGCTGGCGCCATTTCGTCCTGCCCGGTCGGGTCTCACTCGCTGCCATCTCGTCCCTCCTCCAGGCGTACACTACCCCAGCGCAGGTTTTCGCCCGGCCGCGGGTTCCAGAGAGCGTGGGGCACCCCGGCCCCGGCGTAGGAAAGAGAGACCTCCATGAGATCCACCCACAAGACCCTGATTGCCGCCGCCGTCCTCCTCCTGGCGGCCGGCGTTCCCTGGCTGGCGAAGGCCGCCGCCTCCGGCCCCACCCCCCTCCACCTGCCGTGGAAGGAGGCGGGGCTCACCGAGCGCCAGGCCGCCGCCCACCTGCTCTCCCGCTTCACCTACGGCCCGCGCCCCGGCGACGTCGACAAGGTGGTGGCCCTGGGGCTCGACCGCTGGTTCGAGCAGCAGCTCCAGGCCAACCTGCCCGACCCCCAGGTGGCCGAGCGCCTCCGTCCGCTCCAGGCCCTCGCCATGTCGAACGAGGAGATCTTCCGCCGCTATCCCCCCAATGGGATGATCCTCGCCGAGATGCGCCGCGAGGGGCTCCTGCCCGGTAAGAAGGCGGGCAAGGACGACACCCCTCAGACCGTCGCCGCGGATCTGGCCGGTCTCGACAAGAAGGAGCTGCGGCAGAAGACCCTGGCCTATTCCCGGGAGAAGGGGTACCTTCCGGAGAAACAGCTCCTGGGCCAGGTGATGACCCAGAAGCTGGTCCGCGCCGTCTACTCCGAGAACCAGCTCGCCGAGGTGATGACCGACTTCTGGTTCAACCACTTCAACGTCTCGCTGACCAACAACAAGGTGCGCCCCTACCTGCTCTCCTACGAGCGGGACGCCATCCGGCCGAACGTCCTCGGCCACTTCCGCGATCTCCTGGAGGCTACCGCCCGCCACCCGGCCATGCTGGTCTACCTGGACAACGCCCAGTCCTCGGCCGCCATGGAGGCGCCGACCACCATGGCCGGCGAGCTCGAGCGGCGACGCGCCTTCAACCGCCGCCCGGGGAGGTTCGCCCCGCAGGCCGGCGCCGGCGCCGGCGCCGGAGGCAAGGGCAAGAAAGAGCACGGCCTGAACGAGAACTATGCCCGCGAGCTGATGGAGCTCCACACCCTGGGGGTCGACGGCGGCTACACCCAGGAGGACGTGATCGCGGTGGCGCGTGCCTTCACCGGCTGGACCGTCCTGCCGCCCGGCCCGGCCCGGCAGCAGGCCGAGAACCGCCTCGCCCGGGTGCAGCGGGTGGGCGGCCTCGGTTTCCAGGAGCAGGGCGACTTCCTCTTCCGCGCCGACACCCACGACGCCTCCGCCAAGGTGGTCCTCGGCCAGACCCTCCCCGCCGGCCGCGGCATCGAGGACGGCGAGCAGGTGCTCGACGTCGTGGCCGCCCACAAAGCGACCGCCCGCCATCTCGCGACCCAGATCGCCGCCCGCTTCGTGGCCGACCAGCCGCCCCCCGCCCTCGTCGACCGCCTGGCCGCGGTCTACACCCGGAGCCAGGGCGACGTCCGCCAGATCCTCCGCGCCCTCGTCGAGTCGCCCGAGCTCTGGAGCCCGGCGGCGCGCGGGGTGAAGATCAAGTCGCCCTTCGAGCTCGCCGCCTCGGCCCTCCGCGCCGTCGACGGCGATCTCCGCGATCCGAAAGAGACCCTCCAGTGGGTGGCGAAGATCGGCCAGCCGCTCTACGCCTACCAGGCGCCGACCGGCTACCCCGACCGTGCCGAGAGCTGGGTCAACACCGGGTCGCTCTTGAACCGGATGAACTTCGGCCTGCAGCTCGCCGCCGGCCGGGTGCGCGGGGTGAAAGTCGACCTCGCGGCCCTGAACGGCGGCAAGGAGCCGGAGTCGCGCGAGCAGGCGCTCCACACCTACGCCGGCCTGCTGATGCCCGAGCGTGATCTCACCGAGGCGATGAAGGTCCTGAAGCCGATGGTCTCCCAGCCCGACCTCGCCCAGAAGATCGACGAGGCGACCCCGGCCCCCCCCGACACCAAAATGGCGAAGGCCGGGGAGAGCCTGGACGACGAGGAAGAGATGATCTTCGGCGACAAGCCGGTCGATGCCGGGGATTCCGGCGGCCCCAAGGGGGCACGCCGGGCGGGACGGCCGAAGCTCGACGAGCCGACCCCGGTCGAGCAGGTGGTGGGAGTGATCCTGGGGTCGCCCGAGTTCCAGAGACGCTGAGACGTACAGGCAGGAGATACGACCATGTTTTCACGCCGAGTGTTCATGAAAGCCGGTGGCATCGCCCTCTTCTCGTTGGGCGCCGGCCCCAAGTTCCTCACCCGCGCCGCCCTTGCCGCCCCCGGCCCCGGACCGGCCCAGCGCCGCAAGGTGCTGGTGACCATCTTCCAGCGCGGCGCCATGGACGGCCTCGCCGCCGTGCCGCCGGTCGACGCGGCGACCCTCCAGGGGCTGCGCCCGCGCCTCGCCCTCTCCGCCACCCGCGCGGCGGCCGTCGCGGCCCCGGAGACCGCGGGTCTCCTCGATCTCGGGGTGGGCTTCGGGCTCCATCCGGCCCTCGCCCCGCTCCAGCCGCTCTGGCAGGAGAAGCGCCTGGCGATCGTCCACGCCGTGGGCTCGCCCGACCCCACCCGTTCGCACTTCGACGCCCAGGACTTCATGGAATCGGGGACCCCGGGACGGAAGGGGACGGCGACCGGCTGGCTGAACCGCGCCGTGGGTCTTCTCGGTCACGAGGGGACGCCGCTGCGGGCGGTGTCGATGACCCCGTCTCTGCCGCGCTCGCTCTACGGCGACCAGCCGGCGATCGCGGTGACCAACCTGAACGACTTCAAGCTCCGCCTGCCGGGGGCGGACCAGGCGGTGACCGCGGCGGCAGGGCAGGGTTTCGAGGCGCTCTACGGCCAGGCCGCCCAGGGGCTCCTCCACAACACCGCCAACGAGACTTTCGAGGCGGTGCAGATGCTCTCCTCCGCCGAGATCGCCCGCTACCAGCCGGCGAACGGCGCCGACTACCCGCCGAGCCCGCTCGGCCAGGCCCTGAAGCAGATCGCCTTCCTCATCAAGGCCAACGTGGGCCTGGAGATCGCCTTCGCCGAGTCCGGCGGCTGGGACACCCACGTCCAGCAGGCGGCGACCTTCACCCGCCAGGCCGGCGACCTGGCGAAATCGATCCACGCCTTCTGGACCGATCTCGGCACCTACCAGGACGACGTCGTCCTCACCACGATGACCGAGTTCGGCCGCACGGTGCGCGAGAACGGCTCCGGCGGCACCGACCACGGCCACGGCTCCTGCCTCTTCGTGCTCGGCAACCACGTGCAGGGGGGCAAGGTGCACGGGGAGTTCCCCGGGCTCACCCAGGGCGCCCTCTACGAGGGGCGGGACCTGCCGGTGACGACCGATTTCCGTGCCGTTTTCTGCGAGCTGGCCGGCAAGCACCTGGGCATCCGCCGGGACGACACGCTGTTCCCAGGGTGGACGGGGAAGCGTTTGCCGCTGATTGCGTGATCCAGAAACCTGCGGGCCGGCCCGTCGCGTCGCCCCCCTCCCTCCGGGAGCGCGGCGGGTTCGGCCCGGAGGCGTGGGGTGGGGGCCATGCCATTCTTTTCCGATCCAGCGCTGGAAGCGGGCAGCCCCGAAGGGGCGAAGGTTGGTAGCCTGGGGCGCCAGCCCCAGGAAGAGGGAGAAGAAGAAATGACAGCCCCGAAGGGGCGGTGGTAGTTCGTCTCCCTTTCATTCAGCCGGCTTACCGCAAGGACGGGATTACCTTGCTCGGGCGGCTCAAGACCAGATCATGGTTCGTCTGTAAGCCGATCCAGAACTCCGGAGTCGTGTCGAAGGCCTGAGATAGAAGCCAAGCGGTTTCCGGTGTCACACCACGCTTGCCACGAACGATTTCGTTGATTCGCTGGACCGGGACCAGAGCCGCCACCCTGCCGGCGAGACGCCAGCGTTTCCAGGGAGGAGATGCGAGCCGGCGGTGGGGGTCACCATGCAGTCGGTCGGCCACCGCCGTCGTCGCGTTGCAAGAGACGAGAGAGAGCTCCGTCATCGCGCTCCTCGCGGTAGCCTCTGCGGGCTGGAGCGCGGTCGTCGGCGTCCCAGGGACAATCACAGCCAGCCAGCGCGCGGCCGTCGGCGTTCGAGGGGCAGTGACCGCCCCCTGAAATTCAGTCGTCGCAATTCGAGGGGCAGCGACCGCCCCCTGAAATTCAGTCATCGCAATTCAAGGGGCAGCGACTGCCCCCTGAAATTCAGTCGTCGCAATTCAAGGGGCAGCGACTGCCCCCTGAAATTCAGTCACCGCAATTCGAGGGGCAGCGACTGCCCTCTGAAATTCAATCGTCGCAATTCGAGGGGCAGTGACTGCCCTCTGAAATTCAGTCGTCGCAATTCGAGGGGCAGTGACTGCCCTCTGAAATTCAGTCGTCGCAATTCAAGGGGCAGCGACTGCCCTCTGAAATTCAGTCGTCGCAATTCGAGGGGCGGCGACTGCCCCCTGAAATTCCGTCATCGCCGTCCGCCGCGCGGCCACCGCCAGCGAGCGCTCCGTTGTCGCCATCCTGGCGGCGATCCCTGCCGGCGGGCATTCGACCGCTGAAGGGGCGGTGTCTCCAACGATACAACGACTTACGAGGTCCCGGGGGCGCCGCGGCGCGGTCCCGTTCCAGGGTGGAACCACGTGCCGGCAGGCGGCGACGCCGTCCACCGCACCGCCCGGCGCCGGGTCGTCCCCGTGGCGCATCGCGCGCCCGGCGCAACCTTTCTCCCGCCGCCTCCGTATACCCTCTTGACGTTCAACTACCGCGGTAGTACTATCTCGGTAGTTGAATGGCAGGAGGAACGATTCCCATGGACGAAACACCCCATCACCTGGGCGACCTGCAGCTGGCGATCATGCGCTCCCTCTGGCGTAAGGGGGAGGCGACGGTCGCCGAGGTGCACGAGGACCTGGAGCCCGAGCGGGGCCTGGCCCTGACCACCATCGCCACCATGCTCGTCAAACTGGAGAAGAAGGGGGTCCTGGATCACCGTATGGACGGCCGCCGATTCGTCTACCGGCCGCTGGTCGACGAGGACCGGGTCCGCCGCTCGATGGTCGCCGAGCTCACTTCGCAGCTGTTCCGGGGCGACGTCACCGCCCTGGTCAACCATCTCTTGTCGGAACACGAGATCGACTCGGCGGAGCTGGCGCAATTGAAAGCGCTCATCGCCGCCCGTGAGGAGGGACTCTGATGTTCGAGCATGCCGCCGCCTGGCTCCTGACCTACGCTCTGCACAGCACCCTCCTCCTGGGGCTCGCCTGGCTGGCCTCCGGGCCGCTCGGGCGCCGCTCGCTCCGCCTGGAAGAGGCGGTCTGGCGGGTGGCCCTTCTGGGCGCCCTCGCCACCAGCACCTTCCAGGTGGCGACCGGCTGGCACCCGGCCGCCACCCTCCGCCTGCCGGCCGCCGCCGTGGCGCAGGTCGAGACCCCGGCCCCCGCGCCGATCGCTATCTATAAGGAAGAGGCCGTGGCCGCCCCGGCTCCGGTCGCCGCCTTCTCCATGCCGACTGCCGATCTCCCGACGCCACCGGTCGCGGTGTCCCCCGCGCCGGCACCGTCTCCGGCACCGTCCGCCGTCCGCCGGCCGCTCTGGATGCAGGGATGGACCCTGGCCTGGGCGTTCGCCGCCCTCCTCCTCAGCCTGCGCCTGGGGTTCGCCCATCTCGGGCTGCAGCGCCGGCTGCGCTCCCGGCTCCCGGTCTCGGGCGGCACCATGATCCGCCTTCTCGACCGGCTGGCGCAGGCGGCGGGGCTTGCCCGGCCGGTCCGGCTCAGCTGCTCGCATGAGCTGCCGGTGCCGGTCGCCCTCGGGGTGGTGCGGCCGGAGATCGCCGTGCCGCCGCGCGCCCTGTCGCACCTCTCGGAGGCGGAGCAGGAGAGCCTCCTCGCCCACGAGCTGGCGCACCTCGTCCGCCGCGACCCGGTGTGGCTGGCCGGCGGGCAGCTCCTGACGAGCGTCCTCTTCTTCCAGCCGCTCAACTGGGTGGCCCGGCGTCGCCTCCGCGAGCTCTCGGAGCTGCTCTCCGACGAGTGGGCGGTGGGGCGGACCGGCGAGCCGCTGTCGCTCGCCCGCTGTCTCGCCGAGGTGGCCCAGTGGTCGCTCGAGCCGGCGCGCCTGCTGCCCGTCCCGGGTATGGCCGACCGGCCGTCGAACCTCGGCCGGCGCATCCACCGGCTGCTCGACGGGGAGCGCGAGGGAGCCCTGCCGCGCTGGGGCCTGGCGGTGCTCGGCGCCCTCCTCCTCTCGGTAGCAGTGGTCGCCCCCGGGGTCTCGGCACCCCCGCCGCCGCCGCCACCCCCCCCGCCGGCTCCGCCGGCCGCCGAAGCCGCCCCCGCTCCGGAAGCCCCGGTGGTGGCGGAAGCCCCGGAGCCTCCGGAGGCAGCTCCGGCCCTGGCGCCAGTACCGCCGGCACCACCGGCACCGCCCGTTCCTCCTTCGCCGGCCGTGCACCCCAAGCTCGCGCCGGGCCACGCCCCCCGGCACCACGGCCTGACGCCGGAGGAGAGAGCGCACCTGGAAGAGGCTCGCGAGCATGCCGACGAGATGGAGAGGAGCGGCCTGTCCGAGGAGCAGGTCCGGCGGATCGAGGCCGAGGCCGACCGCATCTCCCAGGAAGTCGAGGAGCACCTGAAGCCGCAGATGGCGCAGATCGAGAAGCTTGCGGCCGAGATGGCGGCCGAACGGCCGAACGAGGAGGAGATGCGGGCGCTGGAGCAGAAGATCGACGCCGCCACCCGTCACCTCCGCTCGCCCGAGGAGGAGGCCCGCTTCGAGGCCAACGTCCGCAAGCTCGCCGATTCCGCCGCGAAGATGAGCCCGGAAGAGCGCCAGCGCCTCCAGCAGGAGGTCAAGAAGATGGCCGAGTCGATGCGCCCGAGCCCGGAGGAGCTCGCCGCCATCCGCCAACTCGCCGAGCGGCACCGCGAGATGTCACACCAGATGACCGCCGAGCAGCGCCAGAAGATGGAGGCTGCCCGCCGCGACATGGAAAAGCAGATGAAGGCGATGCGGGAGACGATCCGGCAGCAGATGGACCGGCTGCACGAGGAGCTCCGGGAGGAGCGGGGGAGCCTGCCCCGGCCGCCGCGTGCTCCGCGACCGCCGCGCGCTCCTCAGGCCCTGCCGGCGCCGACGCCCCATCCCCATCCCCATCCGCAGGCCACCCCGCGACCGGTACCGACGCCGAGGGCGCCGAAGGCACCTCGGGCACCTCAGGTTCCCCCGGCGCCTCCCGCTCCTCCGGCTCCCGGCGCGGTTCCCCCGCCGCCGCCCTCGCCGCCCGCGCCTCCCGGAGTGGGCATCCCGGGCGGAGTGAAGGGCGGCGTCCAGGGTGGGGTTGCCGGCGGGGTGGAAGGTGGGGTCGCCGGCGGGGTGGAGGGTGGCATTCCCGACGGAGTCGAGGGCGGAGTGGAGGGCGCCGTGCCCCCAACGCCCCCTCCTCCCCCTCCCGCCCGGCTCCGCTAGGGGCTAGGAATTCGCCGCGGGGCGGACGCTCTTGAGTAGCGAGAAGAAGGCGTCGCGCTGCGGAGCCAGCGTCTTGTCGGGTCCGGTGGCCTTGATGAACCAGGGGCCGCCGGACCCTTCGACCACCGCCCCGAAGAGGCGCGCATCGGGCACCGGGTTGGCGGGTCCCATCCCCATCGAGCTGGGTTTCAGGGTGCCGTGGACGTCCACCCAGGTCACCTTGAGCCCATGGCTCTCCAGGGTGCCACGCTCGGGCTTCGGCGCCCCGGAAGCCGCCTCCATCTGATCGATCCAGCGCTGGATGTTGGCGTCGACCGCTCCTCCCTGCCCGGCTCCCAGGTAGAAGATCGCGAGATCCGCCGCGCCGGCCGGCCCGGGGAGGGTGGCCTGGGCGAGCCGCATCTTGGATGTGGGCTTCTCCGCGGTCCACCCCTTGGGCAGGTCGAAGCCAAGACCGGCGTTCCCGGCGGCCGGCCCGGACGGCGGCGGAGTGCCGGGAGTGGCGGTCCCCGGGGCGGGGGTGCCGGTCGAGGAGATCGGTCCAATACCTGTATCGGGGGCCGGGGCCGCCTTAGGCGCCGCCTCGGTGGCGGTGGGTGCCGGAGCCTGGGCGGTCTGGGAGGAGGTCGACTCCGGGTGGCCGCCGCAGGCGGCGAGACCGAAGAGGAGGAGCGGAAGCAGGGCGGCGGGTCCGGCGGGTCGGGTCATCGTTCGAGTCCTCGTGGAATCCCGGGAGAGTATCACCAGCCCCCGCGGGCGCGTATGGGCTAGAATCCGCGCCGGAAGCGCTCGGGGGCTGGTGCCTCTCGCGGTCTTCAAAACCGTTGTCCCGTACCGGTTGCGGTCCGGGGGGTGGGTTCGATTCCCATGCGCTTCCGCCATTCGGTTCCATCACTTCCATGGGCCCAGGGAGGGAAGGCTGAGCCGAGTCACGAAGGCCGGGACCGCAGGATCGGGCGCGCCGGGATATCGGGCCGTGCGCGCCTTCGTGCGCCTTCTTCTCGCGCTCTTTTACTGGCGCATCGACGTGGTCGGGATCGAGAACGTGCCGGCGGACGGGGGGCTGGTGGTGGCGGCCAACCACCACAACTCGGTGGTCGATGCGATGCTGCTGGTCGCCCGCCTGCCGCGGCGGATCCGGACGCTCGCCAACGCCCCCCTCTTCGGCCATCCGCTCATCGGCCCCTTCCTCCGCCTGCTCGGCGCGCTGCCGGTGCACCGGCGCCAGGAGGCCGGCATGGACCCGGCCCGCAATACGGCCCTCTTCGCGGCGACCACCGCCACCCTGCGCGGCGGCGGCGCGATCGCCATCTTCCCGGAAGGGCGGACGCAGCCGGAGCCGGTGCTGCTGGAGCTGCGCACCGGCGCGGCGCGGATGGTGCTGGCGGCGGAGGAAGGCGCCGCGCAGCCCTCCGTGACTCTCCTGCCGGTGGGGCTCGTCTTCACCGCGCCGGGCACCTTCCGGGAAGGCCAGGCCCTGGTGCTGATCGGTACCGCGGTCCCGACGGCGGCGGCCGTGGCCCTGGCGCGCTCCGCGCCCGAGCTGGCGGCTCGCCGGCTCACCGGCGAGCTCGCTGCCGCCCTCCGCGGTCTGATCGTCGAGGCGGACGACCGCCAGACGCTCCGTCAGCTCCGTTTCGCGGAAGAGCTCTGGCGCGCGGAAGGCGGCGTGATCCCGGTCGATCCGGCCGGCCGGGTCGCCTGGCTGCAGCGCACCATGCGCAGCTACCGACGGCTCCTCGACCGCGCGCCGGACCGGGTCGGCGCCTTGCGGCGGGACCTCGAGGAGCTGGCCCGGGAGATGGAGAGCTCCGGGCTCGGTCTGGACAGCATCGCGCGCCCCGCTTCGCCGGCCCGCCAGGCCGGCCGGCTCGCCGCAGAGGCCATGGTGCTCTCCCTGCTGGCCCTGCCGGCGCTCGCCGGGATCGCGCTCCACGTCCTCCCCTACGGGCTGACGGACCTCGCGGTGCGGGCGATGAAGCGCACCGACGAGGAGGAGGCGACGGACAAGATCGCCGTCGGTCTCGTGCTCTACCCGCTCAGCTGGGCGCTCGAAACCTGGGCGGCTCTGCATTGGGGCGGCCGCTGGGCCGCGGTGGCGCTTCTCGCGTTGCTCCTCCCGACCGCCGGGATCGCCCTCGACGGGCACGCACGTCTGAGCAGGCTGCGGCGCGACGCTCGCGCGTGGCGCAGCTGCCGGCGCGACCGCGGCCTCCCCGCGCGGCTGTCCGCGCGGGGGCGGACCCTCGCGGCGGAGATCCGGGGTCTCGCGGCTCTCGTGCCGGAGGAGTGGCCGGGAGCATGAGTGTGCCTCTGTGGGCCCTGCGCGCCGGCCTGGTGGCGGGCAGCCTCGCCGCCTGGTTCTGGACCCAGTCGCTCCTCGCCAAGCGCGCCGCCCCCCAAGGGCGGATCGGCGACGCGCTCCTCGCCTGGACGGCGCCGCTCAACCGGTACCTGCACGAGCGGCCACGGAGCGCCGACGCGCTCTTGATCGTCACCTCGGCATTGATCGATCTTCTCGGCCTGTTCCTGGTGGGCGAGGCGATCTTCGGGCCCAGCGCCCGGCCCTTCGTCGGCCTCCTGGTCCTTTTCGCACTGCGCCAGCTCTGCCAGGGTCTTTGCGCGCTGCCGCCGCCCGAGGGGATGATCTGGCGCGATCCCGGTTTCCCTTCCCTGCTGGTCACCTACGGCACCGCCACGGACCTCTTCTTCTCCGGGCACACCGCGATCGCGATCTACGGCTGCCTGGAGCTGGCCCACTGGGGTGGACCGGTGGCGGCCTCTGCCGGCCTCGCGATCGCCCTCCTCGAGGTGAGCGCGGTCCTCGTCCTGCGCGCCCACTACACCATGGACGTGTTCGCCGGCGTGGTCACGGCGCTGTGGGTATGGAGCATCGCCTTCGCGCTCGGCGGCCGGCTGGACGCCCTGCTGGCCCACCTCGCGGCGTCATAAAGCCGCCTCTATGGCACCGCAGCCGCTTTCGGCTGCAGCTGGGCCTTGATCCAGCTGTCCACGCGCTCCTCCAGCAGGTCGAGCGGCAGCGGTCCGCCGTTCAGAATTTCGTCGTGGAACGCCTTGATGTCAAAGCGCACTCCGAGCTTCGTCTTGGCGCGCTCCCGCAGCTCGCGGATCTTCAGTTGCCCCATCTTGTAGGCCAGCGCCTGCGCCGGCCGCGCGATGTAGCGGTCGGTCTCCGTCTGCGCGAGGACGTCGTTGACGTCGTTCTCGCGCATGTAGGCGATCACCTGGTCGCGCGTCCAACCCTTGTCGTGGATGCCGGTATCGACCACCAGCCGCACGGCGCGGAACAGCTCCGAGCTCAGCCGGCCGTAGTCGGACACCGGGTCCTTGTAGAGGCCGATCTCCTTGCCCAGGTCTTCCGCATACAGCGCCCACCCCTCGGAATAGGCCGCCAGGCCGCCGCCGGAGAGCACCCGGAATTTCGGCAGTCCCTGGAGCTGCTGCGCCACGCTGTTCTGCATGTGGTGCCCGGGCACGCCCTCGTGATAGGCGACGGCCTCATCGTTCACCAGGGTGCGATGGGTCGGGTCGGCGACGGCGACCACCACCCGCCCGGCCCGCTTGCCGTCCGGAGTGCCGCGGACGTAGTGCGTCGACGCGGCCTTGTCGAAGTCGGGAATGGCCTCGACCGTCACCGGCGACTTCGGCAGCAGCCCGAAGAGCTCCGGCAGCCGCGGTTGCATCTCGTCGATGTACTTCTTGAAGTCGGCGACGATCTGGCCCTCGCTCTTCGGCTGCCACTTGGGATCGCCGTGGATCGCGGTGCGGAAGGCGGCGAGGTCCTTGTAGCCCTGCGCCTGTGCCAGCTTGGTCATCGCTGCCGTGATCCGTGCGACCTCTTTGAGGCCCAGCTGATGGACGGCCTCCGGCGTGACGTCGACGGTGGTCATCGCCTTCACGGCTTCGGCGTAGCGCCGCTTGCCGTCCGGCAGGCTCTCGACCGAGATCGCGGTCCGCCCTTTCGGCACGTACTCGTCGCGCAGGAACGCCGCGAGCTTCTGATAGGCCGGAAGGACTTCCTCCTGGGCTGCCTGGGTCATCGCGGCCGTCAGCCGCTGTTTCTCCTCCGCGGAGAAGCTCGCCGGAAACTTCTTCTGCGGCAGCAGGAACGGGTTTGCCGAGACGATCCCCGCGCACTGCTCCGGCATCTGGCCCACGACGATCTTCGGCGGCATCAGGCCGTCCTTCATGCCGGCGCGCAGCACCTCCGTGGTCTGCTGCAACACCCGCGGGATCTGGTGAAGGCGCGCGATGTAATCCTCGTAGTGCTGCACCGAATCCAAGGGCACGCTCAACGGCAGATCGGCCAGCGCGGTATGGATGCCGCCCTGCTGGTTGAGCGGCATCTCGTAGTTCTTGAGCTCGTAGCCCATGTTGGCGCGGAGGAGTTGCCGCTCCAGGAGCTCGTGCGACACCCGGTCGGTCTCCGCCATGCCGGTGGTGGGGATGGCCCGCAGTCGCGCCAGGAAAGCGTTGTTCTCCGCGTGCTGCCGCTCGATCTGCGCCAGCGACGCATCGCCGAGCTGCGCGTTGTAACGATCGTCGCCAGCCGAGGTCGCCCGCTCTGGCGCACTCTTGAGACCGGCCTGATAAAACTCCTCGAACAGCGCATTCTGTTGCGCCACGCGCGCGGTCACGGAGGTGTCCTGGGCATGGGCTGAGGAGCAGACGCTGGCGGCCAGCAGAAGGCAGGCAAGGTTTCGCATGAGCCCAAGACTACTATACCGGGCATGCGGGGTGACGCGGGAGCTGGCGGCGGTCACCCTGGAGGCTCGAGGAGCACGGGATCGTTCACTGCGACGCGGCCGGGTTCCACGGTCGAGCCGTAGACGCCGAGGCAGCCCTGACGATCGCGAGCGACCGTGTGCAGGATCGCGGGGTTGCGCTCCGTCGTCACGGGATCGATGGTGATGACGACGCAGCGACCGTCGCGTTTGTCGACGCGCATGCGCATGCCGCCGATGCGCAGGACGCAGTCCACCCAGCCGTCCTCGGCGAACGGCGCCTCGTCGGCTGCCTCCACCAGGAGGTTGGGTCGAAAACGCTGGACGTCGAGCCGGTCGCCGACCGTCTCGCCAAGCCGGGCCATCGTCTGGGTCGTGATGAGGGACAGCGGGAAGGTGTCGAAGATACCGCGGTTCTGCTTGATCACCCGTGCTCCGCGCGGACAGAGCTCTGCCGCGAGCGCCGGGTCCGCGACGTCGAAGAGGACCCCCGACGGAGTCCGCACGACCGTGGGCGATTTGTCGGGTTGAGCCGGCTCGACGAACGATGGGCGGTAGTGGCTCATGTCCGCGCGATCACGCAGCGTGAGCCAAGGGAACCCGCTCTGCGCCACGCCGTTTTGGAGGAAGGCCCAGCGGCGATCCCCAGCCAGGCCATGCCACGACACGTCGACTTCGGACAGCGCCTCGGCTCCCATCGATTTGACCGGGTAACGCCACAATCCCACGACGCGGCCGACCTGCCTGCCGTTCGGATGCATAGGGGCAACCTCTTGGAAAGGCGCCCTTATCCTCCGAACCAGCATCGAGCGTGGCGGATGGGAATCCGCTGCAGCGCCTCTCGACGGCGGAGTGCGCTGCCAACGGCAGCGCCACGGAGATAACCTACGAAGTAGACCAAGAACGGGGGTAGCCGTCAAGCTCCCTGCGCTTCGATCTCGGCGGGGACGAAGCGGTCGCGGGCGCCGGGATGGACAGGCATGCCAATTCGCGCTAGCTTACATCCTCCAAAGGAGCTTCCCATGGTCAAGCGCGATCTCGGAAAGGTTGCGCTCCTGCTCATCGCCGGAGCCGCTCTTTCGTGTCAAGCCTCCGGACCGGAGTCGACCGGAGCCGCAAGCGGATCGACTGCGGGCGCCCCCTGCGCGGTAGACGACGGTGCCATCCGCCAGTGGATCCAGCAGCCGTCCCTCCCCAGCGATCCGGCCGGCACGGGCAACGCCTGTTTCTGGAGCTTCGCCTGGCAGGAGCTCTTCGCCGTGGCACAGCTCCAGGGCGGCACACCGCAGTTCGCCACCTGGCCGAACGATCAGGAGCTGTTTCCCGCGAGCGGTGCCCCGCAGCCCTGGCGGGCCGCTCCCCGCAGGATGCGGGTCCGCCTCCTGCGCAAAGGGCTCGGCCTGCCCGGCTCGGGAGGCGTGACGGCGGATCAGGTCGGCGAGGCGGCGGCCCTCACGCCCGTCGTGGATCAACGGGGACGTTGGGCTCACTATTCGATCGTGGTCGACCACAAGGAGTACGACTACGTCCGCTGCTGCGAGCTGTACCAGGGCGGCTGCTTCAACCAACAGGGGGGAGTCGCGACGAGCCCGGCGGGGGCGTCCCAGATCAAGCTCCCCACCGGCTCTCTGGAGCTGAAGCTGGCCTGGCGGGTGCTGGAGACCTGCCACCTGCCCGATTCACCGACCCCCTGCACACCCGAGGACGCGAGCCGTTTCCTCACCGTCCAGGGGGACGTCCAGCCGTACTCGCCGAGCCTCCCGCGGGTGGAGAACGTCACGTTGGGGCTGGTGGGAGTGCACGTCGTCCAGCGGACGCCGCAGCACACCGGCGCGATCTGGGCGACGTTCGAGCATCGGGACGACGATCCCGACTGTCCGCCGGCCGGCGGCTCCTTGCCTCCCGGAGCCTGGCAGCTCTACAACCCGGCCTGCGATCCGAAAGATCCGCACTGCCAGACCAACGCCTACTGTCCGCCCGAGCCGATCAAGGTCCCCGCGGCCGTGGCCCAGGCCTTCAATGCGAAATACCCGAAAGAAAAGGACAAGGACAGGAGGATTCCCATCGCCCCGGACGGCGAGGGGATCATCGTCTGCACGGCGTTTCCCAACGACTTCAACCAGCCGGTCATGGTGAACGACAAGCCGGTCTGGATCCACCTTTTCGATCCGACGTCCAAAGCGCCGCCGATCCCCACCCAGGTCTGCCGCTCGACGCCGATCGATCCGCAGGTGAGCGCGCTCAACACCCAGGTGCGGCAGGTGCTCGGTCAACTGGGCGGTGCTACCGGCGTCTTCGCCAACTACCAGCTGGTGGGCATTCTCTGGTCCGACGGCCCCAAGGACGTCGAGCCGTCCGGCGCCACGCCCCCGCTCCTCGCCAACACCACCATGGAGACCTATCTCCAGCCCTTGCCGAACGGTTGCCTGCTCTGCCATGCGGACCAGGTGAACGCGGTGCCGAACCGGCGGCCGATGCAGTACAACTCGGGGCTCGCCAACCGCAGCTTCCTCTTCCAGCAGATCCGGCAGTTCGGCGGCACCTGCAGCGCAAACCAGCCCGCGAAATGCAGTTCGTGGGCACAGGGGTGTCCGGCGGGCTAACCGCACGCGCAGCAGGAAGGCGCAGCTCACCCGATCCCTAGCACCTCGCCCCCGCCCGGACCGGCCGCGCTCGACCAGGGCCCTTGAGCTCCGCCTCGAGCGCGTAGCCGTTCGCCGGTTGTGGGCTCGGGCTGATTGAGAGTCCGATTGACAATCAGCCCCAAACCGCCGAAGATGGTTCGATGATCCCGCGGGTCCTTGAGGCGCGGTTGCGCGAGCTGTCTGGCAAGTTCCCCATCGTCACGGTCACCGGGCCGCGGCAGTCGGGAAAGACGACGCTTTGTCGCTCGGTGTTCCCCGACAAACCCTACGTCTCCCTGGAGGCCCCCGATGTTCAGGAGTATGCGCGAAGCGATCCGCGCGGCTTCCTGGACGAACGCCGCGAGGGCGCGGTGCTCGACGAGGTGCACCGGGTGCCGGAGCTCCTTTCCTACCTGCAGCCCATGGTGGACGAGCGACCTGACCGTGGGCGCTTCATTCTCACCGGATCGGCGAACTTCGCTCTCCTCCAGACGCTCGGGCAGTCGCTGGCCGGGCGCACGGCGCTCCTCGAGCTCCTGCCGCTCTCCCTGGAGGAGCTCCGCCGCTTCCCGGAACCGCCCGACGATTTTCTCACGCTGCTTTGGCGCGGCAGCTATCCGGCCGTGTATGACCGGAAGCTGGAGGCCGGCGACTGGTATCCCAGCTACGTCGCCACTTATCTCGAACGGGACGTGCGGGCTGTCCTCGCGGTGGGCGACCTCCTCGCCTTCCAGACCTTCCTCCGGCTCTGCGCGGGCCGGGTCGGCCAGCTCGTGAACTTCTCGGCGCTGGCCGCGGATGCCGGAGTGACCCACAACACGGCGCGCTCCTGGCTGTCGGTCCTCGAAGCCGGCTATGTCGCGTGGCGCCTGCCGCCCTTCCATGCCAACGTGTCGAAGCGTCTGGTGAAGACCCCCAAGCTGCACTTTCTGGACTCCGGCCTCGCCTGCTACCTGCTGGGCATCCACTCGCCCGACCAGCTCCGTGACCACCCCCTGCGCGGCGCCGTCTTTGAGACCTGGGTGGCGTCGGAGATTCTGAAATCCCGGGTGCACCGGGGCCTACCACCGAGCCTCTCCTTTTTCCGTGACAGTAAGGGGCTGGAAGTCGACGTCGTCATCGAAGACGGCCGTTCGCTCCTCGCCGTCGAGACGAAGTCGGGCCAGACCGTAGCGAGGGACTTCTTCGCCGGCCTGGAGAGTTTTGCGACCTTGATGGGCGCCGCTCGTCCGCCTCGCCGGTCGAGGGCCCTGGTCGTTTACGGGGGAGCCGAGACGCAGAAGCGATCCGCCGCCGAGGTCGTCTCCTGGTCGGATGTCGACCGTTGCCAGTGGTGGGAGGGAGAAAGCACCTCGAACGGGCGAAAGGAGTACTGATTTGATCCCAAAGGCTTTCGCGTCTATCGATATATCAGATATTAACGCGCTCGTCACAAATGCTGCGCCAGAGACGAGAACTATGGATTTTAAGTTAGCACTCCCCGGGCGCGACGATAATGCCAAGAGGGAGTTCCTGACAGACGTTATAGCGTTCGCAAATAGCGGCGGTGGCGACATCATCTATGGCTTGGACGAAGAAGATAGTAGGGCTAAGTCGGCAACAGGCTTAGGAGCATTGGATGTTGCAGCTGAGATCGTTCGGCTCCAGCAGATCATGGAGCAGATTCAGCCTCGCATTAGAACCAACGTGAAGGAAGTTCCCGGTGGAGACACGGGGCCTCTTGTTCTGCTGAGGATTGAAGAGAGCTCGCGCGGGCCGCACGTCTTTGAGGTTGCCAAAGGCACGTACCGAATCTTTGCGAGAGCAGACGGAGCCAAATACCCAATGAGTCTGGATGAGATTAGAGCCTCTTTTGTCAGGTCTGCTTCTATTCGTGAACAAGTTCGAGAGTTCCGTGCTAAGCGCAAGGAATTTATCCATGGATCAATACCGCTGGCATTACGGCAAGGGCCATGGCTGCTCGTTCACGTCATTCCTTTTTCTGCGTTCAGCGGCGGCCTCGTGATACGAACTGAGGAGTTAAGAGAGGCTAGTCAGGATCTAGCAGTACTAGGATACAGCGACCAACGGCCTAACATTGATGGCTGCTTGCGTTGGCTGCAACAAAATTCAGGGCAAGCAGAAAGATACTGCCAGATCTTTCGTAATGGTTGCCTTGAATTTGTCGAGACAGATATTAGCAGAGCAGAAGAAAAGGGGGCATGGCTTTTCGGCAGCCGTGTCGACCTGGCTGTTGTGCGCGCGGCCACGCGAGGATTCGTATTATTGCGTAAGATAAGAGTGGAGCCGCCCTTACTTGTATGCCTAACGCTCGCTAACGCCCAAGGGTATGAAATGTATCAGGGTTCTGATGATTTCTTTGTTAGTGTGAGGAGAATCGATCGTCCAATGATCGAGCCTCCTGAAATATTCGTAGACGATCTAGAGCCCGATATCCCCGGCCTTTTAAAGCCCGGCCTTGATCTTCTCTGGGAGGCATCAGGTCATCAAAGGAGCCTTTCCTATAATGAGGCCGGTGTCTGGCATAGAAATGTTTGGACGTAGTGGCGGGGGAGCTCGTTCACCCATTCGTGCCACGCCCCTGGGCGGTCAGACGCTGCCGCCAGAACTCAGCTTGATCCGAGTTCGCCCGGATCTCGGCGTCGACCGCCGCCTTATAGCGGTAGTAGTAGGCGAGGGCGGCATGGACCTGAGACAGGCCGAGATCGAACTGAACGGAGAGCTGATCGGGAGTCAGACCGGCAAGGGTGTGATACGCCGCCAGGTCCGAGACGCGCAGCGTGGTGCCGGCAAGGACCGGCTGGCCACCCCGAGTCTCGGGGTCGCTCACCACGGATTCAATGGGTAGAACCTGGGCTGGCATAAAATCCTCCTTCGCTAGAATACCAGCACGAGGCCCCTTACCCAATCCCCCAGCACTCGCACCCATAAGGGAGCCCCAGGCCAGAAGTAGGGAGCTAGAGCTCAGAAGTAGGGAGCTACAACTCAGAAGCACGGAGCCAGGAATCAGAAGTAGGGAGCTACAAATCAAAAGTAGGGGGCTTCTGCTGAAAAAGTGGGGGAGCCCCACGACAGAAGTAGGGAGATCCAGAGCAGAAGTAGGGAGCTGGAAGCCAGGAACAGGGGACTCGGCGGCCGGGACGCCCCTCTTCCCCGTCGAACTACCCCCACCCGAGTGCGAAGCTCCCCCTCCTGGCCGCCGGAGGCCCCTCCGTGCGGCCCGGTGACGCCCCGCCAGCCGGCGATGCCTGGGGCTATCCGGGCAGCTTGGCGGTGAGGAGCAGCCATCCCAGGGCGATGAGCAGGACGGCTGCGGGTGTGCACAGGAAGATGGGAACCAGCCAGAGCAGGCTCCAGCGCGCGATCTTCGGGTGCTGTGGATCGCCCCGGCGATAGATGAGCTTGATCTCGTCATCCTGGAGACCCTTCCAGCGGGCGGGTCGCTCGTGCGACAGGGTCACCCGATACACCCTGCCGCGCTCGTCCCGGAATGAGACAATCGGCAGGGACTCGGAGTTGTCCGTGTCGATGCCGCCCTCCCATCGCACTTCTTTGTAGCCGACGATCCTCGCCGTCACCCGCAACCCGTTGCGGAGGAAAAGCCAGATCCTGATCGAGACCAGAAGACCGATCGCCGGCATGAGGAGAAAGACGACAAAGGCGAGGGCTTCACCCAATCCCCAATACCTCGCACCGCCCCCCCGCCGCCATCGGCGCCGCCCCCGCCTTGACCCGCACCAGGCCGGTACCGCAGGCGTAGGCGGCTAGGTCGTGCGAACCCTTGGGCGGGGCGGGGGTGGCGTAGAGGGTTCCATCCCGGGCTTCGATCTCGGCGGGGACGAAGCGGTCGCGGGCGCCGGCTCCGGGGAGGGGAGCGGCGAGGGTGGCGGTCAGGGCGCCGTGCCAGTAGCCGTCCGCGTGACCCAGGAGGCGGCGGAGGGCCGGCCGCACGAAGAGCCAGAAGGTGACCATCACCGAGGCCGGGTTGCCGGGGAGCCCGAAGACGAGGCCCTTGTCGCCTCCCTTCCGATCGTGGACCGCGAAGACCAGCGGCTTGCCAGGCTGGATCGCCACCGCGTCGAAGACCGCCCGGCAGCCGAGCCGGGAGAGCACCCCCTCGGCCAGGTCGAACTCGCCCATCGACACCCCGCCGCAGAGGAGGAGGACGTCGCTTTCGAGGCCGCGCTCGACGAGGGCGGAAAGCTCGGTCTCGCGGTCGGGGGCGATCCCCAGGGGGGTGAAGGCGAGCCCCAGGGAGGCGCCGGCGGCGAGGAGGAAGTCGGTGTGCGAGTCGCGCAGCTGCCCGGGTCCGGGCTCCACCTCGGGGGGGACCACCTCGTCGCCGCTCGCCAGGATGGCGACCCGCGGGGCGCGGTGGACGGGGAGCGTCCCATAGCCGTGGGTGGCGAGGACGGAGAGGGCGCCCGGGGTGAGCAGGGCACCGGCCGGCAGGAGGGCGCTCCCGGCGCGCTGGATCTCCCCCCGCCGCCTGATGTGCTGCCCGGGCTCGCCGGCCTCCCGGAAGACGACGGAATCCCGATCCTCTCCAGGTTGGGTCGCCTCGACCGGGATCACCCGGTCGGCCCCCCCTGGAACCGGGGCGCCGGTCATGATGCGGGCGACCGCCGGCGGCTCCAGGGTGAAGCCGGGGGGGTCCCCGGCCGCGATCGTCACCGCCACCGGCCGGCGCTCCCCGGGGACGACCGGCCCGGCGACCGCGTAGCCGTCCATCGCCGAGACGTCCCCCCCGGGTACGTCCACCCGCGCCGGGAGGGCCTGGGCGAGCACCCGGAAAGCGGCCTGCCGGCGCGGCACTTCCTGGGCGGGGAGCGGCGCGAGATGGGACGCGATGGCCTGCCAGGCGGCCTCGGGGGGGAGCAGCATGGAGACGCAATGGTATACTCCATGAGCTTTTCTGCAGAATGGAACTTTCGGATCTCAGGAACGCGGGGAGAGGGACCCGCTACCGATGGAGAACTTCCAGTATCGAGGCGACCTGGCGGAGACCGCTCTGCCCGAGATCCTCTATACCATCGACCGCTTCCAGGTGCCGGGCATCATCCGGGCCAGTCGGGAGGGGATCGTCAAGCAGGTCTTCATCCGCGAGGGCCGGGTGGTCCATGCCACCTCGACCGACCGCAACGACAGCCTGGGCGCCTTCCTCCAGAAGAGCGGCATGCTCTCCCCCGAGGCCTACGCGGAGACCATGCGCGAACGCGAGCGTTCGAACAAGCGCTACGGGGTGCTGCTCATCGAGAGCGGCGTCCTCTCTCCGCTGGAGATCTACCGCGGGATCAGGAAGCAGATCGAGAGCATCGTCTGGAGCCTCTTCTACTGGCAGGACGGCGAGGTCACCTACAGCATCGGCGAGTTCCGCGAGGCCGATGCGGTGCGCATCCAGCTCCCCATGCGCCAGGTCGTCCTCCAGGGCATCAAGCGCGCCCCCAACGCCAAGGCCCTGGTCGCCCGGCTGGGCCGGAAAGAAACTCTCTTCGAGCCGTGTTACCGTACCGAGGAGCTGATCGAGACCGCGCTCGACGCGGCGGACATGAAGCTCCTCGCGCTGGTCAACGGCAAGCGGACCCTCTACGAGATCTGTACCCAAGGGCCCCACACCCCGGCCGAGAACGGCAAGCTGCTCTATGCTCTCCAGGTGCTGCGGCTGATCAAGAGCGCCGGGGTGGCCGAGGAGGTGCCGGTGCCAGCGGAGCACCGGCCGCGCGAGGAGGCGACGGGCGCCATCAAGATCCGGTTCAAGACCGAGGGCGGCCGGTTCGGCTCCTGATCGAGACTCCGAGGAGATTCTGAGATGCCGCTGTACGAATACCAATGCCAGGCGTGTGGCAAGAAGACCGAGCTGTTGCAGAAGATGAACGATGCCCCGCTCGCCGTCTGTCCCGAGTGCGGCGGCGCGGTCAAGAAGCTGTTCTCGTCCCCGGCCGTCCAGTTCAAGGGGACCGGCTGGTACGTCACCGATTACAAGAAGGGCGGCAGCTCGGGCAGCGGGTCCAAGTCGGGAGAGGGTGGAAAGTCCGAAGGCGGTGGCAAGGCCGAGGGCGGCGGCAAGTCGGAAGGCGGCGGCGAGGGCAAGGCGGAGAAGTCGTCGTCGTCCGAAAGCTCGAGCGCGAGCGGCGGGAGCACCGAGACCAAGGCCGCCAAGGCGTCCGGCGAGTAGACGGCGGATCGGCGGCACTTGTGAACCAGCGAGCCGTCACCAGATATCGTCATCCTGAGGGCGAGCTCCGCGAGCCGGAAGGATCTGGGCGGGGGAAGACGAGCGCAGGGATCGAAGCTCCCCCCTCCCAGATCCATCCGTCGCCAAGGCTCCCTCAGGATGACGTTCCCCAACCCGCGATCCCGACAGACCGTTGAGCGGCTGGCGCCCCACCGACCTTGCCCCCGGCGTCTACCTCTTTCTTCTCGCCTTTCTCCTCACTCGCGCCCTGCGCCGTTGGTATGACCCGGTCCCCGGCCGGGTGCTCGCGGTCTTCGCCGCTGTCCTCCTGGCGCTCTTCGGCGAGGTCCTCTTCGCCGGCCGGGTCCTCCTCCCGCTCGATTCGCTGCGCAACGTCGTCCCCTTAGAGCACCTCGCCCCGCCCGACCATCCGGGGAATCTGCTGCAGAGCGACCTGGTACGTCAGATCACCCCCACCCTCCTGGCGGTCCGCCGGGCCAGCCGGGCGGGGGAGTGGCCGCTTTGGGACCCGACGATCGCCTCCGGCATGCCGCTCCTCGCCGATCCGCAGAGCCAGTTCCTCCAGCCGCTCGTCCTCCTCGCCGCCCCCTTCCCCATGGCGCAGGCGGCGGGAATCATCGCGGCCCTCCGCGTGCTCGTCGCCCTCGTCTTCACCTACCTCTTCCTGATCCGCCAGGGGCTGGGCCGGGGGCCGGGGCTCCTGGGAAGCCTCGCCTACGGACTCTCGGGCTTCCTCGTCCTCTGGCTGGGCTGGCCGCTCGCCAACGCTGCGGCGCTCCTGCCTTTCGTCCTCTATGCCCTCTCTCGCTGTGACGGCCGCTGTGACGGAGATACCGATCGTCTGAGTGGCCGGCGCGACTTCTTTCTCTTGGGAGTCGCCCTCTGGGCTCTCCTCCTCGCCGGCCAGCCGGAAGTGATCGTCTACAGCCTTGCCCTGAGCGGGGCCTTCCTGCTCTCCCGTCTGCGGCGCCGTCCGCGAGGCCGGCGCTGGAGCCTTCTCCTGCCCTGTGCCGCGGCGGGTCTGCTCGCCCTGGCCGCCGCCGCCCCCTCCCTCGCTCCGACCGCCGCCTACCTGCCGCAGACCGAGCGCAGCCGGGCGATCGCCGGGGTACGGGAGAGCGCCTCCTGGGCCGCCCTCTCGGCGCAGGTGACCACCCCGGAGGGACGGGCGCGCTGGGAGAAGCGGGTGGTCGAGCGGCTGGTGCCGGCGGCCGCTCCCAACGCCTGGGGGAACAACCGCTACGGCGCCTACTGGGGCTCGACGGCGATCAACCAGGACGCCGGCGCCTTCGTGGGGGGAACGGCGCTCCTCCTCGCTCTGCTCTCTCTCCTGGCCCGCCGCCGTTTCCCGGAGGAGCGGCTGATGCTCGGCGGCGCGATCGTCGGTCTCCTCGCCGTGGCCCAGCCGCCCGCCCTCTCGCCCCTCCTCCTCCGGGTTCCCATCGTGGGATCGACCGCCATCCACGCCAACCAGCGGGTGACCTTCGTGATCGCCTTCTGCCTCGCCTATCTGGCGGCCTGTGGCGCCGAACGGTGGGCGCGCGGGGAGGGGCGCCTGTCCATGGGCTGGATCGGGGGGATCACCGCCCTCCTCGCCGGGCTGGTGGTCTGGGCCTACCTCGCCCATCCCTCGCCCAGCGACCCCAACGCCCTCGCCGGCTTCCGCCACGCCTGGCTCGCCGGCCAGCTCGCCATCCTCGTCGCCACGGCGATCCTGCTTTCCCTTCCCCGCCTGCGTGGCTGCCGCTCGCTCCCCGTCCTCCTCGCCGTCCTGACGACCGCCGAGCTGCTCGCCGCCCACGGCCCGGCCAACCCGCCGATGCCCCGCCGCCTGGCCTTCCCCCTCACCCCGCCCCTCGCCTTTCTGCGCGACCACCTGGGAGCGGGGGATCGGATGGCGGCGCTGGGGATGGTGCTGCCGCCCAACCTCGCTTCGGCCTATGGCCTGCCCGACATCCGGGTCTACAACCCCATGGCCCCCGACCGCTACGAGCAGGCCCTCGCCCCCATCGAGGGGAAGGCGCCTTACGACTTCCCAATCCTCGAACGGCCGCGCCATCCCCTCTACGACTTCCTGGGGGTCCGCTGGCTCCTCACCGACCCGGATCACGACATGCCACGCGGCATGCGGCTCGTCTTCCGCCATCCGGACGGCTGGGTGTGGGAGCGACCCCACCCCCTGCCCCGGCTCTTCCTGCCCGCCCCAGGAGACGCTTCCCGCCTGGAGGACCTCCGGGTGGAGCCGGCCCGGGTCCATGCCCGCTCCATCCTGGCCGAACGCGAGCTCGTGGTGGCCAGCCTCTACCAGGACGGCGGCTGGCGGCTCGTGGCCGGCGGGGTGGCCCGGGAGACCGTCCTCGCCAACGGGCCGTTCGTCGCCGCCTGGGTATCGCCCAAAATTTCAGGGGCCGCCCTGGATCTCGATCTGCTCTACCGGCCGCCGGGGTTTCTCGGCGGCTGTCTCCTGGGAGCGCTCGCCCTGGCCTTGGGCGGCCTTTGGTGGATACCACCGCCCGTCCGCTTCGCCGGCCTCCGCGTCCCGGGGCGGCGCGAGAGCGACCACGATGCCCACCAGGACGGCGGGGAGCAGATGGAAGAGGAGGCGGGCGAAGTTCGATAGGACGTAGAAGCGGGGCTCCAAAACCGAGGCGAAGTAGACCCAGACGTAGAAAGCGAGCTGCGCTGAGGCGACTGCCGCCAGCGGGGCGAGCGGCCGGGTGCGCCGGACGAGCCCGCCGAGGAGAAGAAGGGGGAGAAGGGCGACGATCCAGGGCAGGCCGTGGAGCTCGGGAGCGTTCATGGCGTCGAGCATGGTGGGGAGGATGACCCGGCCGCGCGACAGGTCGAACGGCCCCGCGTTGGTGGCCTGGAAGAGGTGGTGGCGGCGGGCCTGGAGGAACCAGGGGAGGATTATGGCGAGCGCCGGTCCGGCGGTGGCGAGCGCCGCCAGGGCCGTGGCCCGCAAGCCCCCCCGCAGCCGGCGCAGGAGGTGGACCCCGATGAGGATCGCAGCGAGCGGCACCCCCTCGATCTTGGACGCCGCGGCGAAGGCGGCGGCGAGGCCGATCTCGACGTCCGTCCCCCACCCCAGCTGGTCGCCGGGGGTGAGGAGGGTGGGGAGGGCGGCGGCCAGGGAGAGGGCCATCATCCCCTCCGCCCCTCCCGCCATGAGGTAGCCGATCGAATAGGTCGCGACCGCGAGGCCGACCAGGGCCACCCCGCCCTGGACCGCCCCGCGGCCGATCCCCGTCTCTCGCAGGGCGGCGCGGGCGGCGAGGACGATGCCTCCCAGGAAGACGACCGACCAGAGCTGGAGCGCCGAAGCGTCGAAGCGCAGGGCGAGGCGGGCGGCAGAGGCGTAGAGGATGGGCAGAAGGTGCGGATAGTCGGGGTGGAGGCTCCAGTTCCAGGGCTGGCCGAGCCAGGCGGAGTCGATACCGCGGGAGAGAAAGGCATGCTCTCCTTTCAACCCCCAGTGGTAGACGAAGTCCGGGGTGGTGATCCAGAGCGATGGGGCGAGGAGGGCGAAGGCGAGGACCGCGAGGGCGGCGATGCCGTCCCCCCAGCCGATGGACAGGATTGTCGAGATCCGCTGCGGCCGGTGCTCCCACTCGCCCCGCTTGGATCTCGATCGACGCTTCCACCAGCGGGGGAGCGCGAGGAGGAGGAGCAGGCCGGCGGCGAGCACGGTGCGCCGCCAGGGCACCCCGACCAGGGTGAGGGCCTGGAGGAGGAGGTGCCAGGCGACTGCCCCGGCGAGGAGGGAGAGGACGGCCCCGTGCGCGGCGCCGCGATCGACGGCCGGGAGAACCTGCCGGACACCGCGCCCGATCAGCAGGAGCAGGAAGGCGAGAACGAAGAACGCCAGGACCGGGCTCACGGTCCGCCCTGCACCTGATACAGGAAGCCGCCCGGCAGCCGGCGGGTGAGGCGCAGGTGGGGATCGTTCAGCCGATAGCTGTAGGAAAGAACGTAGGGGGCGGTGGCGCCGGCAGGGTCCTCGCGGGGGATCAGGTCGACCTCGGGCAGCAGGTAGGCGGCCCAGCGGTGGCGGAAGAAAGTCTCGTCCGCAGAGGCCGGAGGAGAGGTGAAGGCCACCCGGGCGCCGGGTGGGAGGAGCGGCCGGGCGGCGTCCAGGAAGCGCTCCAGGCGGATCACCTGGGGGATGCCGAAGCGCCAGCCCATCGCCGACGGCTGGAGGCGCTCCCTCTGGTCGTACCCGGAGACCGCCCTCTCCATCTCGGCGAGGAGGGCGAAGCCCACCCAGGCGAGGGCCAGCCCGAGGAGGATCTTGCGGATCACCGGCGGGAGTATAGCGGAGCCCTGGTATGCTCCCCGCCGCCCGGAAATCGCCATGGATCTCGCCTACCGCACCGAGGACTCGAACCCGCTCGTCGCCGCCGTCTGCCCGGCGCCGGTGCTCGCCGCCGGCACCAACCTGAACATCCACGCCGCCGACGAGATGCTGGCCTTCCTGGAGGACAGCTTCGGCGGCGACCGCGACCAGGCGCTGGCCGTCTACTTCGGCTCCGGCGTGCAGATCTGGGAGACCTTCCGGGAGATCCTCACCTGGTGGTTCGGCAACCTCGACAAGGTCGAGCGGCTGCTCGACTTCGCGAGCGGCTACGGCCGGGTGACCCGCTTCCTGGTGCACGACCTCCCCCCCTCCCGGGTCTGGGTGTCGGACATCTACGCCCAAGGGGTAGAGTTCCAGACCGAGCAGTTCGGGGTCCATGGCGAGGTCTCCGCCATCTCCCCCAGCGACTTTGACCCGGCCGAGCGCTTCGACGCCATCCTCGTCTCCTCGCTCTTCACCCACCTGCCGGAGGAGGCCTTCCACGGCTGGCTCGCCCGTCTTCGCGGCCTCCTCACCCCGGGAGGCCTCCTCATCTTCAGTGTTCACGACTGGAGCCTGCTCTGGCCGGAACGCGAGGTGGCCCCCGGCGGCTTCCTCTTCGAGGCGATCTCCGAGAGCGGGTCGCTGGCCAAGACCCAGTACGGCACCTGCTGGGTGACCGAGGATTTTGTCCGCCAGGCGATCGCGCGCGCCGCACCGGGCGCTTCCGCTCACCGCATCCCGCGGGGGTTTTTGAATTTCCAGGACCTCTATGTGGTGGGCGACCGGCCAGAGGTGGACTTCTCGGGGCTCGGCGTCCGCGCCCTGCCCGAGGGGTACGTCGACCAGTGCACTCTCACCCCCCCCGACCGCCTCGACCTCTCCGGCTGGGTGGTCGACCGGGCCACCGGGCGGCCGGTGCGCGAGGTGCAGCTCCGCATCGACGGCGAGATCCTCCAGATCTGCCGCCTGTTCTCCCCTCGGGCCGACGTGGCGGCCCAGCTCTTTCCCAACGACGAGCGGGCGCCGACCCCCTTGGGCTGGCGTTTTGCGGTCAAGCTGCCGCCCGGCACCTCGCATTCGGCCGGAGTACTCGTGCTCCAGGTGATCGACGCCCAGGGCCGCGAGTCGGTGCTCTACGCCGCGACGATCGACGCCGCCCTCCTCGCCTCGCTCCAGCGCGACTACATGGCCCTGGGCGCCGAGCTTGCCCGTGTTCGCCGCGAGCATCAGGAGGCCGTGGCCCAGCGGGAGGCCGAGACCGCCTACGCGATCTCGGTGCTCGAAGCCCGCCTCGCCGCGATGGAGAACAGCCGCTTCTGGAAAATTCGCAACAGCTGGTTCCGGATCAAGCGGCGGCTGGGTTTGACGCAGGAAGAGTGAGCCGTCCCGCGGTCCCGGTGCTATCCTGATCCTGGGTCGCCGAGCGCGTCTGCGCTCGTGCGGAACGCTCCTTGCATGACCGTAACGCGGTTGGACTCGACGACAAGGTGAGGGATGACTAGGAAAGCTCGCTTCGGACTGGGATTCTGGATCGCCATCTTCCTGACTTCTTTGGCCGCCCTGTCGGCGGCACCGGCCCGCGCCGCCGAGTGGCGGCCGGTGCCGATCTACGGCGGCGACGTGCGGAGCCTGGTGATCTCGCCGGGCGATCCGGACGTGCTGCTCGCCGGCACCTCGGCCGGTCAGGTCTACCTCTCGCAGAATGGCGGCCGGAGCTGGCAGGACGCCGGCGCTGCCCTGCCGTTCCCCGGCTGGGTGGTGAGCAAGCTGGTCTTCGACCCCAACCGGCCGGTGGACCATCCGCGGCTCTGGGTGGCGCTCTGGGGAGTGTGGGGGAGCGGGCAGGTCGCCTATTCCGACGACCTCGGCAAGAGCTGGTCGGCGCGGAGCGCCGGCCTCCCCGACGAGCCGGTCTACACCCTCGCCCCCTCCCCCGGCCACGAGGACCGGCTCTACGCCGGCACCCTCTCCGGGGTTTACGGCAGCGAGGACGGCGGGGCGAGCTGGAAGCGCCTGACCGCCGATCTTCCGGAGATGGCCAAGGTGACCAGCCTCCTCGTCGACCCCAGCCAGCCGGACACGGTGATCGCCGGCACCTGGCGCCAGGCCTACCGGAGCGAGGATGGCGGCCACACCTGGGCCGGGATCTTCCAGGGGATGGTGCTCGACACCGAGCTCTTCAGCCTCACCCCCATTCCCGAGCACCCCGGGGAGATCTGGGCCTCGACCTGCGGCTGGGTCTACCAGACGATCGACCGGGGCGCCACCTGGACCCGCTTCAAGACCGGCCTCGACGAGCGCCGCACCCTCTCCTTCGCCGCCCTCCCCGACGGCCGGCTTTTAGCCGGCACCGTCGCCGGGCTCTACGCCTCGACCGACGCCGGGCGCAGCTGGGGGCGGATCGGCGACCCGGCGCTCTCGATCATGGGGATCGCCATCGACAAGGCGCGGCCCGACCGCATCGTCCTCGCGACCGAGGGTTCCGGTATCTGGCTGTCGACCGACGGCGGCAAGTTTTTTGAGCGTACCAGCCGCGGCATGACCAACACCCGGGTGGCCGCCCTCGTCACGGTGGGGGACGACCTCCTGGTCGCGATCAACCACGCCGGCCCGATCTCCGGCATCCACGTCTCGCACGACCGCGGCCGGACCTTCGACGGCCTCTTCGCCCCGATCCCCACGGTGGTCGACCTCGCCGTGCACAAGGGCCGTCCCTACGCCGCGACCGAGCGCGGGCTCTACCAGCGCCTGGGCCAGGACTGGCACCGGGTGGCGGAGCTGGGCGACGGGCGGATCGAGCAGGTCCTCTCGGACGGCACGACCCTGGTCGCCCGGACGGCGGCGAAGCTCTACGAGCTGCGCGGCGACAAGTTCGCCGAGCACTCCTGGAAGCACGGCGCTCCCCGCTCGGCGGCGCTCCTGGCCGGTGCCCTCTGGGCGACCGACGAAAAAGGCCTCTACCGGCTGACCGCGAACGCCAACCACACCATCCTCACCCCTGGCTCCGGAACCGCCGCCATGACCAGCCACCTGGACCGCCTCGCCGCCGACCGTCTCGTCCTCTGGGGGCCGGCAGGCGCCTGGACCCGCAAGGACGACCCCGAGGCCCTCTGGGTCGAGCTCCCCGCCAAGCCCACCCGCGTCGTCTCGACCGGCGACCTCCGCTACCCGCTGCTCCTCGTCACCGGCGACAAGGCCGAGCTCTTCGACCATGAGACCAAGGCATTAAAACCGGTCGCCCTCCCGGTGCTGGCGCGAGACGTCACCTCGGCATTGATCCTGGACGGGAAGCTCCTGGTGGGGACGTCGGGGTATGGGGTGCTGGTGGGGGGGCTGGAGTAGAGACGCCCCTGCCGGCCTCCTGGACCTCGCCGGAACCACGGCCGTCGGGGTGTCTCCGCAGGTCTCAGCCGCCTGAGAACGCGGTGGCGTTGGAGACGCCCCGACGGAACGGTAACGGCAAGGATTTCGATAGCGCCTGGGGCGTCTCTACGGGAATTCCCGCGTGCGGCCGACACAGCATCTCAGTCGGCTGGTAGCTTCCTCCCTGCTAGACTGCCCGCATGAAAGAGGTCAAACCCGAGCCCCACCCGGGGACGGTCGCCCCGATCGAAGCCGAGGCCGCCGCCCGGAGCGGCGAGGCGCCGCGTTGGGGCAAGGGGACGTCGCGGCCCGAGGAGGGGACCTTCCTAGCCGGCCCGCAGCCGCGCGCCCATGAGCTCACCCGCCTGTTGCGCATTATGGCCGACTTCCTGCGCGGCTTCCGCCATCTCCATTTCGCGGGGCCTTGCGTGACCGTCTTCGGCTCCGCCCGCTTCCACGAGGATCACCGCTACTATCAGCTGGCGCGGGAGATGGGGCGGCGGCTGGGCCGGGCGGGCTTCACCGTCATGACCGGCGGCGGGCCGGGGATCATGGAGGCGGCCAACCGCGGGGCGCGCGAGGCCGGCGCCCGGTCGGTGGGCTGCAACATCATCCTGCCCAAGGAGCAGAAGCCCAACCCCTACCTCGACCTCTGGCTCGAATTCCGCTACTTCTTCGTCCGCAAGGTGATGCTGGTCAAGTACTCCTACGCCTTCGTCGTGATGCCGGGCGGCTTCGGCACCATGGACGAGATCTTCGAGACCGCGACCCTCATCCAGACCGGGAAGATCGGGCAGTTTCCCCTCGTCCTCTTGGGCACCGACTACTGGGCCCCCCTGCGCGAGTTCCTCGGCCGGACCATGGTCGAGGAGGGGACGATCCTCCCCGCCGATTATGAGCACCTCTTTTTCACCGACTCGGTCGACGAGGCCATGGACCACATCCTCGCCGCCGTCGGCCAGTTCGGCTTCACCTGGCAGCCGAAGAAGCGCTGGTACCTGGGCGAGTCGGCGGTCCCCTAATCTAAAATCTACAGCAGCATGCTCGCCAGGTTGGCGAGCTCCGAGCGCTCCCCCTTGTCCAGGTTGACGTGGGCGTAGAGGGGATTGCCCTTCAGGCGATCGATCAAGTAGGACAGGCCGTTGCTCGTGGCATCCAGATAGGGGGTGTCGATCTGGAAGATGTCGCCGGTCATGACGATCTTCGTCCGCTCGCCGGCCCGCGTGATGATCGTCTTGACCTCGTGCGGGGTCAAGTTCTGCGCCTCGTCGACGATGAAAATCACGTTCGAGAGACTCCGGCCGCGGATGTAGGCGAGCGGCACGATGTGGAGCTTCTCGGTCTCCACCAGCTCCTCGACCTTCTTGTACTCGCGGTCTTTTTCCCCGTATTGGTTCTTGATGATCCCCAGGTTGTCCCACAGCGGCTGCATGTAGGGATTGATCTTCGACAGGATGTCGCCCGGCAGATAGCCGATGTCGCGGTTCGACAGCGGGACGATGGGGCGCGCCAGATAGATCTGGCGGAAGAGCCGCCTTTGCTCCAGGGCGCCGGCCAGGGCGAGGAGGGTTTTCCCCGTGCCGGCCGCGCCGGAGATGGTGACGAGGAGCGACTCCGGGTGCATCACCGCGTGGAGCGCGAAAGTCTGCTCGGCGTTCCGGGGGTGGATGCCGTAGGCCATCGGCTTGACTACCCGTTCCAGCCGGTCGGTCCGCGGGTTGTAGGTGGCGAGAGCCGAGTTGGTGCTGCTCCGCAGGATGAAATAGTGGTTGGCGAGCGGCCGCTCGCCGAGCACCGCCTCGACCGGTAGCCACTCCTCGCGGTAGAGCTGGTCGATCACCGCCGGATCGTCCACCTCGACCTCGCTCTTGCCCTTGTAGAGATGGTCGACGTCCTTGATCTTGACCGTCTCGTAGTCCTCGGCCGGCAGGTTCAACGCCCGCGCCTTCAGGCGCAGGTTGATGTCCTTGCTGACCAGGATGATCTTCTTGTCCGGCTCGGACCGGGCGAGACGCAGGGCGGTGTTCAGGATGCGGTGGTCGGCCTTCTTCGAGCCGAAGACCTCCGAGGCGTCGGGCGCGTCGTCTTCCGGGTTCTCCGGGTTCTCCTCGGTAATGACGCGGAACCGGCCGTGGGCCGGCCCGTCGAGCGGAATCCACTCCCGGAGCATGTTGTGGCCGGAGAGCTTGTCGAGCTGGCGGATGAACTCCCGGGCCTGGAGGTTGAGGACCGAGTTGCCCTTCTTGAAGGAGTCGAGCTCCTCCAGGACGGTGATGGGGATCGCGACGTCGTGCTCCTGGAAGCTCTGGAGGGCGTTCCAGTCGTAGAGGATGACCGAGGTGTCCAGGACGAAGATCTTCTTCTGCTTGGGGGTGTCTGGGGGCATAGGCTCCTGCGCGGTTCGGTTCCCGGAGTGTCCTCGAGAGAGGGTAGCTGAAGAGATCCGGGGAGGCAAACCCACAATCCACAGCCTCCGGGAAGGGCGAGTTGAGCACCACACATGCCGACCGGAGGCTGTGGATCGGGGCAAGCGATAAGATGCCCCCCCATGCGGCGCTTCCTTCGACCCTCCCTCGACTGGCTCCTGGTCTTCGTGCCGGTCGCCCTGGCCCTCGAATCCCTGGCGCCGCAGTACCACATCGCCGTCTTCTTCTGCGCCGCGGCCGGTATCATCCCCCTCGCCGGCTGGCTGGGGCGGGCGACCGAGCACCTGGCCGAGCGCGCCGGGGCGGGAGTGGGGGCGCTCTTGAACGCCACCTTCGGGAATGCGGCGGAGCTGATCATCGGCCTCGTGGCCCTGAAGAAGGGCCTGCGCGGGGTGGTCAAGGCTTCGCTCACCGGCTCCATCCTCGGCAACGTCCTCCTCGTCCTGGGCGCCGCGGCCCTCGCCGGGGGCCTTCGCTTCCACCATCAGCGCTTCAACCGCGCCGGGGCGCGCAGCCAGTCGACCATGCTGATCCTCGCCGCCATCGCCTTGACCATGCCCGCCGCCTACCACCACGTGGCCGGCCTGCGCGGGCGGCCGCTCGAAGGGTCGCTGTCGCTCGCCATCTCGATCGTCCTCCTCGCCGTCTACGCCTGCAGCCTGGTTTTCTCCCTGCGCACCCACAAGCAGCTCTTTGACGGCGGCTCCGCCCCGGCCGAGGAGGAGGGGGAGAAACCGGCCCACGAGGCGGCGGCGGCGTCCTCCTGGAGCCTCGGCCGCTCGCTCGGCGTGCTCGCCGGCTCGACGGCTCTCGTCGCCTGGATGTCCGAGGTGCTGGTCGGGGCGGTGGGGGAGACCGCTTCCGAGCTCGGGATGACCGAGCTCTTCATCGGCGTCTTCGTCGTCGCCATCGTCGGCAACGCCGCCGAGCACTCGACCGCGGTGATGGCAGCGCGCGCCAACAAGATGGAGCTCGCCCTGGGGATCGCCGTCGGGAGCAGCGTGCAGATCGCCCTCCTCGTCGCCCCGGTGCTGGTGATCGCCTCCCACTTCATCGGGCCGGCCCCCATGGACCTCGTCTTCAGCCCGTCGGAGGTGATCTCGGTCGGCTTCTCCGTGCTTCTCGCCTCGCAGATCGCGGGGGACGGCGAGTCCAACTGGCTGGAGGGGGTGCAGCTCCTGGCCGTCTATGCCATCCTGGCGATCGTCTTCTATTTCATCCCTGCCTAGAGCATGCGCGACGAAACGACGACGACCCGCGCACGGCTCGTGCCGCGCCTCGAAACCCTTGCCGCCGCGGCGCTCTTCTCGACCGGCGGCGCGGCGATCAAGGCGGTGCACCTCACCGGCATCCAGGTCGCCTGCTTCCGCTCCGCCATCGCCGCCCTCACCCTCTTCGTGCTGCTGCCCTCCGGCCGGCGGCTCCCCAAGGCCCGGGACCTCGCGGTGGGCGCGACCTACGCCGTCACCATGGTCCTCTTCGTCGTCGCCAACAAGCTCACCACCTCGGCCTCGACCATCTTCCTCCAGGACACCTCGCCCCTCTACGTCCTCCTCCTCGGCCCCTGGCTGCTCCACGAGCCGATCCGCCGCCGCGACCTGGGGTTCATGGCGGTGCTCGCCTGTGGCCTCGCCCTCTTCTTCGTCGGCCTCGACCCGGCCTCGGCGACCGCTCCTGACCCGCTGCGCGGCGATCTCCTCGCCATTCTCTCCGGGCTCTTCTGGGCGGGGACGGTGGTCGGTTTCCGCTTCCTGGGGAAAAGGGAGGGTGTTTCCGGTGGCGGCGGCGCGGCGGCGGTCTGGGGCAACGTCCTCGCCTGTCTCGTCTGCCTGCCGGCGGCCCTGCCGCTGGGGGGCAGCCGGCCTCTGGACTGGGCGATCCTCGGCTACATGGGCATCTTCCAGCTCGGCCTGGCCTACGTCTTCCTCACCCGGGCGCTGCGCCAGGTGCCGGCCTTCGAGGCCGCCCTCCTGCTCCTCCTGGAGCCGGTCCTGAACCCCATCTGGTCCTGGCTGGTCCACGGCGAGCGGCCGAGCCCCTGGTCGTTCGCCGGCGGCGGCGTGATCCTCGGGGCGACGATCGTCAAGAGCTGGCTCGACGTGCGGAGCCGGCAGACGGTGCCGGCGGGATAGAGCGCCCCGGCGATCCTTCGATCCGGCCCGAAAATCCGCTATTGAGGTAGGGGTGCCCTGCCCCTCGCTTCCGGGAATTCCGCCCGGGGCGCTTCGAAAGGAGCCTCGACCATGCGACGTATCCTCATCGGCACCCTCCTCCTCGGGTGGATCACGGCCGGTCTCGCCCTTGCGACCCCCGCCGGTCCCACCTGCCAGGCGGTCGACGGGTTCTTCTCCCACGTCTGGGGCGGCAAGGTGCAGAGCGCCTTCGTCCACGACGCCAGCCCCTGGGTGGCCTGGACGGCGGAGGACGGCGGGCGGATCCGCACCACCCGGGACGGCGGGACCCACTGGACCTTCCAGACGACGCCGCCCTGCGTCCAGGGGCAGCTCCGGGGGGTGCAGTTCCTCGCCGCCAACCCGCGGACCGGCTGGGCGGTGGGGGACGGCGGCGTCGTGATCCACACGACGACCGCCGGCCAGACTTGGGACTGCCTCGCCCCCCAGACCGACCCCGACGGCCTGCCGGCCGAGCTGTGGGCCGTCTCTTTCCGCGACCTGCAGAACGGCTGGATCGCCGGCAGGCACCTGCTGCGCCGGACGACCGACGGCGGCCAGACCTGGACCGACGTCGCCGTCCACCACCCGACCCTCCCCGGCTTCACCCTGGCGGACGTCGAGGTCTACTCTCTCTCCGTCCTCGCCGCCGGCTCCGGCTACACCGTCCTCGCCTCCGCCGAGCCCGGCCTCGTCCTGCGCAGCGACGCCACCTCGGGCGGAGCGACCTGGGAGGTGGTCTACGACGTCTGCCTGGCGCCACCTCTCTGCTCCGCCTGCGCGCCCAACCCGTGCTCAACGACCACCCGGCTGGAGCTCTGGGACGTCGAGCTCGTCCCCGGCGCCACCAGCCTCGCGCAGGCCGAAGCGGTGGCCGTGGGCGGCTACGGCAACCAGTGTGCCGTGCACCTCGCCTCGCAGGACGGCGGCAGCACCTGGCACCAGGAGCTCACCGTCGACGATCCGTGCAGCAGCTCGACCTGCCCGGGGACCGGCACCGTGCCGGGCGCTCCCACCCAGTACGGCACGACCGCCTTCGCCGACCACACCGCCCTTTCGGTCGGCTACGGCGGCACCATCCTGCGCCGCGATCCCGCCTGCACCCCCCCGGTCTGGCGGCCGGAACCGCAGATCCAGGGTCCGCACGGCCCCTTCACCCAGCCCTTCTATGGGGTGGACGGCAACGGCGCCGGTGGCGGCGCCGGGGTCGCCTGGATCACCTCCATCTTCAACGGTATCTTCAAGACCGCGGACGGCGGCGCCACCTGGACCCCGCAGACGATCGCCAATCAGATCATCCGCTTCGGCACCCTCCACTTCGCCGACGCCACGAACGGCTGGGCGGCGGGGCAGTTCTTCCGCATCGCGAAAACGACCGACGGCGGCGTGACCTGGGCCGACCAGGCCGCCCCCTCGGGCGCGGGGACTCTGGCCGACATCCTCTTTGCCCCCGGCGCGCAGACCGGGGTGGCGGTGGGCGGTTTCTACAACGGCAGCGGCGTCCTCAAGATCCTGTGCACCGGCGACGGCGGCGTGACCTGGGAGGACCCGCGGAGCATCGTACCGCCGCCCGGCCCCGGCGACCACCGGCTCGCCGCCGTGACCTGGACCGGGGGAACCCAGTTCTGGACCGTGGGCGCTTCGAGCACCGTCCTCCTCACTGCGGACGGCGGGCTCCATTGGAGCACGGCCCCGCTCGTCCTCGGCAGCACCCCGGTCCCCGACGCCAGCCTCGCCGGCGTCGCCTTCTCCGATCCTGACACCGGCCTGGTGGTCGGCAGCCAGGGAGGGCGGGGGCGGATCTACCTCCTCACCCACGCCACCGACCCGGCGACGCGGGCCTGGAGCGAGCTCTCGCCGCCCGCCATGGCGGGGGTGGTCGACTTCTCGGGGGTCGCCGTGCGGGGCGTGCAAGCCTACGTGGTGGGGCAGAAGGGCAGCGGCGCCGGCCAGGCCGGGGTGATCTACCGCTGGAACGGCACGGCCTTCGTCGAGGAGACCGGCACCCCGCCGCTCCCGCCCTGTCTCGACGAGCAGGGCCTGGGGGCGCGCTTCGACGAGGTCGCGATCTCACCCTCCGGGACCCGGGTCTTCGTCGGCGGGACCTGCGGCCGCTTCCTGCGCTTCGACGGCACCGCCTGGCAAGAGCTCAAGAGCCAGACCAGCTTCCGCCTCAAGAGCCTGAGCTTCTTCGCCGACACCGACGGCTTCGTCTATGGCTCAGGAGGCAGCCACGGGGTGATCGTCCGTTATTCGGGGAACTGAAAGTCTGACCTGGGGTAGATCCCCGAACCGGGGTGCCAGCCGTTTCGCCGGCGAAACGGCTGGCGTTCCTTGACCGACTCACCCCTTCGGAGTTACGCTTCATTACCATGCCACTCCAGACGACTCCTCTCGCCCACATCCTAGAGACCGACTCCGGCGTCGACCCGAAGTATCGCCACACCTCCAAACGCGTCACGCCGGGCGAGCCGCTCGAGCTGCCCGGGGCGGTGCTCAAGTGGTACGACCTCCATCCGGACGATGGGCCGGTGCCCGAAGCGGTGGCGAACCTGGCCCGCCACCGGCTTACCGCCACCCCGCCCGAGGCGCGGGGGATGGGTTTCGTCGTGCTCCATCGCTGCGGAAGCGACTTCTATTTCCTCATCGTCTGCACCTGGCGCAATTCGAACGAGGTCTGGCAGACCGTCTACTACAAGGATGGCGACGCCATGGAGGACTTCCAGCTCTTCCCCCGGGACGGCGCCCACAAACCCACCCTCTGCGTCTGGGAGCTGGTGCCGGTCTGGCACGAGCAGCAGGCCTGGGTGCGCTTCCTCACCTCGGTGCGCGACGAAGCCGCGGCAGAGGCCTGGTACGGCGATCGCTTCGCGGGTCCGGCTTAGGCAGATGGCTCAGCGGCCTTTCGTGTGGATCTCGATCCACGCCGCGAAGGCATCCATGAAGGTGCGGAGGAATTCGCGCGTGCCGTCGCTGGTCAGCTTGCCTTCCGCGTCGAACAGGCTCGACGCTCCGCCGATGTAGGCTTCCGGCTGTTGCATGGCCGGAACGTTGAGAAAGACGAGCGACTGCCGCAGGTGATGGTTGGCGCCGAAGCCGCCAACCGCACCGGGGGAGACGCTGACCACGGCGCCGGGCTTGCCGCTCCAGGCGCTGTGCCCATAGGGCCGCGACCCCACGTCGAGCGCGTTCTTGAGCCCGCCGGGGACCGAGCGGTTGTACTCGGGGGTGACGAAGAGGACCGCGTCGGCCTTCCGGATGCGGTCGCGGAAGGCGACCCAGGACGCCGGCGGGCTGCTCGTCTCCAGGTCCTGGTCGTAGATCGACAGATCGCGGAGCTCGACGATCTCGCAGCGCAAGTTGTTGGGCGCGACCTCCATCAGGGCCTTCGCCGTCATCCGGCTGAACGAGCCGTGGCGCAGGCTGCCGACGATCACGGCGACGTCTCTCGTGCTCATGGCCTCTCCTCCTTGTCCCCCACGGCGCGGAAGTGTATCCCGACACCCCACGGATCGTGCGCAATTCCTCCTTCGGAGGTCGTCTCGACCGCGGCTCCAGCCGCGGCCAGGCTGGCGAGCGCGGCCGCCGCGTCGGCCTCTCCGGGCACGAGGATCTCCCATTCGATCAGCCGCGCCTCGTCTTTGCCGGCCGACACCGCCCCCTGCGCCCAGGTGTTCGTGCCCAGGTGGTGGTGGTAGCCGCCCGCGGAGAAAAAGAGCGCGCCCGGGTAGCTCCAGACGGTTTCGTCCAACCCGAGGCCCTGGTGGTAGAAAGCGGCGGCCGTCTCCAGGCTGTCCACGTAGAGGTGGACGTGCCCGAGAACCGTACCCGCCGGCGCGCCGGTCCAAGGCGCTCCGCCCCCTGCCGCGACGAGGTCCTCGACGTTCAGCGGATCGGTCGTCATCACCAGCTCCTGCCCCCGGGTCCGCCAGCTGTCGCGCGGCCGGTCGGCGTAGACCTCGATCCCCAGGCCGTCGGGGTCGGTCAGGTACAGCGCCTCGCTCACCAGGTGATCGGCCATCCCCGCGTAGGCACCGATCCCGCCCAGATGGGCCAGGAACCGGCCGAGCGCGGCGCGGTCCGGAAGCAGGATCGCAAAATGGTAAAGCCCCAGCCGCCCGCGCCGCGGCACCGGCGCCGCGCCCGGGTGCTCGCGCAATTCGAGGAAGGGGCGATCGTCACCGTGACCTCCGAGCGTGGCAGTGTTCCCCGAGCGTTCGAGCACCCGCAAGCCGAGAATCTGCTCGTAGTAGGCGATGGATCGCGCCAGGTCCGCCACCTGGAGCACCACGCGGCCGAGGCGAGTGGCGTCGGGCAGGCGGTAGCCGCGGGGTGGCTTGCCGTAGGGGATGGGGCTGGTGACAGACGTTCCGGGAGTAGGCTCGCTGGATACAGGCGCGCTCATCGTGGCTCCCTCCTCGCGCTCTATTGTAGCCGCGAAGGATAGGTGAACCACTCAATTGTTGCGCAACCCCCTCCAAGCTTCTGGACGGCGGCGATCTGCTCCAGGGAGCCGAAAGGTGCTGGGCTTGGCACAACTCAAGCGATGGGGGTAGCGCGCCGTCACCTGCGAGGAGGGTTTCCAGGTTTGAAGTCACCGATCTAGCGTAGTGTCATCACCAGCCGCTATACTAGTGTTTGTCTCTCCACTGGCTGTAATGGTCGTGAAACTCCTGATGGTAGATCTTGATCACTGGATCTGCATAACAAGTGTTTTCGGCCTGCACGATACGTTTCTGCCCCTTTTCCCAATCTTCCGGATCATTTTTCCCCTGCCCCAAAACTTCGTAATAACGAGCGAGGCTGTCATCGTAGCGGTAATGCCAGCCTTCTTGACCTTTCTGGTCATGCTTGAGTAGCAGCCGTGCAGCCTCGTCAAGCTGATCCCGGAACGCCCCGAAGCGCTCGCCATCCCATCGGACGCCCTCCGCCATGTAGTAAAGGACAAGGTTAAGGGCGTAAACATGGAGTCTCTTATCATCGAGCTCGAAGCTAGCCGCCGACTGTGCATATCTAATTGCCTTATCGAGAAGGTCCCTGGGCGAGCCATGCTTTTCGCGAGTATCCTCGGGCCAGAGAACCGATTTCTTGGATTCCAGCGCAGTAAAGATATGGAAGTTGATATAAGCAAGGCTAATAGCCAGCCGTGCTTTCTCCTCACCTCCTTGGGTGGTGCTATAGAAATCTTCAATCTGCTCCAAACGCCTGGAAGCCCGTCGTAAATCTTCCTTGCGCTGAGTCTCCTGGCGCTCTGCCGCATGAGCGATCTCAGCTTCATACCTCTTGTCCTCGAAAGTCTCTCGTACTAGCGCTGCTATCCAAACCAATGAGGGTGCGAGGTCGCCTCCGAATTGAGAACCAGCGACCAGTGACCGCTGGCTCTTCTCGAGGTCGAGGATTTCCCGATCCACTTCGGTGGCCCAGAGCACTCCGAGAAGGAGAGCCAGTGTGTCGGCTTGGAGAGGTTCGCCAGACCTTGACTTGTTAAGCGCAGAGATGATTCTTTCCTGTGCCTCAGCTTGTTTCTTTGTCTCCTTGCTGGCTAGGCCACTCAGGACCGTTGCGATCTCGTTGCGCGCTTCGAAGGTGAAAGGAAATCGAAAAGAACCAAGAATAAGCACAATATCTGACTCGTCACGGTTTTGCTTCACAAGTCCTTGGTGTATATCCTTGGCACGGGAATCGATTGCTTTGAGAAGATCAGTGACACCCTGATACAGACCGACCGTACCCTCGAAGTGTTGAGTCAGTGTTTTTTGTGCCTGCTGGAACTTCTCCTGAATCTCGGCACCCTGCAACTCTTCGATAAACCTCAAGCGCCGTTCGAGAATGTTGGCTTTTCTGAGATCGCTAATTACGCGCTTTAAGTCGCTTTTCCAGGATCTAAGCCAAACGTTACCAAAGAAACGAAATTCCTTCATATTCTCGATTTGTTGATCGACATCGCTATCGGTCGAGCCTAGTGCACGGCGAGCCTCCTTGTTCAGGTTTTTGCGGCGCTCGCGAATTTCCTTAGTCTGCCTAAGCAAGTCGTTTATCTCTTTCTTGGAGTGTCGCTCTTGACCGAGGTGACCAAAGGTTGCGCGGAGGAAAAAGTAACGCCAATCGCGAAGAACAGAAAACGCTTGGCCATTGTTTCGATAAATCAAGGCATCTTCCACGTGAGATTTCTTGATCGCCTTTTGAAGATCGCCAGCATGATCAAAGAAAAGTGGCAGCTTGCTGTCACTCGGGTTCTCGTTAAATTTCCGAACACGTACTGCGAGGATGGCCATGGCCAATGCATCGTTGAAATTATTCATTGAGCGATTACGCCCACGGATCCGGTCTAGCCGGTGTTTGACCTTCAAGAACACCTCTTCCTGCAGATAGGGAGTAGGGTCGAAATTTTCCCTTTCCCCGAGAGCAAGAAGTCTGTCCCACGCCATGAGGCGAATGCGCCAGCTACCCTTGATGCATTGCAGAAGCTTGAAGAATTCCTTGGCCAGTTCGGCTTTGCCGCCAAAGGACTGGACAAGCTGCTCTCCTTGTAGGTTCTGGAACTCTTCCAGAGTACCACTAGGGCGGGTTTCTGGAGCGATGGTGTCAAATCCCGCTTTGAGAAATTTCTCCGCCAAGTTCATTGGGGTTTCGCTGACTTGCCCCAGCCCAAAGTCCTCTTGAAGCAGTCCAAGGAATTCAGCTCGATGAGGTGCCAGCAGAGCGATGCCACCGAGCCATCCCGCCGCTGCGAGGCAGTGAACGAGGACCGTGTCGCCACTGCCAATCTCGCGCTCGCCTTCGAAATCTCGCCAAGAGAAGTTGTTCGTTTCGGTATCATAGAAATGATACATGCCAAGCACTACAGCGCTTAGGTCATGGGTGTCGAAATAAAGTTCGACCTGATCGCCGAGACGTACGTCTTCCGCAAGGAATTCGAGATTCCGATGAAATAAATCAACGGGATCCCCAAAATCGTTTTTAGCACTTGTGCTGTAGTTTGTCACCAACCATTCCTCTTTTCAGGTTTGCGACGCGAGGAGCTTGGGTTCTGGGTCGATGAGCTAATTTCCTGGTCCAGTTCCACCTAACCGGAGTGACAGGTTTTGGATCAAGCGAGATCTGAAGCCTGTTCCGTTTCAGTGTCTCCGGAGTTGTTTCTTGTAATAAACAGTTACGGTAGCGCGCGTAACGCGCGCGCTCCTGATTGCTCAGTTGAAAGATTCCCGTCCATCTGCGGTCACCTGACTGGAGGTAGGGGCCTTCGGTACCGAAATGCAGCTTGAGGACGTTCACAGCGCGTTCGAACTCCGTGAGCGCAACCGGTATCTTCTCCTCAGAATGGAGGCAGTGCCGGTAGATTTCGTTGGTTGCATGGAAATACCTCTTTTCTCCCGCCAGCCCAGTGACGAATACCGCGAGCAGATCTTGCAACAGTTGCGGAGATTTCCGGATCGCTGTGCCCAGGCGAGGGTCGGCGGCCTGTAAGTGCCTGAGTTCGTGGAGCCGTGCCACAACGTAAACAGTGTATTCCGGGTGGTCGAGGTTGGTCTCGAGCTGCGTCACGTATTCGGCGAAGGCGCCGGGAGGGCCATGCTCGACCGGGAAGTACTGCTCCAAGACCTGAAGAGCCACAGGCTTTAGTTGCCACACACGCTTGCATCTCTCGTCGTCGAGCTCGTCACCTGTCTGATTATCGAGCTCGTTGAGGTCCTTGACAAGAGTCAGGGCTTTTCCGAGCCCTTCGGACGGTGTGAAGGTGGCGAGAAACTGAAGCATTCGCCTATCCCAGCCGACGTTTGGGCTCGCCGAGGGATGCCAGGAATCAAGGATGTGCAGCAGGGCTTCTCGGAAAAGATAGTCTGCGGTAGAGGGATCCCGGGAGTTGACGAGTAGGGACTTAATGTATCCTGGACCATTGCCGAAGTGGTCAACATAGTCTTCACGGTGACCGCGAAGAATTTCGCGGATTTCGAAGTCCCAACGCCTGAGGGTGGGTCTGGTCCTCAGCAACCAGGTGGAGCTTGCCCTCTCTTCGGTCATGGAAAGAAGGCTCCTCGATAGTAAGCTTCGAGCTTGGCTAAGAAGGCTGGTTCTTCAACATCGACAAGGCTCGCCGCAAACTGTTCCTCGGGGATCTTAAGGAGTTGGATTTGGATGCGCGTGACCTCGATCGGACCCAACACGAACTCCGCCTCCCCAGGCTTGAGAGTGGCCGAGCCGATATCGATGGCCTGACCTGCACCAGGCGTCGCGGCTGAGACTGTAGGTATGAAGATCTCCGAGGCGAAGCCATCGAGAACCGTAGGCACTTTTGCTTTGGCTATAATGTCGGAATCGATGCGGCATCGCAAGAGGGCGCAATCCACGGATAGTGAAGTTTTCGGCATTCCGATACGGTAACAGTCCTGGACCATGCGTGCCTGCCTGAGATTCAGGTCGGTCCACCAAGTCGTAAGGCTACGATCCTTAGAGCCGTCTGTCGACTCGGCTACGTAGGTGTCCTCAGCAATCGTGTCGAGGCTTGCCCAACCACGCTTGGTGGCCTTCTCCAGCTCCTTCCTCACCTTATTCCCAGCATCGACAGTTTGGTCCCCTCCTGCGAGGCTTCGCTTCCTGAGCTCAGATCGGAGATTGATATTTTTCAATAAATGATTCCAAGATATACAACGGAAGAGATGTTTGACGTTGGGCAAAGTCGCTTGCAGACCTTTGCTTGGGCCGCTAAATTCTGTTTTTCTCAGGAGAGCTGAGTAACAGTTCGATCCCTTGTAGGGATGACCGGATGAGGCGGGAACCAACTCTTCCAGTAGGCTAAGGCTGGCGTCGTGCTCGGGCTGCCGCTGCCTTGCGAGGCTGCAGCGGAGTTCATGGATGGTCTTCTTCTTGTCCATCAGTCCAGGGCCCCGCGTAAGAGCCGAACTACATTCCTTCACTGCGGCTTGTGTTTCCGGAGTTCAGTACTTCTTGTACAGGACTTTGTGCCATCTTGTCAAGGCAGGTCCAGAGAAGGAACCGGCAGGCTTGCCCGAGTCTGCCGGCTGGCGATCGGCCTCGCCAACTCCTCGAGAAGGCCGGTGAGCAGCCGGTAGAAGGCCACCACAGAGCCAACGTGGACACGCTCTGCAGGGGTATGAGCGCCTTCGATGGTGGGGCCGAAGGAAATAGCATCCACTCCTTTGACCTTCTGCCCGATGACGCCGCACTCGAGCCCCGCATGGATGGCTTTGACCGGAGGCCTGCGCCCGAAGAGGCGTTCGTGGACTTCGATCGCCCGTAGCAGCAGGCTCGATTCGAGGTTAGGCTGCCAGCCGGGATAACCGTGGTGGACTTCCGCAGCGGCACCAGCCAGGCGGAATACCGCCGCGACCTGACAGGAGATTGCATCCAGGGAAAGGGCAGACGACGAACGCGCGAGGGTGGAAACAGTGACCTCATCTCCTGAGCTTTCGAGCATCGCGAGGTTGTTCGAGGTCTCGACCAAGCCGGCGATGGTACGACTCATAGCGAGGACGCCATGCGGGCAGGCGAGGAGAGTGTCTAGGATGCGCTCTCGGTCAGCGCGCTCCCAGATGTTGTGGGCGTTCTGCCTTGAAAGCTCCCGCCACTCGATCCGCAGGTCGGCCTCGACGCCGGCGAACTCTTCGACAAAGAGGGCTTCCTGGCGTCGGACGACCTCAGCGACGGCGGTCCAGAGACCCTCTGTCACCCAGAGGGCTGCCCGTGCCTCCCGCGGGATCGCGTTACGGCTATTGCCTCCTCGCAAGCCGAGCAGGCCGAATTCGACTCCACTGCTGCGGAGAGCGCCCAGGACGGAAGCGAGGAGCTTGATCGCATTGGCGGGGTTGCCCAGGATCGACAAACCAGAATGTCCCCCACTCAATCCCGACACGACGACCTCTCCTACCCTTCCCCCAGGCGCAGCGGTGGAGTGTACCCGAAAGTGCCCAACGGTATCGGTGGCGCCAGCACAGCCGACGTAGAACGCTGGGTCCTCGGAGTCGAGGTTGAGAAGGATTTTGCCCTCAAGGAGTGAGCCGTCGAGCTGCAGGGCTCCCCTGAGACCGAGTTCCTCTTCGACGGTGAGCAGGATCTCGAGGGGTCCGTGCATGGCCTCCGGATCATCGGCGACGGAGAGCGCCGCGGCGACGCCGATCCCATTGTCAGCCCCGAGTGTCGTCCCCAATGCGCATACCCACTCCCCTTCGACGCGAGCTCGGATGGGGTCCAGGAGGAAGTCGAAATCGACCTCTGGCGAGCGTTCGCATACCATGTCAAGGTGGCCCTGGAGGATGACTCTGGGCGCCTCCTCGCAACCAGGAGTAGCGGGAATGCTGACGACGCTGTTGCCGTATGAATCTCGGCGCAGGGCAAAGCCTCGCTCCTGCGCCCAGCTTTCGACGAGGGCCCGAACCTGCTGCTCATGCCGTGACGGGCGCGGCACCAGCCGGAGGCGATCGAAATGCGCCCAGAGCAACCGAGGTTCGAGTTCAGAGAGTTCGTACAAGTTCCACCCTGGCTGGCGCGGTGATCCAAGTTCTCTACACCGCGAGTCCCTTACTTGTAAGCTTAGAACAAATCGAGCAAGCCGGCCAACCTGGCCGGCCCTTGGAAGCTCGCGCCGGTCGTCGGCAAGCCCGGGGCGGTCGCCGTGCTCCGGGAGTGGGAAGACCTCGACGCCGGGGACCGGCCCGTCGCGACCTGGTGGCATGCCGAGACGGCCCGGCTCCTGACCATCCTCCTCCCGGCCCTCGACCGGGAGCCGGGAGCCGAGGAGCAGGTGGGAAGGATTCGCGCTCGGCAGCAGCGGCCGTAAGTGAGGCGGGCGTGGGGCGGCGCCCGAGCGCCGCCCCACGAAGGTTGCAGGCGTGACGAGGTTCGGCAACCCCTCCCAGACCCTAAAGACGCCCTCTAGAGAGGACATTTGGCGGGTGAGCACAGCCTCGGATCTGCCAAAATGGCGTTGCAGGAGCTCCAAATACCTCTCAAGTCGCTCGAAATTCAATTCAAGCCCCTCGAAATGCATTTCGAGCCGCGCGAAATGGATTTCTCCCCCTGCGAAATCTAAAACACGAGGCTCGAAATGCAATTCGGGCGACCCGAAATACATTTCGCGTCGCTCGAAATCGATTTCGAGTCACCCGAAATACATTTCCAGTGACCCGAAATACATTTCGCGCCGGCCGAAATGAATTTCGAGCCGTTTTGGGGAGATCCGCAGGGCCTCCGGTGGTGTCCGGAGGCGGTGGCGCAGATCCCGGAGAGGCTCCTCACCCGGCTGGAGTCGGGAAGACGATAACCGCAGGCCCCCTGGAGGTCACGGCCGCGAGGCGCTGGGCTCCTGCTCCGGCTTCGTCACGAAGGGCACCGACTGGGCCGCCTTCAGGCAGGCGACGTCGAGCCCCTGCGCCGAGCCCCGCTCCACGAACTCGGCCATCACCTTGTTCTCGCAATCGTTGTCGCCGTTGTGGGCGCCGTGGGGGATCTGCACCCAGAGGCCGTGCGAGAAGCCCTTGGCGACCAGGGCGGCCTGCGGATCGAGAGGTTGCGTCTGACACGCCGCGAGCGCGGCGACGCCGACGAGGAGCACTCCGGCCACGCCGAGACTGGTGATGTGCGACCTGGTCATCGGTCAGACCCTCGCGTCACAATCTATCAGGTCGTGACCACTACGTGGAGATGCGAAAACGACCGAGGCCCCCCCAGGCCGGGATCCCGGTGGCGGATCTGCCCTGAAGCCGTTATCCTCCTCGTAGTGGCAGCCAACTGGAACCCATGAGGGAAGGGGAACCGCGATGAAGATGACGATCGAGCCGGTGTCCGCGTTCAGTAGCCTCGACGTGCTGGTGGCCATGGACGAAGGCCTGTTCAGCGCGGAGGGACTCGATCTGACGATGGCGTCGCGGGAGTCCCGCGACATCCGCTCCACCACGGAAGGAACCCTGTCGAGTCCGGTGACGAATCAAGGACGGCTTCACGAACGAGGCGACGCCTCGATGTTCCAGGGGTGAGAGTGCGGCAATAACCGCCGGGTGGCGGAAAGCCGAGTGGGTGCGCTGCAGATCGGCCGTCGGTCGATGATCGTTTGTGCGGCCCTCGTCGTTCCTCCCGACTCGAGTGTCTACGTACCTCAGGAGCTGGCCCATCGGAAGGTGGGATTGGACTACGGCAACGGCACCGCCTACGCCGGGCTCCAGATGCTCGAAGGCGCCGTGCCGCGCGAAGCGGTGACGACGTGCGCCGCCGTCATTCATCCCGGCGAGCGGTACGCGGCCATGATGCGCGGCGAGTTCGAGGCGACCGTGCTGCAGGAGCCATGGATCACCGTGGCCGAGAAAGCGGGCTGCCGTCTGGTCTCGACGACGTTCTTCCACGGGACGTGGGTCGCCGGCCCCGACCTCGATCCCGCGCTCTATGCCGCATTCCTCCGGGGCGTGATCCGCGCCGTCCGTCGCATCAATGCCGACAAGCGACGGTACGTGTCGTACTTCAAGGAAGGGTGGGCCGCCGGCGATCTCGCGGTCCAGGCGCTGACACCCGACGACTTCAACCTCGGCCGTATCCAGCTCCGGGAGCCGACCCCGATTCCGGAGGACGAGGCACGCTGGGCGTGGGACTGGATGGCGAGCTGGGGCGTGCTCCACGGGACCTTCGACGTCACCGCCCAGATCAACCGAAAGATCGAACGGGAAGCTCACGAGCTGGCGAACCAGTCGGGGTGAGCGGGCAGCGAAGCTAGCATTTACGGGACACCGAGGGTCGCCCCGCACGCCGGCTGAGGCGCAGCCATGCGACGCATCGTCATGTTCAACTGGCTCACGGCCGATGGGTACTTTTCGGGACCCGACGGCAATCTGAATTGGGTCGTGCCGGACGACGAGCAGGCCAGAGCGGCCGTCGCGTCCATCGCAACCTCCGACACGGTCATTTTCGGGCGCGTGACGTACGAGCGCTTCGAGAGATTCTGGCGGCACGCCGTCGAGGATTCGAGGACTGCGCCCGATCCCCACCGTCCTGGTGAACGATCTCGGGAACACCGAGCCATCGCGATCTGGCTGAACGAGACGACCAAGCTGGTCTTCTCCCGAACCCTGAAGGACGCCACCTGGAAGAATTCCCGTCTCCTCCACGAGCTCGACCCGCGCGAGGTCGAGGCCATGAAGAAGCAGCCCGGCGGCTCCATCGTGTCGCAGCTCACGGAGCACGGTTTGATCGACGAATATCAATTCGTCGTCTGCCCGATGTTTCTCGGAAGCGGGCGGTCGTTGCTGACCGGCGTGTCGAAGAGCATGAGGCTGGAGCTCCTGGAGGCCAGGAAGTACCCGTCCGGCGACGTCTTGCTTCGCTACGCGCGCGGGAACTAACCCTTCGACGCTTCCCGCGCCAGGGTTCGCTGATCGTCTTCTAACGGCACAGGGGTTGGTGGTGGCTCTTTGGGCGTGAACCGCACAATCGCGAAATCGCCGAGGGGCGAAATTGCCCCTTCGCGAATCCGCCGCGTTCTCGGGCGGCGACGCTCGTCGGATCCCTGGCCCGGTGCCGTTCGACGGTCAGACACCCGACGGTCCACGATCACCTTCACGCGAGACCTGGTCGTGAACGACCGCTTGAGGTACTCGTAGAGCACTGTGTTGTTTCGGCGCACAACGATGAGCGTCTCGGCATCGGGAAACGATCGCGATGGCAGGGACTCCAGGAACTCCCTCGTGTGGCGCGCGCAGATGCCGTGCGTCGGCTCCAGGTTTTCTAGCGGCTCGCGCTCGCCCAGGTAGCCGGGCTGGCCCTCGCGGCAGCACCAGGCACATAAAATCTGCATCCCGCCGACGCCCTCATTCTTCAGCTTAGGTCCGAGCGCTCAATGCTAAGCACGGATAGGTGAGGCCGGAAGTCGGACTTGGGTGCAAAGCACGTGAGTCTTTGGTCGGAGCGGGCCCCAGACCAGGGGATGTAGAGGTACGCTGGCTCGGCCCTTTGGATCAGTGTGCGCAGGACCTACCCGCCGGTGCAGGCTGGAGCTCCTGAAGGCCACGAAGTACCAGTCCGGCGACGTTTTACTTCGCTACGCGCGCACGAGCTCGGTGCCCACAGACCCTGATGCAGAGAGCCGAGCAGCTCGTCGAATGAGATATCATCCCGGCCAACCAGGGAAAGGGGAACGCCGATGGGACAGAAACGGCTCTCTTGCGTGCTCGTGGTGCTCCTCGTCGCGATGGTGGTTCCCAGCGCGGCCCTCGTGGCCCAGACGCAGCGCGAGCCGATCAGGATCGGCCTGCTGAACGCCAACACGGGCCCGCTCGCCGTCAACGGCACCGAGATCAACGAGGGTATCCGGCTCTACTGGGAAGACGAGATGGGCAACCAGGTGGCGGGCCGGCCCGTGCGGCTGCTCGTCGAAGACGAGGAAGGCAAGGCCGACGTCGGGCTCACCAAGACCAGGAAGCTCGTCGAGTCCGATCGCGTCCACCTGATCCTCGGGCCGGTGTCGAGCGCCGTGGCGGTGGCCATCCGCGACTACGTCCACGAGCGGGCGGTCCCCACGATCATCACCCAGGCCACCGCGAACAGCCTGACCGCCGAGAAGGCCAGCCCGTCGCTCTTCCGCAGCGCGATGTCGAGCTATCAGCAGGAGGCCGGCGGCGGCTGGTACGTCGCGGCCAAGCTCGGCCACAAGCGCATCGCGGTCGTCGCGCTCGACTACGTCGCCGGCCACGAGCAAGCCGACGGCTTCATCAAGGCGTTCATGGAGGGCGGCGGCCAGTCTGTCGACAAGGTGCTGATGCCGCTCGGGGCGATGGACGTCGGACCCTACATCACGCGTGTCCAGGACAAGGCGCCGCAGCTCGACGCCGTCGTCGGCATTCTCTGGGGGCCGAGCGCGCCGCAGTGGGTCAAGGCGTGGAGCGAGTACGGTCTGAAGGGTAAGCTCCCGCTGCTGACGCTCGGCGAGACGG
>Ga0137403_10000104_pt1 | contig 84858 bp, 97 predicted proteins | sample CZOMad2_1_16fung_FD_122057 | JGI IMG/M metagenome (GOLD analysis project Ga0137403, IMG submission 122057) | Vadose zone soil fungal communities from Angelo Coast Range Reserve, California, USA - CZOMad2_1_16fungal (Hybrid Assembly) | ecosystem: Environmental > Terrestrial > Soil > Vadose zone...
GCAGTGGCGGCCAAGATACCCAGAATCACAATCACCATGACCAATTCGATCAAGGTAAAACCAGTTTGTTGTTTCATTTCATCCTCCTAACAAGTTATGAAGCCGCAGCCCCGACAGAACAACTCTCTAGCTCTAAACCAACAGCCATCGCAACAGCTACATATCCTTAAGAGCGTGGCGCATTGTAAGCACATATACAGTCGGCACACAACCACCGCTGGTCTGAAACCGACCAGTGGTCGCGTTACACCAGCCAACGGGACGGGTAACAACATTCAACAGTTTGCTCGTGATGCAGTCAAGGTAATGCTTGGACCAGAAACGGCTGACGGTGCCTGTGTATAGACAACCTGACAGGTGCCACTTGCACCTGACACAGCGGCAGTAAGCGTGGTCGCTGTAGTCGTCAACGCGTAGTTATTCCCGTTGATATTGGCAGCAGTCTGGATACCGGCCACATCCGGATAACCGTTGACCATCGTAACCGACTGACCGTCTATACTTACCGGGCTGGCAGCATTTAAATTCCCCACCAGTTGCGCAGCATGCGCAATAGTGGACGCAGAATTAATGGCGCCTTGCGCACCCCTGATTGAGGCAAAACGTGCATCTTTGGAAAAATCGGCAAACCTCGGCAAGGCAGTGGCGGCCAAGATACCCAGAATCACAATCACCATGACCAATTCGATCAAGGTAAAACCAGTTTGTTGTTTCATCTTAATTCTCCTGAAAACCTTGAGGCCGCAACCCCGACAGAACAATCCCTCGCCCTGACCAACAACCATCGCAACGGCCATTCGCCAACGCGTGGCGCATTATAGGCACACGTCAAGCCCTATACAACCCACCGCCGGTCTGAAACCGACCGGCAGTCGCGTTACACCAGCCAACGAGACATGGCAAAGAACAGGTAGAGGCTGGCCAGCAGCAACAGCCAGCCGACCGGTCGGGCATGACTGACCACGAATTGCTCCACCTGATCATGTGAGGTATCCAGAACTTGGGACGTGCTGGGTGTAGTTACCCATCGATTGGCATTTTCTTCGATTCCGCGCAACAAGCTGGGGCGCAGGGACAGAAACAAACCGACGATGAAAGCAACGGTAGAGCCGATCAACGAGACCAGCACCAGCGCATCCAACAGCCAACTGAGCAAACGCGGCGTGGCAAACCTGCTCAAACTTTGCAAAGTGTGCGCCTTGTCGAACAGAATGCCGAAATAAATAAATATATACGCCGCTCCCGCCGCGACCAGCAAACCCATCACGCGGTGATGCTGATAAAACCAGTATTCGATGCCGATGCTGCGATCCAGAAATTGATGAATATGTTTGGTTGAAATCCAGTGATTCGCAATACGATTGACCCGCGTTAAAAGCTGCGGCTTGAAAATGAGTAGCAGCCCGAGTGCGATACCAAGCAGCGCGCCGATCAGCAAGAAAATTGCCAAAGTGCGCCACAAAATGATTTCGACCGGATTAGTGTGCAACATAATAGTTTTCATCCTGAGTAGCCTATTTAACACAAAACTGCATCGCTCTGACGAATTCCGCCATTCCCACGTATAACCGTTCCTCGTCAAACGAGGACAAAACCCAAAAGCATATCTTGATAAAACCGCTGGATGGCCGTCCCTCGAAACTCGCTAGCTCGTTTTCCCGCCTGCGCGGGAATGACGAGTTCATAAGTTTATGAGTCATCGAACTCTATCAAAACCACGAGTATGGCTCAATCGGTTCGAACAAGGTGCCGGTCAATTCAGACGCTGTGCTCTGTGATGACGGTAGGCGCGCAGTATCGTAATTCAAGGCGACATGGAAACGTATCCATTTTTTGCCGTCTTTACCGGGTTTGAAGTAACTGGCACTGCGCACCACATAAATCAAATCGCGCGATTTGAGGTCGAACAGCCAGTTGCCAGACCCTGTCGTCAACGGCGTAGGGTCGTAATATTCCCCGACATAGTTGCGCGGTTTTTTCTGCAGCCAGTTCATCGGATTATCCCGCGCCAGCGCCAGTGCATCGGCGGGTTTACCGCGTATTAATATTTTTCCGTATTCCATGACCAGCGCACTTTGAATGGCCCCGGCGACCTGCTCCATGGCGGTTTTTTCTGCCTGCTCTTGATAGAACAAGAAACGATTGAGAAGCAGCCCGGCCAGCACGCTGATGATGATGATAACAATCACCAACTCGATGAGTGTGAAACCGCGATAAAGCTTCTGTCCTCTGGAATTCATCGGTGCATTGCCGCTTTGCCCAGATCCCACATCGGCAGGAACACGCCCAGCGCCAAGATCAAGACCAGAATACCCAGCGCTACAATCAAGATGGGTTCGATTTTCGAGCTCAGGGTCGCCACTTCATATTTGACCTCGCGCTCGTACATGGAGGCAATTTCAAACATTAGCCCGTCCATGTCGCCGGTTTCTTCGCCCACCGCGATCATCTGCAACACCACCGGATTAAACACGCCGGTGGCAACTGCGGTACGCAGGATGCTTTCGCCACGTTCCACACCATCACGCATCTGCTCAATGCGGCTGCGCATGAATGCGTTGTCCACCACCATGGCAACCACATTGAGTCCTTGCAAAATCGGCATGCCGCTTTTGAACGATAGCGCCATGCTGCGCGCAAAACGCGATAGCGTGGCCTTGAAAATGATGGCGCCCACCACCGGCAGTTTGAATTTATATTTGTCCCATTTATAACGGCCTTCGGTGGTGTTGATGTAAAAACGAAAACCCATGGCTGCCGCTACCACCATGGCCAACATCAACAGCCAGTAACTCACCATGAAACCGGAAAAACCGATCAACACTTTGGTGATGGTGGGCAGCTCGGCGTGAAAACCTTCATATACTTTAGCAAAGGCAGGAATGACAAACAGGTTAATGATGACAATGGCGATTGCCATAGCCATTATCACGAAGCTCGGATAACGCATGGCGGTTTTGATGCGCTCGCGCATGTCGCGCTCAAATTCCAGATGGTCATAAAGTTGTATGAAAATTTCGTCCAGCAGACCGGTCATTTCGCCCACCTGCACCATGCTGACGTAAAACATTGAAAAGACCTTGGGGTGGCGACGCATCGCGGCGCTGAGCTCACGCCCGCTGTCCAGACTCTCGCGCAGGTCCTGAATCAATGCAGAAAAGGTCGGGTTCTGGGTGGACTCCTGCAAGCCCGCCAGTGCACGCATGATTGGTACGCCCGCTTTGAGCAGGGTGTACATTTGGCGGCTGAACAGCAGCAGGTCCATCGGACTGACACTTTTTTCCTGAGCCAGACGCTTGAAGAAATCCGGTTTGATCGCCACGCCAAGATTTGCACTGAAAGACTTGATTTCAGTAGGCGTGATACCGGTATTCATCAATTGGTCGGCGATGACGCTGCTATCAGTGCCATCCAGCGTGCCTTGTACCAGATCGCCTCGCCCGTTGCGGCCTTTGTAGGCAAATACCGGCATCAGTCTTCTACCTGATTGCTGATGCGCATCACTTCAGCCACCGTGGTATGACCTTGCTTCATTCGTTCCAGCGCGTGATCGATAATGGTTTTGCCCTGCATGTTTTTTGCCGCGACCTGCATGAAATGAGTGGCGCTGTCGTGCGACGCAGCCTCGACCATTTCACGGTTCATTTCCAGCATTTCATAGACACCCATGCGACCGCGATAGCCGGTACCGTTGCAGTGCGAGCAGCCACGCCCACGCAACAAGCCGGTCCATTGCTCCTGCGGCATGCCTTCAATCCGTAACCACTCGCCTTCTTGCGGAGTCGGGGTGTGCGGCTCACTGCAGCTTTCACACACACGTCGCAACAGGCGCTGCGCGATCACTGCCTGCACCGAAGAGGCCACCATGAATCGCGGCGTGCCCATGTCCACCAGCCGGAACAAAGTGCCTGCGGCATCACGCGTATGCAAAGTGGAAAATACCAGGTGCCCGGTCATTGCCGCACGCAAACCGATCTGCGCAGTCTCTGCATCGCGCATTTCACCGATCAAAATTATATCCGGGTCTTGCCGCAAGGCAGAGCGCAGCACACGGGAAAAACTGAGTTCTACCTTTTCGTTGACTTGCACCTGGTTAATGCCGGGCAGACGATATTCGACCGGATCTTCCACAGTAATGATCTTTTGGTCCATGGTATTGATCTCGGCCAGCGCGGCGTACAGCGTAGTGGTTTTACCGCTGCCGGTGGGACCGGTCACCAATACCATCCCGCTACTGCGTTTAATAATTTCGCGGAAGCGTGTCAGCATCTCGGCGGGCATGCCCAGATTCTCCAGCGAAGCCATGCCACCCTCTTGCCGCAGCAGCCGCATGACTACTGATTCGCCATATTGTGTCGGGCAGGTGGCAATACGCACGTCCACACCTTGTTCGCGCACACGCACATGAAAACGTCCGTCTTGCGGCAGGCGTTTTTCGGAAATATCCAGACCGGACATCAGCTTGAGGCGTAATACCAGCGCGGGGGCAATTTTGCTGTCTGCCTGGGTTTGCAAGTGCAATGCGCCATCAATGCGAAAACGGATCATCAGGCGGGTTTCTTGCGGTTCGATATGAATGTCTGAAGCGCGTATTTGCGTGGCGTCGTCGAACACGGTCTGCAACAATTTAACTACCGGCGCTTCTTCTGTTCCGACGCTCTCGGTCAGTGAGCCAAAGTCAACATAGCTGTCGCCCAGATCGTCGCTCAGCTCACGCGCCAGTCCGGAAATTTCTTCGGTGCGCCGATACCCACGATCAATGCTTTCCAGTAACTGCCCTTCGGTGACGACGCTGATATTGATATCGCGTTTGACAATGCGTGCGATTTCATCGAACGCGAACAAATCGGTCGGGTCGGCCATACCGACCAGCAATGCACCGTTGCGCTCTTCCAGCACGATGGCGCGAAAACGCCGCGCCTGATTTTCCGGTAGCAGGCGCACCTGCTCGAGATTGATGTTGTAGTATTTGAGATTGATATAGGGGATGTTGAGTTGCTTTGCCAGTGCTTCGGAAATTTTCTCTTCGGTGACGAAAGCATTGTCCACCAACACCCGCCCGAGCTTGCGGCCACTGCGTTTTTGCTGCTCAAGCGCAAACTGGAGTTGGTCTTGTGAAATAAGCTTTTGCTGGATAAGCAAATCACCTAAGCGAACTTTTTCTGGGCGAGCCATAATTCTTCCTTGAACGACTATTCGTTAACCAACTTCCAGCAGGGGCAGAAGTTAGCCTCTTTTGGTGCTACTGACAAGGTTTACCGAGCTTTTCATGTTCCATGTGATTCTTTACCAGCCGGAGATTCCGCCCAATACCGGCAACGTGATACGCCTGTGCGCAAATACCGGTTGCCAATTACATCTCACCAAGCCGCTCGGCTTCACGCTGGACGACAAGCAACTGTTGCGTGCCGGACTAGATTATCACGAGTTCGCCAACATTAAGGTGTACGACACGCTGGCAGCCTGTTTGTCAGCATTTGACGCCAAGCGGGTTTTCGCGCTGACCACCAAAGGCTCGCAGCCCTTTCATCAATTGGTTTATGCAGCCGGAGATGCTTTTCTGTTTGGTTCGGAAAGCCGCGGTCTGCCTGCCGAGATACTCGCCCAATTCAACCCGGAGCAGCGAGTGCGCTTGCCCATGCTGCCTGCTAATCGCAGCCTGAATTTATCCAACACGGTTGCGATTGCAGTGTACGAAGCATGGCGACAATGCAGCTTTAATGGCGCATTTATTGGAGAAACTCGAGATCAGGTGAGCGGTTGAGCAAATCAGTAAGCGCCTCATTGGTGGGCATATGTTCGTACAGGACACGATATACCGCCTCGCAAATAGGCATTGCAACGCCCAGACGTTCTGCCAGATGATGCACTTCACGCACCGTATAAACACCCTCGGCAACATGCCCGAGCTTGCGCAGGATTTCCGGCAGATTTAGTTGTTGCGCCAACAGCAAACCGACTTGCCGGTTACGCGACAAATCGCCGGTGCAGGTGAGTATCAAATCGCCCGCGCCGGACAGCCCGCCCAGTGTTTCCGCCCGCCCGCCCAGCTTTATTCCCAGTCGCGTGATCTCGGCCAGACCACGGGTCATCAGCGCGGCGCGGGCGTTATAGCCCAGCCCCATGCCATCGCAAATACCGGTGGCGATTGCCATCACGTTTTTTACTGCGCCGCCCACTTCCACGCCAATCACGTCACTGCTGGCATAAATGCGTAACCGGGCATGATGCAACAGCCGAGCTGTGCTGCGCGCAAATTCTTCATCGTTCGCGGCCAAGGTCAATGCAGTGGGCAGGCCTCGCGCTACTTCCTGCGCAAAACTCGGCCCGGACAATACGCCGCATGGAAATGCGGGTGGCAGTATTTCGGCAGCCACTTGATGGGGCAACAGGGCTGTGTCTGCCTCAAATCCTTTGCACACCCATACCACCGCAAGGTGACGACTTGATTTTGCGATCAGTTGCAACGTGGAACGTAATGCCGCAGTCGGCACGGCCATGATGACCAACTCAGCATCAATCAATGCGCTTGACAAATCCGCGCTCAAATTCAGATTGGCCGGAAAGGGGGTTCCTGCAAGATAACGTTGATTGCTGTGTGCCGCGCGCATTTCGGCAATTTGTGCTGCGTCCCGCGCCCACAAAGTGACACGATGATTCGTTGCCAGACTAATGGCGAGCGCTGTTCCCCATGCGCCCGCGCCGACAATGGAGATGTTCATATTGCTTAACCACCCCAGACATCGCTGCTGCGCACATAACCCACCTCACCATCCCGATGGCGCACTTTGATCCAGCCTGTGCCGGTAGATTCCAGCCATTCCAGCGCCACTTGCTGGCGCACCTGGCAGACCGGTTCTGCGTTGGCATCCGGCTGTTTGCGCACATCAACCAGCGCCAGCAGCGCAAACACGTAACGCTGGTTGCTTAACGCCTGTTTCTCGATCCAGTATAGCCCGCCGGAACGGTCACGCACCTTGACCCAATTGTCCAGCGTGATGACGACCTCCAGCGGCAAATAACGATTGACGATGAATAATTTTTTTGCCTTGCTGGAAGGCGCATCGTAGAGAATGGCGCTGCTATCCCCCACCGAAACATAGTCCACCGCATAGCTCGTCGTGGCACCGCACAGCAGCGCAAATAATCCAAGCAGATGAATGGCTGAATGTTTCATTCAGTGGGTGGTTGCCTTGGTTGCTTCCGACTGTTGCTTTTGTTGCTGGTAAATCACTTCAAAGTTGATCGGGTTGAGCAACACCGGCGCGAAGCCTGCACGCACTACGATGTCAGACACCACTTCGCGCAAATAGGGGAACAGTATGTTCGGACACATGACCGCCAGAATCGGCTCCAGCTCATCGCTCGGGACATGACGTATCTGGAAAATTCCGGCCTGTTTGGCTTCGACCAGAAACAACATTTTTTCGCCCGCCTTGGCGGTAACTGTCGCTGTAACGGATACCTCAAAGATGCCTTCTTCAACAGGCCCGGCCTGAGTATGCAATTGCACGTCGATCTGCGGGGTTTCGCGTTCCAGGAAAACCTGTGGCGCATGAGGAATTTCCAGTGAAATGTCTTTCACATACACTTTATCGATATTGAATAGCGGGCGATTAGCTTCTGCTGCCGGTTCGGTCATGTTATTTCCTTTGGGTTTTTATGTCGCTAACAAGGTGGTCACAACCACAGACTTGCTGTCGCTTTTGCGTGGCAGCCCAGTCAGACGGCCAGTAGTTTCATCAATCCGCCGACTTGATCCAGCGCAATCAAATCGTCATAGCCGCCAACATGATGCTCGTTGATGTAAATTTGCGGCACGGTACGCCGTCCGGTTTTTTCCAGCATCGCAATGCGCAGCTCAGGTTGCAAATCAACACGAATCTTTTCGATACTGCTGATCCCTTTATTGACCAAAAACTGTTCGGCACGGATGCAATACGGGCACACTGCAGTGCTGTACATCAATACTTTTGCCATGTCTATTTTTCCAATGGGAGTTTATTTTTTTGCCAGGCCAGCACGCCTCCGGCCAGATTATAAGTCTGGCTGAAGCCCTGTTTTCTCAACAGGAAACAGGCCGTACCAGAACGGTTACCGCTGCGACACACCACCACGATGGGCTGATTTTTGTATTTTTCCAGTTCGCCCATCCGCTCTTTGAGTTTGCCCAACGGAATCAGCTTGGCATTCAACAGATGTCCGGCCTCAAATTCTTCCGGCTGACGCACGTCCAGCACCAGCGCATCCTTGTGATTGATAAGTTGCAAGGCGGCGGTCGTATCCACTTCTTTTACACCACGAAAACGATTGCCAAACAGCGACCACAGCAACATGCTGCCGCTGAACAGGCAAATGAGTATGGGAAACAGATTATTGCTGATGAATTGCACGGACACGCTCCTGTTCTTTCTGGACGGCGAATTCTAGCAGAGCCGAAAAATGCGCAGGGTCTTTCTCTGCCAGATAGACCAATTGATCATGCGCGCGCTGGTTGCCCGGGTATGACCAAATGGCCTGCTCTACGACCACTTTGGCCTGCTCAAGTTGCCCGTCCTGCGCGAGAAAAAGTGCCTGGCGATAAACCACCGGCGCGATTGGAATAAAGTGCATCACATTGGTATTCAGCGCAAGTTTTTCCTTGAGATGATCGGCATCGACTTGGGTGACTGAGCTGATAAATAACTCAGCATAGGGCGCCAGCAGCGACCCTTGGTATACTGCCAGCAAACCGTCACGAACACGCTGTTGCGCACCTGCCTGGATACCGGAGCCGGTAGTCAGCGCCAAGGTATCTTTGAGTTGCTGATAGCCGCTGCGTAATTGCACCAGCGACAACATGCCGAGTAATAAAATCAATGCGATTGACAGCCGCCCGACATTGCGCAGCTCAAGACGGTAACGGGTTTCATCAAACGCACCGAGTAAAATCGCTGCGATCGCCACAAAATAGCTGTACCACAATGGATATTCAAGCAAGCTGTGGATGGCCAGCACACCCAATGCGGCATATCCCCACCAGTGCGCTGCGCCCAGCTTTGCATTTGCCGGCATATTCTCCAACGAGCTTGATTGATTGGCGATTGCATATTTTTGCCGCAACCCATGCAGCCAGACAGCCAGCGATGCAAGTAACGCCAGCAGTCCCGCAAGTCCCATTTCTGCGGCAATCTGAAGAACCAAATTATGCGCATTGTTATACAGGCCAGAAATGTTCTCTGGCCGCAAAACCGGTAGCAACTGGAAATGATGATTGGCGAATTGCCCTACGCCCACGCCTAACCAGGGAGCCTGGGTGAACATCAACCAGGCTTCATGCCACAAATACAAGCGGATTGAACCTGAAGCGGCGTCACCGAACATGCGCTGTACGGTGTTGACACTGGCTGCACCCGCCGAAAAAAAAGGCAGTTGCACTACCAGATGCATCAGGCCGAATCCTGCCGTTAACAGCAGGCCATAGCGCAGCAAAGGCCGCATCATCACATCGCGCTTTGTCCACCACCAGGCCAATCCGCACATCAATAACATATACAGCCAAGAGCTGCGCGAGCCGCTCAAGGTCATCACGAACAACAACGGTATAGCCAACGGCACCACGGCCCGTGCATTCAATTTACCGAACTGAACAAGCAGGCCGAGCGAAATCAAACCCAACGCCACATAACTGGCGAAATGGTTGGGTTGCGCCACATTGCCAAAGACGCTGGCAGAAACTTTCTGCGCAATCAGCGGATTGAGTACGGTGTTCCAGCGAAAATGCTGCAATACACCAATCAATGCGCTGAGTTCTGCCCCCACCAACAAGAACCACGCCAACACCAGCGCCAGCCGCTCAACGCCAAAACAGGCACGCAACCTCGCCCCAAGCACCATCAACAAGGTCGCAAACAATAAATACAATATATAGAGCAGGCCTTGATCGAAATAGGCTACTTTGTTTAACAGCATTTGCACCATCACGACGCCGATCAAAGTGGCGGGCAATTGCGCGATACGCGGAATTTGCGGTTGCTCCCAAAACTCGCGTGTCACCAGCAAGGTGAGTGCAAGCACGCCGATGAATGCACTCCACCATTCCTGATCGAACGTGGTCAGCGGATATTGATGGCGATAATGCAGAAAGGGGAAAACCCACATCAAACCGACCAGGGCAAGACAAACGTCAGACAGGTCAATCGACTTGAATCGATGCCGTTGCAGTATGCCCGCTAGCACGAACTGTTTTTAATGCCAAATTTGGCAAGGATGGTATTCATCGGACAAAATGTGGTAAACCCGCTTTGCAGCAGATTCAAGCCAACGAATACATTGAGCCACAAAAAGTTTTTACTCACGAATAACGGACTGCCTTCCACCCCCAGCAGCAAGGTCAGCAGGATGAGTGAACCTGCCACGATACGAACGATACGGTCTGCGTTCATGATTTGGAACTCCTCTAATAACTACGGATTGAAGCAAATTTTACGGGAAATGTCGGACGCTGACCAGAAACACCAATGCATTTTCTCAGGATTTGGCCTGCGGTTTTGTCGTCAAACTGGCCGACAAGACCGAATTGCACCACAAATGGCCACTGAAATGAACAAGCTGCCGCATAGCTAGGCCCGCAGCAGCTTGTCGTACTACTGGTTATTTTAGCTTCGCAATACCCAATGCCTTGAGAATAATTTTTTCATACATGGGCTCGGAAGTACCTTGCTTCATCTTGCGTATGAAATATTTTTCAAATGCGATCTTGGCCAGATGCACCCACTTGCCTTCCGAGAACCAGTTCACATTGCGCGGCGGGATCTGCGGCAACGCCACGAATGCCGCGCCGGTATCGCCAAAATCAGCCAGACAAAAGGCATTCCAAGTGGCCTTAGCGGTTGGCTGACCACCATTAAGTTCAGCGTGAATATTGTGCACCGCCGCTGTCACCATGGATTCGATCATATAACCGGTTTTTGGTGTGCCAACCGGCAAAGGGGTCTTTTCCACCGGCGGAATTGCCACCGCCACCCCCACTGCGTAAATATTTTTATACTTCGGATTACGCTGATGTTCGTCGATCAAAATAAAGCCGCGCGGATTGGTGAGTCCCTCAATACCGAATACGGCATCAACACCTTTGAATGCCGGTAACATCATGCTGTAACTGAATGGCAATTCATGCAGCTTTTTATCCTTGCCTTCTTCATCGCATTCCATGACAAACATTTTTCCGGCTTCTACTTTGACGGTCTTCGCATTACATATCCATTTGATACTGCGCTCGCGCATTGCCGATTCCAGAATGCCTTTTGAATCTCCCACGCCGCCCAACCCAAGATGCCCGATGTAAGGTTCAGAGGTGACAAAAGTCATGGGCACTTTGGTGCGTATTTTACGACGTCGTAAATCGGTCTCCATGATAAAACCATATTCATAAGCCGGACCGTAGCAAGATGCGCCTTGCACCGCACCGACGATTATCGGCCCCGGATTCCTGGTGAAAGCGTCCCATTCGTCATGCGCTTTCATGGCGTGGTCGATATTGCACACCGAGTGCGTAAAACCACCGTTCGGACCGAGTCCTTCCACTTCATCGAACGCCAGTTTTGGTCCGGTCGCTATCGCCAGAAAATCATAGCTGATTCTCTGTCCATCATTGAGCTCCAGTTGGTTTTCCTCAGGATGCAGCCGCTTCACCCCGGTCGCAATAAAGTTGATGCCTTTACGCTCCAGATAAGGACGCAGCGGAAATTCAATGTCTTCACGCTTACGCCATTTCACACCAACCCAGGGGTTGGAGGGTACAAAGTGAAAAGTCTCTTTGTCCGAGATCACGGTCACTTTGTCCGCTTTGCCGATTTTCTCCTGCATTTCGTAGGCCATCGGCAGGCCGCCGATTCCTGCTCCCATAATGACTATGTGCGCCACGTTTCACCCTCCTTAAATCAAGTGTTAATGAATCACTACTACAGTTTTGCTTATAACATCCCGCTTCACCAAATCCAGGCAATACTTCTCACCCTGATTCAGTATCGCAACCCTGCTGCGTCTGCGACACCACACCCAACCTCAAATTTTTCATGGAACAACTTCATGTCCGACAAAATGCCTCACGCATCAGGGCGACGAGTTTCAGGGTGCGATGATCATTGATACGATAAAACACAAAATTCGCTTGTTTGCGCGTGGTTAAAACACCTTTGTCGCGCAAGATTGCGAGATGCTGCGAAATATTACTCTGTGAAGTGCCAACCCGTTCAACAAGCTCCTGTACGCTGATTTCCTGGTCTGCCAGCATGCACAGAATCTTCAGACGCAACGGATGCGCCATCGCTTTAATAGCTTTTGCTGTTTGCTGGATGTCTGCTTCGCAATCAATCAGCTTTTTGCCCATACTTTCCTTCTGCGCCGTTACCGCACATTATTAGCTATCCAGTAGTCGCAGGTGTCCGAAGGATCAGGAACTAGGCTAAAATGCAACACCTCGAAAACCACTGACCGCTCATATTCTACCCGATGAATATTACTCCTGTTTTGCTGATTATTCTGGATGGCTTCGGCTATCGTGAAGACCCCGACCACAACGCCATCGCTGCTGCAAAAAAACCAAATTGGGACAGGTTATGGCACAACTACCCGCACGCCTTGATTAACGCTTCGGAAAAATCGGTAGGCCTGCCCAGCAAACAAATGGGCAATTCCGAGGTTGGGCATCTCAATATTGGCGCAGGACGGGTCGTCTATCAGGAACTCAGCCGCGTCGATGTCGACATAGAAGAGGGTCGTTTCTTCGACAACACGGCGCTTAATGCTGCTATCCAGACTGCGCAACAAAGGCATAGCGCGCTGCACATTATGGGGCTGCTTTCTCCCGGCGGCGTTCACAGTCACGAAAACCATATTTTTGCCATGCTGGAAATGGCTGCACGCGCAGGTTTAAAAAAGATTTATCTGCATGTTTTTCTGGATGGTCGCGACACCCCGCCCAAGAGCGCGTCAACCTCCTTGCAACAGTTACAACAGCGTTGCAGCGAGCTCGGCGCAGGAAAAATCGCAACCATCGTCGGCCGTTTTTTCGCGATGGATCGAGATAATCGCTGGGAACGTGTGCATACCGCATATGATTTGATTGCCCGCGGTGTAGCCACATTTACCGCCGACTCTGCGGCAGCGGCACTACAACAGGCCTATGCACGTGGTGAAACGGATGAGTTCGTACAGGCCACGACCATCGCGGCACGAGATGAACAGCCGGTGCAAATGCAAGATGATGATGTCGTGGTGTTCATGAATTTCCGCGCTGACCGCGCACGACAGATTACGCGTGCCTTGACTGAAAAAACTTTCAATGGATTCCAGCGCGATTACTTCCCCAAACTTGCCAATATGACAACCTTGACCAGTTATGGAGAAGATTTTCATCTACCGTGCGCCTATACCCAGGCATTGATAGAAAATACCTTCGGCGAATATATTTCCGGACTTGGGCTCAAGCAACTACGCATCGCCGAGACCGAAAAATATGCCCACGTTACTTATTTTTTTAATGGCGGCAAAGAGCAACCTTATCCCGGAGAAGAGCGCATTCTGGTTCCGTCACCCAAGGTAACCACATACGATTTGCAACCGGAAATGAGTGCGTTTGAGGTGACCGACAAACTCGAATCCGCCATTACCAGTCGTCACTATCATGCTATCGTCTGCAACTACGCGAACGGCGACATGGTGGGACACAGCGGCAATATGGCAGCCGCCACACGAGCGATTGAGGCGCTGGACATCTGTATTGGCCGGGTAGTCAAGGCGATGCAGGATGTCGGCGGCGAAGTCATCATCACTGCCGATCATGGCAACGCGGAACAAATGCTGGATCGCACCACCCACCAGGCGCACACCGCGCACACACTTAACCCGGTGCCATTTTTGTATGTCGGGCGCCCTGCAAAATTGGCTGAAACCGGCGCCCTGCGCGATATTGCGCCGAGCCTGCTCACCTTAATGGGCTTGCCCCAACCAATTGAAATGACCGGGCATAGCCTCATCCATTTGTTGTGAACATTCCCCGGGGTTGCTTGCTACTGATTTTGTGCGGCCTGACTGCGCTCAACGAAGCGCATGCCGATCAGCAAGAAAATCTGGATCGGTTGCGCCAGCGTATCGCAGCAATGCAGCGCGACATGGAGAAAACCAGCGAATCAAAAGTTGAAGCGGCGGATGCGCTGCGCGAATCAGAGCAAGCTATCAGCAATTCCAACCGCAGACTGGCTGAATTGGCGTTACAACAACAGGTTGCCAATCAGAAATTGGCGCAGTTGCAAGCGCAACAACGCCAGGCTGGCAATAACATTGCCGGACAACAAACATTGTTGGGCAAGCTGCTGTATCAACAATATCTGGGTGGGCAGCAGGAATATGCCGAACTGTTATTGGAAAATCAGGATCCCAATCAGGTGGCGCGGGATTTACAATATTACGGCTACATCTCACGTAACCGAGCTGCCTGGCTCAACGTGTTGCGTGATAATTTTTCCACATTAAACAGCCTGAGCGCAGCCACCAAAACTCAACTTGCTGAAGTTATAGCCGTGCGCACGGAACAAATTGCACAGAAACAAACTCTACAACGCGAGCAGCGCAAACGGCAACATGTGCTGGGTAACATTTCGCAGCAGCTGCGCAACCAACATAACGAAATAAATCACCTGCAACGCAATGAGAATCGTCTCGCAAAGCTGCTTGAAAGAATCACCAGGGTGCTGGCGCAATCAGGAAGCGACACGCCATTACACAACAACAATGTACCGGATGACAGGTTCGATGGCAGCCCGTTTGAAAAGCTTAAAGGTAAACTGGCTTTTCCGGTTAAAGGCGACATCATCAACCGGTTTGGCGCGCCGCATTCAGACAGCTCGGTATTGTGGAAAGGTGTGTTCGTGCGCGCTTCTGGCGGTCAAGCGGTCAAAGCCATTGCTGCCGGACGCGTGGTCTTTGCAGACTGGCTACGCGGTTTTGGCAATTTGCTAATCATTGATCACGGCAAGGGTTATATGAGTTTGTACGCGAACAATGAAACGTTATACAAGCAAGTAGGTGATACGCTCCGCGGCGGAGATACCATCGCCTCTGTCGGGAACAGCGGCGGCAACGAAGAATCCGGTTTATACTTTGAACTGCGACTGGAAAGTAAACCGCTTGACCCGCTCAAGTGGCTGGCAACGAAATAATCATTGGGGTAACCATGCATCTTATTAAAAAAATCAGCTTAGTCGGTATCGGTTTATTTACAGGGGTCGCACTGACCTTGCATTTTTCCGCTGTTGCAGACAAAGAATCAGTCAACACTCCGTTGCCGATAGAAGAATTACGCTCGTTCACCGAAGTGTTTGGTCGTATCAAAAGTGACTACGTTGAACCTGTCACAGACAAGAAACTGATTACCGAAGCCATTAATGGCATGTTGAATGGGTTGGACCCGCATTCGGCCTATCTTGACGCAGACGCCTACAAAGAACTGCAAGTCGGCACACAGGGCGAATTTGGCGGCTTGGGTATAGAAGTCGGGATAGAAGACGGTTTGATTAAAGTCATTTCACCCATAGAAGACACACCCGCTTTCCAGGCTGGTATCAAAACGGGCGACCTGATCCTCAAGCTTGATGACACTTTAGTCAAAGGCTTGACGCTGAATGATGCAGTAAAGCGGATGCGGGGCAAACCTGGCAGCAAGATCGTGCTGACCGTGCTGCGCAAGGATGAGCCCAAACCGCTCATTTTTACTATTGCCCGCGCCGTTATTAAGGTGCAGAGTGTCAAAACAAAACTGGCGGAACCGGGCTACGCGTTTGTGCGCATCACCCAATTTCAGGAACACACCGGCGAAAATCTGGGAACCGCTTTGGATAAATTGTTTAAAGAGAATAAGGGGCCGATGAAAGGCATCGTGCTGGATCTGCGTAACAACCCCGGCGGCTTATTGACCAGCGCAGTGGGTGTTTCATCCGCCTTTCTGGCCAATGATGCACTGGTGGTTTACACCGAGGGCAGGATTGCTGATGCCAAAATGCGCCTGACCGCAAACCCGGAAAATTATTCGCGCAGTGGCTGGAAGGCTGATTACCTGAAGGATTTGCCCGCTGCGGTAAAAACCGTGCCGATGGTGGTTTTAGTCAACGGCGGGTCTGCCTCTGCATCTGAAATTGTGGCAGGGGCATTGCAGGACCATAAGCGGGCAATCATTATGGGTACGCAAACCTTTGGTAAGGGTTCGGTGCAAACCATCCTGCCACTGGGTAATAACACCGCGATTAAACTCACCACCGCACGCTACTACACACCCGCCGGCAGGTCTATTCAAGCCAAAGGAATCGAGCCGGATATCCTGGTTGAAGACCCTTCCACCAGCAAACTGGAAAGTGCACTGCGTTTGCACGAATCCGATCTGGATAAACATTTGATCAACGATAAACAGCCCGAGGAAAAACCGGACAACGTCGATAAGAAACCAGCGGCGACAGATTCAACCACGGATACGCCCAAAGTAGCGACTGAGTTTGGCTCAAAGAACGATTACCAACTCAATCAGGCTTTGAATCTGCTCAAGGGTATACAAATTTTACAAGGAAAGTAGTTTTAACGCCGCGCAGCGGCGCTTCAACCTTAGCCACGAGGAGACGCGACATGATCAACGCCTCTGAATTAGCCAAACAGCGCGAACTGGTCTTCGCAGCGGAACCTCGTGATCAGGTTGAAAAAGCCTATACGCTGTTGAATGGTCTGCCCAACTGCAAAGTGCAGCACAGTGATAAGCCCCACACCTTGCTGGTCAACTACAGTTTGCTGGATTACACCCTGGAAGGACTAGAGCGGGCGCTTACTGAAGAAGGCTTCATACTCGATAACAACCTGCTGCACCGGATTGCACGTCAAATGATTTATTACACCGAAGATACCGAATGCCACAACATGGATATTCCCGACCATCCAACCAAAAAACAGGAAAAAGAAGTTTACATCAAAGCATACGACCAGCACTTACACGGCGACCATGACGACACGCCGCCTGAGTCCCGAAAATACAAATAGACTGTTCGCCTCCAGCGCCATACGCCCAGCAACTGCCCTGTCCACAAGTTTTTTTGCAGCCCATTTCGCATGAATGATGAACAATTGTTGCGCTACAGTCGGCACATCCTGCTTCCTGAAATCGATCTCGAAGGTCAGCAACGTTTACTGAATGCCAAAGCGCTAATCATCGGTCTGGGTGGGCTGGGTTCTCCGGCAGCACTTTATTTGGCCGCCAGCGGGGTTGGCGAAATAACGCTGTGTGACCATGACGACGTTGAGTTGAGCAATCTGCAGCGCCAGATATTGCATCGCACTGCCGCCATAGGCCAGCCCAAGGTTGCTTCTGCTCAGGCCACATTGCGGGCCATCAACCCGGACATTCGCTGCATTCCCATCGCAACACGTGTGGATGCAACGCAACTGCATGAGCTGGTCGCCGATACCGATGTGATACTGGATTGCAGTGATAATTTTGCCACCCGCTACGCCATCAATCGCGCTTGCCTGACGCATCAAAAGCCACTTGTGTCCGGCGCCGCCATACAATTTTCCGGACAGGCGGCGGTGTTCGATTTGCGCCAAAAAGGTGCCGCGTGTTACAACTGTTTGTACCCGGAAGAAATGAAAGCCGAGGAGTTGCGTTGCGCAACGACCGGCGTGTTTGCGCCGTTGGTAGGCATTATTGGCGCGATACAGGCCAGTGAAGCGCTAAAACTGCTGCTGAGAATCGAAGGCGGGCTAAGCGCCAAACTGCTTGCGCTCAATGCGCTGGACATGAACATCAAACAAATCACCCTGAGAAAAGATCCCGCTTGTAGTGCCTGCAACACGTAGGCTCAATTCCCGGCTCGATAAAAAGCAGCGTCCTGTCAGGCGCCCAATTTTTTCTTGAGCACTTCATTCAGTTGGGCCGGATTAGCCTTGCCCTTGCTTGCCTTCATTGCCAGGCCAACAAAAAAACCAAACAGTTTGTCCTTGCCGCTGCGGTAGTCGGCCACTTGGGTCGGATTGGCGGCGATGATTTCATCCACGATTTTCTCAATCGCGCCGGTGTCGGAAACCTGCGTTAGCCCTTTGGCTTCGATGATAGTGTCGACATCACCACCCTCGCTCCACATGGCGCGGAACACTTCCTTCGCGCCGGAGTTAGAGATGGTGCCGTCTTTGATGCGTTGCAGCATCCCGCCCAGTTGCTGCGGGGTAATGGGACATTGCACCATTTCCAATCCATCACGGTTGAGCTGCGCGCTGACTTCGCCCAGCAGCCAGTTGGCGCAAAGCTTGGCAGCGTCTGGCACCATGCGTAATGTGGACTCGAAGAAATCTGCCATCTCTCGCGACACGGTGAGGCCGTGCGCATCATAAGCCGACAGGCCTAATTCATTCACATAGCGCGCTTGCTTGGCTTGCGGCAGCTCCGGCAACGTAGCGCGGACTTGCTCCAGCATTGCAGAGCTAATGTCCAACGGTAACAGATCAGGATCCGGGAAATAGCGATAGTCGTGCGCATCTTCCTTGCTGCGCATCGCGTGCGTTTCACCGGTATCCGGGTTGAATAATATCGTCGCTTGCTGGATTTTCCCGCCGCTCTCCAGCGTGTCGATCTGCCATTGCACCTCGTAGTCGATGGCCTGCTGCATAAACTTGAATGAATTGAGATTTTTGATCTCACGACGTGTGCCCAGTGACTCTCCGGGACGACGCACCGACACATTGACGTCACAACGGAATGAACCTTCCTGCATATTGCCGTCACAGATACCGATCCAGCGCACCAGCGAATGCAGGGCTTTGGCATAGGCCACCGCTTCGGCGGCCGAGCGCATGTCCGGTTCGGAGACGATTTCGAGCAGTGGCGTACCCGCACGGTTCAAATCAATACCAGTCATGCCATGATGGTCTTCGTGTAGCGACTTGCCGGCATCTTCTTCCAGATGCGCGCGGGTGATGCGCACTGTTTTTTCGTAAGGTTGCCCATTGCCAGATAACGGCTCAACCTGAATCGTCAACGCGCCCTGCCCCACAATCGGCAAGTCAAACTGGCTGATCTGATAGCCCTTGGGTAGATCAGGATAAAAATAATTCTTGCGTGCAAACACCGAGCGCTCCGGAATATACGCGCCAACCGCCAAACCAAACCTGATCGCGCGTTCCACTGCGCCCTTGTTCAAAACTGGCAACACACCGGGTAACGCGAGGCTCACCGCATCTGCTTGCGTGTTTGGCTCGGCACCATAGGTGGTGGAAGCGCCAGAAAAGATTTTGCTGTTGGTCGAAAGCTGGGCATGCACTTCCAGCCCGATAATGATTTGCCATTGCATAAGTTATTTCTCGTTTTTCATTACATGTTGGATGGCAGATTCAATGGCACCGAACCAATCTATGTAGTCGCCAAGAGTATCTGCTACTCGTTTTAGCTCAATAGCGGTTAAGGTCACGCATCAGAGTATCTCGGGGGACTGTTTGGATATCATCCAGGTTGATTGAGTAAACAATTTTATCGCGCGTTTGTAGCTTGTCAGCCATATTGTCTTCATGCTCCTTGTCACCCAACTGGCAACTAACCAACGGGAAGATTTTGATAAGTAATAGTTAACGGATTCTTCGCTAAAAGGCTTTGACCTCTTGGTAAAGTTCCGGGATCAAGTTTTTATGGATGCGAAATTTTGTGCCATGGTTATGCCCTGTTCTCGCATCAAAATCCACATAAATGCGTCCGCCCTCAATAGCATCAATGAATTTATCCTGCGACAAACCTTTGAGCATCAGAATGTCGGTGTAGTGAAAAAACTCCACACCGTTTTCTCTTTTTCGTTGTGCGCGAATAAAAAAGCAGTTGTGGAGCTTAGTGCCTACCTTGTGAAACAAATCATCAAAACCCCAGTATGGCTGAGGCTCCAACTCTTTCATGCTCACGCGTTTCTTAACACTTGATAGCCATCCTTTGTGCCGTGCATCCACAAATTTTGAGTCAAAAGAAATAACCACTTTTCTTTGCTGGCGATCAACTTTTACACAGAAGCCACGATCCGATCTTGCGGCGGCATTGATTGTCTGACGAAAACTCATCTCGTTGTCTGGATAATCTTGCCCCGCCTTCTGATGTGCCCACCCATAATGAGGAAGCAAGATTTTGGGAACGAATTTACAAGCTGTCGGCGATGGTTCCATGTGGAATAGTGTGGTCAGCGATGTTGTATTGGTACGCTGCGCTTTTAACTCCCACTCCGCCGCATTGGGAATGGGTAGGTTGTTTTCCTCTATGCCTAACAGGTCTTCCAGAGTGTTACCTACTGCCCCATCGTTTCCGCCCCGCTCACTACGAATCCACCCTCGATCGCGAATAGCGCACAGCGCCTTAATTAATTGCTCTTTAGTGTAAGTTTCCATGTTCTAGAAAAGTGGTTGCGTTCTCATCGAATCATCAAGTCGAATTTTTGCTAGGTCAATGTATTCTGGAGAAATCTCTATACCGACAAAATCACGCCCCAGTTTTTTAGCTGCCACGGCAGTAGTGCCGCTCCCCATAAAAGGGTCAAGAATAAGCCGTGCGTTTGTGCTATCGATAATTCTTTCTATTAAGGCAAGTGGGAATGGTGCAGGATGCAAGTTCTTCATTTCCTGCATAAACTCCCACACATCACCGTGTGAGTTTGCTCCTTTCGCTAACTCAAATTTGGGTTTGCAAATAAGATAGATAACTTCGTAAGTTGGCAGGAAATATCCTTTATTGAAATTTATGCCACCTTTGCGACGCCAGATAATAATTTGCCTAACAGGGAAAGCTGACACAATGTCCTGTCGATCCTGCAATAACCCATCTTGAACTCGCCACTTGTGGTTATAAAAGATTGCTCCATTATCTTTAATCAAGCGGAACATTTCGGTCAAACAATTGCGCTGCCATGCAGCATATTCGTCATGAGGCATACAGTCATCATGATGTGAATACCCGTTGACGAGTTGCGCATTCGCCCACTTGCCGCCACGGCCATCTTTCATTCCGTTACCAGTCGAGTTTTTTAAGTTATATGGTGGAGAAGTGACAACCAGATCAATGCTAGCACTTGGCATTTGACGCATTATTTCTAATGAGTCACCGCAGAGAAACTGATCTCTATAGGCCACCATTGCGTCAATTTGATAGGAAGCAATCGACTGCTTAACCTTCATTGCACTTTTCGGGGATCGTACTTTTTTGGACTTATTAGGTACCAATGCTTCTGCTCTCATGGCGACCTCTCAAGACAATTAACAGCATTATATGATGTACCCCTTTGTGCGTTACCGCACTTCCGCAACAAACCCATTCAGCGAGGTATAGACGTTTTCCAGTATTTCCTTATACCCGCCTGACCGAACACAAACCTCGCCCCTATGAAAATAATAACCATCCCCATCTTTCTGGTAATAGTCACCATACCAATTTCTAGCAGTTTTTGTTAGCACCTTGGTGGCCTCTTTTTCGGATGTGGCAGTGAAGCGTACAGGAACCCTATACGCGTACTCGCCGTTGCGCTCTTCAAGTTGACCGATGAAATAGTGTGTCATTATTGTTCACATTCCTTTCGGCATTAATGTATGCCAATTAGCTGCCAGTTGATACTGGTGCGCAACATTCAACATCTGCGCCTCGGCGAAATAATTGCCAATGATCTGCAACCCAATCGGACGGCCGTTAGCGCCGAAGCCAGCCGGGATAGACATCCCCGGCAGACCAGCCAGATTCACCGCGATGGTGTAAATGTCGGACAAATACATTTGTACCGGATCGTCGCTTTTTGCGCCAAAATCAAATGCGGTACTCGGACTGGTCGGCCCCATGATGACATCGCATTGTTTGAACGCATCGGTAAAATCCTGGGCGATCAAGCGGCGTATCTTCTGCGCCTGCAAATAATAGGCATCGTAATAACCATGCGATAACACGTAAGTGCCGATCATGATGCGGCGTTTCACTTCCGCACCGAAACCTTGTGCACGGCTTTTTTCATACATGTCAGCAAGGTCTTTGTATTCCGGCGCACGGTAACCGTAGCGCACACCATCGAAGCGCGACAAATTGCTGGATGCTTCAGCCGGCGCCAACACATAGTAAACAGGGACGGCCAATTGTGAATTCGGCAAACTGATCTCGACGATGGTGGCGCCGAGTTTTTTGTATTCTGTCAGTGCCGCATCAACACAGCTCGCCACGTCTTGCGCCAAGCCTTCGGCAAAAAACTCTTTCGGCAGACCGATACGTAACCCCGCCAGTGGTTTGCTCAAGTCGCGCGTATAGTCTTCCTTGTCGCGTTGCAGACTGGTGGAATCGCGCTCATCGAAACCGGTCATCACATTTAACATCCATGCCAAATCTTCTGCACTGCGTGCCATTGGTCCGGCCTGATCGAGGCTGGAGGCAAAAGCAATCATGCCGTAGCGCGACACTGTCCCATACGTTGGCTTGATGCCGGATATGCCACACAATGCGGCGGGTTGACGGATTGAGCCGCCGGTATCAGTTCCCGTCGCGGCAGCGCAAAGCCGCGCGCTAACTGCTGCGGCCGCGCCCCCCGAGCTGCCGCCCGGCACAGCATTTTGCGCCCACGGATTTTTCACCGCGCCGAAATAAGACGTTTCGTTGGATGAGCCCATGGCGAATTCGTCCATGTTGGTCTTGCCCAGATTCACTGCCCCGGCATGATTGAATTGTTCGATGACATGCGCGTCATAGGGCGCGATGAAGTTTTCCAGCATTTTAGAGCCACATGTGGTGCGCCAGCCCTTGGCGCAGAAGATGTCTTTTTGCGCGACGGGAATACCGGTCAACGGTTGCGCATCACCGCTGGCCAACATTGCATCTGCAGCACGTGCCTGCGCCAGGCTGGTTTCAGCATGAATCGTGATATAGGCATTCAATCCAGGGTTAAGCGCAGTGATACGATCCAGATAAAGCTGCGTCAGCTCAACACTGGAGATTTTCCTGGCGCGCAGCGCAGCACCAATCTGTTGCAGACTGGAATTAAGCATGGGATAGATTATTCAATGACTTGCGGAACAAGATACAGGCCTGCTTCGATCTGCGGAGCAAGCGACTGGAATAATTCGCGCTGATTGGCTTCGGTCACCTTGTCTTCGCGCAGACGTTGCGGCAGGTCTTGCGCATGCGACATCGGTGCGATGCCGCTGGTATCTACCGCCTGCATTTCGGCGATCAGATCAAAAATTCCGGAAAGTTGCGATCGCGCCGTTTCGATTTCCGTTTCACTCATTGCCAGGCGCGCTAAACGGGCAACTTTCTGGACATCCTGATGGGTTAAAGACATAGTAAAAAATTTATTGAAATGAGGCGAATGGAGTATTATACAAGGGTTTGTCAGGGTGTTGAAACGTGTCGGCAATCGTTTGCGGCGTTTTTGAACATCTCAATGTCTACGTCTGCATATCTCTTTTTACAACAGGGAGCGTCATGTTTGGATTCTTGAATGGCTATTTCTCCAATGATCTGGCAATTGATCTTGGCACAGCGAACACACTCATTTGGGTGCGTGGTCAGGGTATCGTACTGGACGAACCTTCGGTGGTCGCAATACGCCAGGAAGGTGGGCCGAACGGCAAGAAGGTGATTCAACAAGTTGGCCTGGCTGCCAAGCACATGCTGGGACGCACACCGGGCAACATCACGGCGATTCGCCCGATGAAAGATGGCGTGATTGCCGATTTTACGGTCACCGAGCAAATGCTCAAACAGTTTATCCGCAGGGTTTACAAAGCCGGTATTTTCAGTCCCAGCCCACGCATCGTGATTTGTGTTCCGTGCGGCTCTACCCAGGTAGAACGTCGCGCCATTCGTGAATCAGCCGTAGGTGCAGGCGCGCGCCGCGTAGAACTTATTGAAGAACCAATGGCCGCCGCAATCGGCGCAGGACTGCCGGTAGAAGAAGCGACTGGTTCGATGGTCGTGGATGTTGGGGGAGGCACGACGGAAGTGGGCGTGATTTCGCTGGGTGGCGCGGTCTATTCCGGTTCGGTACGTGTTGGCGGGGACAAATTTGACGAAGCGATCATCAATTACATCCGCCGTAATTACGGCATGCTGATCGGTGAAATCACTGCTGAGGAAATCAAAAAGACCATTGGCTCGGCTTTTCCGGGCAGCGAAGTGCGTGAAATGGAAGTCAAGGGACGAAATCTGGCCGAAGGTGTTCCGCGCAGCTTTACCATTTCCAGCAACGAAATTCTCGAGGCATTGACCGATCCGCTGAATAGCATTGTCAGCGCAGTCAAAACCGCGCTCGAACAAACCCCGCCGGAACTCGGTGCAGACATCGCCGACAAGGGCATGGTATTAACCGGCGGTGGCGCATTACTGCGCGATCTGGACAGATTGTTGATGGAAGAGACCGGTTTACCTGTCCTGATTGCCGACGATCCGTTGACCTGTGTGGTGCGCGGCTCAGGTAGGGCACTGGAAAGTTTGAATAAGTCCACCAACATTTTCACCACCGAGTAAATTTAACCGTCTGCTACTTCCCCAAAACCGCGATGAATGATCGTTAGATGGAAAGCACCCAGTCCTTCAGATTTTTCAATCGCGGTCCAAGCCCGTTAGTCAGGCTAATATTCTTCTCTACCCTGTCGCTGTTGCTGTTGTTTGTCGACGCACGCTACCGTTATCTGGAATCAACCCGTAGCGCCTTGTCCATCCTGGTTTCGCCGATACAGCAACTGGCGACCATTCCGAACAGTCTGTGGCGTCAAAGCAGCGAATATCTTTTTACCCAGAGCAGCCTGGTAAGGGAAAACAAGGTGCTGCATCAGCAGCATGAAATTGACGCTGCGCAGCTTTTACAATTACAAACGATGCATGCTGAAAATCAGCAATTGCGTAATTTGCTTGCGCTGCCACAACGTGCCGGATTCACCACGCAAACCGCAGAGATTGTCTCTGCAGAACGCGATGTGTTTAAAAGAAAATTACTGATCAACAAAGGTAGTGGGGCAGATATTCAGGCCGGGCAGATAGTAATGGATGATAAAGGCATCGTCGGACAAATCACACGCGTTTATCCATGGCTGTCTGAAGTCACGTTGATTACTGAAAAAGACCATGCCGTGCCAGTAGAAATTTTGCGTAATGGCCTGCGTACAATTGTATTTGGTGCGGGCAATACCAGCCAGCTGGTACTACGCTATATGCCGACCAGCGCTGATATCGAAAATGGCGATCTGCTGGTGACATCAGGCATAGACGAAATTTATCCGCCCGGTATTCCAGTCGCGACTGTGGTCAAAATAGAACGTGACCCGGCTTATCCTTTTGCCCGCATTATTTGCTTGCCGATTGCCGGCGTAGACAAACATCACCATCTGCTGATTCTATCCGGAACACCCAAGCCGCCCGCTCTCCCCGCAGAACAAACGGTCACAAAAAGTCCGGTGGAAATCGCCAAGACCAAGCGCGCCAAATAATGCCCTACCTCACCCAAGCCAAACAGGAAATTCAACGCCCGGTCAGCAACCTGTTTGTGCTGCTTAGCATCGTGGTCGCTTTAGTTTTGAATGGCTTGCCCTGGCAAGGCATATGGCTGGCAATTCGCCCGGATTTTGTCGCGGTAGTACTGCTTTACTGGTGCATGCACAAGCCTCTGCGTGTCGGTATCGGACTGTCTTGGGTGGTTGGGATATTTGCAGATGTGGCTGACGCCAACCTGTTTGGGCAGCATGCGTTGGCCTACACGCTATTGGCTTTCGGCGGCGTAGTCTTGCATCGCCGCCTGCAGATGTTCGATGTACGCCAACAGACCAGCCAGGTATTCGGCATTTTTGTATTAACTTATGGCGTTTACGCACTGGTGCATTGGCAGTTGAACGGCTATGTGGTTTGGTCATATTTTATCGGTTGCGTGACTTCGACCCTGCTTTGGATGCCCTTCAGCTTCATGGTACGAGTAATACGCCAAATGAACCCGAAGCATAAGGGCTCATAAATGAAACGGCAGGTCGAGCTCAAAAACCATCAGCGCGAAATATATTATTTCCGGCTTCGACTGGCAGTCAGTGTCGGTTTTGCGTTATTGCTGTTAATGACCTTATTGCTGCGTTTTATGTATCTTCAGGTGATACGGCATGGTCATTACCAGACGCTGGCTGAAAGTAACCGCATTTCCATCGTCCCCATCGTCCCTAACCGCGGCCTGATACTGGATCGCAATGGTGTCGTGCTGGCGCACAACTTTTCCGGTTACACACTGGAAATTACCCCCAGCAAATTGCTTGATCTTGATGCCACTATCGACGCGCTTTCCGGCTTGGTGCAAATAACGGCAAAAGACAGGAAACGCTTCAAAAAACTACTTGTAGAAAGCCACGATTTTGAGTCTTTGATGATACGCAACCGCCTTAGTGACGAAGAAGTAGCTCGTTTCGCTGCGCAGCAATATCGCTTCCCGGGTGTCGAGATCAAAGCGCGGCTGTTTCGTGACTATCCCGATTCGGATATCACCTCACACCTGATTGGTTATATTGGCCGCATCAATCAGACCGATGTCGATCAGCTTGAAGAAAATGAGCTGGCAGCCAATTACCGTGGCTCGGATTACATCGGTAAAACAGGTCTGGAGCAAAGTTATGAAACTGAATTGCACGGTACGACGGGAGTCGAGCAAGTCGAGGTAGATTCGGCTGGACGCGCAGTACGGATTTTATCGCGCACCCCACCCATATCCGGTAATACATTGGTATTAAGCATTGACGCAAAATTACAGGAAATCGCCGAGCAGGCATTTGGCAAATATCGTGGCGCACTGATCGCCATAGACCCCAACAATGGAGAAATATTGGCTTTTATCAGTAAACCGGGCTATGACCCGAGTTTATTCGTTGACGGTATTGATCCGCAAAGTTGGGACGAATTGAACAACTCGCCTGATGTACCCCTCAATAATCGTGCGTTGCGCGGCCAATATCCGCCTGGTTCAACTATCAAGCCCTTCATGGCGCTGGCCGGTCTGAATTACAAGATACGCTCACCCAGTTATACCATCAGCGATCCGGGCTATTTCACACTGCCTGGCAGTACTCATCAATACCGCGACTGGAAAAAAGGCGGTCATGGCAGCGTAGACATGTTCAAGGCTATCGTTGTGTCATGTGATACTTATTTTTACGGACTGGCGACTGAGCTGGGGATAGATAACATTTTCGAGTTCTTATCGCGTTTCGGCTTCGGCAAGAAAACCGGGATAGATCTGGAAGGCGAAACATCCGGACTATTGCCTTCGCAGGACTGGAAGATGAAGCGATACAAACAAAAATGGTACGCAGGCGACACGGTTTCGGTTGGCATCGGGCAAGGCTACAATCTGGTCACCCCGATGCAATTAGCCTATGCAACGGCAACGCTGGCCAATAATGGGGTGAGCTTCAGACCTCACTTGGTCAGGGAAGTGCGTAGTGCACGCAGTAATGAAAACAAGCTGATCAGCGTCCAGCCAGGCAAGCTGAATATCGATCCCGCACAACTTGACCTGATCAAGCGTGCCATGGTGGCAGTTACCCAGCCTGGCGGCACCGCAGCGCAAGCGGCAGCCGGCGCACCTTATCAGATCGCCGGAAAAACAGGTACCGCACAGGTAGTCGCCATGAAACAAGGCGAATCATACAATGCCGACAAGATCGACGAACGGCATCGAGACCACGCATGGTTTATCTCGTTTGCGCCAGCCGAGCAGCCCAGGCTGGCGCTGGTTGTATTGGTGGAAAATGGCGGGCACGGCGGCAGTACGGCCGCCCCCATTGCACGCAAAGTATTCGACTATTACCTGCTCGGCATCATTCCAAAACCCTTGGCGGATGAAGCTGACAACGGAGATAGCCAACATGATTAGAAGGCAGTTATGGCGACGCCTAATCGCCCACATCGATCCGGTGTTAATGTCCGGCGTCGGATTGTTGTTGCTGACCAGTTTGCTAGTCCTATACAGCGCCAGTGACGGCAACTGGCTGCGGGTATTATCGCAAGGCACCAATATTCTGGTGGCGCTGGTGTTCATGTGGATTGTTGCCAATCTGCCACTGCATTATTTGATACGCACCGCTTTGCCAATCTATTTGTTAGGCATGTTGTTACTGGTCGGTGTCGCACTGTTTGGTGAAATCAGCCACGGTGCGCGACGCTGGCTGGATATTGGTGTGATCACCATACAACCTTCCGAATTGATGAAGATCGGTGTGCCATTGATGATGGCATGGTATTTCGAAAAACATGAAGCTACACTTACTTTAAAAAATTATTTTATTGCCACGCTATTGCTGCTCGTGCCGGTGGTGTTGATTGCCAGACAACCGGATCTCGGCACTGCGCTGTTGATTCTGGCCAGCGGATTTTATGTGCTGTTTCTAGCTGGCTTGAGTTGGCGCGTTATGGGAGTGCTACTCGCCGCCGCAATCGCCAGCGCGCCTGTGCTGTGGTCCATGCTGCACGACTATCAACAACATCGCATCCTGATGTTGCTTGATCCGACCCAGGATGCACTGGGTAAGGGCTATCACACCATACAAGGCATGATTGCGGTGGGCTCTGGCGGAATTTTTGGCAAAGGGTTTCTGAACGGGACACAAACCCATCTCGACTTTTTACCGGAACGTACCACCGATTTTATTTTTGCGGTATATGCCGAAGAATTTGGCTTCATCGGCAGCTTTCTTCTGCTGTCGCTGTATTTATTCGTGATTGCTCGCGGTCTGATCATCACCGCCAACGCTTCTACCTATTTTACGCGCCTGATGTCCGGCTCAATAACCTTGACGTTTACTACCTATGCGTTTGTTAATATGGGCATGGTCAGTGGCATCTTGCCGGTAGTGGGCGTACCGCTCCCCCTGATTAGTTACGGCGGCACATCCATGCTCACGCTCATGGTCGGCATTGGCATGCTGATGTGCATAGAAACGCACAAAAAACTGGTCAAGACTTAAACTGCAAATTGACCGCCTATCCGGAAAGGGAAAGCACATGATGAATGGGAAAACAGCCGGTGCAGCATGTATTACATTGCTACTCGCCGCATGTAGCAGCGTACCCCAACACAACATAGAACCGCGCGCCGCACCTGTTGCGGGTAGCGGCGGTTATCTTGCCGGAGATGGCCCCGGTGCCGATGCGCCTGCCAACATTGATGCAATACCCGATGCCGTGCCAAAAATTGAACCCCTACACCGCTACGCGAATCGTCCCTATGTTGCGCTAGGCAAGACTTATACGCCGTTGACCAGCACCGGCAATTTCAAGGAACGCGGTATCGCTTCCTGGTATGGCAAAAAATTTCATGGCCAGCGCACCTCTATCGGCGAAACGTATGACATGTACGCAATGTCTGCTGCGCACCCGACTTTACCGGTTCCCAGCTATGCCCGTATCACCAATCTCTCCAACCATAAATCAGTGGTGGTGCGCATCAACGATAGAGGCCCGTTTCTGCATGACCGCGTTATTGACCTGTCTTATGCGGCAGCCTACAAGCTCGGCATCATCAGTAACGGAAGCGCGGAAGTCGAAATTGAAAGTATCAGACCGGATTCCGCAATAGCGATGGCCAAATCAGTTGAACCGGCAACGCAACCTATCTCAACTGCGCCATCTATAGCCAATGCCTCCGATGTAACAACAGCAAGCAGCAATATCTATTTGCAACTGGGCGCTTTCAAATCCCGGCAAGCAGCGGCAGACTTCATAACCAAAATGCATACCGAACTGGGTGATATCGGCAAACAGCTCAGTATATTCGTCAAGGATGGGTGGATACGTGTACACATTGGCCCTTATGCAGACCAGAACGAGGCGCACAGCAGTGCAGAAAGTTTGAAAGCCAAACTGGGATTCAAACCGTTGGTCAATTTGCATTGATGAAAGCAACACCGCCGGATGAAATCAGGTTTTCTTTTTGGCACGCGGATGTGCCGCATCATAAGTTTTGCTGAGGTATTGAAAATCAAGGTGCGTATAAACTTGCGTGGTAGAAATACTGGCGTGGCCCAGCATTTCCTGCACGGCGCGCAAATCTCCGCTGGATTGCAACACATGGGTAGCGAACGAGTGGCGTAATAAATGCGGATGCACACCGCTGGTGATGCCTTGCTTGATGCCCCATTCCTTCATACGCAGTTGCACCACGCGCGGCGAAATACGTTGCCCGCGTTGGCCCACAAATAATGCCGTTTCTCCCGCTTTGGCAAGCTGGTTACGCACTGCCAGCCAGGCTTGCAAAGCAGTGATGGCGTATAGCCCGAGTGGCACAATGCGAGTTTTGTTGCCTTTACCCGTGACACGCACTTCGCCGACGGTCAAGTCAAGTTGCGCAGGATCAAGATTAACCAGCTCTGCCAAACGCAGGCCGGACGAGTAAAACAATTCAAACATTGCCTTGTCACGTATCGTCGGCAGCGTATCGGCAGGCAAATCCATCAGCCGCACCGCTTCGTCCGGCGATAAGGCTTGTGGCAAAGTCTTGGCTGCTTTCGGAGCGTGCAGTCCCGCGCAAGGATTATCGGTCAGGCCATGATCACGCATCAGGTAAGTGAAAAAACCACGCCACGCCGACAGCATCCGCGCCAGTGAACGTCCTCCCAAGCCGCTGCTGTGCAATTGCGCAATAAAACGACGGATATGATGAATCTTAAGTTCGCCAAGCGGTATGTCAGCGGTGAGCTTGAATAGTTGCCGCAGATCAAGCGTGTAATTTTTTACCGTCAACATGGAATATTGTTTCTCATTGCGTAACCATGCCATGTAGCCGTGCAGATATCGCTGGTTTGGCGTAGCAATCGCTAACATGACTATCGTCCGGATTCCCCTATCACTGCATCACATAAGGCTGCAGCGCAGCGCCCACCACTTGGGCAATATGCTGCAAGAATACGCTACCCATTTCCGGATAAAAACGTTGCCTGTCTTCACTGGCGAGCACCAACACCCCGATGGTTTCATTGGCCGCGAGGAGTGGCAGATAGGCGAACGAGTGTAGTTGCGCGGCATGCTCGCCAAACCAGCCAATAGTATCAAGCGCGGCCTTGTGCAGACACACCGGTTGCGCCAGCGTATCGGTAAATGCCAATATTTCCGCGCTGGGCGGATCAATTTTCCATAAACGCAATACGGCATGCCGAACAGAAAATATATCGCGCAACAAACGCGGAATCATTGCCTGTAACGCAGGCAAATCACGCGCAGCGAATAATGCAATGGCGAATTCATGCACCCTGTGTTGCAGCACGTCATTCTCCTTGGCAAATTCGATAAGCTCATGCAGTTTTTTTTCCAGCTCTTTATTTTTTTCACGCAGGGCAAGTAATTGCCGCTCGCTCAAGGAAATAGTTCGACCACCATGCGGATGAGGAAGGTTAATCTGTATCAATGTATCTATATGTTCTTCAAAAAACTGCGGGTTGTCTTGCAAGTATTGCGCGATTTCCTCAACTCTCATCATGACTCCCTATAAATTTATTTCGCCGGTAAACACCGTCATCGCCGGACCTGTCATCAGCACTGCCGTGTCGCCGCCACTCCACTCGATACCAAGTAGTCCGCCATGTGTGGCAACGGTTATCGGGGTGTCGAGCAATTTTAGTCGAATCCCTGCCACTGCTGCAGCACATGCGCCGGTTCCGCACGACAAGGTTTCTCCTGCACCGCGTTCATATACGCGCAATTTTATATGGTGACGATCTATTACTTGCATGAAGCCGACATTGACACGTTTTGGAAAGCGCGGGTGACATTCGATGAGTGGACCAAGCCTTGCTACAGGCGCGTGTTCAATATCTTCCACCACTTGCACTGCATGCGGATTACCCATTGAAACGGCGCTGATGGTCAGCGTTTCACCTGCTACCCGCAGTAATTCACTGGCCGCGCCCGTCCCTGCATCGAACGGAATACGCGCAGGATCAAAAACCGGTACGCCCATATTAACCGTGATACGCCCGTCTTCTGTCAGGTGCGGCCTGATCAAACCACTCTTGGTCTCCACCACGATTTCACGTTTGGCGGTCAGTTTTTGCTCATGCACAAAGCGCACGAAACACCGTGCGCCATTGCCACATTGTTCCACCTCTCCGCCATCGGCATTGAAGATACGGTAACGGAAATCGGCCTCTGGGTGCTGCGCTTTCTCTACCAATAAAACCTGATCGCAGCCGACACCGAAATGCCGGTCGGCAAGCAAACGAATTTGCTCCTCACTCAGGGCAATGTGCTGACGCACACCGTCCAGTACCACGAAATCGTTGCCGGCGCCCTGCATCTTGGTAAATTTTATCAGCATTTCCGCAACCTCATTTTATGGCTGAAGCTGTCCGTATTAGCGCAATTCTTTACACCTGAAGCATCCGGTTATGTGATCATTGACCATGCCGGTTGCCTGCATGTGAGCATAGCAAATCGTTGTACCAACGAATTTAAAACCACGCCGCTTCAACGCTTTGCTCATCGCATCCGATTCTGCCGTGTTTGCAGGCATTTCGGCAAGACTGCGCCACGTATTCTGCTTGGGCTTACCATCGACAAATTGCCAGACGAAGGTGGCAAAACTGCCGAACTCATTCTGTACCTCCAGAAATTTCTGCGCATTGACAACTGCCGCTTCTATTTTCAGGCGATTACGCACAATACCCTGATTCTGTAACAACGATTCTATTTTATTCGCGCCATAACGGGCAATACGCGTCGCGTCAAAATTATCAAAAGCGGCGCGATAATTTTCGCGCTTACGCAAAATGGTAATCCAGCTCAAACCTGCTTGCGCGCCCTCCAGAATCAGAAATTCAAATAATTTCTGATCATCGAATAGCGGCACGCCCCATTCGTTATCGTGATAAGCCTGGTACAAGGGATCGTTGCCCGCCCAACCACAACGCACTTTAATCATGAAGAGCATCCTTTAACTGCCTTGCATCACGCCATAGACAGCGATTCATCACCACAATTATGCCCGCCTGCTGAGCACGTAATGCTGCAGCCTCATGAATCACGCCTTCCTGCAGCCAGAGATATTTTATGCCGAGCCTGATGCAGCTATCCACAATCGCCGGAACATGTTCCGGTGCACGAAATACATCCACCATGTCAGGCAATTTTGGCAAGCTGTCCAAATCCGGGAATGCTTTCTCGCCCAGTATCTCATCTATCAAGGGACGTACCGGCGTGATGCGATAACCCAAGCTTTGCAATCCACGTGCTACTTGAAAACTGGGACGCGCCGAATTGGGCGATAAACCCACTATCGCGACACTGCGAACCGTATTTAACAGCAAGCGTATCTGTTCAGTATCGGGGTTGAAAAATGGCATGGCGTTACTTGAATACAGATGTCATCAGATTACCAAGCGCTTTAAAAATGCAACTAATCAACCGTTAAAGCGGCGTGCGATCAGGACTGCGTTACTACCGCCAAAAGCGAAGGAATTCGACATCACCGTATTTAGCTCTACATTATGCCTACCCAAATTTGGCACATAATCCAAGTCGCATTCGGCGTCGGGTTGATGCAGGTTGATCGTGGGCGGGACAGCCTGATGTTGCAGCGCCAACACGGCGGCCATGAATTCCACTGCCCCGGTTGCGCCCATCAGGTGCCCGTGCATGGACTTGGTAGAGCTGATCGGTACGCGGTAAGCCTGTTTGCCAAATACCTGTTTTATTGCTTTGGTTTCTTCGATATCTCCCGCCACGGTAGCCGTGCCGTGCGCATTGATGTAGTGAATATCCTGCCCTTGTAGCTTGGCCTCGTGCAGCGCATTGAGCATTGCACGTGCTTGTCCAGCAGCATCTGGTTTGGTGATGTGGCAGGCATCGGATGAGCAATCATATCCCACAATTTCTGCATAAATGCGTGCACCGCGTTTAATGGCACGCCCGGCATCTTCTAATACCATTACCGCTGCTCCTTCTCCCAATACCAACCCACTGCGATTTTTAGCGAATGGTTTGCACGAGGCAGCCGGATCTATCGCGTCTTCAAGCGCCAGTGCACGTAGCGCCTCCCACCCTTTCATGACGCCATGGGTCAGCATCGCTTCCGAGCCTCCTGCCAACATGATATCGGCCTGTTCATGCTGAATTTTACGGCAAGCCTCGCCAATGGCAATAGCTGACGACGAACAGGCGGTGGCATAAGTCATATTCGGGCCTTGCAGATGATAGGTAAGCGATAGATGTGAGGCAGCGGCGTTATTCATCGTCAACAGCACACTGAGCGGCTTGACGCGCGGAACAGCGCGCTGAAATATCTCAATGTAACCTTCTTCCAGCGTACCTGCCCCGCCCATGCTGCTACCCCAACATACGCCGGCGCGAGGCTTTTCATTTTCTGCCAGTTCAAGCTGCGCGTCCTGCACAGCCTGCTGCGCCGCAATCAGTGCAAATTGGCTGAAGTGTTCAATACCGGAAAGCCGGGTCTTCGGAAAATAGTCGGCTGGGTTGTATCCATTTATCGGCGCACCGATACGGATAGAGAGTTTGTCGATAAAATCGGTTTGCAGACGCCTGATGCCGGAACGGCCTGCCATCAGATTGGCGAAAAATTCCACGGGATTTTTGCCCACTGGAGAAATGACACCCAACCCGGTAATGACAACACGGCGGCGCATTGCGAGATGCCGCTTAAGAAGCGCCCTTTTGTTCAGCTATTAGGCGATCGACAATGCTGACAACATCCTGAATGGTTTTGAGTTCAACGCGTTCATCTGTCAATTTGATATGGAATTCATCTTCGACACTGAACATGAACTCGATCACCGACAGCGAATCCAGCCCAAGCGCTTCGAGCTGCGCATCAGGGGCCAGCGCTTCTTCCTTAATCTCGAATTGTCCCGCCATCATGCGCTGTATGACTTGTAGTGTAGCCAACGCCTCTCCTAATTTACTGACGCGCTTCTGCTCAAGCGACGAGTACCAAGTTTGATCCGCCGGATGATACTACAGACTGGCTCCCGGCACTGATGTCGGCTGCATCTCTTCCGCTAACGTCATCAAAAAATTTAATGGTTTCATCAGCTACTCGTTCGCGCTCATTGTCCATTGTAATCATATGATAACTATCATGCAGCAAAATTTTATGTACCTTGTCTGAGCCGATGTGGTCGACTACAAAGTCTGCACTGCGCGGAGTCGATACATCATCTTCCATAGCATGGATGACAAGCACCGGCGTCGTTACGTCAGGTAAACTGCGTTTGACAGATTTGATGATCAACTCGCCTTCGTGAATGGCTGGCAACGTCAGATTGGAGGCTCCCGCAATGGATGATGCCTGATGGCTCATTTCGCGCGCAACCCACTGACGCAACCGTTCATTTTTCAGGCCGAATGGCTCGCGTTCCCGGTAAGCATATTTATAGCGAAGCGGGGTGTAATAGCCGAGCGGCAGCATGAAGCGATACCAGGGAATACTCCAGCCGTCATAGAACAAGGTGGTCGAGAGCAGCGACAGTCCGCTAATTTCGGTGCCAGCCTCGACTGCCACGCTTAAAGCCAGAACGGCACCGACGCACAGGCCGCCAATACAAACCGTTTTATACTTGCGCTTCAGATCGCGTAACTCAACTAGCACCTGCTGGCGCCACTCACGCCATGATGTCACCGAATGTGCGGTGGTACCGACTGTATAGCCATAACCCTTGAAGTGCGGTACCCGCACGGTATAGCCCGCCTTGTGTAAATGTTTGGCGAGCGTCTGCATCTCGGTGGGGACTCCCTGTAGTCCGTGGATAAGGAGTACGGCATGCTCACCTGCAATTAATTCAATCATAATTTATTGGTCATACAATATTTCGTTAACAGCGATTTTCTGCTCTATAAAATCAGGTAAACAACTTTAGCAGGTAATGTTAGCCTACCACTTCCTATATCTTGATTACATTAAGACGTCCCACGCAAGTGATATGCCTAAATATACTGCAAGGCTATGTTTAAGACCCCCTCTTTCTAATAAGTTCTCTCCCAAATGCACACTGTCCATCAACTCATCCATACACGTCCCGGCCCGATCACTGCAATAACCACAGGTTTGATTGTCGGGTTTACTCTGCCTCCATATTGGAGTTTTTTGACGCGCGCACTAATCGGCTGGAATGTCACGGTCTGGTTTTATCTATGTCTGATGGGCTGGCTGATGACGCGCGCCAGCCACATCAAAGTTCGCCAACTTGCCGAACAGGAGGATAAAAGCGCAGCTGTAATTTTAGCGATTATGTCGGTTGCCGCCGTGACCAGCCTCGCAGCAATTATTCTGGAGCTTTCAACCGTTAAAAGTTTGCCCCTCAGTTATCGCCTGATGCATTATGCGTTTACTGGTTCTACCGTATTCGGTTCATGGTGTCTCGTTGCGGTACTATTTACATTTCACTACGCACGTATTTTTTATCGGTCACCCAGTGAAAATCGCGCGCTGCGTTTTCCAAATAACGAGGAGAATCTGAATTATTGGGATTTTCTTTATTTCTCGTTCACCATCGCAGTGGCCGCTCAAACGTCGGATGTTACGGTGTTAACGCGTTCGATGCGTAAAACTGTGCTCGCGCAATCAATTCTCAGTTTTTTGTTTAACCTTGCCATTCTTGGGCTATCGATCAACATAGCAGCTAGCTTGATAGGGCTATAAACTTTAAGAGGAAGCGCCGAGAACTCCTCCTGTCGATAAAAATACTCAACCAATTACCATGTTGGCACCCATAGCTTTGAAGTGCTAAAATGGCCCATGGAGAATATGATGAACGCAGAGATGAGCCTACCTATACCTTCTGCCGTTGGCAGCTTGGAGGGTTATATCCAGTCAGTGAAGCGCTTCCCGGTGCTTTCTCAGGAGCAGGAATATGCGTTGGCGACCCGCCTTAAAGCCGAAAACGACTTGGGTGCTGCGCGAGATTTGGTGCTGTCACATTTACGCGTGGTCGTCAGTGTGGCGCGCGGTTATGCCGGATACGGCTTGGCCCAGGCCGATCTGATACAAGAAGGCAACATTGGACTCATGAAGGCCGTAAAGCGCTTTGATCCAGACCGTGGGGTGCGCTTGGTGTCCTTTGCTTTGCACTGGATACGCGCTGAAATTCATGAGTTCGTGATACGTAATTGGAGAATGGTAAAAATCGCCACGACCAAAGCACAACGCAAATTGTTCTTTAACCTGCGCAGCATGAAACAAGGTTTAGAGCCCCTTAAACCCCAACAAATCAGCGAAATCGCCCAACAGCTTAAGGTGAGCGAGCGCGACGTTGTAGAAATGGAATCCAGATTTGCCGGGCATGAGGTCGCACTGGAATCAAGCAACGATGATGAAGGTTACGCTCCGGCTTATTATTTGGCAGAAGACGAAGAACACGAACCCTCGCACATTCTGGCAGCGGCAGAGCATGAACATCTCCAGGCATCCGGGCTATCCAATGCATTGGCGATGCTGGATGAGCGTAGCCGCCGCATTGTTGAGGCTCGCTGGTTATGCAACGAAAATGCCGCAACGCTGCATGATCTGGCTACAGAGTTTCATGTCTCTGCAGAACGCATCCGTCAAATTGAACAAAAAGCGCTGGAAAAGATGCGTTCGAGTCTGGCGCTACCCGCACCTGATCCAAGACTGAGGCCTGAAGCTGTCTGATAGCAAAGCTGTCGGAACTGCGGCTTTTCTCTGCTTCGGCGCCAGGAAAAATCACTTAACAATTTTCAAGTGCGGCTTGCCCGGTACGGGCGGTTTTTGTTTTTGATTGCCGCCACTCGAAATAGGTGGTGGCTGTAACAGGTCAGCACCTTGAAACACCAATCCTTGACCGGTCTCTTTGGAAAATATCCCAATCACTGCTTCTACCGGTACGATCAGATCAAATGATGCGCCACCGAAACGCCCGGAACAAGTGATCATCTCGTTGCCAAGCTGTAAATTCTGCACCGCACCCGCACTGAGGTTCAGAACGATTTCACCATTTTTCACATAAGCGGGCGGCACTTCAGTCTGTTCGTTTACACGAACAGCCAAATAAGGGATAAATCCAGTATCCACACACCATTCATAAATCGCACGAATCAGATATGGGCGCGTAGATAAATCGCTCATTTATATTTTGCTCAGGGAAAAGTCAAAAGAACGGCGCATAAACAAACTCTATTCGCCAGTTTCAACCGGGGTATCACTTGCGCATTGCTCTTTCGGAGGCTGTCAACGCATCAATAAAGCCTTGTCTGGAAAATATCCGTTCCGCGTATTTCATCAACGGGGCAACATCTTTACCCATTTGAATGGCATAGCGATCCAGCCGCCACAGCAGCGGGGCAATTGCCACATCCAGCATGGAAAATTCTTCACCAAGCAAAAATTTCTGCTTGGTCAAAATTTGCGCCAGCTGCGTCAAGTTATCACGAATGATTGCGCGCGCCTTGTCCGCCAATTTGGGCGCGCCGTGCTCGATAGTTTCAATATGGCTATATAGCTCTTGTTCAAAACGGTACAGGAATAAACGGGCTCTTGCCCGCAACACTGGATCCGGCGGCATCAATTGGGGGTGCGGAAAACGCTCGTCAATATATTCGTTGATGATATTTGCTTCATACAAGATAAGATCGCGCTCAACCAATACAGGTACTTTGTTATATGGGTTGATTGCCGCGACATCCTCGGACTTGCTCATCAAATCCACGTCAATCACCTCAAAATCCATGCCTTTCTCAAACAACACGATTCTGCAGCGATGACTATAAGGACAGGTTGTCCCGGAATACAATCTCATCATGTCCGGATTACCCTTTAATAAGTTGTATGTTTCGCATGCGCATGCGCACCAGAAAAAACCCAATTGCCGCGACCACAACAGCAATAACGATGGCAGCCAAAATTGGATAGCTGCCTTTGCCTGTATAAGCGGCGATCCATAGATAACGTTCAAATAAAGTGCCGGTGATCATGCAGACCGCGACAGCAGTGATTGCCTGGATGCTGTGCCGCGTTGGGCGCATGGCGAGTGCACTGAATGGAATGACAAATTTGAGCGCGATCATCGACCACCAAATAAAAGTGTAATCACCATCCTGCATCGCCCGCATCCGCCCTGTTTCAGGAGGCAAATTACCATACCAAATGGTCAGGTACTGCGCAAAAAAGGTATAGACCCACAACAAGGTAAAAGCAAACATCATCTGCGCGATATAGTTGTAGACGTATGGTTCTATTGGACGTAATAGTTTGTTACCGCTGTTCAAGGCATAAATCCAGACCACAAAGAATGCCAGGAACATGCCGAAATTGCTGACAAAATGCTGCATGGCATAAATCGCGCTCTCCCAATCAGGAAGCATCGTCATTTCAAAATCCCACGCAACCATCGTGGCGTATAAAACGTAGGTGTAAGGAACCCAACAAGCAATTTTGTGAAAATTTGCCGCATCTTCTGCGCTGCGTTCGCTGACAGCCTGGCGCTTGATGAATAACCAATAAATCGCCATCACCACCAACATACCAATAATTTCGCGTGATACCAGGAATGTGTAATTGTTCCATGCGGAGATATACCGCGCTTCTTCCCCGGTTGCGTTCAGCCACGGGAAAGTCATACTGCCGCCAGCCAACAAAATAATTAGCAGCACAAATGCCAAAGGGAACAATGCAAATAAAGAACTCGCCAATTGGCGGATTTCAAATCTCCAACGTGCACCAACCAGATGTAAAACCGCACATAAAGCAGTGCTGGCAAGAGCAAGGTAAAGCACCACTAAAAAACTTACGGTCAAGACCGACCAATTACTGTGTGACAACATATCCGCAGTCTCCTATTTTGCTTGAGCCGTAGCTTGTCCAGCCTGGCCTTTTTGTAGCACTTTACGCACGTAATTGACGACGTGCCAACGCTCGGTCACTGATAAATCGTTAGCGTAGCTTGGCATCACAGCTCCGCCAAAAGTCATCATGCCGAAAATATGACCGTCCGGAAACTCTTTGGGATCCCACGTGTGTACGTCGTTAGACAAAGTCAGATTAAAAGGCCTCAAAATCAGTTTCGCGCCAACCAGCCCATCACCCGTGCCTGATACGCCATGGCAAGGAGTACAATAAATGCGGAACAAACGTCCCCCGGTAGCAACCGATTTTTCATCCGGAACGATGGGATTGGTCAACTTGAGCGCGGCCTCTTGATCCCTGACCATCATTGTCGTGCCCGGCACCGGTACAGAACGTTTCGGAAATGGCGTCATACCGGGATTGGCCGGATCAGCACTCTCTTGTGGTTTTACACTGATTTGGTTCACCATGTCATTCGACCATGGCCAAGCACGCGCGAAAGCAGGCGTAAACAGCAATACGATAGCCAGTAACTTAATAATTGCCAAGAATGATTTTTTCATTTCCCTGTCTCTTCCTGAATTTCCAACGCCCCATGTTTGGTGAAAATGGCTTTCAAGGTGGCGCTTGCAGCCTCTTCGGACTGGACCAAAACACCGATTTGATCTTCTGATACCTTGGCGCTATACAAGGGTGAACGCCTTGCTGGCAAACCCGCGCAAATCAAGAAACCCAGTACGGAAATATATACGCCACCCAAAATAAACATTTCATAGGTCAATACAAAATCCGGCGGGAACGGCACAATCGGCTTGCCGCCCTTCAACTGTGCGAAAAAATTTCCTTGCGAAGCAGCGATCAAAAGAAATGCCAACGAACCACCTGTCAATGCACCCACCAAGGTGAACCACTGCACATGGACGGGTTTTTCTCCCAAAAATTCTTCCACTTCCGGATGCTCGATCGGGGATTTAACGATCATGTCTTTTCCCGAGTCGAAACCCTTTATGCTGACTGCACGTAGTTCTCTGACAACTTTTTCAGCTTCATCAAAATCACTGAACAGCGCAAGTAAATGACGTTTGCTCATTTTAGTGTGCTCCTTCTACTGCGCCCAGTTTTTTCGTTTCCCTGCTGCGGTGATAAACCATTTCTTTCACCTCATACATGGACACTGACGGGAAGACCTTACAGAACACCATGAACAGCATGGTAAACCAGCCAAAACTGCCGAATACGATACCCCACTGCACGAAGCTTGGCCATTGGCTGTGATCCCACGTCCAAGGGTAATAGCCATGCGAGAAAGTCGGCGCGACAATCATCCAGCGCTCTAACCACATACCCAGATTTAATAATAAGGACACCACCATCAATACCGGAATGTTAGTCTGGAAGCGTTTGAAAAACATGATGAACGGCACGACTGAGCCGAGGAAATTCATGGCCCACCAGAACGGCGCGTAAGGTCCGGTCGCTTTCTGGATCAAGAGATCTTTGGCAACTTGATTATGCCCGTACCAGACCGATGCGTACTCGATGAAATTCAGGTAGGTCCACACCATTGCAATCGCGAAGGTCAAACGCACGGTTTTCTTCAAAATCGGCAGCGTCATGTATTCCTCAAACTTGAACACATAGCGCAAAATAATAAACAGCGTAATGATCGCGGCACAACCTGAATACAGCGCCCCGGCCACAAAATAAGGCGGAAACGAGGTGATGTGCCAACCAGGTTGTTGAGACATGGCGAAATCGGATGCCACGATAGAGTGTACCGACACTGCCAACGGAATCAGGAAACAGGCAATCGTCAGGTAAGTGACTCTGAAATTGCGCCACTGTCTATCAGTCCCCTCCCAACCCAACGATAGTACCGTATAAAACTTTTTACGCCAGCAATCGCGCATATTGTCCCGACAGATTGCCAGATCGGGGATCATGCCTACGTACAAAAACAAAATTGACGAGCTCAAATAAGTAAAGATCGCCATCGCATCCCACAACAACGGGGACTGGAAATTCGGCCAAACTTGGCGTCCATTTGGATAGGGCAAAGCATAGTAAATCTGCCAAACGCGGCCCAGATGCACGGCCACGAACAAACCAGCAGTCATCAACGAAAAAGTAGTCATCGCTTCGGCAAAGCGGTAAATCGGTTTGCGCCAATCGGCATGCATTAAATGCAGAATTGCTGACAACAACGTACCGGAATGACTCATGCCAATCCAGAAGATGAAGGTGGCAATATACAATCCCCACATATGCGGATTATCAAAATTCCCTACCCCTAAACCAACTTGATATTGATAAATTTCGCAACCGACTGCCACCCCTACCATTGCAATCGCGACAAACAAAATTATCCAAAACAGTTTTCTGGGATTTTCCAAACTCTTGAGCACATCCTGGTTGATTTTTGCCCAAGCGATGTCTTCGCGAATATCTTTCATTTATTGTTTCCTAAAGAAATTTCAGTAATTTTTCAGCTCAAATGGCGGTTTCACGCACACGTTCCAGGTACATAACCGAAGGATAAGGACGCAACTCTTCAAGTATGCGATATCCGCGCAAATCGCTGCCGCCTTCTTCCTTGTCCTTGGTTTGGGCCTCTTTATCAAGCTCAACGTGCTGGGCTTTCCATTGTTTGTATACTTTGGACTCAGGATCGACCAGATTACCGAAAGAAATTGCGCTGGTCGGGCAGGCCTGCTGGCATGCGGTTTGCACATCCCCATCACGCACAAGACGACCCTGAGTTTTGGCATTGTTTTTAGCCACAGTCACACGTTGAATACAGAATGTGCATTTTTCCATCACACCTTTGCCGCGTACCGTCACATCAGGATTGAGCTGCTGATTCATTTCGGCTGGCCAGACGTTATCTGTAGTAGGATAGTCGTACCAGTTGAAATAACGCACCTTGTACGGACAGTTGGCGGAGCAATAGCGTGAACCGATACAACGGTTGTAAATCTGAGAGTTGATACCATCCGGCGTATGGTTGGTCGCACCTACCGGGCAAACGGTCTCGCACGGTGCGGCTTCACACTGTTGGCACATCATGGGCAAAAATTGTGCGCCCTGATCCGGAAAATCGCGGCCACCCGGAGCGCTGATATCCTCATCCCAATAGCGTTCGATACGCATCCAGTGCATCGCCTGACCATGCGCAAACTTTTCTCTGCCGACCACCGGCAAATTATTTTCTGCGTAACAGGCAACGCTACACGCATTGCAGCCGCTGCACGCGTCCAGATCAATGCTCATCGCCCATTTATAAGGATTGTGAGGAACGTCATCCACCGGATGCAGATGACGATAGTCCGACCAATTTTCTAACAGGGTACTAACCGACATGCTCAGATCTCCTTCGATAGATCAATTTTATTACTCGGCACACGCACGGCAATTTTTCTGCCCATCTGCTTGCCGCCCACAGGGCCTTCATCTTTGATTACGATCACACGTTGACCCGTTGTGCTGACTTTGACGCGTGTTTCATGCATGGCCAATTCACCGGTTTCTTTGTCGAACACAGCATCCAGAATCTGGAACGGATTTACACCGTAACCCTTGGCATAACGGCCCATCGCTTCGTGACCACGACCGAGCGGTATCGAAATTGCGTCAGGATGGATGCCTGGGAACAAATATGCTTGTACTTTAATAGAACCATTTTTACCGGTGACCTCGACAATATCACCCTCAACGATGCCCAGCTCAGCTGCTTTCTTGGGGTGAATTTCGACCCACGAATCCCATACGATAGTCGTTAACGGATCAGGGGATTCTTGCAGCCAAGGCTGATTGGTGTGACGGCCATCGCGCAAGCTGGCGTTGATACTTGGGATAAGTTGCAACGGATATTGTGTGTCAGCCGCTGCCGGCGGCGGCAAAGTCAAGCCGACCGCGCTGGCCGTGCCAGATAAGTTGCCGGTAGCACCTGCCAGTTTGACAATACCTTTGCTGAGCGTGTCATTCCAGAAGTAATCATCATCCACGCCACTACCGCCGAGCGCATCCTTATTCTGCAATAATGCGTTGCGCAAATACGCATAGTAATCGTCAAAATCCTTATAGGCATCCGCACGACGTTGCTTGACCAAAGCCAGCAGGATGTCGCCCATGCCACGGGTGTTTTCGTGCAATTTTTCCATCAGCGGCTGCTGAATATTGATTTGTGCGCCTTCAGCCAGATATTCGGGAACCTGTGTGCCCCAATCTTCCAGTGCAGAATCCAGCGGCAACACCAAATCGGCCTGCAAAGCAGTCTCATCCAGATAATGTGCAAACACCACCTTGAAGCCGACCTTTGCCAGATTGTCTTTGAACTTCATGACGGTTGGCGCAGTGAAAACCGGATTGGCTGCGTAACTGAACAGCACCTTATATTTCCCTGCAGCCAAGCTGTTATTAAGCGCTTGCAATGCGGCGGTATTTCCTGTCGCCGGAGACATTTGTGGGAACGGAACGGAAACCGGCACCCCTATCGTTTTACCAACGTTCCCTAACACGTGATTAAGCAAATTGATTGCAGCGGCGTTCTGCGAACCATGCGCATATCCTTCAGCCGCACCACCCACCAATACCAAGCTCGGTGTACGCGCTTTGAGCAAGGCGGCAATTTTGTCGATTTGTTCGGCCGAGACGCCGGTATCTTTGCTGACCCGCTGTTTATCGTAATCTTTGACCGCAGCAGCGATATCCCCACTTGCCGTACCCAAAGCATTGATGATACCCAACGCCAATATCCCTTCGGTACCGGGACGCACCGGCAGCCAGCGGTCAGCATTTGCGCCGGTCAAGGTCATCTTGGACTCTACCTGCACCAGCACACCGCGCTGACCATCTACACCTTTACGGAATTGCGCGTACTGTTGCGAAAAATGTACTGGGGAAATCCAACTGCCGAGGAAGTCCGCACCAAATGACAAAACAACTTTGGCTTTGTTGATACTGAAGCGCGGCATCTCAGCACCATAGGATTTTTGATTGGCAGCACGCAAAACGGCCGGCGCAATCGCTTCGTATACATAATGATTCCTACTGCCCAAGCTTTCAAGATAATTACCCAGTAACACCTTGAGATGGCCGCTGACTCCACCGCTCAAGAAAGCGATTTCTTCACCCTGCACGCCATTCAATTTTTCAGCGATCAATGCGTAAGCCTTATCCCAGCTGATTGCTTCGCCTTTGTCCCCAGTTCGTAACAAGGGCTCACGAACTCGATCAGGATTGTAGTGGTGCTGCACACCCGCCTGACCCAAGCCGCATGTCTTGCCGCGATTGATCGCAGAATCAGGGTTGCCCTCCAGCTTGAGCACACGGCCTTCGCGTATCCGGCCAGTGATGCTGCAACCCGCGTCACATTGAGCACAGGTTGAATTGAAGTACACGCTGATACTGGGGATCACGTAGTCCTTCGCTTCGACATAAGAAACCACGGTTTCCTTGCCATCCTCAACGGAACCGTTACCGCAGCCACTCAATGCGACCGTCGCTCCGCCCCAACCCAGCACTTTTAGAAAATCTCGCCGATCAAAACCACTGTTCATCATCACAACCTCTCTACTATTTATGGCATACCGAACAATCGTTCGGGCCTTTGGCCTTAACAATGCCCGATGCATCAACAGGCGGTTTGTGCATGCTGTACCAATACGCTTGGGTACCGATAGCTTTGCCATCTGCGACTCTTACCAAGTGATCTTTTTGGTGGCAGGTAACGCACCAACCCATGGAAAGCAGCTTTTGACGGCGTGCGACCTTCATCTCTTTCACGTTGCCATGACAATAGCCACAAACTTCTTGAAACGGACGGTTTTGCTGCATGATGAAGCGCTCTATATGCCGTTCATGATTGAACCGCACAAAGTCAGGCAGATCATGTACTTTCTTCCAGGGAATGGCCTTTTTGGCGTCCCAGTATTCAAACAATTTTTTGATGCGTGGAGATTCCCGCACAGATTCGATACTTTGATGACAACCGATACACTTTTGTAACGGTGGAATACCCGCCACGGCACTACGGCGCGCGTAGGTATGGCAATACATACAGTTGATCTCCATGCCCCCCTTGTCCCTGTCTCCGGCATGGCGGAAATGCGGAAATTCGATGGGTTGCTCAATAGCGGGGCCCAGATCGTCCTCGGTCATTTGGGTTGGCTGCGGAGCATCGGCTGCATAACAACTCGTAGCGGTAAGCATCCCCAACAATAAAATAGATAAGCTTATAAAACGGTACATCGTAAGGGCTCCCCCAACAAACATTCAAGCCACGTCAGCACGCGGCCAACGTGACAAAAGATGAAACGGATTATTTTTGCTACGGCGCATCGCGTTAAAATTATCGTGTTGCTTTTTTACCCTCGTCAATCGAAGCTGAGGCAGCGGTGCAGCCGAATCATGTCTATTTTGAAAAATAAAGTCAACACCCAGATTGCCCTAAAGTCCGACAAACCACAACAAATTTGAATATTCACATGGAATTATGGGATTTGCTAATATTGATCCGGATAGCCACAGGCTAAAGGACAGACTTTGATGAATGAGCAACAGGCCGTACTGGATTTTTTTAACCAACCAGAGAATCTTCCGCTGGGTTTGGTATTGGCCGAACAGATGGATAACATACGCGAGCGAATAAACACGCAATTCTGGCAGGGCCTGCATCAGCGCGTGGATGCACTGATACAGGAGCACGCTTTGCTCTGGCATGCCATCACCACCGAAGATAGGAACGCTGAAAATAACTTGGTAGGATTGTATTGCGCGGTCCGCTCCGAACAAGAGCTTTATCTGCGGCCCATGATCGAACAACAGAACCTGGGGAATACATGGCGCATTTATTTTGGCCTGATGTGGAGCGTTACGCCATCGCCCCAGCAACTTGCATTACCTGCCGTTGCTGCGCTTAAAAATGTTCTGCTACAAGCCGGATTTAAGAGCAATGAAAATCTGCTTGGCTGGCAGTGGACAAATCTACACCCAAGGCGCAGGGATTTTTTACTGCGTTATGCGCAACATCCGGACACGCTGCTTGATGAGGCGCAGGGATTACTGCAAATCCTGTTACTGGATCATCGTGAATCAATCGCCGCCGCCAACGCTGCATTGCAAGTAGCGCCGCGTAGTCTGACAGTCTCACTTGATCAACTACACAGTAAACGCAAAAATTAAACCGGATTATCCTGGTCGAAAAAACGATGTTCCAAACCGAAATGTCGGGCCAAATGTACACCCAATGCCTGTATACCATAGCGCTCGGTAGCGTGATGCCCTGCGGCAATAAATGCCACGCCTGACTCGTTGGCAAGGTGAAAGTTCTGTTCTGAAATTTCCCCGGTGATATAGGCATCCACACCTTGCGCAATGGCTTGTTCAAAATAACCCTGCGCAGCCCCAGTGCACCAGGCAACACGACGTATGACCTTTGCACCGGCGCCAATTACTTGAGGTTCTCGTTGCAACTGGCGAGCAATACGCTGAGTAAATTGTTCCAGCACTTCTGGTTGCTCAGAGGCGCCCAAGCAAATGATATTCTGTTCCCCAAACCTGCCAAGCTGTTGCAGTCCCAGCCGTTTGCCAAGCTGTGTGTTGTTGCCCAACTCTGCATGTGCATCCAGAGGAAGATGATAGGCCAGCAAACTGACGTCATTATTTAGCAGTTGCGCAATCCGTCGTTTTTTAACGCCAACGAGCGATGCATCTTCATTGCGCCAAAAATATCCGTGATGCACCAATATCGCATCTGCACCCCAGCGAATGGCCTCATCCAGGACATGCTGAGACGCAGTCACAGCAGTGGCAATCCGCCCAATTTCGGCACGACCCTCAACCTGCAAGCCATTCGGGCAATAATCCTTAAACAGCATGACTTGCAGCAGGCTTGCGTTATAATCGCGTAACTCGTCAAGTTGCATCAACAGGCTCACCTTGAATCAGTTCAGACCATCATATCATGCGTAAACATTGGCTTTTATTTTCTCAAACCATCACCGTCGTGTTGGCCGTGTTGTTCGTTATTCACACTCTTAAGCCCGAGCTGCTGCCCAATGCTGTAAGCAGTGGCGTGGTCACTCTTCATGAAAGCGTGCTGCCGTCCGGCGACAGTTCAATGCCCGGAACCGGATTGAGCGCGGCGGCCTCAAAAGCTATGCCTTCAGTAGTGAATGTGTTTACCCGTACCGAAATTAAAACTCAGGTAAACCCATTCATGGATGACCCGCGCTTCAAATTTTTCTTCGGTGAACAGGATGATACTGAACCGCAGAGCAGCTCGAGCTTGGGTTCCGGCGTCATCGTCAGTTCGGATGGCTACATACTGACCAACCACCACGTCGTTGAGGCTGCGGATCAAATCGAAGTCGCACTGTCTGATGGGCGTAAAGCTGCGGCACACGTGATTGGTTCTGATCCGGAAACCGATTTGGCAGTCATTAAAATTGAGTTGGCCGGTAAATTTCCGGCAATTACCTTCGGCCATTCAGAACAAGCTCGCATTGGTGATTTTGTCCTCGCGATCGGCAATCCATTTGGTGTGGGTGAAACGGTAACGATGGGTATCGTCAGCGCGCTCAAGCGCGATCACTTGGGACTGAGTACATTTGAAAACTTTATCCAGACTGATGCTGCAATCAATCCCGGTAATTCTGGCGGCGCTTTGGTAGATACGAACGGTAACTTGATTGGCATCAATAGTGCGATTTACTCACCGAATGGCGGTTCGCTGGGAATCGGTTTCGCTATTCCAGTCAGTACTGCCAAAAAGACCATGGAGCAGATCATCCAGCACGGCTCTGTCACACGTGGCTGGATAGGTGCAGGCGTTCAGGAACTCACACCAGAATTAGCCGAGTCGTTCAAATTGGGGGACACCAAAGGAGTGTTGATTACTGACATCGTGCGCGGCAGCCCGGCAGAACAATCCGGGATAAAAACAGGTGACATTTTACTCACTATCGACAACCACGTCATCAGCGATTGGAGCAGTATGCTGGAAACCGTAGCAAATATCGCTCCCGGTAAAGTAGTTCCGATACAGTTGATGCGGGATGGCGCACAAAAATTACTTCAAGTAAAAATCGGCAGGCGCCCAAAACAAAAACCCCAGTAACAATACAACAGCACGAGGCAAGCTGTCGGTACCGCTTTTGTGGTAGTTGTTAGAAATCACTACTCTATGTGACTTCAGTTTCTGCAGGTTTTTCAACGGGTTTAAGCCAACTTGCCACGATGATGCCTGCCTCGTATAGCAACCATAATGGTGTTGCCAGCATGAACTGCGACACAACGTCCGGTGGAGTGAATAGCGCACCAACTACGAATGCGCCAACTATCATATAGGGGCGAATCTCACGCAGCTTTTCGATACTGACGAAACCCATGCGAACCAATACCACCACCGCGACAGGCACTTCAAAGGTGATGCCGAAAGCCATAAACATGGTCAAAACAAAACTCAGATATTTATCGATATCCGTCATTACTGCAACACCGTGAGGCGCCGTGGACGTTATAAAACCAAATACCACTGGAAACACTGCAAAGTAGGCAAATGCCATGCCACAGAAAAACAGTAATGTGCTAGTAGTAATTAACGGCCACACCAAACGCTTTTCGTGAGCGTACAAACCGGGAGCAACAAACCGCCATATTTGATAAAGGATATAAGGTAACGTAATTAAAAATGACGCCATCATCGCCACCTTGAGCGGCACGAAAAATGGAGTCATTACATCGGTGGCAATCATTTGCCCGCCTTTGGGCAGCTTGCTCAGCAGTGGTTTTGCCAGCAAAGTATAGAGACTGGATGCCCAGGGAAACAGGCATATGAACACCAAGAGCAAAGCGACAAAGGAACGCAGCAACCGATTGCGCAACTCAATCAGGTGCGCTATAAAACTTTCACCTGTATTCATTTGGATTTAGAGGGCTCTGAAGAATGCTCAATAGAAGACTTAAGCGTGGAGGGCTTGATAGGCATGATCGCCGATTGTTCAAGTGTTAGCCGAACCGGCTGCTCATCAGTCGATTCGGGTGGACGGGTTTCAGGATTTGACAGTACCTGTTCAGTTGATTCAACGACCGCAGCAGCTGCCAGAGGTTTTGCCAACTCGGCTTCTGATGTAACAGCCCCGGATATTTGCGCTTTCGCGGTCGCTTCACTGGCTAGTTGTGCAACCCGCTCGTTGATTTGCTGTAATTGTTGCTCTACCGTCAGCGTGGATTTCTTGATCGATTCCCCCATCGCACTTGCTTCAGCTTGCACATCTTGCTGCAATTTACGAAAATCAGCGACGGACATATCACGCTCAATGTCAGCTTTTATACCATTAATATAGCGTTGCCCGCGTCCCCACAGATGCCCCAAGGTACGCGCCACTTTTGGCAGGCGCTCCGGACCAATTACAACCAGAGCTACCACCAGAATAACCATGATTTCTGAAAAATTTACGTCAAACATGCCGCATCACAAACAAAAAACAACCTGAATAGAAAATTTAATTGACCAGTCATGTGGCTGAACATACCTGGGCAACATCCGTTAGCCTTGCATTACACATTATTATGGGTCTTTTCCTTAACTTCGCCTTCTATGGTTTGTCCGCTGTCCTTAATCTGTTTAGCGGCTACTTCTTCGTCGGTGCGCATGCCTTCCTTGAATCCCTTCACTGCGCTGCCCAAGTCGCTGCCCATATTACGCAATTTTTTTGTACCAAAGATCATTACTACTACCAACAAAACAATCAGCCAATGCCAAATGCTAAATGAACCCATCATGCTCTCCTTAAAATAGTTAATTACGCCTCACCATCACTGGCAGTTTCCCACCGCCAATGACGTGTAAATGTAGATGAGATACCTCTTGTCCGCCACCCTGGCCGGTATTAATTACAATACGAAAACCGCCTTCCAAGCCGTGCTCTCGCGCCAATTTTGGTATCAAAAGCAGCATTTTTCCGAGTAATGCCATGTGTGCCTGTCCTGCCTGCACCAGCGAATCAATATGCTGCTTGGGAATCAGTAAAAAATGGACCGGCGCTGCCGGGTGTATGTCATGAAATGCAAGCATATCTTCATCTTCATACACTTTTTTACTGGGTATCTCCCCTTGCACTATTTTGCAAAACAAACAATTATGCGCGCTCATCACTTCTGCCTGGCCGCCTTTTCAACCAGGCCTGACGTACCTTCGCGGCGAGCCAATTCGATTAAAACATCATTTGCGCTCAATCCATATTGAGCCAGCAACACCATGCAGTGAAACCACAAATCTGCCGTTTCATATACCAAGCGAGTCTTATCTCGCTCTTTACTGGCAAGAATCAACTCGGTCGCTTCTTCACCAATTTTTTTAAGAATCGCGTCTTCACCCTTACTATACAGCTTGGCGACATATGACGTTTCGGGAGACGCATGTTTACACGCCTCCAATGTTTGCGTCAATCGTTGCAGGATATCCTGATTGTTTTTATCAGAGCTCATTATTTTGAATTTCCGGGTATTTTTTTGTATATTTCACTCGGCGGTTTAAGTACAGTCTCAATTTCCACCCAGTTGCCTTGCTCCAAACGGCTGAAAAAACAACTGGCCCGCCCGGTATGACAAGCTATTCCGCCCTGTTGCTCCACTTGCAGCAGAACCACGTCCCCGTCGCAATCGAGACGGATTTCTTTCACTTTTTGGAAGTGCCCTGATTCTTCCCCTTTATGCCATAATTTTTTTCGCGTGCGCGACCAATACACTGCCTCATTTTTTTGCCACGTGAGTTTCAAGGCGTCACGGTTCATCCACGCCACCATCAACACCCGACCACTGGATGCATCCTGAGCAATGGCAGTGATCAAGCCGTCTTCAGACCAGTTAACTTTATTCAGCCATGTTTCGCTCATAACCTTACCTCGACACCCTGTTGCGCCATGAATTGCTTGGCCTGTTGCACAGTATATTCACCAAAGTGAAAAATACTTGCCGCCAATACAGCATCTGCGCCACCTTGTTTTATGCCATCAACCAGATGCTGCAAGTTACCTGCCCCGCCGCTGCAAATCAAGGGAATCTCCAACGCGTCTGTCACAGCGCAGGTCAATTCCAAATCAAAACCGTTTTTCTGCCCGTCTTTATCCATACTGGTCAATAATATTTCACCTGCGCCCAAGCTTTGCATTTTTTTTGCCCACTCAATTACATCCAGGCCTGTAGCCTTGCGCCCGCCATGAGTAAACACTTCCCAACGATGCGGTTCGACTTGTTTAGCATCAATGGCGACCACAATACATTGCGAACCATAACGACCTGCGGCATCGGCCACCAATTGTGGATTAAGGACTGCAGAGGTATTGACGCTGACTTTATCTGCTCCGGCATTGAGCAAATTACGCACATCTCCAACTTCGCGCACTCCGCCACCCACGGTAAGCGGGATAAATACCTGTGAAGCAACCTGCTCAATAACGTGAAAAATAATACCCCGGTTGTCCGAGCTTGCAGTAATATCCAAGAAGGTAAGTTCATCTGCGCCTTGTTCATCGTATCTCCGTGCAATTTCCACTGGATCGCCCGCATCGCGCAATTCGACAAAGCTAATTCCTTTAACAACCCTGCCTGCCGCCACATCCAGACAGGGAATAATGCGTTTTGCCAACATTCAATGTACCGCTTTGGTTAGCTCATCGGCTAAATCCTGGGCGGCTTTGAAGTTCAGCGTCCCTTCATAAATCGCCCGACCGGTAATCGCACCAGTAATACCTTCGGCCTGTACCGCACACAGAGCACGCACATCGTCCAGATTAGTAATTCCGCCACTGGCGATGACGGGCACATGCAAGGGGCCGGCCAAATCGACAGTCGCGGCCAAATTCACGCCGGACAACATGCCATCGCGCCCAATGTCGGTGTATATGATCGCTTCGACACCATAACCTTCAAAGCGTTGCGCCAGGTCTGCTACATCATGCCCGGTGAGTTTGGACCAGCCATCGACCGCCACCTTACCGCCCTTGGCATCCAGTCCCACCATAATGTGCCCAGGAAAAGCGTCGCAGGCTTCATGCAAAAATCCTGGCACCTTGACTGCGGCAGTACCTATGATGACGTAAGTAACGCCCATATCAAGATAACGCTCAATGGTTTCCAGATCGCGTATGCCGCCGCCCAACTGTATCGGCACATCCGTACCGAGTGTTTCAATGACGCTGCGTACGGCCGCTTCATTCTTTGGCTTACCGGCAAATGCGCCATTTAAATCTACCAAGTGCAAACGTCGCGCACCCTGAGATAACCAATGTTGTGCAGTAGCCGCCGGATCTTCAGAAAACACTGTGGCATCTTCCATCACGCCTTGTTTAAGGCGCACACAGTGACCATCTTTTATATCAATCGCAGGAATAATTAACATGTCAACGGGTAAAAACTAGGGGGTCCATTGCATAAAGTTTTGTAGCAGCTTCAGCCCCGCCACATGGCTTTTTTCCGGATGAAATTGCACTGCAAACAAGTTGCCGTTAGACACTGCACAAACAAACGGTTCGGGGTAATTGCTAGTCGCTTGCACTAATGCCCTATCTTGCGGCTGCACGTAGTAACTATGCACGAAATAAAAACGTGCATCCTGTTCTATCCCCTGCCACAGCACATGCTCACCGTGACGTACCCGATTCCAACCCATGTGCGGAACCTTGAGCTTACTTCCTTGCGCGTCATGTAGCGGGCTGGAAAAGCGAGTAACTTCACCATGCAAAACCCCCAAGCCCGCCACGTTGCCTTCGGCACTGCGTTCAAACAACATTTGCAAACCGATGCAAATACCAAGGAAGGGTTTGCTGTGCGCCGCCTCCAGCACTGCGGCACGCAGGCCACGCGCATCCAGTTCACGCATACAATCCGGCATTGCGCCTTGACCCGGAAACACGACCCGTGCGGCATTTGCAATCACCTCGGCATTGTCGCTCACCACGATCTCGGCAGTCGGCGCTACCTTGCGCAAGGCTTGCTCGACCGAACGCAGGTTGCCCATCCCATAGTCAACAACAGCTACATCAACCATTTGAATTTATAGCGTACCCTTGGTAGATGGCATCACGCCCGGCATACGGGGATCCAGTTCCAGCGCCATGCGCAGTGCCCGACCAAAAGCCTTGAAAATAGTCTCCGCCTGATGGTGCGCGTTATCCCCCGCCAAATTATCAATATGCAATGTGACCAAGGCATGATTAACAAAACCCTGGAAAAACTCATTGATCAAATCGACGTCGAAGTCACCGATAGCGGCACGGACAAATTCACAATTAAATGTCAAACCGGGACGACCAGAAATATCCATTACCACACGCGTCAATGCCTCATCCAATGGCACATAAGCGTGGCCATAGCGGCGCAAACCCTTCTTGTCGCCAACCGCCTGATTGAACGCCTGACCTAGCGTAATCCCGATATCTTCCACGGTATGGTGTGCGTCAATGTGCAAGTCACCCTTGGCAAGAATATTCAAATCCACCATGCCATGCCGCGCAATTTGATCAAACATGTGATCCAGAAAGTGCAAACCTGTATCAAATTTGGCTACACCCGTGCCATCCAGATTCAGCTCAACGCTAATTTGGGTTTCCAGGGTGTTACGGGAAACTTTTGCATTACGCATGAAATTTGCCTTGTACAGATTAAATTAAAGTATCACGCAAAGCGATAATAAATTTTTCGTTTTCTTCAGTGGTACCTACCGTTACACGCAAGCAATTATTCAGCATTGGATGCGCACCGTGCAGATTTTTGATTAGCACCCCGCGCTGTTTCAAGCCACTAAACACAGTCGTTGCATCAGCCACACGCAATAACAAAAAATTCGCCTCACTTGCGTAAACCTGAACAACCTTGATGTCACGCAACTGCTGATACAGCCTTGCCCGATCCTGCTTGATCTGATCAGCCTGTCGTAACAACACAGCATGATGTTCGAGCAATTTGCCAACAACCAACTGCGGCAGAGTGCCGACATTATACGGCAATCGCAGCTTTTCCAACTGTTCCAGCCACGCCCGACCACCCACTAAAAAACCAAAGCGCAAACCAGCCATGCCAAGCTTGGAAAAGGTACGCATCACTAGTAAGTTGGGGTAATCGGCCAAATATGGGATAAAGCTGTTACTGGCGAACGCGTAGTAAGCTTCGTCAACCACCACCAGGCCTGGCGATGCTTGAATGATACGAATTACATCTTGCTCGCCAAACAAGTTGCCGGTAGGGTTGTTTGGGTAAGCTAAAAATACCAGCGCTGGCTGCTCGCGCTGAATCGCCGCAAGCAGTGTATCCATATCCAGTGAAAAATCGGCGGCCAGTGGCACGCCCACATAGCGCATCTCGGTAAATGCGGCAATCATTTTATACATCGCAAATGAAGGTTCGACACTCAGTAAGACCGCATCTGGCTTGTTTAGCGCGAGTGCCAATAACTGGATTAGCTCATCCGAACCATTGCCTAACAGCACTTCCATCCCTTGCGGCAAAGCCAGTACGCTGCAAATTTTCTGCTTCAGTAAAGTCGGGTTGGGATCGGGATAACGGTTGATGGTTGCGCCTGCCACCAGTGCGGCAATTTCCTCCCGTATCGCCACAGGAAGCAGGTACGGATTTTCCATTGCATCCAGCTTGATGAACCCGTTGCTGGCTGGTACATGGTAGGCATGCAAATCGAGAATCTCGGGGCGAACCAAGCCATTGACCAGAGAATAAGCGGGGACAGTTGGCATCAAATACTGCAATCAGTAAAACTGATGTAAATGAAATTAAAGTTGGCGTGCAGCTTACCACAGGATAAAGTCTCAAGCGCACAAACACCCCTAAACGCATTGAAGCTGTAAAGTGCTACAGCAAACTTTACGACATCTATTCATCCAAATCGAATGATGTACAAGAACCCGCATTCTATTGATCGAACTCGGCGCCGACTGCAGACGTAAAATCATTGCACAACTTGCTCCCAGTATGTCTTTTTTGGCACATCGCGTCGTTACCCATATGACCGAACAGAATTTCTTCACTTGAAAAAATCAATCCGTTATATTTATCCGGCGTAGTGCATTTCATCGAGGAATATAAAAACCATTATCCGTATAATTCGAAACATACTCTGCCGTTTTGATTACAGCTTAATTGCAAACGGTAGCCAAGTTGCTCAGCCCAGCGTGCTGCCTGATATAGGCCCATACCCAAGCCCTGCTTTGAAGCCACAACATTGCCCAATAACTTCGCCGCGATTGCTTCGGGAACAGGCTCGCCGTCGTCACAAACGCTGAGTCGTATTACCGGTTGGCCCATTTCTTTCAACAGCGTTTTGTTATGGTCAGACGCCGACTCAATATGGATTCCAACAGTTATACGGATATCCGCACGAGACTGGCGTTTTCTTAACGCATTTGCCAGCAAATTATCCAATACACAGTCGAACAGCGCGGCAGGAACTGCATCATCCGGTATCACTTCCGGTGCATTCCAGTGAATCTGCTGATGCTGATTCCGTAATCGCACCGCATCCCACCACGCCACCAGCGACAACATGGGCGCTTCATTTTCAATTTGTGGCTGCTGGAGTTTACTCAGCGTTTGCTCAATGCGTTTTGTGAGTAACGGTAGCTGTTGTTGCAATAACTGTTGTGCCCGCTCCTCACGGCTTTGCGCAATGGCAGTAAGTGACAGTAATGATTGCAGCATGTTTTTCAAATCATGGGTCAAGCGTGAACCAATCTCATAAACAGCTTGCAAGCGTGTGATGTCGCGCAGACTTTGTTCACGCTGTTTTGCCTGATAAAAATACCCCACCAATCTGGTCAGCAGATGCATATGCAATAGCACAGCAGGATTGAGCGACTGTCTGGCATACAGGGTCAAACGCAAATCGGCCTCGTGCATCACCACAGCATGTTCGCTCAATTGACCCGCTTGTCCATCGCTGGTGGGCGTTTGCCACGCCAAACCGGACAACCAGGGTAAGCTTCCTAGTAGCGTAATGGCACGGGTCAAATAGTGAGGCGCATCCGACTCGCGCTGGGCAGCATCTGCCAATTCTTCCAGCCAACTTTCGAATGGTGTTCCAACATTCAGCAAATAGCGCGAAAGCATCATCTGCAAACCATCAAACCCAAAACGCGGACTCCATAGGCCGCCCAACGCCAGTAAAATCAGCCCGATCAAAAACAGCGTGCGTAGCAAACCCTCGAGATAATTGATATGCGCCAGCGTCATAAAAGCCAAACTGCCCAATACCACCAAAGTCAACAACATGAATAGCAACAAGCTGTATATGAAGTCCATGGTCTGGTTGCTTTCTGTTACAGCCACCCCCGCAGGCAACACCACAATTAGCAGCAGCAAAAATGGCAATACATACCAGATCATAATGCGGCCAACTTCCATGGTATCTTGCGCAGAAAATAAATTCGGTACGACCCATAACAACAATACTGCGAGCAAATAAATCATTACCAACAGGTAAAGCAGCCGCGACCAGCGATTACGAAATGCAAATACCCTGGAGCCGACCAGCCCGAATAACCCGGTCAGCCAAAATGCGACCGCCCACCAACTGAGCCAGAACATCGCAATTGCGACAATTGCGATAATGAACAGCAGCACCTCCCGACCAACTCGGCGCTCTCCGCGCCACACCGGCTGCCAGAGCAAAAATAGTCCCAAATGGGCGAACAGCAGCGGATACGCCCAAGCATTATGTACCCCAACCAGCAGCGCGCCATGCAACAACCCAAGCATCGCAAGCATTAACCAGCGACTCTTGATCAGCCTGCTTTCCATTCTGTGTGTCAGCATTTAGTCATAGCCCCGTCGAGATACCGTCAAATAGCCATCGGTCACCTTGCCAATTATGCACTTTAAAACTGCTCGGGCCAGGGTCCAGACTTCTCCACAACAACTTTTCCTGCTCTTGCTTATATAGAATAAATATATATAATCAAGCAGCTATTCCACACTGTCTGGCGGATTATAGTTAAGCCACAGTGGCGTTTATGTTGTTCTGCGACTGATTGGCACAATGTTTGCTGCGGTCATTCAAAGGATTAAGGTCGCAGCGTTTTGGTATTTATAACTTGGGAGTTCGAAAATAATGAAAAGAAGTCAATCCGGTTTTACCCTGATCGAAATTGCCATCGTATTGGTCATTATCGGACTCCTGCTGGGCGGCGTGCTGAAAGGGCAGGAACTTATCAATAGCGCGAAAGTTAAAAACCTTGCCACCGATTTCAGGAATATACCGGTATTCATTTACGGCTACCAAGACAAATTCAAAGCGTTGCCTGGTGACGATAGCGCGGCGGGAAGCCATGTAGCAGCCACTGCTGACGGCAATGGTAACGGTGTTATTAACGGGATGTGGGACTCCGTGACGGCCGCTGATGAATCTATAATATTCTGGCAACACGTACGCCTTGCTGGGCTTGCACCAGGCGAGACCACTGTCAACTTTACTACCTACCTACCCACGAATGCGATGGGCGGGAGAATTGGCATTACCAATGGAACCCCGACTAATCTGCCGATTACCGGATTGAGAGGATCGTATATCATTTGCTCTGGTGGGATTCTTGGAAAATTTGCCAAACAATTAGATGTCACACTGGATGATGGTAATCCTGCGACTGGCTCCATGATGATCATGGCTGAACCAGTGACACACCCAGCCACTGTAGCCGCAAGTCCCATAGCATCAACAGCCTTGGTTGATGATGCCACAACCTACACAGTCTGCATGGGTGTCTGATTCGTGCACGGTTGCACTAAAAGCCCGTTTCGGCGGGCTTTTTTGTTATCTAAAGAAACACCGGAGTTTCACTGCAATGGGCGCCGAGTGTCACCCCTGGTGCAGTCGCACTTCTGCCTGTTGCAGTGCTTCCGGCAAACCGAGCAACACCAACACATCGCCCGCTTTAAGCAACATGTCGTCGCTCGGTTGCGCACCACGTACACCATGACGGCGCACGGCGTTGACTTCGACATTGAGTGTGACCAAACCCATTTCATACAGCCTTTTATTGACCGCTGCCGAATCTGTTTTAAGGAACACGCTCAAGAAGCGCGGTTGCAGACGGTCGGTCGCTTCGCCGACATTGCTGTCAGTGCGGAAATAACTATTGAACATCGCGTAGCGGCGCGCGCGGCTTTCCTGAATATGGCGTATCACACGGCTGAGCGGCACCCCCGCCATCAACAACGTTTGCGAGGCGAGCATCACGCTGCCTTCCAGCACTTCGGCAACCACTTCTGCCGCGCCGGCAGCTTTCAAGGCTTCCACGTGGGTGTCGTCATTGGTTCTGACCACTACCGGCAAATCCGGGCGCAATTCCTGAACATGACGCAAAATCACCAGCGCAGAATGTTTATCCTGATAGGAGACCACTAACGCCTTGGCACGCATCAAACCTGCTGCCATCAACACTTCACGCTTGGCGGCATCACCGTACACCACCCGTTTATGCGCGACGATGGCCTCGCGCACGCGGCGGGAATCCAGATCCAGCGCAATGAAGGGCAAATTTTCCTGTTCCAGAAAACCTGCCAACGCACTGCCGCTGCGCCCATAGCCACAAATGATCACGTGGCTTTTACTATCCATGCTTTGAATGGCGACTTTGTGTAGCTGCATGGCACGGTTGGTCCACTCGGCAGCGGAAAGGCGCCGTGCAATGGCCTCGCTGTACTGAATCAGGAACGGCGCAATCAACATCGATAACAGCATCGCTGCAAGAATGATTTGCAGAGTTTTGGTTGGTACCAAATGAGCGCCATTGGTGAGCGTCAATAACACAAAGCCGAATTCGCCTGCTTGCGCCAAACCGATACCGCTACGCCATGCCACGCCCCAGTCTCCTTCAAAATAGCGCGCCAATAAAGCAATCATGGCGGCCTTGAATAAAATCAAGGCAAGCAATACCAGCGCTACCCAGCCAAAATCAGCCGCCACGCTACCCAGATTGAGCTTCATGCCGACGGTGACAAAAAATAGGCCGAGCAAAACATCGCGGAACGGCTTGATGTCCTCTTCCACCTGATAACGATATTCAGTTTCGGAAATCAGCATGCCTGCAACAAAGGCACCCAATGCCAGGGATAAACCGGCCAATTCGGTGAGATAGGCCAACCCAAGTGTGATTAGCAAAACATTGAGGACGAATAATTCCGACGATCTTTGCCGTGCCACCACGTCAAACCAGAGTCGCATCACACGCTGTCCAATAACCAGTAACACCACCAGTACCACAGCCGCTTTCAATGTGGCGAGGAATAGCGTGGTAGACAAATCAGCGCTATTCACCGCTAACGCGGGAATGACGATTAACAACGGTATGACCGCCAGATCCTGGAACAACAACACGCCCATCATCTGCTGCCCATATGGCAGATTCAGCTCGGCCCGCTCGACCAGCATTTTGCTGACGATGGCAGTAGATGACATCGCCAACACACCACCGAGCGCCAAACCGGCACGCCAATCCAGTCCAAATAAAGCGGCGCTTGCCATCACCAATATAATGGTAAAAATCACCTGTGCGCCGCCCAAACCGAACACGGTGCGTTTCATGCTTTTCAAGCGCGTTAAACTGAACTCAAGGCCGATGCTGAACATCAAGAACACCACGCCGAATCCGGCAAGATGACGGGTGCCGGGGGCATCCGGTATCCATGCCAGCGCATAGGGGCCGATGAGAATTCCCACCGTGAGATAACCCAACATCACCGGCAAACGCAGCACACGGCACAGCACCACCACCATCACGGCAGTAGCCAATAAAATCAAAACCAGTGAGAGCGGGTTATCCATTTTGCCATGCGGGTGTTTTACACCCCCGATGATGCCGCACTAACGCACGCTTTGCAAAATTTCACTGCATATTTTTGCGCTGCTATAATGGGGCATTATGAGTAAATCCTATCCCGCTTCTTCTGACGCGCTCAATCTAGGCCGCGAAGTCTTGCGTATTGAAGCAGACGCCGTACGGTCTTTAGCTGATCGTCTTGATGAAAATTTTCTGCGTGCGCTGAACGTGATTCTAAGCTGCAAGGGACGCGTAGTCGTCAGCGGCATGGGCAAATCAGGGCATATCGCACGCAAAATCGCCGCAACCATGTCGAGCACCGGAACACCGGCCTATTTCGTTCACCCGGGTGAAGCCAGCCACGGTGATTTGGGCATGATCACGCCTGATGACGTCATCATCGCATTGTCTTATTCAGGTGAAAGCCAGGAGCTATTGGCCATCGTGCCGGCCATCAAACGGCATGGAGCCAAACTCATCAGCATGACTGGCAATGTCTCATCCAGCCTGGCCAAGCTTGCCGATGTGCATCTCGATGCTGCGGTCGATAAAGAGGCCTGCCCAATGGGCCTGGCACCCACCACCAGCACCACTGCGGCACTGGCGCTGGGCGACGCGCTTGCAATGGCACTCTTGGACGCGAAAGGTTTTGGCAGCGAAGATTTTGCACGGTCACATCCGGGCGGTAGTTTAGGACGGCGTTTGCTCACCCATGTGCGTGACATCATGCGTAGCGGCAGACAAGTGCCGATGGTGCACGATCATGCAATGTTGAAAGATGCAGTGCTGGAAATCTCAAAAAAAGGCTTGGGCATGACCGCAATCGTGGACTCTGAACAGCGCGTGATAGGCATTTATACAGATGGAGATTTGCGCCGCAGCCTGGAAAAAAATCTTGATTTTTCCAGCACCACGGTACGCAGCGTCATGTCTGACAAGCCTCGTTGCATTGGCCCTGACAGTCTGGCAGCCGAGGCGGTGCAAATAATGGAGCAATACAATATCAGCCAGATGCTGGTTACCGACGATCAACATCGATTGGTCGGAGCCCTGAATATGCATGACCTGCTGCATGCAAAAGTGATTTAGGAGAGTGGCATGTTATTAGAACTCGCCAAGTTGATTCGTGTGATTGCTTTTGATGTGGATGGCGTCATGACCGATGGCGGACTATATTTTGCCGATTCGGGGGAAGAGTTCAAACGCTTCAACACACTTGATGGACACGGCTTGAAAATGCTCAAGGCAACCGGCGTGCAAACTGCCATCATTACCGGTCGGCGCTCCAGATGTGTCGAACTGCGCGCGCAAAATCTCGGGATCGAACATGTATATCAGGGAGCAGAACATAAACTCGGCGCGATGGTGGATTTATTGAATAAACTCAATCTGCCCCGCGATGCAGCCGCTTACATGGGTGATGATGTGGCAGACCTCACTGTAATGCGTCATGTAGGCATGGCGATCAGCGTACCCGATGCACCGTCACTGGTGCACACCCACTCCGCCTATATAACCAAGCAGCGCGGCGGACATGGTGCGGTGCGCGAAGCCTGCGAATTAATCATGTCCGCACAAGGCACATTGGATGGGCAATTGGCTCAATATTTGCAATGACTCTCGTCTCCCGCGCTCGCCACTGGCTGCCGTTGTTACCCTTGCTGGGCATGTTGGGCATTACTTACTGGCTGAACCAAAAAATGCAACCGGAACCGCTGAAACCGGACAACAAAAAACAACATTTTCCTGACGCCATCATAGAAAACTTCTCAGCCACCCAAATGAGTCTGCAAGGTCTCCCGCGTTATATTTTAGTGGCAAAAAAAATGCTGCACTTTTCTGATAATGACAGCACCGAACTTGAAGCGCCACATTTCACTACACTATCTCCACAACACCCGACAATCAACATTTATGCGCAGCATGGTATCGTTTCGAGCAAAGGCAATGAAATTTTTTTGGATAAAGATGTTAGAGTCGTACGCGCGCCGCAAAATGAACAAAGCGAACTTGAGCTGTTTACCGAATATTTGCATATTCTGCCCGATAAAGACCTGGCCGAGACTGACCGGACCGTCGCCATAGTGGACACAAAAACCACCACACATGCAATTGGCCTGGAAATGGACAACAAGACCCGTACCCTGAAATTATTAGCCCAAGTAAGAAGCGAATATGTTCCCACCAAAAAATAGTCTTCTGTTTTTTTTGCTATTCTCAATCTGCGCTCCTGCCTGTTATGCCGAACGTGCTGATCGCGACAAACCTATGCATCTGGAAGCGGATCAAGTGGTAGTGGACGACGCACGTCAGATCAGCACCTTCATCGGCAATGTGCAACTATCGCAGGGAACCATGTTGATCCGCGGCGACAAGATCGTTGTTAGTCAGGACAAGGATGGCTTCAAGCTTGGTATCGCTTATGGACATACCGCCAGTTTCAGACAAAAACGTGAGGGTCTGGATGAATATGTGGATGGTTATGGCAATCGCATCGAATATGACACCCGCGCCGAAACGGTAAATTTTTATGAGCAGGCTCGCATCAAGCGTGATCAGGATGATGTGCGTGGTGAGCATATTACCTATAACGCCAAAACCGAGATATTTTCAGTCAACAGCAACGGGGCTGCCCAAGTCGATAAAACATCTTCGCGCGTACGCGCTGTGCTGCAACCAAAACCCAAGCAGGCCGTAACACCCCCCTCTGCGCCAGATGCACTCGAAATCAAGCCCAGCGAAAGTTTTTCGCCCGCACAATGACAACCCCAGAAACATGAGTGAATTACGCGCAGTTGGTTTGAAAAAGGTATACGGGTCTCGTAGCGTAGTTCAGGACGCATCGTTATCCGTAAACAGTGGTGAGGTGGTCGGTTTACTGGGCCCGAACGGTGCGGGGAAAACCACTTCTTTCTACATGATCGTCGGATTGATTGCCGCCGATGGCGGGGAGATTTTTATTGATGATAAAAATATCACCCATCTGCCAATACATCGCCGTGCACGCATCGGCTTGGGTTATCTGCCGCAAGAGGCCTCGATCTTTCGTCGTTTGACCGTAGCGCAAAACATTCAAGCAGTGCTGGAACTGCAAAACCTGTCTGATTCAGACATGCAGAATCGCCTGGAAGAATTGTTGACCGATTTGCATATCGAACACATCCAGGGAAATCCGGCCGTCAGTTTGTCCGGCGGGGAGCGCCGCCGCGTGGAAATCGCCCGGGCGTTGGCCACCAACCCGCGCTTCATACTCCTTGACGAACCCTTTGCCGGCGTGGATCCAATCGCGGTACTGGACATTCAAAAAATCATTCGCTTCCTTAAAGAACGCAATATCGGGGTATTGATTACCGATCATAACGTGCGGGAAACATTAGGCATCTGTGATCGTGCTTATATTATTAATGCGGGATCGGTCATGGCGGAAGGCAAGCCGGATGAAATCATCTATAATGAAGGCGTAAGAAAAGTATATCTGGGTGAGCATTTCAAACTTTAATTACCCGGAAATGACTTTCAGGCTAAATCCCAAGAAATGAAACCAGCGCTACAACTTCGTTTATCCCAGCAGCTGACGCTTACTCCGCAGTTACAACAAGCCATACGCTTGCTGCAGCTCTCCACTCAAGATATGCATCAGGAAGTTGCCCGCATGCTTGAGGAGAACCCCATGCTGGAATTAAGCGAAGAACTCGCCCCCAGCGTACATTCCGTAGCACCACAAAGTACACCCAGCCTGGTGAATGGTGAACAATCTGAAGCGAACCGCAACAATGAGCGCGACGAGGATTTTTTTGCCAGTGATGCGGCGGACTGGAACCACAGTGGCAGCACATCACATGGCGGCGATGCCGAAGACGAAAGCTATCCGGAACAAGCCGCCGAACCTGCCAGTTTACGTAACCACCTGCATAACCAGTTAAATGTCAGCCAGATGGACAGTAACGACCGCGATATTGTCGGCCTGTTGATTGATGCGCTGGATGAGAATGGCTACTTGGCGCAGGATTTAACTGAGCTCGCAGAATTATTACCTGCCGAACTTGGCATTACGCTTGATGATCTGGAAACCGCGCTGGTGCAATTACAACATCTGGACAAAGCAGGTCTCGGCGCACGCGACCTCAGTGAATGCCTGCTACTCCAACTCAGGGTGTTGGACACAAATACGCCATCACGTGATTTGGCAATTCGCCTGGTAAACCATCACCTTGATCTGGTCGCCGCCCACGATTTTGCCAAAATCAAGAAACTGCTGCGCTGCTCGGACGACGAGTTGCGCGCTGCCCAAACGCTCATCACCGCGCTCAACCCGAAACCAGGCGCGGATTTTGACTATTCTGTTGCAGACTATGTCATACCCGACGTAGTAGTGGAAAAATACCGTGGAAAATGGCGCGCACGTTTGAATATTGAAGCGATGCCCAAGCTGCGCGTGAACCAGATATACGCCAACATTCTGCAACAGCGCGATGACAAAAATTCCTCACAACTTGCCAGCCACTTACAAGAAGCAAAGTGGCTGATCAAGAATCTGCAACAGCGTTTTGATACCATTTTGCGCGTTGCGCAAGCTATTGTGGAGCGACAAAGTAATTTTCTGGAACATGGCGCAATCGGCATGCGCCCGCTGGTGCTGCGCGAAATTGCCGATACGCTTCAACTGCACGAGTCAACCATATCCCGCAGCACCACGCAAAAATTCATGCTGACCCCACGCGGCATATTCGAGTTCAAACATTTTTTCGGCAGTGGCCTGAGCACAGAAAACGGCGGCAGCTGCTCTTCCACTGCGATACGCCAGTTAATAAAGCAATTAGTCGGCGCGGAAGACAGTTGCAAACCCATTACCGACAGCCGCATGTCAGAAATCCTGGCACAGCAGGGCATCATCATCGCCCGGCGTACCGTAGCAAAATATCGGGAAACTTTACACATTCTCCCGGTCAATCTTCGTAAGTCACTCTAGATTAAGGAGCACAACATGAATCTCCACCTCACTGGACATCATTTAGAAATTACCCCCGCCATTCGTGATTACGCGACGGATAAATTCGGTAAAATCAAGCGCCATTTTGATAATGTGGTCATTGATGTCAACGTCATCCTTACTGTTGAAAAACTCAAACAAAAAGCCGAAGCGACCATGCATGTCAGCGGGAGAAATTTGTTCGTAGAATGCGACGACGAGAATTTATATGCTGCAATTGATCTGTTGGTAGACAAGCTCGATCGCCAGGTCAAAAAACACAAAGACAAGATTTCTGCACGTCGCCATGATGACTCCGGTAAATCAGCAATAGCGGAATGATCTTGATGGGCGGCAGCAATCCGCCCATATTCCCATTCTATTGAATAGAGCCATGAACCTGATCAGTAAAACCTTACCGGCCAGCAATATCCTGCTTGATCAGGAATCAAGCAGCAAAAAACGGGTCTTTGAGAGCGTCGGGTTATTGTTTGAAAATAACCAGCAGATTGCCCGCAGTATCGTTTTTGACAGTTTGTTTGCCCGCGAAAAACTGGGTTCGACGGGTTTGGGGCAGGGGGTGGCCATTCCGCATGGGCGTATTGCCAAACTACGTGATGCCACGGCCGCATTCGTCAGAACCCAGCATCCAATACCATTCGATGCCCCGGATGGACGGCCGGTCAACCTGATTTTTGTATTGCTGGTTCCGGAGCGCGCCACCGATTTACATTTGCAACTGCTGGGAGAACTGGCTCAAATGTTCAGTAATGCCAAATTTCGCGAACATTTGCTCGCTGCTCCGGACAACACCAGCCTGCATCAGATTTTTAACAACTGGAATAATCTGGCATGAAGCAGGTCAATATCCGGAAGCTGTTTGACGACCGGCAAGAACGTCTGCAACTGAGCCGTATTGCCGGAGCAGACGGCACGGATCGCATTATTGATAGCGAAAAAGTTGCCGCATCGAACAAAGGCTTGATAGGACATTTCAACCTGATCCATCCTAATTGGGTGCAGGTGCTGAGTGAGACCGAACTCGATTATTTGCGCAAGCTGAATGTGGAAGAACGTAATCAGGCGTTTCACCAAATCGAGCTCAGCGGCACAACCTGCCTGATTGTGGCTGGCACCACTGATATACCTGCGGAGTTGATCCGTTTTGCCGACCAGTCGTGTATTCCGTTATTCGCTTCGCCCAAGCTCAGTGTGCATTTGATGTGGCTGATTCGCCACTATCTTGCCAAGGAACTGGCTGAATCAACCACCCGTCACGGTGTCTTTCTCGACGTACTCGGCGTCGGCGTGATGATTACCGGTGAAAGCGCGGTGGGTAAAAGCGAACTGGGTCTGGAACTGATTACCCGCGGCAACGGTTTGGTTGCAGATGATATTATCGAGCTGCACCGCATTGCACCGGAGACACTTGAGGCGCGCTGCCCGGAACTGTTACGCGATTTTCTTGAGGTGCGCGGCCTGGGCGTATTGAACATCCGCACCATGTTCGGCGAAACGGCGGTACGGCGCAAAAAAAGTCTCAAGTTAATTGTGCACCTGCATCGCCCGCCGGGCGGTGATTTATCGCAAGTGGAACGTTTGCCGCTCAATGCCACTTTTCAGGAGATACTCGGCGTGAGCGTCAGCACGGTGAATATTCCGGTAGTGGCCGGGCGTAATCTGGCGGTGCTGGTTGAAGCGGCAGCACGCAATTTTGTCTTGCAACAACGCGGTATCAACACCATGGAAGAATTCGTCGCGCGACACGATCAAATGTTGCTGGGCAATTAACGGCCAGCCGATGCAATTATTTTTACTCAGCGGGCTGTCCGGTTCCGGCAAAAGTGTCGCACTGAAGGTGCTGGAAGATAATGGCTATTACTGTGTAGACAATCTGCCGGCCGATTTGCTGGCCGCGCTGGTGGAACACTTGCAACGCGCCGGCTATCACAATATCGCGGTGAGCATAGATGTCCGCAGCGCCAACAGCGTACAACGTTTACCGCCGCTATTACAGCAGATTGAGCAGCACGGCACAGATGTGCATGTGTTGTTTCTGGATGCCCAGGACGATACGCTGGTAAAACGTTTTTCCGAGACGCGTCGTCTGCATCCACTAAGCGATGCCACCTCTTCGTCCCATGGTAAACAAGCCCGTACCTTGCCGGAATGCGTGCGCTACGAACGCGAACTGCTCGCCGAAATCAGCGATATCGGCCACCACATCGACACAACTGAACTGAATGCCAATGCACTGCGTGCATGGATCAAGCAATTCATCAAACTGGATCGTGCGCGGCTCACCCTGCTATTCGAGTCATTCGGTTTCAAGCACGGCATTCCGCTGGATGCCGACCTGGTTTTTGATGTGCGCTGCTTACCCAATCCACACTACAATCCGGCGCTGCGCGCGCTTAACGGATGCGATATGGCAGTGATTGAATTTCTGGACAACACGCCTATCGCACAAAGCATGTTTGGCGACATACGTGACTTCGTATCACGCTGGTTACCCAGCTTTATAGCAGACAACCGCAGCTATCTTACCGTTGCGATTGGTTGCACCGGCGGACAACACCGATCGGTATATCTCGCTGAAAAACTGGCACGTCATTTTGAGCAACAGCAGCAAGTATTGTTACGTCATCGCGAATTGGTCCAGTAAATCATGTTGCATAGCGTAACACTGCGATATATCAAGGCCGGTGATTGGCTGACATTGTCGCTGGGCAGTATTTGCGTGTTGCTGCTCACACTTAAACTATGGAGCGGTGACTTGGCCGATAAAGCCATTATCCGCAGTGGCGGCAAGATTTTTCGCGAAGCAACGCTATCCCGCGACCAACAAATCGAAGTCCCCGGCCCGCTCGGAATAAGTGTCATTGTTATCCGGCAGCGTAAAGTCCGCATCGCTTCCGATCCGGGGCCACGCCAATACTGTGTTCGCCAGGGGTGGTTGGAGCAAGCCGGAGAGATCGCGCTGTGCCTGCCCAACCAGGTCAGCGTCGAACTGGTTGGCAATACCAAACGCTATGACAGTCTGAATTACTAGAGGTACTGGCCTCATTATGAATACCCGTATTCTCCGTCTAAACACCACCACACAAGATCATCACATCGCACACATGGCTGCGGTGGCACTCGGTCTGACGGTGCTGGAAAATGCCATTCCCTCGCCACTGCCTGGCGTGAAACCCGGATTGGCCAATATCGTCACGCTGATCGTACTGGCGCGCTACGGCTGGCGCACGGCGGCGTGGGTATCACTATTACGGGTATTTGCGGGCAGCCTGTTGTTTGGTAATTTTCTGACGCCGGGATTCTTTCTCGGTTTGTCCGGCGCAGTGTGTAGCCTGGCCATACTGGCTGTTGCGCAACACCTGCCAAACCGCTGGTTCGGTCCGGTCAGTCACAGTATTTATGCTGCTTTTGCGCACATCGGCGGACAAATGCTGGTGGTGTATTGGTGGCTGATCCCGCATGCAGGTATCGTCTACCTCATTCCGATCTTCGCCGCCGCCGCGCTGCTATTCGGTACGGTGAACGGGTTGATCGCTGCACGATTCATGAATCATGCCGCAGCTTTTCAGGAATATTCAGTGGAGAAAAATGATGCCCATTGCTAAAAAAACAATAACGCTTGCCTTGACCGGCGCATCCGGCATGCTTTATGGAATGCGCTTACTGGAATGCCTGTTGCGCAGCGGGCAGCGTGTGCAACTGGTGTATTCGCAAGCCGCACAAATCGTTGCCAAACAGGAGATAGCCCTGGTGTTGCCGAATCGGCCACAAGATGCTGAGCGCATGTTGCTGGAACGTTTTGGCAAATTCAGCGGCGAGCTACAGGTATACGGCCGCGACGACTGGTTTGCACCGATCGCCTCAGGCTCTAATCCGGGGCATGCGATGGTGGTTTGTCCCTGCACCATGGGCACGCTGTCAAGTATTGCAGCAGGACTCAGCGATGACTTGATTACTCGTGCTGCCGATGTGATGCTGAAAGAAAAACGCACGCTGATTCTGTGCCCGCGTGAAATGCCATTCTCGGCAATTCATCTGGAAAACATGCTCAAACTCGCGCATGCCGGCGCCGTGATTCTGCCGCCTAATCCCGGCTTCTACTATCAGCCGGACAGCGTGCAAGATTTGGTGGACTTTGTTGTGGCACGCATTCTTGATCATTTAGGCGTTGCGCAAAAACTGATCAAACCTTGGGGCGATGTAACAACGCCCAATCTCCGCAAAAATTAAAGCAACGCGTGTCGCACTAACATTTTTTTGAGCGGTGCGAAATGATTGACGGCGCGCAAGCCGATGTTGCGCAAGGAGCGGAGTATTGCATCTTCATTATTGAATAGTCGTTTAAGCCCGTCAGTGGCCGCCTGCATCGCAACAATATCTGCTTTACGTTTACGCTCATAACGGCGCAACAACTGCGCTGCGCCGCAATCATCCTGCGCGCCGCGTTCAATCAATATCTGCGCCAATTGGCTGGCATCGCGGAAACCGGTATTCACGCCTTGTCCGGCAAGCGGATGGAATTGATGCGCGGCATCGCCGACAAGCGCCACGCGTGGCGCGCTGACGTGCGGCAACGTGATCAGTTGCAACGGAAAACTGTTGACAGGTGTGATTAGCTGCAGACTGCCTAACGCTGATCGTGCAGCACCGGCCACTTCCGCACATAGCTGGTCAGATGATAATTCTTGCAATCGTGCCGATTTCTCAGGGCTAACCGACCACACCATGGAAACACGGTTGCCCGGCAGCGGCAGTAAAGCCAGCACACCATCACTTTGAAACCATTGGTGGGCAATACCACGATGCGGTCGCTCGCAGCTGAAGTTGGCGACCACGGCATATTGCTGATAGTCTTTTGTCGTAAACCCGATACCCGCCTGTTTGCGCACCCAGGAATCGCGTCCATCTGCACCAACCACAAGTTTGGCATTCAGAGTTTTCCCATCAGCCAGAACAAGCGTAGCCGCAGCATCAGAAAAGGTGATCGATGAACAAGCGGCGGGATGCAACAGGGTCAAGTTTTCCTGTTTCTGCAATATATGCCACAAGGCGCTTTGCAATGTCCGGTTTTCCAGGATACAGGCCAGCTCTGCCACACCCATTTGATATGCGCTGAATTCCAGCTCGGCATCCGCGTCGCCAAATATACGCATGGCTGTGATTGGTTCGATGCGGGTTTGATCAAGCATTGGCCAAACGCCACAACGGGTCAGAAAATCTCTGCTGCCGGGGCTAATCGCATAAATACGGCTATCCCAGTCATATTCAGACACATTGCTAAATGGTGCGGGCTGGTTTTCCAACAGCGCCAGCGCCAGCCCGCTGTGCTCAAGCGAAGCAGCCAGACTGGCTCCCACCAGCCCCCCACCGACGATTACGACATCCAAATCCATAGGATGAATCATAACATTTCCCACTATTTGACCATTCCATTATAATCAGCCCCCATCACGGAAAGTCAGCATGCGCATCGGCCCTTACCAACTCAAAAACAATCTTATTGTCGCTCCCATGGCGGGGGTAACCGACAGGCCATTCCGCATGCTGTGCAAGCGCATGGGCGCGGGTATGGCAGTAAGCGAGATGGTAGCGTCCAATTCGCTGTTGTATGGTTCAGAAAAAACCATGCGGCGCGCCAATCATGAAGGCGAAGCGGATCCGATTTCGGTGCAAATCGTCGGAGCCGATCCCGACATGCTGGCATTGGCTGCAAAATACAATGTGGATCGCGGCGCGCAGATCATCGACATCAACATGGGTTGCCCGGCCAAAAAAATCTGCAATGTGATGGCCGGCTCTGCACTGTTGCAAAACGAGCCGCTGGTCGCCACTTTGCTTGAGGCAGTGGTCAAGGCAGTGAATGTGCCAGTCACCCTCAAAATACGCACCGGCTGGGACAAGCAAAACCGCAATGCCATTCGCATTGCCAAAATTGCCGAGGCATGCGGTATTCAAGCGCTCGCCATTCATGGTCGTACCCGCGCTTGCGCGTATACCGGCGAGGCTGAATACGACACGATTGCCGCAGTAAAAGCCAGCGTGAATCTGCCCATCATCGCTAATGGCGACATCACCACGCCGGAAAAAGCCCGGCAGGTATTGCAGTATTCCGGCGCTGATGCGGTAATGATAGGCCGTGCTGCGCAGGGACGTCCCTGGTTGTTCCGCGAGATCGAATACTTTCTCAAAACCGCTCAGCACATGCCTGCCCCGGCAGTCAGCGAAATCCATCGTGTGCTAGTTGCGCATGTCCTCGATCTCTATGCTTTCTATGGCGAGTACAACGGGCTGCGCGTGGCGCGCAAACATATCTCCTGGTATACCAAGGGGCTGACTGATTCAGCGAACTTCCGGCATCAGATGAATCAACTGGAAAGTTGTACCGCACAGCTGGCGGCAGTAGACGAGTTTTTTGCCCAGCAAGAACAACACGGCGATCAACTGCACTATCTTAGAGACTTGGCAGCATGAACGAATACATCGTAGATGAGAACGACATGGCACGCTATGTGCGCAAGGCAGTGAAAGAATATTTCAAAGACCTTGATGGTGAAGAGCCGTGTTGCGAAATGTATCAGATGGTAATGAATTGCGTGGAAAAACCACTACTCGAAATGGTGCTTGAACAAGCCGTCGGCAATCAGAGTCGCGCTGCGGAACTGCTTGGCATCAACCGCAATACTTTACGCAAGAAGATGCTGGAGCACGGCATCACGTGATGCAATGCCCAAAACCTCTCTGCGCTGTTTAATTAAAGTTTTTTACTGGTGGTTAAAACCGGCATGGTAGTCGTCAAGCAAGCACTCATCAGCGTGTCGGACAAAACGGGGATCATTGAGTTTGCGCTCGGTTTAAAACAACTGGGCGTAAACATTCTGTCCACCGGCGGCACCGCAAAACTGCTGACCGATGCCGGTATCAGCGTCACCGAAGTGTCCGATTACACCGGTTTCCCCGAAATGCTGGATGGGCGCGTAAAAACTCTGCATCCGAAAATTCATGCCGGTATTCTGGGACGGCGAAATTTACCGGAACACGTGGCGACCATGCAACAGTACGATTTGCCCAACATTGATCTGGTTGTGGTGAATCTATACCCATTTGCGGCCACCATCGCCAAACCGGATTGCACGCTGGAAGACGCGGTAGAAAACATCGACATTGGCGGGCCGACCATGGTGCGCGCTGCAGCAAAAAATTATCCTTTCGTTGCCGTCGTCACCGACCCGGCAGACTACGGCGATCTGCTGGTACAGCTTCAGACTAACCACGCTGCGCTGTCGCACACCACACGATTTGCTCTGGCCAAAAAAGCCTTCTCGCATACCGCAGCCTATGACAGCGCCATCAGTAACTATCTCACCGCACTTGATGCGGATGGCACAAGCACAAAATTTCCTGCGCAGATCAATTTTAATTTTGCCAAAGTGCAAGACCTGCGCTACGGCGAAAATCCCCATCAGCATGCAGCGTTCTACAGAGACATCAATGGCGTGGTTGGCAGCATTGCCGGTTACACGCAATTACAAGGCAAAGAATTGTCCTACAACAATATCGCCGATGCAGATGCGGCCTGGGAACTGGTTAAAACATTTGAGCAATGTGCCTGCGTCATCGTCAAACATGCCAACCCATGTGGTGTGGCGATAGCCGAGACGACATTGGCGGCTTATCGTCTGGCATTTGCCACTGATCCCACTTCTGCATTTGGTGGCATCATTGCGTTCAATCGCACGGTAGACGCGGCTGGCGCTGAAGCGGTTGCGCAGCAATTTGTTGAAGTGGTGATTGCGCCAAGCTACAGCCCAGCAGCGTTACAGGCTCTTGCCGCCAAACCCAACATACGTGTGTTGACCGTGCCGTTGTCGCATATTGCCAATCATTATGATTTGAAACGTGTCGGTGGCGGCCTGCTGGTGCAAACGCCGGACACCCTTAATATACAAGCCGCTCAATGTCGTGTTGTCACACGGGCACAGCCGAATGAGGAACAAATGCAGGATTTGATCTTCGCCTGGCGCGTGGCGAAGTATGTGAAGTCCAACGCCATCGTATTCTGCAAAAATGGCCGGACTCTGGGTGTCGGTGCCGGACAGATGAGCCGCGTGGATAGCACCCGCATCGCCGCAATCAAGGCGCAAAATGCGGGCTTGAGCTTGGCCGATTCCGTGGTTGCCTCTGATGCTTTTTTCCCGTTTCGTGATGGCCTGGATGTGCTGGCGCAGGCCGGTGCAAAAGCGGTCATTCAACCCGGTGGCTCGATGCGCGATGCAGAGGTAATTGCGGCGGCGGATGAGCATGGAATTGTAATGCTGTTCACCGATTTCAGGCATTTCAGGCATTAGGCCTGTTGCACTCCGCACAAGTGCGTTGCCCAAGGACTTGGAATTGCTCATTTACCCATTAATTAGCTCCACTTCCTTTCGCGTCTTATTCTGTCTTCGCTTGCGACAGCCTGATCATGCTTTGTTGATAGAAAGATTTATTGGCATATGAAACTATTGGTCATCGGTTCCGGCGGACGTGAGCATGCTTTGGCGTGGCGTCTGACGCAAAATGCCAAAGTGCAAAAAGTGTATGTCGCACCAGGCAATGCCGGCACCGCACTGGAAGACGGCCTGGAAAATATCGAGCTGCACAGCGTTGACGAATTACTGGCCTTCGCACTACGCGAACACGTCTATCTGACGGTGGTCGGCCCTGAAGCACCTCTTGCTGCGGGTGTGGTGGATGCCTTTCGTGCTGCCGGATTAAAAATATTCGGCCCGACCAAACTGGCCGCTCAACTGGAAAGTTCCAAAGATTTCGCCAAAGCATTCATGCTGCGGCACCATATCCCGACCGCGCTTTATCAAACCTTCACTGCTGCCACTGAAGCCCATGCCTACGTTGAGGCGCACGGCGCGCCTATCGTAATCAAGGCTGATGGGCTGGCAGCGGGCAAGGGCGTGGTAGTGGCAATGACGTTAGCCGAGGCGCATCAAGCCATTGACATGATGCTGTCCGACAACAAGCTGGGTGATGCTGGCGCGCGGGTTGTGATTGAAGAATTTTTAAGCGGTGAAGAAGCCAGCTTCATTGTTATGGTGGATGGAAAACATATTCTCGCATTGGCCACCAGCCAGGATCACAAACGTTTGCTCGACGGGGATCACGGCCCCAATACCGGTGGCATGGGCGCTTATTCCCCTGCCCCGGTGGTCACTCCGGAAATCCATGCGCGCGTATTACGTGAGGTGATACAGCCGGTGGTGCGCGGCATGGATCGGGAAGGCCACACTTATACCGGATTTCTGTATGCCGGATTGATGATAACTCCGCACGGCGATATCAAAGTGCTGGAATTCAACTGTCGCATGGGCGACCCGGAGACCCAACCCATCATGCTGCGTCTGAAAAGTGATTTGCTGACCCTGATGGAACATGCCGTGAATGGTTCACTGGACAAGATCGAAGTCGACTGGGATAGACGCGTTGCATTGGGTGTGGTCATGGCCGCCGCCAATTATCCCGATGCACCGCGCAAACATGATGTCATTACAGGCCTGGCCAAAAAATATGGCCCGGACCGTCACGTGTTCCATGCCGGTACGGCAATGCACAATGAAAAAATCGTGACTAGCGGCGGCCGCGTATTGTGCGTCACTGCCTTGGGTGATACCGTGAAAATGGCGCAATGCCAAGCTTATCTGCTGGCTGATGAAATTCATTTCGAGGGTTGCCAGATGCGCCGCGACATCGGTTACCGAGCCATCGGCAACCGGAAATAATTTGTTCCGCGCCGGCACATCGCAGCGTGGCGTTGCCGCGCATCTCAGAGAGGGCGGCTTGATCGCTTACCCCACCGAGTCTTGCTATGGCTTGGGCTGTGACCCCAACAATCGCACTGCGGTGTTGCGACTGCTTAGGCTCAAGCAGCGTCCGCAACACAAAGGGTTGATCCTGATTGCGTCACATTATCAGCAGCTAACCCGATACATAGTGCCGCTATCAGCCAGCCAGCAGCAGCGCTTGCGTCTGGCTGGCCTGCAAGCCATTACCTATCTCATGCCCGCTAAACACACTGCGCCACGCTGGTTGCGCGGCACATCTGACTCGCTGGCGGTGCGCCTGACCGGACATCCGGAGGCGGCAAAATTATGTGCTGCCATCAATCTGGCGCTGGTTTCTACCAGCGCTAATCTCAGCGGACTGCGTCCCGCCAAAACCTATTCGGAATGTCAGCGTCGCTTCGGAAATAAAGTTTGGGTCTTGCCGGGACGTATCGGTAAACGCAAAAAACCTTCCACCATCAAGGTATGGGGTAGCGAGGCTACCGTGCGTTATTGATAGGGCTAAAGCAGGACATGCCAGGCAACCAACGCGTAACGCTCCAGCATCAACAGCAGTAAAAAAATCAAGACCAGGAATATCGTGAAGCGCACAATCTGCCAGGCAAGTGCCAGATAGCGGCGGTTACGGGTGAACAGGTACATGATGCCGCTTAATACCAGCAGCAGCGCGATCAATAACAGGAATACACGCAGGATCAACATAAACTCGCCGGTTGCGGTTGGAGATTAAGCAGACTGTAATTGCAACCTCAAAAATGCGGGCGCCTCGTCCACACTATCAAATGTGGCGAATTCCCAAGCATGTTCATCGGCGAGTAATTCGCGCAGCAGTGCGTTGTTCAGCGCATGGCCTGATTTGAAACCGGAAAAAGCGCCTATCACCGGATGCCCCAATAAATACAGGTCGCCAATCGCATCCAGCACTTTGTGTTTGACGAACTCATCTTCAAAACGTAATCCGTCGGTATTCAGCACGCGGTATTCATCCATCACGATGGCATTGTCCAGACTGCCGCCCAAAGCCAGACCTTGCGCACGCATATTTTCCACGTCATGCATGAAACCAAAAGTACGCGCCCGACTGATGTCGCGCACATAGGAATGCTCACCCAAATCGACGCTGACGTATTGTTTGGTGTCGGCAAATACCGGATGCGCAAAATCAATGGTAAAAGTTAACTTGTAGCCATGATAAGGATCGAAGCGTACCCACTTGTCACCTTGCCTGATTTCGATGGATTTTTTGATGCGTATGAATTTTTTCGCGGCAGATTGCTCGACAATACCGGCTGACTGCAACAGAAAAATAAATGTACCTGCACTGCCATCCATGATCGGCACTTCGGCACTGTCCAAGTCGACATAGGCATTATCCACACCCAAACCGGCCAGCGCTGACATCAGGTGTTCAATGGTAGCGACACGCACACCGTTTTGTTCCATGCAAGTGGACAAGCGTGTGTCATATACCAACTCTGCACGCGCACGAATCTCTTCGACCGGCTTGACATCAATGCGCCGAAACACGATGCCGACATTTGCTGGAGCAGGGCGTAAACCGAGCGTGACTTTTGCGCCGCTATGCAGGCCCACCCCGGTCACCGTCACAGAACTTTTCAAGGTACGTTGTTTGACCATGGCTGTTTTAATTCCAGAAATCATGTGTGACAATTTTATCACAACAGCCGCCTAATCAGCCTGCTTGCGCAGGAACGACGGAATATCGAGTATATCAATGCCGGATTTTTCCATCGCATCCACCGTTTCCCTGCGGCCACGGCGCATCACCGCAGGCGTATCAAGCTCGGTATAGTTCACATTATGTGTGGCGACCGGTTCGTCATGCGTTCCCGTTCTCTGATAATTGTGGTTTTGATAAACAACTTCTGGCTTGGTTTGTTTGCGTGTCACTGGCGCGCCCAGACCAGTAGCGACGACGGTAACTCGCAAATTATCACACATCGTTTCATCGAACACCGAACCCACAATCACGGTTGCTTCTTCGGCGGCAAATTGCACGCATTGCATCACTTCGTCGATTTCTTTCAGCCTGAGTTGACTGGAAGAAGTGATATTTACCAGCACTCCCCGCGCTCCGGACATATCCACGTCTTCCAGCAATGGGCTGGCAATCGCACGCTCGGTAGCAAGGCGTGCACGATCCGGACCCGAAGCAATTGCCGAACCCATCATCGCCATGCCGTTTTCGGACATGACGGTGCGTACGTCGGCAAAGTCCACATTGATCAGACCCGGCACATTGATCACTTCGGCGATTCCTCCCACCGCCCCCTGTAATACACCATTCGCCGCCTTGAATGCTTCCGGTACGGTGATGTCATTGCCCAACACTTCCATCAATTTTGAATTCGGCACGATAATCAGCGAGTCAACGTATTGATACAACGCCTCGATACCCGCCTTGGCAAAGCGCATTCGATTACCTTCGTAAGAGAAAGGTTTGGTAACCACCGCCACGGTGAGAATATCCATCTCTTTGGCAATTTGCGCCACGATGGGCGCGGCGCCGGTTCCGGTTCCACCGCCCATACCCGCCGTGATGAATACCATGTTCGCGCCGCTGATCATTTCCTTGATACGTTCGCGATCTTCTTCCGCTGCGGCTTGACCAACCGAAGGCTTGGCGCCCGCACCCAGACCTTTGGTGATGGTTGCGCCAATCTGCAACTGGGCCTGCGCTTTGCTGCGTTTGAGTGCTTGCGCATCGGTGTTGATGACGATGAACTCAACACCTTGCACGCCCTGCTCAATCATGTGATCCACTGCGTTACCACCGCAGCCGCCCACGCCAATCACCTTGATGACTGCATCTTTAGTTTCCGCTTCCATGATTTCAAACATTGCCGTCTCCTTTTTGTAATTACAAAATCAACCCCGAGCCCACCCTAAAATCTAACCTGCAAATTCTTTTTTGCGAGCGCCGCGATGCGCCCGAACAACCAATTTAAAAATTCCCCTGAAACCAGATCTTCATCCGTGCCAACACGTCGCCAAACGAATTGGATTGCATGCGCATTTCCTGATTACGTTGATGATGCTCCAGGCCGTATAGCAACAACCCGACACCAGTTGCCATGCGCGGCGTTTTCACCACATCCGATAAACCGCCTACATATTTCGGTGTGCCTAAACGCACCGGCAGATGAAATATCTCTTCACCCAGCTCAACCATGCCCTGCATCGCACTGCTGCCACCGGTAATCACGATGCCGGATGACAGCAAATCTTCGAATCCGCTGCGGCGCAACTCCGCCTGCACCAGCGAATACAACTCTTCTACCCGCGGTTCAATCACTTCCGCCAAGGTTTGACGCGATAACATGCGCGGGCCGCGCTCCCCTACGCCAGACACTTCGATAGCGCCTTCATCGGCCAGCTGACGTAATGCGCAGCCATGTTTGATCTTGATGTCCTCGGCATCTTGCGTCGGGGTGCGCAATGCCATGGCAACGTCATTGGTAATTTGGTCGCCCGCGATCGGAATCACCGCAGTGTGACGTATCGCCCCGCCGGTAAATACCGCGATATCGGTTGTCCCTCCGCCGATGTCCACAATGCACACGCCCAGCTCTTTTTCATCCTCTGCCAGAATGGCCTTGCTCGACGCCAGTGGCTGCAAGATCAGTTCGTTTATTTCCAGGCCGCAGCGATGTATGCACTTCATGATGTTCTGCACCGCAGCCACTGCGCCGCTGACAATATGCACTTCGACATCCAGTCGCATACCGCTCATACCCAGCGGTTTTTTAATGCCGTCCTGGCCGTCGATACTGAATTCCTGCTCAAGGATGTGCAGAATCTGCTGATCGCCCGGCAGACTGATTGAGCTCGCCGTCTCGATCACACGTTCGATGTCGGCACCGGCAACTTCCTTTTCTTTGATCTTCACCATGCCGCGTGAATTGGTGCTGCGAATATGGCTGCCGGCGATGCCGGTATAAACCGCGTGTATCTTGCAATCGGCCATTAACTCGGCTTCTTCCAGGGCGCGCTGAATCGCCCCCACGGTGGCTTCGATATTGACCACCATGCCTTTTTTCATGCCGGACGACTGATGCATGCCCATGCCAATCACCTCTAGCGCCCCATCCGGCTTGACCTCACCGACAATGGCAACGATTTTGGAGGTGCCGATATCCAGCCCGACAATCAAATTTTTAGTTTCTTTGTTTTTGCTCATCGCTCGCTCCCTGCCTGGCAAGAGACAGAAAATCTGTCTCCGCCCAGCAGTTCAATATCCCCTGAATTAGTCTGCATTCCATTTCGCCTATTTCACTGCAAATCCGTTTCTGTAACGCAAATCAACATAGCTCGGTACACGCGCTGATTTCTGCGCTCCAATTTCCGTCTTTTGAATTGCCGCAAAACCGTACGGATACACCGCTATGAATCTCGCCAAACGCTGTTGCACATCATCCCTGCCTAATTCCAGCACCATGCCGTTACTCAAATGCATTTGCCAGGCATGACGCGGCGAAAGCGCGAGTTGCGACACGCTGATGCCCAATGCTGCAAACTGTTGGCTGAATACTGAGTAATGTTTGGCGATCTCGAATGAATCTCCGCGTTTTTCCTGACCAAAAAATTCCGGCAAAACCTGGTCGCTGTGCGCATTGAATAATTCACCCTGCACATTCACTAATTCGTTGTCATTCCAATGTGCCAGCGCCTGATGCTCTTCCAATCGCACCATCAGGCCGTGTGGAAATTCGCGCCAGATACTGACACTGCGCACCCACGCCAATTTTTCCAGTGCAGTGCGTAAGCGCTCAATATCTACGGTAAAGAAATTACCCTGCACTTCACGTTGCACCACCGCCATAATTTCTGCGACAGCTACCCGTTGCGGGGCTGTGCTTAACTGCACGCTGCGCAACGGCAATGAGCCCGGCAGATGCACCCAATACCAGATTGCGCCATACAGCATCGCCAATACACTGCCTGTGATCAGTGTGTTGGCGATGCTGCGCAACAATGGCGCGTTATCCCACATGGGCCGACTCCAATATCTTCAACACGAGTTGCGCAAAACTGATACCCGCCTGACGAGCTGCCATCGGCACCAGGCTATGATCAGTCATGCCAGGCGAAGTATTCGCTTCCAGCACATACATACGGTTTTGCTCGTCACATAAAAAATCCACCCGCCCCCACCCCTGTCCACCGATCAACATAAATGCCTGTTGAGCCAGCCGTTGCATGGCGCTCTCCTGCGCGGCGCTCAGCCCGCTCGGACAAAGATAACGTGTGTCATTGCGCAAATATTTTGCTTCGTAGTCGTAAAATTCGTTGGCAGGCTCAATCTTGATGACCGGCAGAGCGCGTTCGCCCAATATCGCTACGGTGTATTCGCCCCCGCCAATGAAACTTTCTGCGATCACCAATTTGTCGTACTGGATTGCCGCCTGATATGCGTGGAACAATTCATCAGCCGCTTTCACTTTGCTGATGCCTACACTGGAACCTTCGTTCGCCGGTTTCACAAATAAAGGCAGCCCCAGTTTTGCCACGACCGCAGAGCTATCCGTCTCTGTACCAAGCAATTCGTAATCGGGGACGGGCAACCCCGCCGCCTGCCAGACCAACTTGCTGCGCCATTTGTCCATACCCAAAGCTGACGCCATGACGCCGCTGCCGGTATAGGGCACATTCAACAGCTCCAGTGCGCCCTGCACGGTGCCATCTTCTCCATAGCGTCCGTGCAGCACGATGAAGGCGCGGTCATAACCTTGCTCCACGATTGCCTGCAAATTTGTTGTGGCCGGATCAAAAGCGTGCGCATCTACACCCTGTTTTTGCAATGCGGACAGCACCGCCGCGCCGCTTTTCAGCGACACCTCACGCTCGGCAGAACGTCCGCCGCACAGCACTGCAACTTTGCCGAAATTCATCAAGGCAGGCCTCCTTGCACGGGCTCGCCGATGATGCGTACCTCGCATTGCAGACGCACACCGGTCTGCTGTTCGACAGTGGCTTGCACACGGTTAATCAATCGCTCGATATCTGACGCTGTTGCCATGCCGAGATTGACGATGAAATTGGCGTGTTTTTCTGAAACCTGTGCGCCGCCGCTACGCTGCCCTTTCAAGCCGCATTGCTCGATCAAACGCGCCGCGTGATCGCCCTCGGGGTTGCGGAATACCGATCCGGCGTTAGGCAAATTCAAAGGCTGACTGGCGATGCGCTTGCTTAATAGCGCCTTGATTTCCTGACGCGCGATTACGCCCGCTCCGTCCGAAAATTTGAGCCATGCAGCGACAAACCATTCTTCCTGCCGATCGCACAGCGCCACATGGCGATAGCCGATCATATAGTCGCTCACCTCGCGCTCGCGCACCTCTCCAAGCCGGTTGATAGTTTGCACGCGCTGCACTTTGTCCCAGGTTTGACTGCCATAGCAACCGGCATTCATCGCCAACATGCCACCCAATGTGCCGGGAATACCGGCAAAAAATTCTGCGCCTTGCAGATTGTGCAGAGCGCCAAAGCGCGCCAGTTTTGCACCCGGCACACCTGCTTCACAGTAAACGCTGCCATCCATTTCCAGGCGCAATTTGTCCAGCACACCGTGCAGCAACAAAACCGTTCCGCGCAAACCACCATCACGCACCAGAAGATTGCTGCCCAGACCCACCGCATAGAGCGGTTCGTTTGCTGGCGTGTTTTGCAAGAACAAGATCAAATCATCCAGATCAGCCGGTTGATATATCCGGTCTGCCACACCGCCCGCACGCCAACTGGTGTGTTTGCTCATGTCGACCCGATGACGCAAGCTGCCGCGCAATGCCTTCTGAATAAATTGGTTCGGCTCTGCCATATTCATAACTCACCCGAACGTCTTGATTTGAAGGGGTAGACAGCCATGCTTCCGGTGATGTCGCCGCTACCCCCGCTAACCAAATTGGACGTGCTGCCAATCGAACCTGCGCCCATGGTGATAACCACATCGCCTGCGCAGGCCATGCGCAAAATTGCCTGCGGTATATCACCAACCTGTTCGACAAATACCGCTTCTTGTTGCCCTGCAACACGCGCGGCGTGCATCAATGTACGCCCGTCCGCTGCCGCAATCGGCGCCTCTCCTGCCGCATACACCTCGGTCAATATCAGCGCATCCACGGTGCAAAGCACCCTGACAAAATCTTCGAACAAATCGCGCGTGCGTGTGTAACGATGCGGCTGAAATACCAGTACCAGACGTCTATCCGGAAAAGCGCCATGCACCGCTGCCAGTGTTGCGGCCATTTCCACCGGATGATGTCCATAGTCATCAATCAAGGTGAAGCTGCCGCCGTTCGGCAGGACGATTTCGCCATAGTTTTGGAAGCGCCTGCCCACACCTTGAAATTCTGCCAGTGCAGCGACAATAGCCTCATATGCCACGCCGATCTCCAATCCGATCGCTATCGCGGCCAGGGCATTCAGCACGTTATGCACCCCGGCCAGGTTAAGCGTGATGTCCAAATCTCTGGGCGTGCCGTTCTGTCTGCACTGCGCGGTGAAGCACATTTTACCGGCCTGATGACGCACATTCACCGCGCGTATCTGCGCTCCCTCGCCCAATCCATAAGTTGTCACCGGTTTGGTGATTTGCGGCAAAATTTCACGCACGTTGGCATCGTCGATACACAACATTGCCATACCGTAAAACGGCAGATGCTCAACAAAATCTACAAAGGCTTGCTTGAGACGCCCGAAATCGTGCCCATATGTTTCCATATGATCAGCGTCAATATTGGTAATCACCGCGATGATTGGTTGCAGGTGCAAAAACGAGGCATCCGATTCATCGGCTTCGACAACGATAAACTCGCCTGTGCCCAGCTTTGCGTTACGCCCGCTGCTGTTGAGCTTTCCGCCGATCACAAAAGTCGGGTCGAATCCGCCTTTCGCCAGAATGCTTGCCGCCAGCGAAGTAGTTGTGGTCTTGCCATGCGTGCCCGCAACTGCGATACCCTGACGCAAACGCATCAATTCAGCCAGCATCATGGCGCGCGGCACCACCGGAATGCGACGTATACGCGCAGCCGATACCTCAGGATTATCATTGTCCACCGCAGAGGAAACCACCACCGCATCGGCATTGCCGAGTTGTTGCTGTGCATGGCCAACATAGACCGTTGCGCCTAGTCGTTTGAGGCGTCTGGTGGCGGTGTTTTCGCCCAGATCAGAACCGCTCACCCGAAAACCAAGATTCAGCAGCACCTCTGCGATGCCGCTCATGCCCGAGCCGCCGATGCCGACAAAATGTATATGCTTGACTTTATGTTTCATCGCGCCAACTCCTCGCAAGCGTTTGCCAGCGCGACTGCCGCATCAGTTTGCGCAAGGCCGCGTGCCTGCTGTGCCATTGCCGACAATTTTTCACGGCTGACTTCACTCAATAGCCGGGCTAATTTTTCTGCGCTGAAATCACTTTGCGGTATCAACCATGCCGCGCCACGGCTGCTCAAAAATCGCGCATTACTGGTTTGGTGATCATCTACTGCGAAAGGGAAAGGAATCAATATGCTCGCCACGCCCGCAGCAGCAAGCTCTGCAATGGTCAGCGCACCGGCACGGCATATCACCAGATCGGCGCTAGCATAGTAATGCGCCATATCATCCAGAAAGGGTTTCACCTCAGCCTGCACCCCGACTTGCCGGTATAACTGGTTCACTGACTCAAAGTGTTTTTTACCGGTTTGATGAATAAGCTGCGGACGACTTTCTGTCGGCAATAAAGCAATCGCATAGGGCATGATTTCATTGATCGCCTTGGCGCCTAAACTGCCGCCTACCACCAATATATTTAATTTCCCCTGCCGCGCCGCATAGCGCTGTTGCGGATCGGCTAATCCGGCAATACTGCTGCGTACCGGATTGCCACACCATATTGCTTTGGGCAGCACGTTCGGGAAACCGCTCATCACGCGTTGCGCAATATGTGCCAGCACCCGGTTGCTCAAACCGGCAACGGAGTTTTGTTCGTGGATAATCAGCGGTCGGCGCAAAAAAGCCGCTATCAGCCCGCCCGGCACCGTGATGTAGCCACCCATTCCCAGCACCACATCGGGACGCAGCTTGAATATCGCACGTGCGCTTTGCCACAATGCGGCAACCAAATCGAATGGCATGACCGCCCTGCGTAACCAGCCCTTGCCACGTACACCAGAGAAATTTATCGGCAGCATTGTGTAACCATGTTTTGGCACAAGCTCGGCCTCCATACTACGCGGCGCGCCCAGCCAGGCGACCTGCCAGCCCTGAGCACGCAAGATGTCCGCAACCGCCAGCGCCGGAAAAATATGGCCTCCGGTACCACCAGCCATGATGAGTATGGAATAGTTCACGCAACGGCTCCCAATCCA
>Ga0137403_10000144_pt1 | contig 84722 bp, 76 predicted proteins | sample CZOMad2_1_16fung_FD_122057 | JGI IMG/M metagenome (GOLD analysis project Ga0137403, IMG submission 122057) | Vadose zone soil fungal communities from Angelo Coast Range Reserve, California, USA - CZOMad2_1_16fungal (Hybrid Assembly) | ecosystem: Environmental > Terrestrial > Soil > Vadose zone...
CTAGACCCTCCTGCGTGCCGATCACGGCTGCGCGCCACGAGTGTCTGATCAGGGCCCGGCCGGCCTGTTCGGGGGCTTGCGCCGGGACCACGAGCTCGGCGGCGGGAGGTTTCCGTTGACGACGATGACAGCGACGAGGCTGGGGGCCTCCGGGTTGTCGAGGCCATGGAGCCGGGGCTCCAGCGTGAACAGGTAGTTCTCCGGCGTTCCGACGGTCATCTGCTTCGGGCTCATGTCGAGGATCGTCAGGATCGACAGTCGCGTCCCGTCGGCCGACGCGTACTGGGTCGCCTGTCCCATGTACTTCGGGGCGCTATCGGGGGTTACGGCGACGGCGCGTTCGACCTTGAGCTCGGCGGTGACCCCGTCGTGCCGAACGTCGAGGTAGCCGAGGGCGCCAGGGCTGCCGCGTTCGCGGGAGGCGTTCCTGCAAGCGTTCCGCGGATGATCATCTTGTTATTGCGCCAGATGATTCCCCAGACATTGAACAGCATGATGAATCCCAGCCCGCCCCCGATTCCGATCGAGAGCACGTGGTTATCGTCCTGCCCTACGGGGGTGTAGTTCACAAACAGCCAGCCCGCGGCGCAAACCAGCACCGCCACAATCGTACCCAAAACATATCCGCTCGGCGTCTTTGAGATCACGAAATAGAGAATCATGGACGCAGCCACCCAGATGAGCAGAAACAGTCCGATCGTGCTTCCGGCGCCCACCCCCATGCGCTGGGCATCCGCGGCGACATAGACCTGCGACCAGTACCAGAAGCCCACGAACACGGTCAGCATCGCGCTCCAGCGGAACAACTGCAGGGCGGGCATGGTCAGGTACTGGAAAATCTTTGGCTTGGTGGCGGCATCCACCTGCTTCATGAAGGGCACGTTGACCAGGTTGAAAAAATAGAGCAAGCCTACCCAGGTAATGCCCGCCAGTAGATGGATCCAGCGCAGGATGAAAGCCAGCGCCTCCGTGCCGGTGTGCGTGGGCATGACGAATAGGGCTATTTCACGGTGCATACGTGACTCCAGGGGCCAATGTGAGCGCGCGGCTTGCCTCGACTTCGGCTGCTTGTCGAAGCGGAGAATGGTGGCACTTTGTACAGGCGATGTCAATCGGGCCTGCCGGGTAATTGTGCAGGACAACTTCAAAGAGACTGGGCGGCTTGAAATGCGGGAAGCAACGCCGTATGGTTACAAATGCTGTCGGCAGCCGGCGTTGTCCGCTAGCGTACAGACTCTCCGGTAGTGCGCATGGCTGCCTGTACATCCCCGCTCTTGCGACCGCTGTGAATCCAAGCCGCGAAGAGCGGTTCACTACGACCTGGCCGTCAGGACTTCGCGGCCAGGACCAAGGAGATCGGCGATGGAAAATAAGCCGGCGCAAAACATCCAGGACACCTTCCTCAACACGGCACGCAAGGAGCGAAGCAATATCACAATTTACCTGTTGAGCGGAGTTAAGCTCACGGGCCGCATCCGCTCCTTCGACAAGTATTCGGTCGTGCTCGAGACCAACAACCAGGAGCAATTAATCTTCAAGCATGCCATCTCCACCGTGGCCATGGGAAAGGCCTTGCACAGCCATGGGGAGAGGCCGACGATGGTGCCCGCGCCCGCAACGGCTCCGAGTGCGAGTTCGGAGGCAGCCGTGATGGCGCGCCCTTCCGGTACGGAGGGATGAAGGCGGCCAGTTTCGCGGGGGTGGCAACTAACACTTGGCAATTGGCAATTGGCACTTTGCCAAACTGCGCTCTGACTGGAGCAGCCTAACCAGAAAGTGCACCCCGAGCGATGATTGCCAATTGCCAAGTGCTAATTACTAACGCGTGCCGATCCATGTCCGCCGGGAACCCAGCAAATTGAGCAGTCCAAAATCCAAATCTTCCGGTAAGAGGTCTTTCGACAAGACTAAGGCCAGCGGGCACGGCCCGACGACGGCGGACGGGAATCGTTCGCCCAAAGAGCGGGCGTTTCTGATTGGTCTTGACGTGCGTACCCGCTCGCGCGGAGCTGCATCCGCTCGGGCCCGGAATGGTCCGCTGACCGCGGCCGCGCAGGCTGCCCGCGATACTTCCAGCAGCCCGGTGGCGACGAAGGCGCCGGACATCCCAGAGTTCAGCGCGGAAGAGTCGCTCGACGAGTTGCGGTCTCTGGCGGTGAGCGCGGGCGCGGAAATTGTCGGTGAATTTCTGCAACACCGAGACCGCCCGGACCCGGCTACGCTGATCGGAAGCGGAAAATTGGAGGAGATTGCCGGCGCCACTGCCTCGGTCTCCGCCGATTTGCTGCTGTTCGATCACGACCTGAGCGCCTCGCAGCAACGCAATATCGAGGAACTGGTCAACACCCGGGTGATTGATCGCACTCAGCTTATCCTCGACATTTTTGCGAAGCATGCGCGAACTCGGGAAGGCCAGTTGCAGGTCGAGTTGGCGCAACTGGAATACATGCTGCCGAGGCTGGGCGGGCGCGGAATAGAAATGTCGCAACTGGGCGGCGGCATCGGCACCCGGGGCCCTGGCGAAACCCAACTCGAAACCGACCGCAGGAAGATTCACCGGCGCATCCGACATGTGAAGGAGCAGATAGAAAATGTGCGGCGTGTCCGGGCGCAGCAACGGGCGCGACGGGAGGCGGTCCCGGTGGCGACGGTCGCGCTGGTCGGTTACACCAACGCGGGGAAGTCCACGTTGTTCAATGCGCTGACTCGGGCCGCGGTGCTCGAATCTCCCCGAATGTTTGCCACGCTCGACCCGACCATTCGTTCCGTGGCGCTGCCGTCACGAAGAAAGGTGTTGCTCTCGGACACGGTCGGATTCATTCGCAACCTGCCGCACACTCTGGTCTCGGCATTTCGAGCGACCTTGGAAGAAGTGCAGCGCGCCTCGCTGGTGCTGCATGTTTCCGATGCCAGCAGCCCGCTCTCGGCGGAGCAGGACGCGCAAGTGGATAAAGTGCTCAAGGAATTGGAAGTTGATGGGAAGCCGCGTCTGCGGGTGATGAACAAGATTGACTTGCTGCCTCCGAAGCAACGTGAGTCTTTGTTGGACGATGCGAGCAGAGTGCATGTGTCGGCGGCAAAGGGCACGGGCATGAGCACGCTGCTCGACCGGATTGATGAAATGTTGTCCGAGGACCCGATAAGCCGCGTGCGTCTGCGAGTACCCCAGAAAGAAGGAAAGATGCTGGCGCTGCTCGAAGCGCGTTCTCGGATTTACTCGCGGAGATATAACGGCGGGTCAGTGGATTTGGAAGTGGAGGCGCCGGAGTCGGTGGTGAGAAAAGTAAGGGAATGGGTGTTAACCAGCTTTTAGCCTTTAGCTCATAGCCGCCTAACCTGTTCGGACCACCGTACGCCAATCTTGGATTCAGCTCGCAGTCGGAAGCAGCGACCGGCAGAGCTAAAGGCTAATTCCTAAGAGCAAAATTTAAATGGGCCGGCAACCAAGAAGCGGTGACATTCCTTGGCTATCGGCCCATTCGATCCGGATTGGATCGGAGGTGATACATCCATGCTAGACCCGTTATGCCGGATGTCAAGCGCCTTTCTACAATCTGGCAAAAAAGTTCTTGGCCCCCGGTTTCAATCCGGAAACCGCTCTTGATCGCGTTGACACTCAATCCGTAACATGTTACTTTCAATGGTCTTAAGCCTCCTTACGCTCTAGACCTGATCAGCACACAATGGACGAGATAATAGGACAACTAGGCGGATTACTGCTCGGGTCCGTGCCGACTATCATCTTTGTCATTTTGTTGTTCGGCATCTATACCGCCGTGGTGCACAAGCCGTTGACCAAGGTGTTGGCGGAAAGGCACAGCCAGACGGAAGGCGCCATCGAAAAAGCGCGGGCCGACATTGCCCAGGCCGAAGCGCGCACCGCCGAGTATGAACAGCGCCTGCGGGAGGCGCGCATGACCGTGTTCAAGAGTCAGGAAGCGCGTCGCCAGCAGGCCTTGCAGGTGCGAGCGGCGGCCGTGGCCGAGGCGCGGGCCCGGGCGCAAGCCCAGGTTGAACAGGCGCGGGCGGCCATCGAGCAAGACAAGGTAGTCGCGAAAACCGGTCTGGAAGCGGAGAGCGGAAGACTCGCTACGGCGATCATTCGCACCGTCCTCGAGCCAGCGACTCAAAGTCCGGCGGGTGGCGACTGATGCGGGCTCACCTTCTTGTACGAGGTTGTGTGGCACCAGGTTGTGTGGCCGCGGGCGACGCGCCCGCGAGTCGCCCGCCAGTTCGGCGAGGGCGAGTCGCCCGCGGCCACATTGCAATTTTGGCGTCGCTCTTTTTGCTTTTTCTCCTCAGCTACAGCGCTGGGGCGCAGGCGAATCCTCCTTCCAGTAGCCCAGAACATTCGGCCCGTCCGACGAACGGAGAGCCCGCGAAGGAAGCGGCCGAGGAGGACGACCAGGCGCAGTTCAAGCATTCGGCTTCAGTGCAGACGGTGGCGAAGCTTACTGGCCTGAGTCTCGATAATGCGTACTGGCTCTGCCTGGTGCTCAATTTCGCTATCGTCGCTGGCGCAGTAGTGTACCTATCGAAGAAGAACCTGCCGGGTATGTTCCGGAATCGCACGGCTTCCATCCAAAAGGCAATGCAGGAAGCACGGCAGGCCAGCGAGGATGCCAACCGGCGATTGGGTGAAATCGAAACCAGGCTCTCCCGGCTGGATTCGGAAATTGCAGAGATGCGCGCAACCGCGGAGAAAGAAGCGGTCGCAGAAGAGGCGCGGATCAAGGCAGCGGCGGAAGAAGACGGGCGCAAGATCGTGGAGTCGGCCGAGCAGGAGATCGCGGCGGCGGCCAAGTTGGCCCGGCGCGAATTGACCAACTATGCAGCAAATCTGGCGGTCTCGCTGGCGGCCAGACAGATCAACGTGGACCCGGTCACTGACCAGGCGCTGGTACAAGGCTTTGCCCGCGAGCTTTCGCCCAAGAGTGACGGCGGTGGCGGACAGGACAAGAACTAGACGATGGCTTCCGTGACCAGCACTTACGCGCGCGCCTTCGCCGACGTGGTCTTTGACCAGCGCCTGGACCCGGCGAAAACGTTGCTGGAGGCCCAGTCCGTGGCACAGTTAGCGGACAGCAGTGTCGAATTGCGGGAGGTCTGGGAAGCGCCGTCAATTCCCGCGGAACAAAAACGCGCTTTGCTGGATGCCATTGTCGCGCGTGCGGGTTTTTCGCGGCCGGTGCGAAACTTTGTCGCGGTGCTGATCGATCACCGGCGGATTAAGTTTCTCGACCCCATCGTGAAAGAGTTTGAGAAGGAACTCGACCGTCGCATGGGCTTTGTCGAAGCGCAGATCACCAGCGCCCGGGAGTTGGGTCAGCCGGAACGCACCGCCCTTGAAGCCCAGGTGGCAAAGCTGACCGGTCACAAAGTGCGTGCCCGTTATGCGCAGGATGGTTCGATTCTGGGGGGCGCTATCGTAAAGGTTGGCAGCATGATCTACGACGGCTCGGTGAAGGGCCAACTGGAGAGGATAAGAGAAGCTATTAGCTCTTAGCCTTTAGCTTCTAGCCTTAACCGAGTTTGAGTTGATGGGAATCCGCGAGTTTCAAAAGACTTTACTGCAAAGATCGCAAACAGAATCCGTAAAGGACGCAAAGAAAAGCTAAGAGCTAGAAGCTAACGGCTAAGAGCTGAACTTATGGCACAAATCAAAGCAGACGAGATCACACAGCTGATCCGGCAACAGATCGAGAACTATGAATCCAAGATTGCCGTGGATGAAGTCGGAACTGTCATCACCCTGGGAGACGGTATTGCTCGCGTGCATGGCCTTGATAAGGTCATGGCGGGAGAGTTGCTCGAGTTTCCGCACAACGTCGCCGGCATCGCAATGAACCTGGAAGAAGACCAGGTCGGCGTGGTGTTGTTGGGTGAGTACACGGAAATCAGCGAGGGCGACGAAGTCAAGCGCACCGGCCGCATCATGAGCGTTCCTGTGGGCGAAGCCCTAGTCGGACGAGTAGTGAATTCGCTGGGACAGCCGATCGACGACAAAGGTCCGATCGCGACTGACCAGTTCATCGCTTTGGAACGCCTGGCCCCGGGCGTGATCGACCGGCAGCCAGTACGCGAGCCCATGGCGACTGGGTTGAAGGCCATTGACAGCATGATTCCGATCGGACGCGGACAGCGCGAGTTGATCATTGGCGACCGCCAGACCGGCAAGACCGCAGTCGCGCTCGACACCATCATCAACAGCAAAGGCAATAACCTGATCTGCATCTACAACGCGATCGGGCAGAAGCGGTCTTCGATCGCCCAGGTGGTGAAAATTCTCAGCGACGCCGGCGCCATGGATTACACCATCGTCGTGGCCGCTTCGGCTTCCGAGCCGGCCCCGATGCAGTACATCTCGCCCTACGCCGCTTGCGCCATGGGCGAGTATTTCCGCGATACCAAGCGCCATGCGCTGGTGATCTACGACGATCTCTCCAAACACGCGGCGTCGTATCGAGAGATTTCGCTGCTACTGCGGCGTCCACCGGGACGCGAGGCCTATCCCGGAGACGTTTTTTACCTCCACTCGCGTTTGCTCGAACGCGCTTCGAAGTTAAGCGACAAAATGGGTGGGGGCTCGCTGACCGCGCTTCCGATCATCGAGACCCAGGCGGGCGACGTTTCCGCCTACATCCCAACCAATGTAATTTCGATCACCGACGGCCAGATCTTCCTTGAGACTGACCTGTTCAACAGCGGCGTGCGGCCGGCGGTTAACGTTGGAATTTCCGTAAGCCGCGTCGGCGGCAGCGCGCAAATTAAAGCCATGCGGCAGGTGGCTGGAAGCATGAAGCTCGAACTTGCGCAATACCGTGAATTGGCCGCCTTCGCGCAGTTCGGTAGCGATCTCGACAAGGCCACGCAAGCGCAGCTAAACCGCGGCCAGCGCCTGGTCGAAGTGCTCAAGCAAAAACAGTTCTCACCGCTGCCCTTCTCCAAACAGATCCTAATCATTTTTGCCGGGACGAATGGATTCTTCGACGACCTCCCGGTAGATCAGGTGCGCGACTTCGAAGCTGAACTCTACAAATACGTAGACGCAACCAACCCAGGCCTGCTGCGCACGATCATGGAGAAAAAAGTTTTGGACGATGCTCTCAAAGCTGAGATGAGCAAAGTCATCAAGCAAAGCAAAGAGGCGTTCGTTGCGGAGCGACAGGCAGTGGCGAAATAGACCTTTAGCGTGGTGCGGTCGGCGCAATGTTTCGAGGCGGTTGGTTTCGTAGAAATTGGATCTACAGCGACGAAGGGTTTTCGGTACAAGTGACCGGGCGATTCGCTGTCATCTACCGGGAAGGTAAGAGGCGAATGGCGGTTTCCGCCGAGATGCTAACTCGCGGTTTTGCGATTAGCTTAGAAACGATCGGGCGATGGGATGATGATCCGATCCGCTCGGTAGGCGAAGGAGAGAAGCATCGTATCGCATCGAACATTAAGCGAGCTCTAGAGTCGCAGGGAGAATCCGTTGAACTGCTAGAGGAGGCTATCTGGAAGAGGCCTGACGGTGCACCGTAGTACGAATTAGATAGCTCGTTGGCTTTCGGCCAACGACCCAACGACTGACGACTAGTTCATGCCAAACATTCTCGACATCCGACGGCGCATTCGCAGCGTGACCAACACGCGGCAGATCACCAAGGCCATGAAAATGGTTTCGGCGGCGAAGTTACGCCGGGCGCAGGAGCGTGCCCTGGCGGCGCGTCCCTATGCCCAGATGTTGACCAACGTGCTTAAGTCGCTGGTGTCGCGAGCGGAGATCTACGATCCGGAAACTGGCGAACCGCGGCATCCCCTGCTGGCGCGCCGTCCCGAGAAGAATGTTTTGCTGATCGTCGTCACTGGCGACAAAGGGCTGGCTGGAGCTTTCAACACAAATATTCTGAAAGCGGCGGCACGTTTCATCGCGACCAAGGCGGACAAGAATATTGAGATTGAGACCATTGGACGCAAAGGCCGCGATTTTCTCCGGCGGCGCTACCGCGCAGTAGAGCCGAGAAAGGCCGACTCGCAAGACGCACCGCAAACCACGATCGTGGGCGAGCAGATCGGGGTGTTGAACAAGATCGATTACGCTCTGGCCTCGGAACTGGCGGAACGCGTGATCGAGCGTTACAGCCGTGAGGAAATTGATTCGGTGTACTTGCTGTACAACGAGTTCAAATCCGTGATTGCGCAGCGTCTCGTGGTGGAACAGATCCTGCCTATCGAACAGATTGGCGTCGCCGAGGTGAAGCAGGCTGAAGGGATGACGCTCAAAGAAAAAGAGCAAGCCTTGGAGGCCGCAAGAGAAGCAGGCGTGGGGATCCGTCCCGCCGACACGCGCGACATCGATGCGGCTGCGGCCAAATTCGCCACCGCGCCGGTTGATTATATTTACGAGCAGTCTCCGGAAGAGCTGTTCCGATCGCTGCTGCCAAAGTACGTGGCGATACAAGTGTTTCGCGGCCTGCAGGAATCGGTGGCGGCGGAGCACGCAGCCCGCATGACCGCCATGGACGCGGCCACCAACAACGCCACGGACATGATCGATTCGTTGACCTTGGCCATGAACCGGGCGCGCCAGGCCAAGATCACGAAAGAAATTATTGAGATTGTAAGCGGAGCAGCAGCGCAGTAAAGCAGCTTCGAGCTGCTAGCTTCTGGCTTCTGGCCAGAGTTGCCAACGTCGTCGGCCTGGGTGTAGTGGCCGGCAGCTTTGGGATCAAGCTAGCAGCCAGAGGCTAGTAGCTAGAAGCCGAGGTCCTATGCCAGAGAGAATTGGACGCGTAATTCAGATTTCCGGCCCTGCCGTCGATGTGCAGTTTGTCGAGGGCTCCATGCCGCCGATTTACCAGGCGCTTAAAGTCGTTAGCGATGGTTTTACCGTGCCCAACCCGGTCAACGTGATTTTGGAAGTGCAGCAGCACCTGGGCGAAGGACGGGTGCGTTGTGTTGCCATGGAAGCGACCGAAGGTATGGTGCGGGGCATGAAAGCCATCGACCAGGGCGGGCCGATCTCAGTGCCCGTAGGCCGCGGCACGCTGGGACGCGTGATGAACGTGATCGGCCAACCGGTGGACCAGTTGGGGCCGATCCAGCACACCAAAACCATGCCGATCCATCGTCCAGCGCCATTGTTTGAGGATCAGGCGACCACCGCCGAGATGTTCGAAACCGGTGTCAAGGTCGTGGACCTCATCCAGCCCTTCCTTAAGGGCGGCAAGATTGGACTATTCGGTGGCGCCGGTGTGGGCAAGACGGTCTTCATTCAGGAGTTGATCAACAACGTCGCCAAACAGCACGGCGGATATTCAGTATTTGCTGGCGTCGGTGAACGGACGCGCGAAGGCAACGATCTGTGGCTGGAAATGACCGAGTCGGGCGTCATCAAGCCCGGCGATCCGGCCAAATCCAAAGCGGCGCTGATTTACGGACAGATGACCGAGCCCCCCGGCGCGCGTTTGCGAGTCGCGCTGACGGGATTGACGGTTGCCGAATTCTTTCGCGACGAAGAAGGTGCGGACACGCTGCTATTCATTGACAACATTTTCCGTTTCACCCAGGCAGGATCGGAAGTTTCCGCGCTGCTCGGCCGCATGCCCAGCGCCGTGGGATACCAGCCGAACCTGGCCACGGAAATGGGAGAATTGCAGGAACGAATCACCTCAACGAAAAAAGGCTCGGTCACTTCGGTGCAGGCTATCTACGTCCCTGCCGACGACCTCACGGATCCCGCGCCGGCAACGACCTTTGCCCACCTCGACGCCACCACGGTTCTTTCGCGCGCGTTGACCGAGATCGGAATTTATCCCGCAGTCGATCCGCTGGCTTCGACCTCGCGCATTCTCGATCCCCGCATCGTCGGCCAGGATCACTATGACGTGGCGCAAGGCGTGAAAAAGACCCTGCAGACCTACAAAGACCTGCAGGACATTATCGCCATTCTCGGTATTGACGAGCTGAGCGAAGACCAGAAGATCAGCGTGGCCCGCGCCCGAAAGATTCAGCGCTTCCTGTCGCAGCCGTTCCACGTCGCGGAACAGTTCACCGGTTCGCCGGGCCGCTATGTGAAGGTTGCCGACACGGTAAAAGGCTTCAAGGAGATCAACGAAGGCAAGTACGACGACATCCCCGAGCAGGCCTTTTACATGAAGGGCACCATTGATGAAGTGCTCGAAGCGGCGGAGAAGTTGAAAGCAGCGTAAGAGCAGTCGTGGGTCGTTGGCCAGCGACGGCCAGCATCACGGTGGAGCAGAGATAAGTGAGGACTTTGACCAACGACCAACGACCAACGACCAACGACTGATGCCCGACACTTTCCAACTCGAGATCGTCACCCCGGAAAAGATGGTGGTGAAAGACGTGGTTGAGGAAATCCAGATTCCTGGCAAGGATGGATATCTCGGTATTTTGCCGGGCCACGCTCCGCTCATTACCGAGCTGGCAGTCGGCGAAATTACATATCGCAAGGCTGGCCAGACGCACTATTTATCTGTGGCCTGGGGTTTTGCTGAAGTGCTTCCCGACAAGGTGACCATCCTGGCAGAAACTGCCGAGCGTCCGCAGGAAATTGATGTGAAGCGCGCTCAGGAATCTAAGCGGCGGGCCGAGGAAGCTTTACAAAACGGCAAGACAGAAGCCGACTTCACTCACGCAGAAGACGCGCTCAAACGAGCCGAGACCCGCCTCGAAGTAGCCGAAAAGAGGGACTGAGCCTTGTCCTCCTGAGCGGCCTTCAGGCCGTGAAGGGTCTATGCATTTCGCCGCCGCCCCGAACTTTTCGCGCTAAATTTCAGTGCTGCTCCTGCAACTCTCCCACCGGAACGATCTTCGTATCGGTCCGAAACTTCTTGTAGTCGCGGTAGGTCACATCTGCCTCCAGGTTGAAATTCTTCAGCAGGGCGACTCGCACGTCCACTTTGACCGCGACATGCCGGGGCAGCCAAACTTCGTCGTTGACCCGCGTCTGGTCGATCAGCAGGCGCGATCCCTTGTGGATTCGCGCCAGAAACCATCCCACAGAAACGGTGTCGATGCATTCCGCGTCCAGCTTGACCCATTGCGACTCCGCCTGGTCAATCCAGGCGCGGAAACGGAACTTGGGCAGAACCTTCGCTTCCTTGAAGTGGGGCTGAAAATCGGGGCGCGGCTCGGCGTCGATCACATAGGTCTCGCGCCCATCGAGATTTTCCATGCCTTTCAGGTGGAAGTTGTAGGCGTCGGCAACTTCACTCACAAACTTGCGGGCGTCTTCGCGGTCCTTCTCTTCCGTCTGTAGCCGCTTCTTGCGTTGCACTTCCGTTTCATGCTTGCGCTTATCGGTCAGTTTCTGGATACGCTCTTCTTCCTTGGCCGCGTCTTTTTCGGAGAGCGGCTTGTCATTCTTGGCGATCAGGCGTTCCACCTGTTCTCCATACAGCACCATGATTTCCTGGGTTTTTGATTCGCTCGACTTCACCTCTCCTTTGCTATCGAGTTTGTGCTCTTCCTCGCGCTGAATGTAGGTGTACTCATTCTGCTTCTTGTCATTCTCGATGTCCTTATCTGCCACCTGACGAATCAGCGCACGAATCTGGTCCTGCGAAAGCTGCGCTGTTGCCATCGCCCTCTGGGAAGAGGTCTCCGCCGGCTGGTTTTGCGCCAGTGCCGGCCACGAAAGCAAGGTAAGAGAAAGGAGTAAGGCTGCGGGCAGCTTGATAGACTTCATAGACATGGATACGGGCTTAGAACCACGACGGTTCCCACGAGATGTCCGGGAAGCCAACTAGTTCTTCGCCTCCGGCGTGAATTGGACAACAATAAACCGGATTGGATCAGCCGTCGCGTTAAGAAATGTGGCCTTCGGTCCCGCGGGAATCCAGACCGCATCGCCCGACGACTTGCGCATTCGCTCGTACTCTCCGCCTTTCAGGTCGACGTCGGTAACCGGAATCAGCAACTCGGCGCCTGGCTTCTCGGGTGGCGGAAAGGGGTCCCGGGAAAGCAGTTGAACGTCACTCACGGTGGCCGCCCCCAGCAACATCGAATTCATGAACCTGGCGTGGGGATCGACCGGCGGAGCTATGGAGACGGCACCGTAGTCCCACTTGCCGGAATAACTCTGATACCCGTAGTTGGTCACTTTAGGATTGAGAAATTCGACAGTGACGTTGCGATATTCCGTGGTCCGGTCATTGCGCATGCCGAGCGCGCGCCCTCCGGAGTAGAAACGGACATCGCCCGGGTTGAAGTGGAAGTTGACAATGTCCGACTCTCCTTCCGCCCACATCACCACATCGCAATCCAGAAGGGCAACCACCAGGAAGTCGTGATCGTGCCGCGCCATGGTCCGCTCTAGCGGTCTGAGCGTGACGGCAAACACGCGCACCTGATCGTTTGTCAGCAACGGCCGATAGTGCGCCGCCGAGGCCATGTCGGGCGCGCTTTGTGCCCAGGCTATGGGCGCAAAGAGTAGCAGCATCAGGAATCGGGACTTCATCACTGAGTTGTATCCCTGGATGTTGATCACGCCGTCACCACAGTTGGTTTATCAAGCATGCGCCGGAATTGAGCACAGATGGCCTCGACATCCGTCAGCACGGCATCGCCCGCGAATTCGAGGCTGGCGATAGCACGCGCCGCCGCGTCCTGGTGGCCGGCGCCACAGGCGTCTGTGATCAATACTGGAATGTAACCCAGATCGGCGCCGTGTCGCACTGTGGGTTCAATCCCGATTTCCGTGGCGACACCCACAATGGCAAACGCGTCGATGCCGCAATCGCGCAATGCAATGTCCAGTGGCGTGCCCTCAAAAGCTGACATCATGATTTTGTCGAAGACCGCCTCGCTGGGGAGCGGGCACATTTCCGGAATCAGAGGAAATCCCGGTGAGTCCCGCAGGAACCAGGGCTTGATCTCATCCACCGATTTCGCTCGTTGCCAAGCCATCGCCATGCGCAGCTGGGAGACTCCCATGAGTTCCTTGGGAAGCGACATGTGCCGGGTAAAGAAAACGCGAATTCCGGCCTGACGTGCGCCTTGGAGAACCTGGAGAACTTTGCCGGTGATCTCCGGGCCATTCTTGATCTGGTTGATGATCCCGACTTGCATGTCATATACAACCAACGCCAGCCGCGTCGGATGACAAACATCTTCCAGCGTTTGCGGAATATTCAGTCCGAATGCCCGCTGCATGATGAATCCCCCCTCAAGAGTGATCGAATCCCCATTTTACCGAAAGCTGAGAGCGAGCTTGGCTGCGGAGAAAATAATCGATGCGGCACCTTTCCGTACACACATGTCACGAGTTACCAACATTCTTTTGACAAACAAGTGACAGGGTCCGTGCGTCCGTTTCACTCGCGCAGAATCAAACCCTTTCAAACACGCTGAAGACAGTCTTCACGAACACGCCGCGGTTTTGATTGGGGAACACCTTACAAACAAGTCAGCTTGAAGCGAACCTGAGTCACGGCGGATTTCGCATGCGTGTGCCTGGCCGATGGATGGGAGCGCTCGAAGATCGATACAGGATTCGCGACTTCAAATTGAACAACAAGGAGAAACTAGAACAATGAAGCAAAATGTAGAACTGCTGTCAAACAAGGCGCAAAGCCGCCTCACCAACAAACTTCTTACCCTGGCCCTTACCGCGTTTACAGGCGTCACTTGTCTGGCGAGCGTGCAACCTGCGCTGGCGCAGTCCGATGATGCAAAGCGCTTCGAAACGCCAACCGTATTCCAGGCAGCCGGCCCATCCGCAGCATCGATTCAAAGTACTGTGGACCAGTATCGTGCGGCCCTCGGAGCCGTCAACAATGGCAATAATCCGGGACAGACTAGCGGCCACCGCGAAATCAACTGGGATGGCGGCAGCCCGACAAACGCAACCACTTCTCTTAGCGGCACTCCCTTAGCCACGTTCTTGAACACCCGCGGCGCCAACATCACCACACGCGGAAGCGGCTTCGTCCAGGCTCCGCCGTCGGGCTTGGCGGACACGTTTGGGAACTCGAGCTACACCACAATTTTCCGCGTGTTTAGCCCACTGCGGCTCTTCTCACCGATCGGGAGTAACGTCACCGAAGTCGGGTTTTCCGTTCCGGGCAGCAATGGCAACACACCAGCGACTTCCACTGGGTTTGGCGTGGTTTTTACCGACGTCGACTCCCCGGATGGCAGCCGACTGAGAGACCGGACAGGAAATCGTCACGCCAGCACTTTGATCGAGTACTACGGCACCCACGGTGACTTGCTTTTCACTAGCAACGCGCCGGCGTCGCCGGGTGACGGAAACCTGTCTTTCATCGGTGTTGTTTTTGGCGACGCTCGGGTTGCTCGAGTGAGGATCATAGCCGGCGACGTCGCGCCCGGCCCGAATGACGACAGAAAAGACATCGTCATGATGGATGACTTCCTCTACGGAGAGCCGACACCTTATTAAAGCGAAAAGCTCAGCCTACCGTGTGCGCCGCTCGATAAGCACCTACAGCAAAGACAGGCAGCCTTTGGGGTGGTCTGCCCGAAAAGCGTCTCGTGACTCAAACCAGGGTCAACGGGACGCTTTTTGTCGTGTGCCCGGCATACGGGAATGCACCAGGCCGCACCATTCAAACGGCTCCCGCCCTTCGCTGAAAGAAGGAACCGTTTCGTGTTCGCCACCGTACAGACTGGCGGACGCAGGTGGTCACTCTGTTGGGTTTGTGGCAGACTGTGGGCATGACAAAGAAGCGGGAATTCCCCCAGCACCGCGAGGATCGCAAAGTGCAGAGACTGGTCGAGCGGATCGTTCAGCAACAGGCGCTCCAAGCTAAGGCCGCACAGGAAAAAAAACAAGCCCCCCACCAAGAAGCTGACCTCGCCCAAGTTCGATTCCTCCACGGAAGCTTCTTGATGATTACGTAGAAATATCGCCATCGCACTCATGACTGGGTGTGGGTGTAATCGCCCGCTTTCGTCAACAATCCGGGTAATCCCTCTGGAACATCGTCGGTGACCGTCCAAACACTGGTGAAGATGGCTGCAGCATTGTGAACAAAGTGACTCCGCCGGTAAGGATCGGGTCTTCCGTAATCTGGGATATTGGTGACGGAATCAACTAGATTGGGGGTATCACGGGGGCTTAGTCATGAAATCAGGGGCTGTTATAGGCACGTCAATACTGGTTTTGGTGTTGGGTACAACGGTGCTTGCCGCCGCACAGCATGACCGTAGAGACCAGGAAGGTGATTCCCGCAGGCAGCAAGGCAACATTCACCAACAGGAACACGGACGCCAATCCTCGCCGCAACACGACCGACACGACGCCCATGGGCCGGAACAGCGGCACGAGTACCGTCGTGATGCGCGGGAGGCGGTCCAAAGGGGGCCCGAGCATCAACCCCACGGTGGGTATGTCCCTGGACATCTGCGCGAGGCTAGAAGGGACGAACCCGAATCACGCTATGTGCGGCAAGACGTTTGGCAACGCCAGCGTGCACGAGATTGGCAACGTGAGCATCGTCCCTGGCACGAACGTGGCGGCTACCATGGCTACCGCATCCCGGAAGATCGCTTCCGCGCCCATTTCGGCCGTGGACACTGGTTTCGCGTCCACGACGTCCCGGTCGTAGTGGTCGAAGGCGCCCCGCGCTTCCAGTTTGGGGGCTTCTGGTTTGATGTAGTTGATCCCTGCCCGGAGACCTGGTCACCGGTCTGGTACAGGACCGACGAGGTCTATGTCGACTACGTCAATGATGGATATTATATGTACAACCGGCGGCATCCTGGAATCGCCATCGCCGTCAACGTCTCGCTCTAGCCCCGAGGCCGCACTGCGGAATTGCGGCTCCCTCATTCGCTTCCTGCTATAGCGGAAGCATGAGCGAGTCGTGCGGCGTCAGCGTGACTTCTCCGCCTTACCTAGAACCTCGCCCCGGAACAATCTGTCGTCGATACGATGTAAATGCTTAGCCATCGCAGGTCGCAGCAGCTTGGTGTGGGGGATCTCGAGCAGGTAGTCCACGATGAACCAGATGGGTTTCTCCGTGGTCATCCAGTGCAGAGGATCGAAACGGGCCAGGTTTACCGGGCGGGAGAATGTACGCAAGGTCCGCTCCCGCCGCAAGTTGAAATAGAGATTGAAATAGCTCATGGCCAGCTCGCGAAGGGAACGATAAACCGGCTCGCGGTAACGGCAGCCGGTGTAGTTGGACTTCGCCACTGTTCCCCAATGGCCTTTCACGCGGTAGATCGCTAGAACGTGGTCGGTGTCGTGTTCGGCTTCGAGGTCCCAGATCAGCGGGGGAAAGCCGTTTGCGCGCAACGCCGCCGCGGCGAACATGGCTCCTTCGAGACAATGCGAAGTATTTTCGCGAAGCACGCGGCGCGGCGACCAGGCGGTGTCGGCCAGATGGTATGGCATGTCGTCGAGATAACGCTGGATTCCGTACGGATCTTTGAGGCTGCGCAGTTTGCGCAGTTCGGCGGGCGTGAAACTGGCTGTCTCTCTCGGTTTTTTCATCCTCGATGGCAGTTTATCTGACGAAAGCGAAAACACGGTTAACCACGGAGGACACTGAGGATGCGGAGTCAGGAAAGCAGCCGGAATAACTCCGCCAATTCCGCAGGCTTGTCGAGCAACACGTCTGGCGGGGTTTCGCGCAGGGTGTGCGGAGCGAATCCGTAGGTTACTCCGCACGTCCATGTTCCGGCATTGCGGCCGGTAAGGATGTCAACACCGGAGTCGCCCACGACCAGGGTCTCGTGCGGTCCCGCGCCGGTCTCGCGCAGGATGGTTTGCGCCCCCTCCGGGTCAGGCTTTTTGGTGGGAAAGCTGTTGCCCCCGTACACCCGGACAAAAAACTTGCCCAGACCCAGCGCTTCGACAATGGCCCGCGACGGGTGCACGGGCTTGTTGGAGAGCACGGCCAGTTTCCGCCCCCGTCCGTTGTGCGAATCCTCGAGAGCCGCCAGCGCTTCGATTATCCCGTCGTACAAGCGAGTATGATCCAGTTTGTGTTCCCGGTAGTACGTAAGGAAATACTCCAGGCCGGATCGTACCAGCTTCTCGTCGCCGGCTTCGCTGCCGAGCGCCCGGCCAATCAGCGCCGGCGCCCCATCCCCGACGTAGCTGGCGATCACATCGTCGGGCAGTTCCGGGCGCTTCATATGTCGCAGCGTGGCATTGACCGAATGCACCAGGTCTAGGCGGGAGTCAATCAGCGTGCCGTCAAGGTCGAAGATCACCAGTTGGATGTTGTGCGGATCGAATGGGCGATTGAATTTGATCATGCAAGGTCATCTATCGCCGAGCACGCGAAGAGCGCCGAGTAACCTTGTTCTTGGTTTTTACCGGCGGTCTCGGCGCGCTCGGCGGTTAAATATTTGAACTATTCAGTATATTCGGAACTCCACCCAGGATTTACAATGCAAACGGCTCTTCTACACTCGCATCTAAGGAAACCGGATGGCCACCACAAAGACTGACCCTAAATCGGCCGCAGTATCCGAACGCGATGTGAAGAGAGCCGGCAAGACCTACGAAGGTCTCTCCCGCGAGCAGCTCATCGAAGCCTACCGCCACATGTATGCCTCCCGGCGGGTGGACGATAAAGAGATCCTGCTCAAACGCCAGCAGAAAATCTTCTTCCAGATCTCCGGGGCTGGCCATGAAGCCGTAGGCGTGGCCGCGGCCTTCGCGCTGAAGGCTGGCTACGACTGGTTTTATCCTTACTATCGCGACCGGGCGCTCTGCCTTGCCCTGGGCGCGACCGCCTACGACATGCTGCTGCAGGCCGTGGGCTCGGGCGACGATCCCAGTTCTGGCGGACGGCAGATGCCGTCCCACTGGAGCCTTCCCGGCCTGAACATCGTCACCGGCTCCTCGCCGACCGGCACCCAGATTCTGCAGGCGGTAGGTTGTGCCGAAGTCGGCCGCTATTACGCCGCTCATCCTGATGCTGCCCGGAAAGCCGAAGGCGACTACCGGCAGTTCAAAGACGTCAAATTCCACGGCGACGAGATTACTTACGTTTCACTCGGCGAAGGCACCAGCAGTGAAGGTGAATTCTGGGAAGCCTTGAATACCGCTTCCAACAGCCGCCTTCCCTTGATTTTCGTGGTCGAGGACAACGGATATGCCATCTCGGTACCGGTTGAGGTGCAGACCGCGGGGGGCAACATTTCCCGCCTGGTCAGCGCCTTTCCCAACTTCCACTTTGAAGAAGTAGATGGAACAGACCCGGTGGCCAGCTATGCGGCCTTCGTGCGTTCGGTAGAGCATTGCCGCGCCGGGCATGGTCCTTCTTTTGTTCACGCCCACGTGATCCGTCCTTACTCGCATTCGCTTTCTGACGATGAACGGCTGTACCGGCCCGATGTCGAGCGCCAGCGCGATGCCCAGCGCGATCCTATTACGCGGATGCAGATGTTCCTCATCCGCGAGGGCATTCTCGACGAGAAGAGCATCAACCGTCTGGAAAAGCAGGTGGACGACGATCTGCAAGTCGCGGTTGATCGCGCGCTGCAGGCGCCTCCACCCTCGCCCGACAAGGTGCTCCAGTACGTGTATTCGCCGAACCTGGATCCCACCTCGTCGGTGTTCGATACCCAGCCGGCGGCAGCCAGGCCCGAGGCAGCCACGGCTGATGGCAAGAAGCCAGCGCCCAAAACCATGGCCGATCTGATCAATGCCACCTTGCGCGACGAGATGCGCCGCGACGAACGCATTGTGATCTTCGGGGAAGATGTGGCCGACTGCAGCCGCGAGGACTACCTAAAGCAGAAACTGGTCAAAGGCAAAGGCGGCGTCTTCAAGCTGACCGCAGGGTTGCAAATGGAGTTTGGTTCCGACCGGATATTCAACTCGCCCATTGCTGAGGCCAACATCGTCGGTCGCGCCACCGGAATGGCTACGCGTGGCCTGAAGCCGGTAGTCGAAATCCAGTTCTTCGACTACATCTGGCCCGCCATGATGCAACTGCGCAGCGAGCTGCCGCTGATCCGCTGGCGATCGTACAACACATTTTCCGCACCCTGCGTCATTCGTGTGGCGATTGGTGGTTATCTCACGGGCGGAGCTATTTATCACTCCCAGTGCGGTGAAACCGTCTTTACCCATATTCCAGGTCTGCGGGTGGTTTTTCCCTCGAATGCCTTGGACGCCGCCGGCCTGTTGCGAACCGCGATCCGATGTGACGATCCGGTGCTTTTCCTCGAACACAAACGTCTCTATCGCGAAACCTACGGCCGCGCGCCCTATCCGGGACCCGACTTCATGGTGCCGTTCGGCAAGGCCAAGGTGGTGCAGGCGGGAACCGATCTCACCGTGATCACCTATGGAGCGGTTGTCCCTCGGGCCTTACAGGCGGTGCAGAAGCTGGAGCGCGAACACGGCGTGAGAGCCGAGTTGATCGATCTACGCAGCTTGAATCCCTTCGACTGGGACACCATCGCGGCCTCGGTGCAGAAGACCAACCGGGCTCTTGTTGCTTATGAAGACACGCTCAGTTGGGGCTACGGTGCGGAAATCGCCGCCCGCATAGCCGACCAGATGTTCGAGCACTTGGACGCGCCGGTGCGGAGAGTCGCGGCCATGGACGTCTATGTCGCTTACCACCCGGACCTGGAAAATGCCATCCTGCCCCAGACCAGCGATCTATTCCGGGCAATGAAAGAGTTGTCGGAGTACTAGGCTCTTGTAGCACCGTCGTGACGGCTACCCGGCGAGCGTTCCGGGGCAACGTGCGAGGGGCAGGATGCCCTGGCGACAGCCGGCGAGACGCCGGCGCTACCAAGTTCAACCCTATAGGGGCCAGTTATTTGCGGCAAATACCGCCTTGTTAACCATTCCCGTCTGTCCAGATACCTGAGTAACGTCTGTAGTACTTTAGTTACGCAATTCGGGTAACGTTCGAACCGACTGTATAAACACCGCATTTAGTTGTATGTATGTCTATGACTAGCACTACTCCTAGTATCGATCTACAAGTCCTGCCTCGGCAATTTCCAGAAAACAGGTACAAAACCCGGTAAAACCCGAAGATACGCCTTGACCTTGGCAGTTTACGGGTTGATATATGCTCAGCACACCTAAATTCACTCGAACGTAACTTTGCACGAGGAATTTTCTCCCAACGTTTGCCCGATACCGGGCCTGAATCTGTGGAAGGGGTTTCGAACTATGGCCGACTCGCGTGAAGTTATGAACATTCGCCAGGCGTCGCAATACCTGGGAGTGAGTCCGGACACGCTTTACAAGTACGTAGGCGAGCAGAAGATTCCCGCTTTCAAGCTAGGCAACCGCTGGCGCTTCAAGAAGTCGAGGCTGGACCAGTGGATGGAAGAGAAGTCGAGCCAGATGGAAGCGAAAGGTAGCAAGAAGAAACCGAAGGCGGCTGGTAAGGCTGCCGGGCAACCGTAAAAGGCGGGCACATGTTTGGATTGGGATCAAAAACGATTGTTGGTCTGGATGTGGGTTCCTCCAGCATCAAGGCTGTGGAGCTGAGGAAGGGACGCAACGGTATCGAAGTGGCGCACCTGGGCCTGGAACCGCTGGCGCCGGATATCGTCGTGGATTCCATGATCGTGGATTCCGGGACCGTGTCGAGCGCGATCTCGAAGCTGTTCACCGACAACGCGATCAAGGCGAAAGCTGTGGCCACAGCCGTAAGCGGCCACTCGGTCATCGTCAAGAAGATCTCGCTTCCTTCCATGAGCGACCAGGAACTGGCCGAGACTATCCAGAAAGAAGCGGCACAGCACATTCCCTTCGATCTGGCCGACGTAAATCTCGACTACCAGATCCTCTCCGAAGACGCCGGCAGCCCGCAGATGGACGTTCTGCTGGTGGCTGTCAAGAAGGACAAGATTCTCAACTACACCAACGTACTCTCGATGGCGGGCAAGACTCCGGCTATTGTGGACATCGATGCCCTGGCGCTGCAGAACTGCTACGAGTACAACTACGAGCCCGCGCCGGCACAAGTGGTGGCACTCTTGAATCTGGGCGCGAGCGTGATGAACATCAACATCGTGAAGGGCACCACGCCGCTTTTCCCGCGCGACGTCAGCGTGGGCGGGCACCAGTACACCGATTCATTGCAGAAAGAACTGGACCTGAGCTTCGACGACGCTGAGTCTCTGAAGCTGGGCCACAAAGTGGGCACGGTGAGCGAAGATGCCAAGACGCCCATTCTGCAACAGGTGACCGAGATCATCGTGCTGGAGATTCAGAAGACGTTCGATTTCTTCCGCGCCAGCTCGGCGGGAGAGCATATCGAGAAGATTTATCTGGCCGGCGGTTCCTCCAAGGTTCCCGGCCTGGTTGATGCGTTACGCCAGGAGTTCTCACTGCCGGTGGAGATCTTCAATCCGTTCCAGAAGATTGGCCTGCCGACGGAAGGACCGGGAGTGCAGTTGATCGAGCAGAATGCCGGCCAGATGGCAGTTGCGGTGGGTTTGGCCTTAAGGAGTTTTGAAGACTTATGATCCGAATCAACCTGCTGGGTGCACAAAAGGGAAAGAACAAGCGATCCGCAGCGTCGGCGGCCGCCGTCATGGAAGTGGGTGACGTCGGTTCACCGAAGCTGAAGGTCCTGGTCGTACTGGTTCTGGCTGCCCTGGTCAACGTGGGCTACTGGTACCAGTTGGACAAGCAGCACCGGGACATTGCCGCCAAGATGGAAGTGGCACTGCGGAAGAACGCCGAACTGGCCGACGTGAAGGCGCGCTACCTGGAGCGCCAGCGTGAAGCCGAGAACTACAAGCGGCGGGTTGATGTCATTGACCAGTTGCGCGCGGCCCAGTCCGGTCCCGTCGATTTGCTGAACACAGTTGGGCAGACGGTGAACAACACCGAAGCAGTCTGGCTGAACAGCATGAAAGATCAGGGCGCCAGCATCGATATCGATGGCATGGCTCTGAGCACGGACGCGGTGGCCATTCTGATCTCCAATCTGCAGAAGACCGGACACTTCAAGAACATCGAAATCAAAGAGACCTACCAGGACGACACTTACAAAGAAATGCAGGCGTTCAACTTCACCTTGACCTGCGAAAAGGCGAAGTCCTAGGAAGGCGGAAAACTATGGCCAACTTTAACGAACTATCGGGTATTAAACAGTGGGCAGCCGCGCTGGGCGTGGCGGCGTTGATTACCGGCGCCCTGTATTTCACCTTATTCAAGAGCCAGCGCGATGCCAACGCGACGGCCCAGGCCGCCCTGGACACCAAGCTCCGTGAAAACGCGGAACTGGAATCCTACAAGCCCAAGCTGGTGGATATCGAGCGCCAGCTGGCTAGCCTTAAGCAGCAGCTGGAGATCGAGCGCAAGATCGTTCCCGACGAGAAAGAAGTGCCGGGCTTCATGAAGATGATGAACGCCGAGGCCGCCAAGGCCGGGATCGAACTGCGCCGCTACACCTCTAAGCCGACTGCGGCCAAAGACTTCTACACCGAAGTGCCGTTCGAGATGGAACTGGACGGACCGTACTACTCGATGGTGAATTTCTTCGACAAAGTAGGCAAGCTGGAGCGCATCGTGAACGTCTCGGGTCTGCAGGTGGCAACCACCAAGAAGCCCACGGACGCCAAGGCAAAGCACACATACCAGTACGCGCCGAACGAGAGCGTTGTGGCCACCTGCACCGCGACCACATTCTTCAGTCATGACTTGGATCCATCGGGTGGAGCTGCCGCACGACCGGGTCAGCCCGCGCCGGTGAAAAAGCAGGGGACCATATGAAGCTGACGAGTGGAATTGTTTTCCTGGCGATGGCGGCGGGAACTGCCCTGGGGCAGAACCCGACGGTCATCAACAACGCGAAGGATACGCTGCAGGCAGCCCAGAAGACCGGAAGCCCGGCCAAGAAGAGCGGCGCCCCAGCGACCAAGATTTCAGCGAAAGCCGCGCCCAAAGCCAAGCCGGCAGCGGCCCACCAGAAATCACAGCCCAAGCAGCAGATTGCGGTCGAGAACCAGAAGAAGCCCGCGGAAGCGAAAGCGGATGCGTCCACCCATGTCAACATGACCAGCCGGCGAGATCCCTTCGTCAGCCCGGTGGTCAATCGCAGCATGATTGGTTCGGGATGCAGCACCGGCAAGCGTTGCCTCGCCATCGACCAGATCAATCTCAGGGGCGTGGTGAAGGCCGACTCGGGAATGATCGCAGTCGTGGTCAACAGCTTGAATAAGGCGTATTTTCTGCGCGAGAACGATCCGGTGTTCAACGGTTTTGTAGTAAAGATCACCGGCGATTCGATCATTTTCAAGGAAACGGTCCAGGACCGCCTGGGTAAGCCCTTGACCCGGGAAGTGACCAAAAAGATTACGACGTCGGCGGTCTAGGCCGGCGATGGGATTGGCCGGGGAACCGGCGGAAACAAATCTGGCTAGAAAGATCACGGGGCGAGCCAAGCGCGAGTCCAGTGGGGAGAGCGAAATGCGAAAGCAATTTCTAACTGTTTTACTGCCGGTGCTGGTAGTGGTCCTCATTACCGCCTCGGCGCAGACCCAGAGCGCGGGCACAGACGCTCCGAAGCACGCCGCGCTGCAGAAGGTAAACGTAGTGCGCACAAGCGACGGCTTCAGCATTGAGATCAGCGCTCGCGGAACCGTGAAGCCGCTGCTGAGCACACTGGACAGCCCAGCCCGCATCGTGGTTGACCTGCCGAATACGGTCGTCGCCACCTCGCGCGGCCACATCAGCGTTGACGGTGACGGAGTCAAGGACGTCCGGCTCGGCATGGACGGCCAGGGCTCTTCCCGGGTCGTGGTCGATCTGACCCAGGCGTGCCGTCACGAACTGGTGGCGGGCAGCGACAACACGCTGGTCCTGAAGCTCTACACCAAGTCAGAGGTTGCCCATGCGTCGCAGCCAGCAGTGGCCAAGACCCCGGCCGTGCAGCCCGTCGTCGCCGCCAAGACTGAAGTCGCAGCCGCTCCTGTCGCTCCCGTGGTCGCCGAGCTCGCCGCTCCGGCCAAGGAAGCCAAACTGATTCAGACTTCCGCTCACGCCACGGATTTCGCGTTCATCGAACCTTCCTACTCTCCCAAGGCCGCGAGCGACGATAACAAAGCGGCAGCGATCGAGCCTCCCGCGCGGGCCATCACGGCCGCCGGAAAGTTTGTCTCCAGACCCGATGGCAACCTGTTGCCTCCGGCCAGCGCCGCCATGCAGGCTAGCGGTGTGCAACCGGCCGTGAACATGGCCGCTGAGCAGAAGGCGCAAGCCTCGCAGCAGCCCGCCATCACCGGGCCGAAATACACGGGTGAGCCCATCTCGGTCAACCTGAAGGATGTGGACCTAAAAGATTTCTTCCGTCTGATTCACGAAATCAGCGGTCTGAATGTGGTTCTCGATCCCAACGTCAAAGGCACTCTGACCATCGTCCTCGACGATGTGCCGTGGGACCAGGCGCTGGACATCGTTCTGAAGAACAACGATCTGTCACGGCAACTCGAAGGCAACGTACTCCGCATCGCGACCGTCGAAACCATGCGCAAGGAAGCGGAATCACGGCGCGCCCAGGTGGAAGCGGAAGCGCTGGCGGTGGACAAGGTTACCGTCACCCGGTTCCTGAGCTACGCACACTCCAAGGATGTCGTCCCCACGGTGAAGAATTTCCTGACTCAGCGCGGAGATGTTATCTCTGACGATCGCACCAATGCTCTAATCATCCAGGACATTCCTTCGGTGATGCCGAGCATTGACCGGCTCCTTACCCAGCTTGATCGCAAGACTCAGGAAGTCGAAATTGAAGCCCGCGTCGTGGCCGCAACCCGCAGCTTCGCACGCGATATCGGTACCCAGCTTGGTTTCGGTTGGGGCAATGGAACCAGCGCTGTCGGAGGCGCATCGGCCGTAGGCACTTCACCGACGTCAGTCTTCGGCCTCAGCCCGCTATATCCGATTATTGGAACTTCGGTACCTTCACCCACTACCGGCCAGCAGATTCCGTTGTTCTCGAACCTGCCGGTTACCAGTCCGAACAGCGGCATCAGCTTCCTCAACGCCAGCAACAATGTGCGCATCGATGCCGTCCTTACCATGGCTGAGTCGCGCGGCTTGCTGAAAATTCTTTCCCGTCCGCGGGTGGTCACGCAGAACAACATTCAAGCTCTGGTTCGCCAGGGCGTGCGCGTTCCCATCGTGACCCAGGCGCAGTTAGGTGGACCGCCCACGGTGACTTACGTGGATGCGTTCCTGCGGTTGACTGTCGTTCCGCAGATCACATCAGAAGGCACCATCTTCCTGAACGTGGATGTGGAGAACACGACTCCTGATTTCGGCCGTACAGTCCAGGGCAACCCGACGTTGATCACTCAGCAGGCAACCACCCAGGTGCTCGTGACCGATGGTGGCACGGTGGTCATCGGCGGCGTTATCCAGACCCAGAACTCAGTCAACATTTCGCAGGTACCGTTGCTGGGAAATATCCCGTATCTGGGCAATCTGTTCAAGCGGACGAGCGTTAGCACCTCCAACCAGGAGCTGATCTTCTTCATCACACCGCGCATCATTCAGACATAAACACGCAGAGATAGCACGAGGTAGAAGTAAAGACAGCCGCCGGCTCCTGAAACACTCAGGCCCGGCGGTTTTGTTTTGCGCGACGGGGTTCTCTTCGTAAGCGAGCTCCCTTTTTTGAACAGAAATCCCGGAATCCACAACTTTTCCACAGTCTGATGAGGATTAGATTGCTTAGAACCATACGCCATCGTGATCTGTACCGCTTGACCGTGAAACATTCTGAGAAAGAGCCAATGAAGTGGCAAAAAGACACAAGGTTCTAGCTGCAGCCGCGCTCTGGGGAGCATGCGCTTGGTTCGTAAGCTTGGATGTAGACATCCTAGTGACGAATCTCCGCAACGCTCCCCATTGGTTGCTGCAAGGTTTCCGTGCTCTGTTCATGGGAGCCAGCGTCGGCATCGGGTACGTAATCTATCGAAAGTATCTGCTCGAAGTGCAGACTCGTAGTGAGAAATATGCTGAGATCCGGGTGCAGATTCGCCTACTTCTTGCCGAATTGCTAACTGTTCGCGATGAAGACTTGATCCACCAACTGCAACGCACCATCCAGCGGATCGAGCAACTGCTCAAACGCCATGACCCGGAAGGCGCGTATCGAACTGAGGAATCAAAAAGGCGAAAGGTTGCATAACACGGGATAGCAGCATGAGAGTGAAATCGGGAAACTCTAGCGCAGACAAAAAGCGCGCAAGAAACCTTCGATACGGCTCACCCCAGAAGTCAGAAACAAGAGATACAGTTCGATGTTCCTATTGTGTTTCAGGCCTTGAGTTTCGTCTCATGGTCCCGCACCTGGATGGCAGGTACATCTGTGACAAGTGCGGCCATACGGCGCATCCGGGGAATACAAAATACAAGTGTCGCTGCCCGAAATGCTTAGAGTTGGCGGGCGTCCTAATCGCAAGTTGAGCGGTTCAGCGCCGCTAGTTGCAGAAGGCGAGGAATCGTTCCTCAATCTATCGCCATGACCTCTATGTCGCCAAATTGCTAAACTCCTGGGATGGACCATAAGGGCCGTCAACAGCGTCTGCAAGATTCTCTTTCCACCCATCGCCTGGACGCCCTACTGGTCACACATCCTGCCAACCTTCGCTATCTCTGCGGATTTACCGGGAGCTCCGGCGCCCTCCTTCTTACTGGAACGAAGAGGGTGTTCATCACCGATGGGCGGTACACCGAGCAGGCGCGGGCCGAAGTAGGGTCGGCACAGATCGTGATTGCTCGTCAAGGGCCGCTCGCCGCCGCCGCCTGGTTGTCGGCGCAGCAAAAGAAGGGCCGTCGGACTCCCTCGAAGATTGGGATTGAGTCCGAGCACATGACGGTGGCGGCCCGGTCGCGCCTTGCCGGAATTCTGCCCTCGGGCTTCCGTCTGCGAGAAGCCCCGGCCCTGGTTGAGCAGGCCCGCATGGTGAAGGGCGAGGACGAGATCGCTTGCCTTCGATCGGCGGTGATGTTGGCCGCCAGCCTATTTGACCGTGCACTCGAAATCATTCGCCCAGGAGTCCGCGAAACTGAGGTCGCTGCCGAAATGGAGCACGCAGCACGCAAAGCCGGGGCGGAGGCAATGTCGTTTGAGACCATTGTTGCCTCAGGAGAGCGCTCGGCCCTTCCGCATGGCCGCGCTTCGCAAGCTGCCATCCCGTGCGAGGCATTCGTGGTCTGTGACTTCGGTGTTATACTCTCGGGTTATTGTTCAGACATGACCCGCACCGTATATGTGGGTCGCCCCGCTGCTGAGGCCCGTGGAGTTTACCAGGCGGTGAAGCAGGCGCAGCTGGCCGCGGTGGACGCCGTTGCGCCCGGCATCAGCGTGGGTGATGTTGACCGCGCCGCCCGTAAGTCATTGCAAAAAAGTGGTTTGGCGAAATATTTTACGCATTCCACCGGTCACGGCGTAGGCTTGGAAATCCACGAAGCGCCCCGGGTGGCTGCGGGGCAGACGGAGATCCTGCAACCGGGCATGGTGATCACCATCGAACCCGGAGTTTATCTTCCCGGCAAGTGGGGAGTACGAATCGAGGACATGGTTGTAGTCACCGAACGGGGGTGCGAGGTTTTGACCCCCACCAGCAAGGAACTAGTTGCGATTTGAAACGTCATCTCCTGACACCGGGAGGTGTTCCGGGTTGGTTGTGCCTTTCCGGCGGGCGCCCAAGAAGGCAGAAGTCGGTCCCACCGCATAACGATGAATCAGAAAGAACTAAAAGAACTCATAGAGTTCTTAATCGAGAAAGACATCGCTGAGTTTGAACTGGAACGCGGCGATGTCAAAGTGCGGATCAAGCGTGGAAGTGAGCCCGTGGCCTCGTCATCCGCCCCGGACACACGCTTCTTTACCGTGCACGCGGCGCCGCCTCCGGCCCCTGAGGTCGGTAGTGCCCCGGTGCCCGGGACGGTCGCGCTGGCTCCGGCTGTTGCCGATAAATCGCCAGCGCCCGAAGAAGGATTACACATTGTGCGCTCCCCGATCGTGGGCACCTTTTATGAGTCGCCTTCCCCTGGATCTCCACCTTTTGTGAAGCCCGGAGACATAGTCGAGGCCGGCCAGATTCTGTGCATCGTGGAAGCCATGAAGTTGATGAATGAAATCGAGTCCGACGTGGCGGGAGAGATCGTGAAAAAGCTGGTCGCCAACAATGCGCCGATCGAGTACGGGCAGGAGTTGTTCGCCATCAGGCCGCAGAAATAGTTATGCGGCCAAACCTCTTTTCACCACAGAGGCAGAGAGACACAGAGAGAAAACCAACGGCTAGTAAAAGCCTCTCGATGCCGGAAGTCCAGGTAGTGACCACATAATGCTTTGGGCTGAAGATTTTTCCCGTTTTTGCTTTTCTCTGTGTCTCTGTGCCTCTGTGGTAGAAGTTCTTTGCTTGACCAATTAGCGCATGTTCAAGAAAATCCTGATCGCCAATCGCGGAGAAATTGCCTTGCGGGTCATCTGCGCCTGCAAGGAACTGGGCATCCGCACCGTGGCCATTTACAGCGAGGCCGACCGCAACTCGCTGCACGTGCGGTTTGCCGACGAAGCCATCTGCATCGGCCCGCCGCAACTGGCGCAGAGCTATCTCAATATTCCATCTGTCATCAGCGCGGCTGAAATTGCCAATGTGGACGCCATTCATCCCGGCTACGGTCTGCTGGCGGAAAATGCCAACTTTGCCGAGGTCGCCGAAACCTGCAATATCAAGTTTATTGGCCCTCCGCCCGAAATCACCCGGCTAATGGGCGAAAAGGAAAAAGCCCGGGCCGCGATGAAGCGCGCCGGAGTTCCCATTCTTCCCGGCTCGGAAGGAATTCTGGCCAGCGACGGTGAAGCGATGGAGTGGGCCCGCCAGGTCGGGTTTCCCGTGATCATCAAGGCGTCGGCCGGCGGCGGCGGGCGCGGCATGCGCATCGTGCGCAGCGAGGAAGAACTCCCCGCGCTGTTCAAGGCGGCGTCATCCGAAGCAGCCGCATCGTTCGGCAACGGCGATCTCTACATGGAGAAATTTGTAGAGCGCCCGCGCCACATTGAATTCCAGATTCTTGCCGACCAGTATGGAAACGTGGCCAGTCTGGGCGAGCGTGAGTGTTCCATCCAGCGCCGTCACCAGAAGCTGTTGGAAGAGTCGCCCTCCACTCAGGTTTCGCCGGAACTGCGCGACCAGATCGGACAGGTGCTGTGCAAGACGCTTTCCGACGTCGGCTATGTGAACGCGGGCACCATCGAATTCCTGATGGACGAAGACCGCAAGCTTTACTTCATTGAGATGAACACGCGCATTCAGGTCGAGCATCCGGTCACAGAAATGGTCACCGACGTGGACCTGGTGAAAAGCCAGATTCTGCTGGCCGCGGGCGAGCGCCTGGAGAATGTGCTGCATGGTCCCATCCTGCATCGCGGGCACGCCATCGAATGCCGCATCAACGCCGAGCATCCGGAGAAGTTCACGCCGTCGGCGGGGAGGATTACGACGTTCAATCCGCCGGGCGGCACGGGAGTGCGGATCGATACCGCTGCCTATGCCGAAGGCGTGATCCCGCCTTACTACGATTCCCTGATTGCGAAATTGATTGTGCGTGGCAAGGACCGCGCAGAAGCGGTTTCGCGTATGGCGCGCGCTTTAGAGATGTTCATCATCGAGGGCATTTACACCACCATCCCATTGCATCGCAGAATCCTGGCCGATCCCGATTTCCGCGCCGGGAATGTCGATACTACGTTCATTGAACGATTCTTGGCGCAGGGCAAGACCGAGACGTCGGCCGGACGACCGGGTGGCAAGCAGGAAGTGGCGGCGAAACACTAAGCCCGATGGGTAGCGCCGGCCTCTGGCCGGCCCGATGGGTGGGCGAGACCTCCACCAAATAGGCGGCGGGATGCCGGTGCTACCCATTTCGGTTCGTGCCGCCAGTCTCAATCTTGCCGTCTTCCGATGCCGATGATTCCTCTTACTCGCCTTTACGCCATCCTCGATAGCTCCGGCTTCCCAGATACCGAAGCTCTCTGTCTATCCGCTAGTGAACTGGTCGCGGGTGGCGTCACCCTGCTGCAATATCGGAATAAATCCGGAAATGCCCGTCAGATGCTCGAACAAGCCCAAGAACTAAAAGACCGTCTGGGCAGTTCGGTCGCGCTCATCATGAACGACCGGGCGGACTTGTGCCTGGCGGCCGGCTTCGATGGACTCCACGTCGGGCAGGACGATCTCTCACCCGCGGGCGCCAGAGCAGTGATCGGCGACGGCCTCTGGCTGGGCGTTTCCACTCACAATCCCGAACAACTCACCCAGGCTGACAAAACCTCGGCAAACTATCTGGCGATCGGACCGGTGTTTGCAACTCTGAGTAAGGCGAATCTCGATCCTGTGATTGGCCTCGATGGAGTACGTCAAGCCAGAGCGTTGACTCGCAAACCATTGGTGGCCATAGGGGGGATAACCCGCGAGAATTGCCGATCTGTTATCGAAGCCGGGGCCGATGCCGTGGCTGTGATATCTGACTTGATACGGGAGCCGCGCAAATCAGCAGAGGAATTTTTTCGAAGATTGAGGTAAAGTCGAGGCGCTCCTGCTAGCTGATACGCTCGCGGGCGGGGTCGCCCGCGGCCACACAAACCTCAAGGAGGGATGTGAGTATCGAGACCAAGCCACCCACGCCTGCAGCAGCTACCGACTGGGACCTCCACAGCCGACAAGATAAAGAATTGGTAAAGGGCCTGGGACTGACCAGCGCCACCATGCTGGTCATGGGTTCCATGATCGGCTCCGGAATCTTTATCGTTTCCGCGGAAATATCCCGCGAGGTCGACTCGCCCGCTCTGCTGATCGGGGCCTGGCTGGTGACCGGCTTCCTGACCATCGTTGGGGCCCTGAGCTACGGCGAACTAGCGGCCATGATGCCGCGCGCGGGCGGACAGTATGTTTACCTGCGTGAAGCGCTGGGACCGCTTTGGGGATTTCTTTACGGCTGGACGCTTTTTCTGGTGATCCAGACGGGCACCATTGCCGCTGTCGGAGTGGCGTTCGGCAAGTTTCTCGGCATTTTCTTCCCCTCGATCTCTTCCTCGAACTGGATCGTGCACTTCTGGAAGATTCCGCCCATTCATATTGGCCCCATGGTCCTGGGAAACATGGAGACCGGGCTGAACACGCAGAACCTGGTAGCGATTCTGGTGGTGGCAGCGCTGTCAGTCATCAATATCTTCGGACTTAGAACCGGCGCGCTCATTCAGAACGTATTCACCTTCGCCAAGGTTTCCGCGCTGCTTGGTCTGGCCTTGTTGGGATTATTCGTCGGGCGCAATGCACAGGCCCTGACGGCAAATTTTCAAGGCAACTTCTGGCATAACGCGAGCCTCGGGGCGCAACACGCGGTGCAGGTGGGAGTGGGAGGCCCGACAGTGCTGGTGGGCACGCTGACTATCCTCGCGGTTGCCCAGGTGGGATCGCTCTTTTCCGCCGACGCCTGGAACAACGTGACTTTCACCGCCGGCGAAGTGAAGAACCCAAGCCGCAATCTGCCCCTGTCTTTGGCGATGGGTACGGGCGTGGTGATTGCGCTGTACGTCGCCTGCAACGTCATTTATCTGAACATCCTGCCGCTGGATGGCAGTCCTACGGGCGCGACCATTCTGGAGCGCGGCATCAAGTACGCCACCGAAGACCGCGTGGGCACGGCGGTCATGTCCCAGATGCTGGGCGCGACAGGCGGAACGCTGATGGCGATCGCCATCATGCTGTCTACATTTGGCTGCTGCAATGGCCTGATTCTGGCGGGCTCGCGTGTTTACTACGCCATGGCCAAGGACGGACTATTTTTCAAGAGCGTGGCCAAACTGCATCCCACCTACAAGACTCCGGCGGTTTCGCTCATGGTGCAAATGGTGTGGACCTGCATCCTGTGCGTCTCCGGCAGTTATGGACAACTGCTCGACTACATTATCTTCGCCGTGCTGGTTTTTTACGTCCTTACCATCTTTGGTTTGTTCGTGCTGCGGCGCACGCGCCCCGATGTGGAACGCCCCTATCGGGCGATTGGTTACCCGGTGCTTCCGGCAATTTATATTGTGATGGCTTTATTTATCGATGTCGTACTATTGCGTTACAAACCGCAGTTCACCTGGCCGGGATTGATTATCGTCCTGCTGGGAATTCCGGTGTATTTCTTGTGGTCGCGCCAAGTGCGCCCTGAAACAGGCGCTTCAGCTTAGCTGCGCAGGAGAATCAAAGCGGATGGCAAATATCTGGGCTAGAAAGCCGATGAACATGCTGTTGGCGGAAGCCGGGGAGACGGGCGAGCGCAGCCTGAAGCGAACGCTTGGGCCTTTTCAACTCACCGCGCTGGGAGTGGGCGCCGTCATTGGCGCCGGCATCTTTGTGCTCTCCGGGTTGGGCGCGCACTATGCCGGGCCGGGTCTCATGCTTTCGTTTGTCGTGTCAGGCCTGGGATGCGCCTTCGCGGCGCTTTGCTATGCCGAGTTTGCCGCCATGATTCCCCTGGCTGGCAGCGCCTACACCTATGCTTACGCCACTCTGGGCGAACTGTTTGCCTGGATCATCGGCTGGGACCTTACTCTGGAATACGCCATGGGCGCCAGCACCGTGTCGTCGGGTTGGTCCAACCACTTCATCGAGCTACTCGATATTTTCCATATCAAGATGCCGCTGTGGCTGGCGTACGACCACTGGACGGGGCTGCGGGCCGCAGAGAATATTGTCGCCCGGCAGATGGCGCAGGCTTCGGACTCTTCTCTTCTTCCCGGCACTCAGGCCTTCCTCAACAAAGTTTCGGACATCATAGCGGCGCAGTCCCCGCAACTCGTGGAGGGTGCGCATAAGTTGTTAGACGCCCCCAAGATGTTCGGCGTCGAGCTGGGCTGGAACATGCCGGCTTTCGTGATCGCGCTTGTGATCACGGCGATTCTCGCCATCGGCATCAAGGAGAGCGCGCGCTTCAACTCCACCATCGTGGTGATCAAAGTTTCCGTCGTGTTATTTGTCATAGGCCTGGGCTTCCGCTACGTGAGCGCCAGCAACTGGGGTGGAGACTGGCATACCTTTGCGCCCATGGGGTTCTCCGGCATCGGGGCGGGCGCAGCCTATATCTTTTTTGCGTATATCGGATTTGACGCGGTTTCGACCACCGCCCAGGAAGCCAAGAATCCGCAGCGCGACTTGCCCATCGGGATCATCGCTTCTCTACTGGTTTGCACCGTGCTCTATATTCTCGTGGCCGCCGTGCTTACCGGCATGGTGCCATGGCGCGAAGTAAATATTGAAGCTCCCATCGCCCGCGCGTTCCTGGATCGCGGACTGACCGGCGCCTCGCACATCATTACCCTGGGCGCGCTGGCCGGACTGACCAGCGTGATGTTGGTCATGCTCCTGGGGCAGACTCGCGTTCTCTACTCCATGGCCAACGATGGTTTGCTGCCGAGGAAATTTTTTGCCGACATCCATCCCAAATGGCGCACGCCGTGGAAGAACACGATCCTGGTGGGATTGCTGGCTGCCATAGTGGGGAGCCTGATTCCAATTGATGACATCGGGAAGATGGTGAACATCGGCACTTTGCTGGCCTTTGTCATCGTGTGCATCGCCGTGGTCATGCTGCGTCGGACGGATCCCGATCAGGCGCGTCCCTTCCGCACGCCCTGGGTGCCGCTGGTGCCAATTCTCGGCGTCATCTTTAATGGCTACATGATGTACCGGCTGGGTTGGATCAACTGGGCCCGCCTGATTATCTGGCTCGCGATCGGGCTGGTTGTGTACTTCACCTACGGCCAGAAACACAGCAAAGTGCAAGCCCTGCCGGGGAACTCGGGAAAGTAGTCGTTGGTTGATGGCCGTTGGTCCTTGGCTTTTGGTCTTTGGCCGATGCTCCTGGCTAATGCTTGTTTGGCGAAGTGATGTTTCGTTTGCCGCAACCTTCCGTGATGGGCCCGCCTGACGTAAGCTAAATGAGTCTGTCATCCCGACCGGAGCGAAGCGCATGGAGTGTAGTGGAGGGACGTGTTCCATTGTACGGTCGTCGCTGATCGTGAGCGGTTGGTGAATCTAAGAACCGCGGACTTCATAGCGCCGCAATCTACCGAAACGCAAGGTCCCTCCACTACGCGCGCTACGCTTCGCTCCGGTCGGGATGACAGGATGTTTAACTGCTGACCACAACAACCACCATGAAAATCGTCTCGGCGGCCGAAATGCGCGAGATCGACCTCGTCACCAGCGAGCGCTTCGGTGTCCTATCGCTGGCGCTCATGGAGAACGCGGGCACGGCGGTGGCGGAGTTCGTAGCCTCGCAATATCCCTCGGCCAAGCGCATCGGCGTGATTTGCGGAAGGGGAAACAACGGCGGAGACGGATTTGTCGCTGCCCGGAAGCTGCACGAGGCCGGAAAAAACGTGCGGGTGTTGCTGCTGGCGGAGCGATCCGAACTGCGCGGCGACGCTGCCGAGATGTTCACGAAGCTGCCGGTCGCACCCGTCACGGTTTCATCCCACGAACAGCTGAAGACCGAATCCGCCCGCGCGGTTTTTGACGCGGATGTTCTGGTTGACGCTATCCTCGGAACCGGCTTCCGCCCGCCAGTAGGCACACTGTACGCCGAAGCAATTGCCGCGATGAATGCGAACTCCTCGGCGGTCGTCGCGGTGGATATTCCATCCGGCGCCGACGCCGACGTCATGGGCGAGCAGGTTGGTGCCGTGGCGCGGGCGGACGCGATTGTGACTTTTACCGCGCCCCGTCCCGCTCACATTTTCGGAATGCTCACATCCGGCCCATCGGTAATTTCTTCCATTGGTTCGCCGGACGATGCCATCGTTTCCTCTCTGAAGCTCAATCTGATTACGGCTCGCGAAATCGCGCCGCTGATCGGCCCCCGGCCTGCGGCGTCGAACAAAGGCAACTTCGGTCACGTCCTGGTGCTGGGCGGATCGACCGGTAAAGCCGGAGCGGCAGCCATGGCCGGCATGGCAGCGCTGCGCTCTGGCGCGGGTTTGTCGACGGTAGCTACCGCGAAATCCGTGCTCGCGATCGTAGGCGGCTTTCATCCCGAGCTCATGACCGAGCCGCTCGAGGAGACGGAAGCAGGCAGCATTTCTTTAGTAGGACTGGAACAAGGCCGAATGGATGCACTGGTACAAGGGAAGACAGTGCTGGCAGTCGGCCCGGGCATTTCGCGCCATCCCGACACCTCCGCTTTTGTGCGAGGCGTGGTCAGGAAGTACAAGATGCAAATCGTTCTGGATGCAGACGGCCTCAACGCCTTCGAGGATCGTGCAGCAGAGTTGAAAGACAAGGTAGGCGCTCTCGTCATTACTCCACATCCTGGCGAAATGGCCCGACTAACCGGATTGACTATTGCTGCCGTACAGCGCGATCGGCTGAATGTGGCCCGCAGGTTTGCTCGTGAACATCAACTGATCGTTGTACTCAAGGGAAACCGCACCTTGATTGCGCAACCTGACGGCACAGTCTGGGTCAACACCACTGGCAATCCCGGCATGGCGACGGGAGGCACGGGCGACATATTGACGGGTATGGTGGCGGGTCTGATCGCGCAGAATCCCGGTCGGGTTGCCGATGCGGTGATCGCCGCAGTCCACTTTCACGGTCTGGCGGGCGACGTGGCCCGCGAGAGTATGGGCGAGCATTCGATGGTGGCGACTGACTTGCTTACGGCGTTGCCCGAGGCGTTCCGCCGGACGCAGCATGCAGCGCACGAGCTGCGAGTCACGATCTGACTGGTCGCTAGACTTTACTGATTCTTCGAGTACGGCGGCACAGGTCAAGCTCTGCCAAATCCCCCGCCCAAGCGAAGTGTTCCGAAGCTTGGACGGGGCACCCGGTCACGCTTGAGATGCAGGCGCCGGTCGGAAAGCCGACGACGGTCATCCACATCATTATTTTTTGCCAGCGAGGACACGGCAGAAGTATGCTGATCCTCGTTTTTCGAGTGATTTCCGCGCAGCTTCCCCAAGGCCTCGATAAAGAATGCCGCTCCGCCCCTCAGGCCCTCCGGCCTTCAGGTCCTCAGGCCCGCTTGATACCACATTGGTCTTGCTTGAATTGAATTTGCTTAAAGGGAGGCGTACATCAATGAATCGTCCAGGAAAAGTGTTCTTGCTGCTCCTATTGGTTCTCAGCCTCAGGTCTCTGAGCTTTGGCTGGGGATGTTCAGGACACGAAATCGTTGCCCTGATTGCCCAGCGGCAACTGAGCGACGTAGCCGCGCAGAAAGTTCTGGTTCTGCTCAAGAACCCGGGCTTGTACGTGAACAGCAAGCCGGGTCGCGGCTGCAACCCTCGGAAATACAACTTGACCAATCCCAGCGACCTCGGCCTGATGGCCTTCTATGCGACCTTTGCCGACGATTTCCGGAACACAAATAAAAGCACCGCCCCGTGGCATTTCTGGGATGTGCCCCTGAATTCTACGACTGATCCCGACCTGCCGCAGTTCTGCGACAAGGGGTGCGTGGTGAAAGCAATTCAGGACCAGATTGACGTACTGAAATCACCGAGCGCCACGAAACGCACCCGGTCGAAAGCTCTTGCGCTCCTCATCCATTTCGTCGGCGACTTGCACCAACCGCTACATATCGCGGACAACAACGATCGCGGCGGCAACTGCGTTCCGGTCAAGTTCTTCGGAGATGAGCCCTCGATTTCTGAAAGCGGCACCGGAGCGGCACCCAACTTGCATGGCATTTGGGACACCGGCATACCGGAAAAGATTGGTCACATCCGGCATGCCACGCACGATGACGATGTAACCCAGTATGTCGATACCCTGATGAGTGACTTTGAAACCGACATGGCGACCTGGAAGACCCAGCCCGTGGATGTCAGGGCATGGGCACTGGAGAGTCATTCGCACGCGGTGAAAGAATCGTACGGGGACCTTCCCACCACGATCGATGGCGAGGATCCGGTCGCGATCAATACCTGCGCTGACGACGACAACGTCCTGCAGCGCATGCTCGACCTGGACGAAACCGTGAATCAGAAGTATGTGGACCTGGTTAAGCCGGTGATCGAAGAGCAGTTGGCCCGCGCCGGAACGCGGTTGGCGGTGATTTTGAATCAGATCTGGCACGACTAGCAGACCGCCCGAGCGGCGGCTGAATCCGCGGCGATTGCGCCTGTAGTGTTTGTGTCTCCTTTGGCCTGGCGAGTGGGCATGCGAGATCCCGCAACGGGGCTCTATCTTATTGAAAAAAAGGCTTCAGGTCCCCTGCAGCCTAGGTTGCGCCTGGAATCGGTACATATGCCTTCGGTAACCTGCCCGCGCGAGTGGCGCCGTGAAATAGTTGTGCCTATGACACACTTCCCCCAAGTGCATCCTCAGCGCCGCTCTCCACGAATTCAGCTTGGTGGTTCAGTTCTGGCTCAAGTCATCCTGGAAGATGGTCGGCGGACCAAAGCTAAACTTCAAACCGTTTCCGTGACCGGCGGGCTATTGCGCCTGGCCAAGTCTCTGAGTCAGGGAGATTTTGTCGAGGTCGCGTTTCAGACCCAATCGGGCCCGGTGCGAGGCATGGCGGAAATGCTGATGCCGGTTCGCGCGGCCACCGACGGGTCCCTGCAACCCTTCCGTTTCGTCGCGCTCGGCGACGACGATCATCGCGCCTTGCGCATGGTGGTCGATTCAGCTGCGGACCGGAGTTTTCAGGGAATGCGGTCCAGCCAGTGGATGGCACCGAAATCATTTTAGGGTCCTTGGCACAGTGGCGCTATAACAGCGGCTGAAGCCGCGAGTCCTTTCAGCGGCATTGCGGCACGACTTCAGTCGTGCCCTCCCATTTATTGACCATTGGCAGAGGTAAAGACACGCCCTTTCCTTCGATGGAAGGGGAGTCGCTATACTGGTCACTCGCTTCGACCAGCATGGCCACACAGGAATTCATCACCCACTCCGCCGAGGAGACCATCGCGCTCGGCCGCACTTTGGCCGGGATGCTCACTCCACCCAAGCTGGTGCTTCTGCGTGGCGACCTGGGCGCCGGCAAGACGACGCTGGTTAAGGGGATTGCCGAGTCTTTTGAGGCGGCGTCCGCTGAGGATGTCACCAGCCCGACTTTCACTTTGATCCATGAGTACCGCGGCCCGCAGGCGAACCTTTATCACATCGATTTGTATCGGATTGATACGCCACGTCAACTGGAAACACTAGGACTCGATGACCTAATCACCAACAACAGCATTCTCCTGATAGAGTGGGGAGAGAAGTTTGCCCGCTTCGAGCGCGAGCGCGATGTGGAAATTGCGCTGGAGAGAGTGGAGGACCGAGTTGAGCAGCGATTTTCTGAATCAACCTCAAAACGAGGTCTCGAAGGCAGCCCTGAACTCATCGAGGAAAATGTCCGGCGCATCAGGATCACTACCCCTTAGGTTGAGCGCTTTCCTGATCTTGGCAATGTTGGTGACGACCGCGGAAGTCTGCCGCTCTCAGGACGCATCAGCGCCGCCGCATACAGGCAAGGACCTCTCAGACCAGCAGCAAGCGCCGCAGCGAACCGACTCTTCCACCCAGCCGTCGGGTCAAGAACGAGTTTTGGGTATCTTGCCTGGGTACGGAATGGTCGAAGCGGGAAAACAACCGCCTCCGCTGACCTCCGGCCAGAAATTTAAACTCGCGGCCCAGTATCTCAATCCCTACACGTTTGTTTTTGTGGCAGCCGAGGCCGGCATTAACCAGGCGCGCAACCACCCCGAGGATTATGGCCAGGGCGCGGAGGGTTATGGGAAACGCTACGGCGCCGGCTTGGCGGACGGTTTGACCGACGGCCTCTTCGTCACCGGCGTGTACCCGTCGCTCTTCCACCAGGACCCGCGTTACTACCGGCTCGGCGACGGAGGCTTCTCCCACCGGACGGGATATGCGTTGACCCGCATTCTGGTGACGCGGCAGGATTCCGGCCGAAAGGCGTTCAACTTCTCGGAAGTGTTGGGCAGCTTTTCTTCAGCCGCGTTGGCCGTGACTTATTATCCCAAGAGCGAAAGAAATTTTTCGGATGTGGCGGAGCGGGCGGGAGTCCAGTTTGCTTTCGATGCCGGATTTAATCTATTGAAGGAATTCTACCCTGAGATCGAACGCAAGATTTTTCGCAAGAAGCGCAAGCAGTAGTGCCCACGTATTGCCATCCTCCGCTCAGGATGACGACTCAAAACCCCATGATGTTGTATCCGCAATCGACGTAGATTACTTCGCCGGTGATGCCAGAACTTGCGTCAGAGGCCAGAAACACTCCCGTGGCGCCCACTTCGTTGACATCCACATTGCGCTGCAAGGGCGCTCGCTCGGCGTGGGCCTTCAGCATGTCGCCGAGACCGGAAATACCTCGGGCTGCCAGCGTCTTGATCGGGCCCGCGGAAATGGCGTTGACGCGAATCTTCTTCTTGCCAAGATCATAGGCCAGGTAGCGCACGCTGCACTCCAGCGCGGCCTTGGCGACGCCCATGACGTTATAACGAGGCACAACTCGCGCCGCGCCGTAGTAGGTCATGGTTATGATGCTGCCTCCGTCTTCCATCAAAGGAGCTGCGGCGCGCGCGAGCGCGACCAGGGAATACACGCTGACGTCATGCGCGATGCGGAATCCTTCGCGCGTAGTGGCGACGAATTCGCCCTTCAGTTCCTCGGCCGGGGCGTAGGCAACGCTGTGCACCAGCACGTGCAACTTGCCATAACGCTCCTTGAGCTGGACGAACAACCGGTCGATGGCCGCGTCGTCCGAGACGTCGCACATGAAGCCAGCGGCGCCCGGCAGGGAAGCGATCAAGTCTTTCGCTTCCAGTTCCAGACGCTCATTTTGATACGTGATGATCAGGGTGGCGCCCGCCTGATGCAGTCCCTGCGCAATCGACCAGGCGATCGAGCGCTTGTTGGCGACTCCGAAAACGACCGCAACTCGACCTTCGAGGCTGGATGACATGCAAGTCTCCTGGGCTAAGTCGAACGGGAAAGAATAACAGCTTGAGCCGGAAGGGAAGAAGTCAGAACTTCGATTTCAGATTGTGGATTTAACTGCGCAAGGTCAGTTGCCTGGCAACTGAGATCTGAGATCTACTTTCCTTCCACCGGCCCTACTTCGAGAACTGGAGTTGCCGCCGCCACCGGCCACACGGCCGTCACGAAAGCCACCGCGTACACTATGCCGATGATGGCGAAGCCCGCGGCCAGGTTCCATTGCGCGACCGCTCCGACCAAAAACCCAAGAATGATTTGCAGCATAGTGCCGGCGAAATAGAAAGTGTTCTGAACCCGTCCCATAAAGTGTTGCGGCACCTGTTCCATGATGCTGGTGTTCATGGCGACGCCGCTCACGCCGCGGCCTGAACCCATGATGGCGTAAATGGCGACCGCAACTGCCAGCCAGGGCGAGAGCGGCACCACGATCATGGCAATCGCCAGCAGGCCCATGGAAATCGCAATCGAACGGCGCGCACCCACGGACGCAATGAGGGCAGGGGCGTAGAGCACGCTGAGAAACGCGCCCGTGCCCCAACCGGCGTTCAGCCAGCCATAGCCGACGGCGCCAGCATGGAACACGCTGTCACTGAGCGGCGCAGTCACCACCACTCCGGTTAGCATCGCGCCCAGAAAAAGCGCCCAACTGATTCCCAACGTGACCACAGAGCGGTGAGCGCGAAGGAAATCGAGACCCTCGCGCATCTCGCGCACAAAGCGCGCGACTGCGGTTTCCGCGGCGAGGATATCAGCCCGCAGTTCCGCCGGCCGCGGCACCACGTGGCGCCCCTTGCGCACTCCAAGGTAAAGCAGAAAGGACGCCAGGTAGGTAGAGAAATCAATCAGCAACACGCCGCCCAAACCGATGTGGTTGTAGACGAATCCGACGATCGATCCAGCGATCAGCCAGCCACCCTGGATTCCTGCCAGCAGAAAAGTATTGGCATGGACGAACTCTTCTCCGGGTGTCAGCTCCTGAATGAGCGCTGTGATGGTGGGCCAGAACATCCAGAAACCGGCCGCCACCAGCGTGTTCATCACATAAAGCTGCCAGACCTTTACTTTGCCCGTGAAAGCCAGGATGGCAACCGCAAAAATGATGACCGCGCGGGCCGCGTCCAGCATCATCACTAGCCGGCGCCGGTCTTCGCGGTCGATGAGCACTCCGGTAAACGGCAGCATCAGCATGGCGGGCAGGGTTTGCAGCACCGCAAACATTCCCAGCGCGACTTCTGAGTGAGTGGCCTGCAGGATGTACCAGGCAACCGCGGCGGAATTCATGCCGCTGCCCAGCATGGAAATCATGTTCGCGCCGAAAACATACCGCAGCGCTTTTTTCTGCAGGATCGCACGCATGCATTAAATGTAAATGATGGAGGAAGACTCGCCAACGGGGCGGGGTTGTCGTCGCGAGTTCGGTTTTCTTTGCGTCCTTTGCGATCAAAAGCTTGTACTGCAAAGATCGCAATGGGGACCGCAAAGAACGCAAAGAAAATCCCACCATCTAGGGCTTTGAGCGAATGGGCCAGCGAATCTGGACCTCACTTGCTTTCCAGAACAAAAACACGGCGAGCAGAATCATTTCCGGTTCGATAGCGTGTTTATAGCGCGGGAAGGGATTTACCAGGTAGTACGGAAGCGGATAAATCAGCAGAAAGCAGGACAGCAGAAATCCCCCCGGTTTTTTGTCCCGCAGTGTGAGCCACAAACCTGCGAAAGCAAACGCGGCGGGAAGAATGAACATGAGATGGCGGGCGATCATCAGGTCGTATCCGCCAACGATGTCAGACCGAGGAGGTCCGATCCAGAAGTACAGAACGCGGTCGAGAGTAAAGCGAAGGAACTGCCGGGGATGTTGACGCACGAAATCGAGGAATTGTTGCTGCTTTTCTTCCATGAAGCGAATTTCACCCAACTCCTGGAATCGGCGCATGGCTTCGGGATCGTTGCCCGGATGTTCGCTGCGCGTCCACAGGCCGGTGGATTGGCCATTGTTGGCCATATGCATTTCCAGCGGCAGATTGTCGCGGACAAAAACAAATTTATCGAAAACAACATAGTTGCGGACCAGCCATGGCGTAACCACTAGACCTGCTGCCAGAACACACAAGATCGGTCCGGCAGCGTGCCGGGGCGACCGGGGCAAACGCCATAGCAGGTACAACAAGCAAAACGGCAGCAGAGACAGCACCGCGGTATTGGTCAGGGCCAGCAGTCCCCACAGGAATCCGAACGCGATCCAGGCGCGCGGGCGCGGTGGAGCGTCGGCCATCCGCAGTGTGAGCAGAAATGCCAGGCTCAACAGGAACGCGCTGAGACTCATCTCCCAGATCACCCGCACCGGCCAATAGATGGCATAGGGAAACAATGCCCATGTCCAGGCTGCGGCCCGGGCGACTGTCATTCCGTAGATTTTCTCGCCAATGAGATAGAGCGTGAGACAAGTCAACGCGGAAAAGATGCTGTTGAAAGTGAGGATGACCCAGGCGGATAGGTTGCTGTAAATCCCAAACCGTTTGAAGACTGCGGCCAGGATGTAGGGATAGACCGGCGGCGCCCAGGCGCTGGGTCCAGTGGGCAAGTCGGTGGGAGAGCTGAAGCCTTGTCCCATCGCGATGGATCGGGCAATGCGTCCCATCTCCCATCCGAACTGGAAGTGGTCCCGGCGCGGCGTGATGCGGTAAGTGTGGCCGATCGTGATGACCGCCAGGCGGAGCAGGAAGGCGATCAGGATGATGAAGAATATGGAGTGCGTCCAGGATTGGCGTTGTACGTTGTGAGCTGCATTCTTCGCTGCCGGCGAGTCCGTCTCCTCGCGACCCTGCATGAGCAAAGACTAGCACAGGACAAATTGCTTTGGTCATTGCTGCACAGCCGCGAAGCGGCGCAAGAATGTAGCCCACGGCGTCAGCCCTGGGTCAGAATTGGACAATGACAGAGCCCGGAACGGGCGACAGAATCAGTCACCCCACCGGTGCGGTCTCTCGACAGTTGCGTCGTGCTGGAGGTGGTCTCTTCCGCTCCTGCGGAGCTCGACTCCTTTTCGCTTCCAACCCAGGGGCTTACGCCCCGGGCTACATTCTTGCCCGCTCCGCGGCTGATCAATGCTCGCGCTTGCACAAACCCACCCTTCGGAGCTACGATGCGCCGTCGCAATTCCGGAGGTGACGTATGAAGCACGGCCGCTGGCCCGTCCTGCTGGTTACCTTTCTGTTAGTGCTTGCTCCTCTTTCTTTGACCCAAATAGAAAACATTGTGATTCCTGCGGGCACGCCGGAGGACCAGGCGCTGCAGGCCATCACCAAAGAACCGGATGATCAGAAAAAGCTGGCCATGTACGAGGATTTCCTGAAGCAGTTCGCGTCCAATCCTGCAGCTGTCGCCTATGGCAACTGGCAGCTCGCGCAGGCCTACCAGGGCGCGGGGGACCTGCAGAAAGCGTTCGACTATGGAGACAAGGCGCTGGCCAGTGCGCCGCACAGCCTCGATATTCTCGTGTCCCAGGCGAGCGTTGCCCAACAACTGAAGAACAATGCCAAGTTATTGGACTATGCGGTGCGCGGCGGAGAAGTCTACAACTCGATTGGCAAAGCGCCGAAACCGGAAGGCATAAGCGACCAGGATTTCGCCACCCACGTGCAGGAGCAGAAGGATGGAGCTAAGAGTTCGTACGAGTTTCTGGAGGCCGCCGCCTTCAACGTGATCGTGGGCGAGACCAATGCCAAAGCACGCATGAACGATATCGATCGCTTTACGCCCGCTTTTCCTAACTCGCGCTTTGACGAACCGGTTGCTTCCTACGCCATGATGTCGCTTTCCGAGCTTAAAGACACGACCCGCGTAGTAGCGTACGGCGAGAAAGCACTGGCGGCGAATCCCAACAATCTGCCCGCTCTTTTGCTTCTGGCTGGAACTTATGTGGAAGATCCCAAGCCGGGCGGCGTGGCCAAGGCAGTTACCTATGCGCAGAGGGCGGTTGCCGCAGCCAAGGCGGATGCCCCGGACGCTGACCGCACCCGTAAGCTCTCGGCCGGAGTCGCCCACTCCACGCTGGGCTACGCATACATGAAGCAGGAAAAAACCGTGGTTGCGATCACGGAGTTGAAGTCCGCGACCGCGCTGCTCAAAGGGGTGGACGATCAGCAGTACGCGGTTGCGCTCTATCGTCTGGGTTACGCCTACGCCAAACTCAGCCATAACAGCGAAGCCCGCGAGGTGTTGCTGGAGGCCGCTAAAATTCCCGGGCCGGTCCAACCGCTTTCGCAAGACCTGTTGGCCAAGGTGAACGCAGCCCGCGCCAAGGGAAAGTAAACCGTTCAGGATGACATTCGCTAGAAGCGAGAAGCGCTTCACTGCTTCGCCAAATCATCCGACAACAGCAGAGCTTTGGATGCGAGGTTCTGCGCCCGTTGCACGTCCCCTGCCTGTTCTGCGGCCTTGGCTTGTTCCATATACTTGCGAATCTGGTCTACGCTGGCCTGCTGGCTTGAGTTCATCGGGTGCGAGGAGATCTGCTTCAGATTAGCGTCCGTGGCAGCCAGTAACTGAGTGGTGTTTTGGCGTTGGCTGGAGGCTTGCTCGGCGCTGACGCCTGGCGCAAGTTGGACCGCGGGATCGGCCGTGCCGCCATTTCGTACTACTTTTTTTGGCGGGGTTGCGGTGGAATTGTTGGCACTGGTCTTCCGGCGATGGCGTTTCTTGTTGGGAGCTCTAGTCGGTGATGCCGGCTTTTTAGCGGCAGCCTCTGGCCTCGCTTTCTGTGGTTCTTGAGCGGCTTCGGGCGTTGCTGTGGTCTGAGGCTTGGCCGATGGCTCGCCCTGAGGTTCCGCGCCGGATTGCGGCGGTTCCGCCGAGGGACTCGCTGGCGCAGCATTTTGCGGGGAATCCTGAGACGGCGGCTGAGTCGCCTGACTGAGTTGCTGAGGCTGCAACCGAAACAGTACCGCCGCGACGGAGGGAGTCGTCAACAACAATCCGAGAATGGCGGCCAGATACATGCTCATGTGAAATTGGAAGCCGAATCAACCGTCAGGGTCACCTGGAATTCTAGCTTCCACCCTGTGATTCTGGAACTCCGGGGGCCGCAGAATTCATGCGACTGTAACAGTCTCCAACACTCTCCGGCGCTAACTTCGTGTCGCTGCTTCCAGCAAATTATTCGATCGGGACTGGGCCAGCGGCAGGCGCAGGCGAAAGGTCGTGCCCGCTCCCGGCACCGATTCGAAATCAACCGATCCGTAATGCCATTGCAGAATTTGATAGGTCTGCGCCAGGCCGATGCCGGTCCCTTCCTTCTTGGTGGTGAAATAGAGCTCAAAAATCTTGTCCTGGGCCTCAGCGGGAATGCCGCCGCCCTGGTCGCGAATTTCGGTGACTACCATGTCATCCTCGCGCCGGGCCGAGACCGTCAGCTTGCCTCCCTCCGGCATGGCCTGGACTCCGTTGAGCACGACGTTGAGGATGGCCTGTTTGATGAAGTCGGTGTCGACCTTCACGGTCAAGGGCTGGGAAGGCAGTTCACTGACGATGGTCACACCATGCCGGCTGGCATCGGGCTCGGCCAGCTGTACTCCATCTTCGAGGAGTCGGCGCAGGTCGGTTTCCTCCAGATGCAGATCGCGCGGGCGGGTGAAATCCACCAGGATCTGTACCACACGGTCCAAGCGATGTATTTCGTTGCCGATAATGTCCATGTGACGGCGCGTGTCGGGATCGACCTGCCGCAGTTTGCCCTGCAGCAACTGCAAGTGCAGAACGATGGCGTTGATCGGATTCTTGACTTCGTGGGCCACGCCGCGCGTGATTCGTCCGTTGGCGGAGAGGCGGCGGGACATTTCGATTTCGTCCTCGATGCGGCGTACCGATTCCGCATCCCGCATGGTCAGGAGGGCGCCGATCTGGGTCTCTTTTTCGCGGATAAAGTCGAGCGAAATCTGCACCCGTTTTCCGTTGGGAAACTCGATCTCCCGCGGAGAAATCGGGCTGCGTCGTTCAAACGCTTGCAGCAGGAGCGCCCCGAACTCCGATTCAACAGAGAAAATCGCTCGTGCTGCATGGCCCAGCAACTCTCGCCGCGGCCGGCCCAGGAACTTTTCCACGGAAGCGCTCACCAGCACAACTCGTGAATCGCGGGTGAAGAGCATCAGACCGTCCTGCAAATTGCCCATGATCTGATCAACATTGTCTTTCAGGGCGGAAAAGATTTCTTTGGCGTCGCGCATCTGGCGGCCCAGATGAGCGATCTTCAGGCTCACCAGTCCATACTCATCGTGCCCAGACTCGGCTTCACCGACTGCGTCCCCGCCGCCGGCGGTAACGCTGTCCAGGCTGCGATTGATTTGTTCGAGCGGTCCCAAAGCAATGTTCGAGAGTCCGGCGGCCAACATCAGGGAGAGCAGGATTGCGATGCTGGAGAAGATCACTGCCTGCTGCAACCGCGGCGTCAGCTCGTTTTTCAGGAAGACTGTCGACACTCCCACCCGGATGCTGCCGAAGCGCGCGCCATCCAGTTGCAGAGGGATGCGCACGTCATACACCGTTGGCGGGTTGTACACCATGCGGAATTGCCGCCGAAAATTGGCGTTTTCCACGATGTGGAAGTCGGGACGGTCAGGAACCAACTTCCCAACCAGGTCGGGATTGGTATGCAGGATGGCTTTGCCGTCGCTATCGACGATAGCAGCGTCGTAGATGATGGGCCAGGTGCCTACCACCGATTCCAGAAAATTATTGAGATCGCGATCGGTGCTGAGGTAATAGGCCACCGCCCGGCGCGTGGCCTCCGGATTCGTAGTGTCCACCTTGGTGCTGCTCAAATCAGGGGCGGCGTTCGCGGCCAGATAGGCGAGGTTCGAAGTCAGCTGCGCCGCGGATTCACGCGCCGTGGTCACGCGCTGGCGCAGCAATTCGGAGATGTAGATGTAGGAAAACGCCAGCACCAATACGGCGACCATGAAGGTGATGGCCAATACGATTTTGGTTTTTCGGCGCATGGAGTGCTGGAACTGGGAATTAGCTTTTTAGCTCTTGGCTTTTAGCTAATACCCATGGGTATTGGCCAGGTGCCAATTGCTGAAATCCGTTCGCGATTGCCTCCCCGCGTACTCTTCCTGCCTTTGGGATGCAGATTCAATCCCCGGCATTTGGAATCCACCAATGGCTCTTAGCTAATGGCCAAGAGCTAATAGCTGAAAAACTGCCTTATTCTTCCCTCACCAACGCCGCATCCGCCGCAGCGTTGCCGTACTCTTTGAGCTTGTTGTGCAGAGTCTTCAGGCTGATGGCTAGGATCTCGGCGGCGCGGGTTTTGTTGTTGTTCGTTGCCTCGAGAGTTTTCAGGATCAGCAGCTTTTCTGCTTCCTCTACCGTGGTTCCCACGCCCAGGCGAACCGTGTCGGAATCCTCGGCTGAACTGCGCAGACTGGATTGCCCGAATCCTGGCGGCAGGTGTTTGGTTTCGACCACTGCGCCATCGCACACAATGATGGCCCGTTCCAGCGTGTTGCGCATTTCGCGCACATTGCCCGGCCAGGAATAGCTCTGAAAGGCGTTGAGGACGGATTCACTCACGCCCGCAACCCTTCGTCCGTGTTTCTCATTCATGTCCGCGAGCAATGCTTGAACCAGTTCGGAGACGTCTTCCTTGTGTTCGCGCAAGGGCGGCATGTGAATGTTAAAAACGTTGAGGCGGTAATATAGGTCGTTACGCAGTTCGCCTCGGGCGACAGCTTCTTCGGGGACTTTGTTGGTGGCAGCCAGGACGCGGACGTCGACTGTGGTCTCCACCTTGCTTCCCAGGCGGCGCAATTTGCGGTCCTCGAGAACGCGCAGCAGTTTGGCTTGTGTGGCCACCGGCATCTCGCCGATCTCGTCGAGAAGAAGCGTTCCGCCTTCCGCCAGTTCGAAACATCCCGTGCGCCGCTCCAGGGCGCCGGTGAAGGCGCCCTTTTCGTGGCCGAATATTTCGCTTTCGATCAGCGTTTCTGGAATCGCCGCGCAGTTGATGGGAACGAACGGTTTGTTCCGCCGCGGGCTGAGTTCGTGGACTGTCCGGGCCACCAGTTCCTTGCCTGTGCCGCTGGCCCCAGTGATGAGCACCGAGGCAGTGCTGGGCGAAACCATCTCGATGAGGTGAAAGATCTCCTGCATTTTCTTGGAAGACCCGATTAAGCTCCCCAGAGAACCCGCATCGCGCAGCTTTCGGCGCGTGATCTCCAGTTCGGTGCGGGTCCCTAGCAGGGCCGTGGCATTTTGCAGGATGGTGCGCAAGCGGTTGGTGTCAATGGGTTTGGTGATGTAGTCGTACGCGCCCATACGCATGGCTTGAACAGCGCTATCGATTGTTCCTTGCGCCGTGACCACGATTACCGCCATAGTCTGGGCGTCGGTGGCCAGTTTCTCCAGCAGTTCCAGGCCACCCATGCGCGGCATCTTCATGTCGGTGACCACAATGGAGGGTTCCCAAGTGGTAACTTTTTCCAGCCCTTCTGCGCCGTCCTTCGCAGTCTCGGCCCGATAACCCCAGGCCGTGATCAATTCGGCCAGGCCGGTCCGCTCGTTTTCTTCGTCCTCGACGATTAGTACTTTTTCATGATTCATAGTGGCCAACCGCCATTATTTAGGCTTTCGGGCCTGGCTGCAAGCCGTGTTGCAGACCCCTGATTTTTCCCTCCGGCCGAACCGGATTTCTTCCGCCATGCTGGGCCGGGTGATCGCGGTGCAAAGCATGAGTCGGGAGACGGGTTGTATATCAATCTGAGACACTTAGCGGCATATTTAACTCCCTAAAAAGTTCGCAGATTGCTTGATTTGACCATTGTCTAATGTAAAATCATTGCCCATACCAAAGTGGTAGTGGCTTCCCACGCAAACTCCCGGTTTGACCTAACACTAAGCGTGGACGCAGAATTTTTATTTACGCATTTCGGAGGAATTGCATGTCACGTCGTCGTTTGTTGTCTGCCTTATTTCTGGGTCTATGTGCTGTGTCGTTGATGTCACGTACTGCATTGGCACAAGAGGATGCTACGCCGAAATGGGACCTCTTCGTTGGCTACCAGTGGTTGCATCCCGGTATCACGGTGCCGTCTCCCTTTCAGCCCGCGAGCGCTCCCATAGGAGTGAAGATGGGCGATATTCCTGAGGGCGGGGGCGCCGCAGTCACCTATAACTTTTCGCGGTTCCTCGGACTCGAAGCCGACTACGGCGCCAACAAGAATGACAACGGATCGGTACAGACGGTTTCGATCGGACCTCGCCTGGCGTATCGCAACCAGGGAACGACTTTCTTCCTGCACACCTTGTTGGGCTACAACCGGCTGACTGTGCCCAACGTTGACACCAGCAACGGTATTGGTGCAATTCTCGGCGGCGGAATGGACCTCGATCTCTGGCGCCGGCTCTCGCTGCGCTTGTTCGAAGCGGACTGGGTGTGGTCAAGCCACAACTTTGCCAATGAAGTTGCCGCTGGCTTTCCTGATTTACGGCGTCCGCAAGAGAGTGGAGTCCGTTTGCGCACGGGTCTGGTTTTCAAGTTCGGCTATCCGACGCTTGCGGTTCCGGCGGCGGCCTGCTCCATCCAACCCAGCGAGGTGATGGTCGGTGAGCCGGTCACGGTCACGGCCAGCGGTTCCAATTTCAATCCCAAGCACACTCTGACCTACACCTGGGCCAGCACGGGCGGCAAGATCACCGGCAAGGACAGCACTGCGACCATCGATACGAATGGAGTTGCCGGTGGCAGCTACACCGCTACCGCTCGCGTTGCCGATCCGAAAATGAAGAAGGGTGGCGAGGCAAGTTGCAACGCGACTTTCACGGTGAAAGAACCGCCGAAGAATCCGCCAACCATGTCATGCTCGGCCAATCCAACGTCGGTCCAGGCGGGCGCGTCTTCGACCCTGACCTGTTCTTGCACCAGCCCGGACAATGTTCCAGTCACGATCAGCGGCTGGAACGCGAGCGGTGGCAGCGTCTCCGGTGATGGAGGCACAGCCACTCTCAACACGACTGGAGCGGGCGCAGGCCCGATCACGGTGAACGCAACGTGTACAGACTCTCGCGGTCTCACAGCGGCGAGTTCGAGCACGGTTACGGTAGAGGTTCCACCTCCGCCGCCGCCGGAGGCGAGTAAGCTCAGCGAGTGCGACTTCCCCAACAAGGTGAAGCCGTGGCGCGTAGACAACACTTGCAAAGCCATCCTGGACGACGTTGCCCAGCGGCTGCAGCATGATCCCGATGCGAAGCTCGTTATCGTAGGCAATTCCGGGCCCGACGAGAAGCGCAAGAACCTGGCCGGAGAGCGCGCGGTAAATTCCAAGGCATATCTGTCCGGTGGCGAAGCCAAGCAGGCCATCGATGCCACGCGAATTGAAACGCGTACGGGCGGCGCCGGAACCAGGACCGCCGAATACTGGGTGGTCCCGGCTGGTGCAACCTTCTCAGCCCCTGGAACCTCAGTGGTGGATGAGTCGACAGTGAAAGCTGTTCCGGATCACCCGGCCGCCGCCAAAAAGAAAGCCGCTAAACCGAAGGCTCAATGACGCTTAGCCGATTACGGCCGGTCGAGTTTCATACTCGACCGGCCTTTTTTTGTCTGGCCTTCGGTAACTTGAAAAGCGCGTGTTACGCTGTCAATCTCAGCCCCGAGCGGAGACTTACTTCGCAAGGGGCAAAATCACCTATGATTTCTCGTAAACTGTTGATTGCATTGGCTATTGCGATGCTGTCCGTCACGACCCTCTGGGCCGGTCAGTGGACCGCGCTGGGTCCGGATGGTGGCGACGTGCGGAGTCTGGGTTTCGACCCGCAGAATCCCGACCGTATCTATCTTGGTACCAGCACCGGAACGCTTTTCCTGTCTTCTGACGGCGGACACAACTGGTCGCGTCTGGCCCATCTGGGGGACGACGACAATGTTCTCGATCACATCGCCATCGACCCACAGAATCCGAAACACATTTACGTTTCCGCCTGGAGCGTAGTCAATCAGCAGGCGGGAGATGTGTACCGCTCGCATGATGGCGGCAACAACTGGGAAGCGATGCCCGGCGTGCACGGCAAGTCAGTGCGGGCCATGGCGATCGCTCCCTCCGATTCCAAAGTTCTGGTGATCGGCGCGCTCGATGGCGTGTTCCGCACCAAAGACGGTGGCAAGAATTGGGACCGGATTTCTCCCGTGAAACAGGCGGACGACCTGAAGAACGTCGAGTCGCTCGCGCTTGATCCTAAAAATCCTGATGTGGTCTACGCGGGCACCTGGCATCTGGCCTGGAAGACCGATGATGGTGGCGCCAATTGGCACCGCATCAACAAAGGCATGATCGATGACTCGGATGTGTTCTCGGTCATCGTGGATTCCACCAATCCATCGGTGGTATATGCCAGCGCATGTTCCGGCATCTACCGGAGCGATTCCGCCGGCGACCTTTTCCGCAAACTGCAGGGCATTCCGTTTTCCGCGCGCCGCACCCGCGTTCTGAAGCAGGACCCGAAGGATCCGGCAACGGTTTACGCCGGAACCACCGAAGGTCTCTGGAAGACCCTCGACGGTGGCAAGACCTGGAAACACGTGACGAGTTCCGAGGTCGTGGTCAACGATGTTCTGGTGGATCCGCGAAATACAAACCGGGTGCTGCTTGCCACCGACCGCAGCGGCGTTCTGGCCAGCGATGATGGCGCGCAGACTTTCGCGGCCTCCAACCACGGTTACACCCACCGCTATGTAAGTTCGATTCTCCCTGATAAGAACGACTCCAACAGCATCCTGGTGGGCGTAGTGAACGACCGCGAGTTTGGCGGCGTTTTCTCCACCCGCGATGCCGGACAGACCTGGCAGCAGAAGAGCGCAGGCCTGGGCGGACGCGATGTTTTCGCGTTGCAGCAGGTCCCCAACGGCGGGCTGATTGCCGGCACCAACAAAGGTATCTTCCTGCTGGATCGCAGTTCCAGCCAGTGGCGTCCCAGCAACACCATCGTGACGGAAAAGTCACCGGCGCGTGTGGTGAAAGCCAAGAAGGGCGCGAAGGCGTCAAAAGTGCCCGCAGTCACAGTTCGCTCCACACTGGATGCACGCGTGAGCGACATTGAAATCACACCCAAGCGCTGGCTGGCAGCCACCTCGGCCGGATTGTTCAGCAGCCTAGACCAGGGCAAAATCTGGACCGGCGGTTCGGTGATGGGGAAGAGTGATTTCGTTGCAGTCGAATCGAACGGCGACCTGATTGTCGCCGCCACTCGCACCAACATTATCTATTCCTCAAACAGTGGAGCGACCTGGCAGCAGGCTCCTCTGTCCTCCTACATCACAGCCATTCACGGTGTGACCCTCACGCCGGAAGGCGAAATCCTGGTCGCTTCCCGCGAAGGCGCTTTCCGGAGTACCGATTCCGGAGCAACCTGGGAGCATGTGGTGAATGGTATTCCTGACAAGAACATCAGCTCGATTTCATATGACCAGGGCAAGAAGCGTCTGTTGGCGACCAGCATTGCTACCGGCGTCATTTTCGAGAGCAAGGATGGCGGTCGCAGCTGGCATCGCGGCCCCGATTCGGGATACCCGCTGCGTCGCGTCAGCGTAGTACGCGGACGCTTCGTGGGAGCCACCCCGTTCGACGGCGTGATTGTTCAGCCTGAGAACGAGGCGGCCAGCGCCGCAGCCGGCTTGGGCGGATCGTCCAACTAGCCGATCGGCAAACGTTGTTTAACTTACGGAGGGGCGGGTAAATCGCTCCTCCGTTTTTCTTTGATGGATTGTTGGTGTGAGTGACCTGACGGCAACGTCTGAGCGGCTCAGGGCTTGATTTCTATTGGAGTTCCGATCCGAAGCATTTTCCACATTTCGTCCATCTCTTCATTCGTCACTGCAACGCATCCGTGTGTCCAGTCATGCAGAACGTGCGCCTTCCCCACCCAGGCGTACTCCTTTCCAAGTCCGTGCAGCATGATGTCACTTCCCGGACTCACTCCCAATTTTTTGGCGGCTGCGGTCTTTCGAGTTTGGGTACGAGATGTGAAACGCTTTGTAGAAGTGACTGTTCGGGTTTCGCCGATCGAGGACGTAAACCCCCTCGGGGGTTCGGTGGTCGCTCTGCCGAGTCTTCGGCCCGACTGCTTCGCTACCCAGAGCAACCTTGTAGGACCGTACTTCCCTTCGGTGTGACAGAAGCAGCAGCTTAGGTTCGTGCTTGTACACGACGACGCGGTCTACACGGACGCTAGGTCCGGTGCAAACACAAAAAGCCAGGATGGGAACAAAATAATGCCTGCTAGAAGAAACCGAACCATCAGGGTCATGGAAGAAGAGCTGCTTCATGCCATAAGGCGCAATCGCCGGTGGTTTCACGTCGATTCCCTCGGCGTGTAGGTGAGCGGACGCGGCATCCACATCGGGGGTCCGGAGAACAGTGTTAAGTCGCGGTGGGTCGCCACGCGGCGGGGTCGGCAGCAGGCGGCTGCTTGTGGTATTCGTAAGCGGTGTTCAGCATCAAATCGATATTGTTCAACCTCAGCCGAGTGCCCCACTCATTCACGTTTTTTGCAGATGAGTGGGTGACAGGCATCATCCATATAGAGAGCAAAATCCCCAGAGGGAAGCGACCGTGGAATCGGACCCTGCGAAAAACGAAGGGTGGGCACTCGCCGACTACAGAATCGCATATTAGTTTGCCGACGAAGCGTCCATAAACGAGCTATACTGCTCCCCGTTTCAACATCGAGGGGCGCATGAAGCGAGTTGTGCTTGCCGTTGTCCTAGTTATTTCGCTGCAAGCGGTCGCCCAGAGCAGTTCCGCTCCGGCCGCCTCTTCCAATCCGAAGGTAAGGGCCATTACCGGATTCGTGCGGCTCGACCGGCCAACTTATCGAAAGCAAGTTACCGATGCTTTGGTCGTGCTGCGGCGCGCAAAGGCCGAATTCGAATCCTCCGGTTACGAAGTGGAAACTCTGCGTCTGACGACTCAGCCGCTGGCGGAACTGGTCTCTGGCCTCTCGGAGGAGAAGGCACTGGCCTTTCTTGCGCAGCTTGATGACCTCTCGGTCAAAGAGAATTTCCTGCCCAATGTTGGACCGGCGATGCTGCATGACAGCGATGATCCCGCCGCCATGCACCTCCTCGAAAGAGTGCTTTCGACTCTTCCAAACCTTGAAGGCAGCGCCATCATTGCCGATGAGGCTGGAATTCATTGGAAAACAATTCATCGCACTGCGGAACTCGTGAAGTATGTCAGCGAGCACAGTCCACGCAGCCAGGGAACTTTCAACTTCACCGCCACTGCCATGCTGAAGCCGTTTGGTCCCTTCTTCCCAGGTTCTTACCACACCGGCGCTGGCGGACAATTCGCCATCGGTTTTGAAGGCGCTAACGTGGCCCGCGATGTTTTTGCCAAAGATAAGGGAAACGCCGCAGCCGCTACGGCCGACCTGACCGCTGCGCTCACGAAACATGCAGCGGTGGCCGCGGCAGTGGGCAAAAAGACTGCGATGGAAACTGGATGGGCCTATCTGGGAGTCGATCCTACTCCCGCACCTGCGGGGGACGTATCTATAGGCGCTGCGATCGAAGCGTTCACGGGCGCGAAGTTCGGCTCCAGCGGGACTCTTACTGCGGCACACATCATCACGGCGGCCGTTAAAGCCGTACCCGAAAAGCAGGTTGGCTATTCCGGCTTGATGGTGCCCGTGCTGGAGGACAAGGTTCTGGCGCAACGTTGGGCCGAGTCCACTTACAATATCGACTCATTGCTCGCATATTCGGCGGTCTGCGGCACTGGTTTGGATACGATTCCCCTGCCGGGGGACATCAGCGTCGAACAAATGGAGCGCATATTCGGTGACGTCGCGTCGCTCGCCGTGAAATGGAACAAACCTCTTTCGGCACGACTTCAGCCAGTTCATGGCAAGAATCCAGGCGATCGAACCGACTTCCAGGACTCGGCTCTTTTTAACACCACGTTGCACGCGTTGCCGTAGCGGTTGACCGCTTCTCTAGGGCTGGGAAGCTCAGGATGACGCCAAAGCAGAGTATCTGTTCAGACGGGCTGCCTCTACGGATTCTGACCTTCACGTAGGAAGCCGATCGAGACTAAGACTTCCTTAATGCTCGCGCCCTTCTACACGTAAACGCTCTTAATCGTGGCGATCGCGATTGTGGTCTGGAGCGTGATTCGTCGATGGCAGTGAAGCTGGTGGGCTGACAATCCCCACCCTGTCGCAAAGTACGCGATGAGGGTGGGGCACCCGGTCTGCGGATACGGAGCCATTTCAGCTGTTGCTGCTGATTCGTGAGCGTCCGCGCAAATCCGTGGCTGCCTTCGAATCTGTGCTAGCGCGATAATACCGGCAATAACTACACAGCCTGCTCAATCCGTTCGACTAAGTGTCTGATAAATCGGTCCCCAGCGATGGCATCCAGTTTGCGACTTGTGGAGGAGTGAGGGTGCGCGGCAGGATTGTTTCATGAAGCTGTCGAATGGGAACGGGCGCAACGCCTCGGGGTTCGCCGTTCTGGTCATCGTTCTAGTAATGGGGCTGATTCTGGCCGGGTGTTCGCGGCGTGACACTCTGCCCCTAGTAGAAGAAAGTGCTTCCGCGGATCAGCACCTGCCTTTTGACGCCGCATCCGACAAGAGTGGGATTTCCCCCACGGGATCATTGGCGCCGGCTGCCATCCCGGCCGGAACGCCTGTGACCATTCATCTGCAATTGTCGCTGTCCAGCGCCAGTTCGCGCGCGGGGGATCCCTTTGAGGCGGTGCTGGACGAACCTATCATCGTCCGTGGACATACCCTTGCGCCGCGGGGCGCTGTCCTGGTGGGAAGGGTCCTGGACGCTCGGGCTTCGGACCGGTTTCAGGAGGCAGGCTACCTGCGGCTGGGGCTGACCGCGATATCTCTGAACGGGAAATTGGTTCCCATACAGACCTCCAGTATCTTCATGAAGCGGGGTTCGCACGAGCAGCGCAATGTAACTATCATCCGCGATGGTTCTGGCAGCAAGGGCGCTCTCATCGGGGCCTCCGTCGACGCTCCTGGAACGACCTACGCCACCGGGAGCAGGGATGTCGGCGTCGCACCCGAGCGGCGTCTGACTTTTCGCCTGGCTCAACCCTTACCGCTCTAGACCACGCTCGTGTGGGGCGGACACTCCTGTCCGCCGCCTTTGAAGTTGATTTTTTCCTAGCTGGCAATCTTGCGAGTTGCAGTCAGCTCCCAGATGAGTTGCGGTTTAAGTCCAAGACAAAGGCGGCGGACAAGAGTGTCCGCCCCACACATACCCCTAGAGCGTGTTCATGAATGCGACCAGGTCGGCTTTCTGGTCGTCGGTCAGGAGCATATTGAAGCGCTGGTTGTAGAAGTTGACCACGTCCAGCAAGGTTGGGGACGAGCCATTGTGGAAGTAGGGCGCGCGTGCCGCCAACCCACGCATGCCCGGGATTTTGAACTTACCCAGGTCAGCGCATTTGCCCGTGACCATCGCCCGTCCCGGATCGGTGGTTACAAGCTGAGAGCCGTCGTTGCAGTGCACCGTGTAAGAAGGGAGGTTCGCCGTGGGAGAGGTGGTTCCGATGTTCATCATATCGGGCAACGAGTCGCCACCCACGTTCGGCGTGTTATGGCAGGTCGTGCAGGTGCCCATGATGATCGGTTGGCCCTGGACGTCGTTAAATCCTGGTACGACGGAGATCAGCATGGGGAAAGTATTGAACAACACCTCTCCCCGCGCCACCGACTGCTGCGCGGCAGCGTTAGACCCACTCGCGGATGCCCAGTTGGTGTACAGGGTAAATGCATTGGGAGTAAATGCCGCGCCGGTGTTGATTCCAGGCGAGAAGGGTTGGGTCGAGAGAAACACCGGGCCGCCATTCGCGCCCTGCGCGGTGAGATCTCCGGCCTGAGTGTCTGCCGATTGCGCGGTGAACAGCGAAGTCTCGAGAGTCACGATCTGTTGGAGCTGGGTGTCTGTCGGCGGGGTTGTAGATTGGGCATGGACCATGGTTGCGTCCAGAGCCTGGGTTTTCAAGTCAGGCTCCCGGCCGTCCCACATGATCCCGTTGAGAAACTTCAAGTTGGTGGACGGTAGCGGCCTCCGGTAAAGTGACGGGTTGGTCGCCGTAGTCTCCGGGCACTGGTACGGATCAGAGATCGCGATGATGCTGAACTCGGCGTTTGCCGGCACCGGCACCGTCATCCGGATCAGCCCGAAATTCAGCAACTGGCTGTAGGCCGCGGTCGCCGCCGAGGGCGTAGAGACGTCGGCGCTGGGGCAATTGGCGCCGTCCACCACGCGAAACACCGGGTCCGTGCCCTGGGTGGATTGGAAGCGCTGCTGCAGGTTCACTGGAGTGATGCTCCATCCGTCGCTGGCGACGTGACAGCTGTTGCAAGTCCGGTTATTTGTTCCCAGCTGGGTGAAAAACGGGTTCGAATTATCCACTTGGGTTTGGCTGAAGGTCTCGACGGTTCCGCTCGGATCCGGAGATGTTTCCTTGAATGTACTTGGCGTCGCTGGTGGCGTCGGAGTGTTGGGTTGGGATCCCGTCCCGCCACACGCTGTAAATACTGACACTAACAACCCGGCAACAGCCAACAAAACCTGGTATCGATTCATCGCTTACATGGCCCTTTGGTTCAGACATCGGCCCGGCGACGGGAGAAGTGCCGCTCGGCCTGAAATATTGATTTGTCTGGAGGTGGACAATACTGGGGGATCGTTAGATTACCATATTCAGATCGAAAATCAAGGCGAAATGGCGGTGATTTATCGCGTCGAGGTTGCAACTGCTTACATATTAAAGGGTTCGATCGGGTTTGGTCGAAAAATTGCGGAGCTTGGCGAGGAACGACCCGCAACTTTACGGACCTTGAATGCCACTCATGTTCTTCCGTCCCAGCCTTGTGTGACCGCCGCCCTTAGCAGTTTGCCTGTAGCCTCCTAAACTTCCCAAAATGGAGAAGCCAAGTTGTTACGGGCCATTCAGGAGCGTGTCCGTCCCGTAGGAAGCACGAAGCGGATTGCGATCAACGTGAGGATTCTCGCAGCCACTAATCGCGACCTGGAGGAGGCGGTGGCGCAAGGCACCCTTCGCCGCGATCTTTATTTCCGACTCAATGTGCTGAGCCTGAAGATTCCTCCGCTGCGCGACCGGCGCCAGGACATTCCACGGCTGACCGGTACTTCCTGGAAAGGCTCACACCCGCTGGAGGACACGAGCGGACACTGACCGACGACGCCATGAAAGCCTCTGCTCGCGTATCACTGGCCGGGGGGAGGTGCGAGAACTTGAACTGTCTTGAACGCGCCTGCGCCTCTACCTCCGGCCCCGTGATCCATCTGGCCGACTTGCCCAGCGTCATTCATGGTGCCCGACCCATCCGTCAAATGGAGGCAACGGCAAAGCCCAGATATTGCCCATGGCGGAACTGGAGAAGCAGACCATCCTGAGCACGATTGCGCAGCTCAACGGCGACAAGCTTCTGGCGGCACGAATGTTGGGGATCGGTAAGACCACGCTCTAACACAAACTGAAGGAGTATGTCGCGCAGGACTAGATGCGCAGGGAATTTCACGAGTACCCGTCCGGTCGGGCGAGCGGAGTTCGCGCGATCTTGCTCGCGAAAAAGCAGGTTTTTCCACTTCGCTCGCTGCGCTTCGCTCCGGTCGGGATGAGAGATATCTGGAGGCTGGACCTCAATCCGCGCTCGAGGCTGCCTCGTTAGCGGACTCTCGCCGCAAGCTCCTAGGGTTCGGGACAGGCTACGCCGGGATTGCCCTACTGCGGCAGCCCCACCCGGCGCATCAAATCGACGTAGCGCGAATCGGAATGGAGAAAGTCAAAGATTGGTTCCGTTCCGACATCCACCATCTGGGCATCGCGCGTCTGAAACGCCTTCTCCAGCCACTCCAACGAGTGGTCGTTCTCTCCGAGATGGGCATACACTTCCGCCACGGTAAAGGGCGAAACATAGTGATGAGTCGACTGGCTGATCAGATCGTCAAGCCATGCTCGCATAGCGCCGTTGTAGCCGGATCGCGAATAGGCTTTCCCAATTAGTTCCGCACTTCGCGGGTCTCCCTCGATGAGGAATGACTTTTGCCATTCTGCGATTGCTTCCTTGTACATCCCCTTACGCTCGTATGCGTTTCCCAGCCCCCAATGTGCGGTGCTGAAGTTCGCGTCCAGCTCCAGAGTTTTCTTGTACTGCTCGATCGCCCGGTCGTATTGATGCGCATAGTACAATCCGTCGCCTACGTTGGTATTACCGATCAGGCTTAGGGGATCAAAAGCTAGCGCTTGTTTGTGCTCGGCCACGGCCTGATCGAATCGCTTCATCGAGTACAGGAAGAGGGGATACATTCCGCGACCGTTCGAGCCGGAATTGGGCTCCAGCTCAATCGCACGTCGAAACTCTTTCTCCGCTTCGGGGAAATTCCAGTCGTATCTCCACAAGACCCATCCCAAAGCCGCATGAGCGTCGGCAACGGAATCGTCCAATTGCAGAGCTTTCGTCGATGCCGCTTTTGACCTCGACATCATCTCTGAAGGAGGACTGTTATACGCAAGTTCATGGAAGGCGTCCGCCAGTCCAGCGTAGGCTAGCGCGTAGTTCGGATCTTTAGCGATGGCTTGCTGGAAATAGTCGATCGCCTTCCGCATATCGCCATCAGTAAATTTTTCCCAGTGGTAGCGGCCCTTCAGATAGAGATTGTAGGCTTCCCAATTTTCGGTTTTGTGGGTGGCCAGTTTTTTCTGGTCTTCGGGGCTAATCCGCAATCTCAACTTTTCCGAGATGTCCTGGACAATTTCCTGCTGCACGGCAGAAATATCGGAAAGTTGGCGATCGTATTGCGTGCCCCATATCTCAGAGCCATCGCGTGCATCGACCAGCTCCGACTGGAGATGGATGCTATCGCCGTGCTGGACCAGGGTCCCGACCAGGACGGCGCCTACGTTCAGATCACGGCCCACAGTTTGCGGATCAGCGCCCCGCCCCTTGTAGCGGAACACCGAGCTGCGCGACATGACTCGCAGTTGCGGTAGCTGAGAGAGGCGGTGGATCAGGCCTTCCGTGATGCCGTCGCAGAGGTACTCCTCGTCGGGATTGCCGTTGGTGTTCACGAATGGTAGCACCGCTACAGAATTGACAAGGTTGCCAGAGCGAGACCAGTAGTACCTGCCTCCCACGAGCAGCGCTCCACCAAGGAGAATGATGGCAACGACAATCGCCGTGACTCTCTTGGCGGACCATCCGGCTGACGGCGGAATCGATATGGCTGCACTTCGCCCGGCAGTCTTTCCCGATTCAGAATCGCGCTTGAGACGCTTAAGGTCAGCCCTCAACTCAGCCGCGGATTGACACCGAATGTCGCGGTCTTTCTCCAGTGTTTTGCTGACGATTTCTTCCAGCCTGGGCGGTGCGTCCGGGTTCAACTTGATCATGGATGCCGGTTCGCGATTGAGGATCGACTCGAAGATCACTCCCGACGTATTCCCTCGAAACGGAAGTAGCCCAGTCGCCATCTCGTATAGCACAGTCCCAAACGAGAACAAGTCGGTCCGGGAGTCGAGTTCTCGGCCGCGGACTTGTTCCGGGGACATATAGGAGACCGTGCCCATGGCGGTCCCGGGACTGGTGAGATTTTCCTCCGCGTCGATGGTGGCAGCGCTCTCGCTAGCAGTTGCCGGCCTCGAGGAGAGTTTTGCCAGCCCGAAATCAAGAATCTTCGCCTGGCCGCGAGTGGTCACAAAGATGTTTGCCGGCTTGATATCACGGTGGATGATGCCCTTGGAATGGGCCCCATCAAGTCCGTCTGCGATCTGAATCCCCAGATCGAGCAAGGTTTCAATCTCCATCGGCTTGCTGTTGATCAGGTGCCGGAGGGTCTGGCCTTGCAGCAGCTCCATGGCGATGAAGGCCCGGCCATCGACTTCATCAATCTCGTAGATTGTGCAGATGTTCGGGTGGTTCAAGGCGGAAGCTGCTTTGGCTTCCCGCTGGAAGCGGCTGAGGGCTTGGGCGTCGCGCGCCAGTTCTTCGGGAAGAAACTTGAGGGCCACGTGGCGGCCGAGCTTGAGATCTTCGGCTTCAAAGACAACGCCCATGCCTCCGCCGCCGATTTTGCGCAGTATGCGGTAGTGGGAGAACGTCTGCCCGACCGGTTGGAGAGGCGCTGCCATTGGCGACGATGGTAGGTGCGCTTCTGAGGAAGGTCAATAGCTGGGTACTACGGTTGCGCGAACTTCCCCGGGGAACGCAATTGAGATCATTGTCTGTCTTGAAAATGAGCTGGTGTTGTCCTGATTGTGCCGGGAGTTTCCCGTACCGGGAAGCCGACTGGCGGGCCCGCTTGATAACCCCCCTATTTTCAGCAGGGCGATAGCGGCTGTGGACGTGCAATAGAGGTCGGCAGTAAGCATCCGGCCGCTCGCGACAGGTCGAACCGCAGCCGACAGAGGACCCTCTCATGTTGCTAGTCATCACGCCTTCCGCCAAGGCTCTGGGCAGTGTTCAGGCGATTCAACAGATAACGTCAGAGGAGACCCACGTCGCGGCGACTTCCTCCCAGGCGCTGGCGTGGCTGCGGGCCCAGGAATACGTTGCGCTTCTATCGATCAAGCATTCATGGAAACCGAGCCGGTCGAGAGTGAGATGGTGCTGGAACATATCGGGACAGCCGTTCCGGTCCATGTGCACTTCGCCATCAACGGTATGGACCGGGTTGCGCGCGTGTTGCGCGCCGCCTTCTTCGCAACAAGAAGCAAATCTTGCTGGTCCGGCAGGAGGTGCAACAAGCTCTGCGAAACGAACTCAAGGGCACGATTACAGCACTGCTGCCTTCCTGCGAGATGGCACTGCAAGTTCCCGATCTTCAGAGCGAAGCCAAGAACAGGAGGCGCAGCGCCCACGAACTTGCCCGGGAGATACGCCTCAAGCTCGAAGATCCAGTCTGATACTCTGGTCCAGAGTCTGCCCCCTCCGTCTCCCAGGTTGCACCACCGAAAATGTGTAGTGGTGTAATTTGAGAATCCCCAAAGGAATTGTCATTCCGAAGCGCGGCAGTGTCGCGCGAGGAATCTGCTGCTTCTCTGCTGGCAGCAAGCAGATTCCTGCGCTGATCGATGTGGCTCCGGAATGACAAGGGGTTGGGGTTGTTTCTGCGCAAACTGCCCCGCTACTCGAAAGTGCAAGATTTTGCGCATCCCACGTCTGCTCGCGAAAATCTCTCGCGAACCTCGTGCTTCCCGCACTACAATGACGCAGCAGAAGAAACGCGGAGCTGCTGCCTTCTCCCGGCCATCCCGCGCTCTCCCAGAGGACCTCGTGCACGTTCTGGTTACAGCTGACACCTTGAGTGGTACGTGGACCTACACTCGCGAACTCGTCTCCGGACTGGTCAGTCGAGGCTTGCGCGTAACCCTGGTGAGTTTCGGCGAAATCCCTCTGCCCCAGCAAACTTCGTGGATGGACAACCTGCATGGCTTGGAATACCGGCCTACGGCGTTTCGGCTCGACTGGATGCAGGAAGGGCAGGAAGATCTTAAAGATTCGTCGGCGTACCTCACGGCGCTGGTCAAGGAGTTGAAGCCCGATGTACTTCACCTGAACCAGTTGTGTTATGGCAATCTCCCGGTTCCGGTGCCGCGCGTCGTGGTGGCGCATGGCGATTTGATCACCTGGTGGCGGGTGGTCCACGGACGGGACCCCAAGCCGGATCGTTGGCTGAAGTGGTATCGGGACGTTGTTACCCGCGGCCTGGCCGGGGCCAGCGTCGCCGTGGCCCCCTCAGTCTGGATGCGGGACACCATTCGGGACTGCTACACTCGGCCCCGGCACGATACGGTCATCTACAACGGACGGAATCCCATATTCTTCAACCCCTATGTAGGCAAGGACGATTCCGTACTCACAGTCGGCCGGTTGTTGGACGCAGGCAAGCAGATTTCGTTGCTCACCCAGCACACTCATCCTCTTCCCATCTGCATCGTCGGATCGGACGCACCGCTGCACGGTACCGCCGGGGTTCCGATACACGCCGATGTCAAACTTTCAATCGACGAGATCAACATCGCGCTAAAGGGACCGCAAACCGAAGCGCAGCTGCGCACGCTCTACAGCCGGGCCGCGATCTACGCCGCTACCTCGCGCTACGAACCGTTCGACATGGCCGCGGTCGAGGCCGCATTCTCGCGCTGCGCCATTGTGGCCAACGACATTCCGGCGTTCCGCGAAATCTGGGGTGACGCCGCTCTATACTTCCGTGAAAATGATGCCGCCAGCCTCGCATCCGCCATCCGCCGCCTGAGTGATCAGCGGGATCTCTGCCGCACCTACGGCAATCGCGCCTATCAGCGAGCCCGCGAATGCTTCACCTCCAAACGGATGATCGATCAATATCTCGAGCTGTATGGAAACCTGGTGCAGACGAAGTGGGCGGCGGCGTAGGAAAACTTTGGCATCAGATCTCAGTTTTCAGATCTCAGTTCTCAGTTTCTGCTAATGGCTGAGAGCTGACAGCTGAAAGGTCCGTTCTGCTATCTTCATATCGAACAGGGAGGCCTCATGGCCGCAGTCAAAATTACCGTTCGCAAGAACGGCCCGTATCGAGTAGAAGACCCCGAGGGTTCGATTGAACTCGTGGACGCCGACGGCAACAAGTATGATCTGACCGGCAAGCCGGCCTTTTCCCTCTGCCGATGTGGCGGCTCGGTGACCAAACCATTCTGCGACGGCACTCACAGCCGCATCGGGTTCCAGGGAGCGGAATCGGCGGTAAAAAAGGCGGAAGGCACCAGCTAACCCCCCACTACCCTGAGCACAAACAGTGTTGCCATGCAGTGACGCCTGTGCTTCGTCCTGGGTCCAAGTCACGCCCGGGGCATGGAACTGCGCTTCACCGCATCAACCTTCATAGGAGCTCCTGTGGACAATCGGAAAGACCGGGAGTTGGGGATGGGTCAGGCGATCACGCGGCGTGATTTCCTGAATGGGGTTGCCCTTACCGCCGCTGCCGCAATGCTTCCTTCCCACTTGCTTGCAGCCGCGGATATGCAGGCCACCCGGGAGCAGTCGCCGGACTACTATCCACCTGCCTTGACCGGCCTTCGCGGCAGCCATCCCGGATCGTTCGATGCGGCGCACAGCCTGCGCGACGGCACCTTCTGGGAAAAGGCTGGAACGCCAATTGACAGTGGAGAATCCTACGATCTGGTGGTCGTGGGAGGCGGCATCAGCGGACTCTCAGCCGCGCATTTCTTCCGCAAGGTCGCAGGACCGAAGGCGCGCGTTCTCATCCTCGACAACCACGACGACTTTGGCGGACACGCCAAACGCAACGAGTTCTCCGCGCCCGCGCGAACCGTGCTGGGTTACGGCGGAACGTTTTCCATCGAAAGCCCGGCCCCGTACAGCAGCGTCGCCAAGAGCCTGATTCGTGAGTTGGGGATCGGCGTTGCTTCCTATTCCAAGTATGTAGACGAAAATCTGTACCGTTCTTTCGGCTTGTCTCCGAAAATCTTTTTTGACCAGGAAACGTTCGGAGCCGATCGGCTGGTGATCAATCCGATGAAACGCCTGTCCGGTGAGAGCGAAGACTCTCCGGAAGGAGCGGCTGTACTAAAAAAATTCCTGCAGGAGGCGCCGTTTTCTGACCAGGCCAAGGCGGACTACGAACGCCTGGTCACCGAACAGAAGGATTATCTGTTCGGCTTGAATTCGGACGAGAAAAAAGCCCGCCTCGCCCGAATGAGCTACAACAGCTTCTTGAGCGACGTCGTGGGAGTGAGCCCCGAAGTGGTCAAACTGTTTCAGGCCCGGCCTCAGCCTTCGTTCGGCATCGGATTCGATGCGGTATCGGCGCAGGACGCGTGGGGCGCGGGCGAGCCAGGATTCACCGGCATGCATCTCGATCCTGCACCGGGGAAGGGCATGAATCGCGACGCCATCCCCAACCAAGAGGCCGACAAATACTTTTTTCACTTTCCCGACGGCAACGCGTCGATCGCGCGCCTGCTGGTGCGCAAGCTGATTCCGCAGGCAATGCCGGGTCACTCCTCCACCGACATCGTTACGGCGCGCGCAAACTACGCGATGCTCGATCAGGAAAAATCTCCGGTCCGCATTCGCCTCAACAGCACCGCCGTTCGAGTCAAGCACCAGGGCGATCCGGCGAGCGCCCGGGGAGTAGAAATCGCATACGCGCGCGGCGGCAAAGTGTGCACGGTGCAGACCGCGCATTGCATCCTGGCCTGCTGGCACGTCGTGATTCCTCACATCTGCGAGCAGTTGCCGGACAAACAAAAGGAAGCGCTTTCGTCGGCAGCCAAAGTCCCATTGCTCTACACCAACGTCGCCCTCCGGAACTGGAAGGCCTTCCAGAAGGTTGGCGCAAGCTCGATCTATGCCCCGTCCTGCTACCACTCGCACATGAATCTTGACCTGCCGGTGAGCATCGGCGGCTACGCCTGCTCGCAGAAACCGGACGAGCCAATTGTCGTCCACATGATGAAGACGCCTTGTAAACCGGGACGACCGGCTCGCGAGCAGCATCTTCTGGGCCGGGTGGAACTCTTCAACACAACGTTTGAAACCATAGAGCGCAATATCCGCGAGCAGTTCGCCAGAGCAGTGGGGCCGGGAGGCTTCGATCCGGCAAATGACATCACGGCCATCACCGTGAATCGCTGGCCCCACGGCTACGCTTACCAATACAACTCGCTGTGGGACAAATTCTGGCTCGAGGGTGGAGAGACGCCATGCGAAGTGGCGCGCCAACCCTTCGGAAGGATCGCAATTGCCAATGCCGACGCCGGCGCCTATGCCTACACTGATTGCGCGATCGATCACGCCTATCGGGCAGTGGGAGAGATTACGAACAAGGTGCCCAAGAGCTGAGATCCGAGAACTGACAACTAACAACTGGTCTTGAATCCGGCGAGTCTCTAAATTGCAGCATCAGTGAATGGTCTTTGTCTTCCGCGACATGTAGTCCATCAGCAGATATTGCCCCAGCGTGTAGGGGGTCGTGAAGTAGGCCTTGCCGCGGCACATCTCGGTCACCTTCTGCACGAACTGCACCAGGCCATAGTCCGATGCCAGCATAAAAGTGTTAATCATCACTCCGGCGCGCTTGCATTTCGAAACCTCCTCCAGCGTTTGGCTCACCACCATGGGATCGAGGCCGAAGGCGTTTTTGTAAATGCGGCCATCTTCGAGCGTGAGGGCGGAAGGCTTGCCGTCGGTGATCATGACAATCTGCTTCATGTCCTTGCGCTGCCGCTGTAGCACGCGCTGCGCCAGCCTTAGGCCTTCCCGCGTGTTGGTGTAGTAGGGACCGACTTTTACCCGCGCCAATTGTGACAGCGGAACTTCCTCGGCCGAGTCATGAAACAGGACGAGGGAGAGCGAGTCGCCGGGATATTGTGTCCGGATCAGATGCGAAAGCGCCATCGCAACTTTCTTGGCCGGGGTGAAGCGGTCTTCGCCATAAAGAATCATGGAGTGCGAACAATCGAGCATGAGCACGGTAGCGCATGAAGATTGGTATTCGCACTGGTGCACCTGCAGGTCGGAGTACTCGATGTTCAACGGCAGCTTCAAGCCTTCGCGCTGGATAGCGCTGGAAAGTGTGGCCGTAATATCCAGGTTGAGAGTGTCGCCGAATTCGTAGGGACGGGATGCGCCACTGGTCTCGATGCCGGTGGCCAAGTCGCGGGTGTCATGGCGGCCGAAGCTTGATTTCCCCAGCGATCCCATCAGATCGCGAAGGGTCTTGAACCCCAGAAAGTCCAGGCTCTTGTCGGTGATTTCAAACTTGGCTTGCTGGGCCTCGCCGGCTTGCCCCCCGACACTCGATTGCTTCGACGGATCCTGCGGCTGATCGAGGCTGATGTAGTCTTCCTGCTGCAGGCGTTCGATGAGTTGCTCGATAAGGTCATCGAGAGTTCCATCCCTCTGCATCTCACGCAGGCGTTCCTGCATTTCTTCGTCCAGCAGACTTCCATCGAGCAAGGCTTGCTCGATGGCGCGGCGCAGGTCGTCGAGCGTCTGCTCCGCCTCCGGCATGTCATAGAACATGTAGTTCTGGAAGCCGCTCTGCAAGAGATAGTCAGAGAGCGCGCTGAGCAACTCTTCCATGCTCATTTCGCCAGCCGGGTCGGGAACGTACTTGCTGTAGCGAATGCGTTTCATAAAAGCGGTCGTTAGTCGTCGGTCCTAGATCGTTGGTCAAGACCAAATATGCCAGCATCGTCGAGGCCAACGACGACCGGCCAACGACCAAAGACCGGTGTTAACGACTAGTTATACGGCCTGCGGCCACGAAAGGGCGGGTCTTCGCGTTCCCCGAAAGGCTTCTCGGTTGGCTTAGGCTGCTTCTCTCCGGCGGTGAAGACTCGCTCCTCATTGCGGCCAATACGTTTGTGCGCGTGCAGGCCTTCCAGAATAAATTCGGCGGCTGAAACCTGAACCTCTGGACTGTCTTTGGGGCCAACGCCGACCTTCACCGTCTTTTCCATCAATCCCTGAATGCCTCGCAATGACGGCAAAGCTTCGGTAGCACTGGCAGTGTCAGTCAACTGGATCTCTCCGCCCAGATCAAACCATTGCACGATTTGCTGCATGTCAACGCCCTTGAAATAGGCATCGTGAGTCTTGGCCACCGCCGCGCGAATCAGTTCGCGGCTGACGTGATCGGCCCCTTTTATCTCGCCTTCGTATTCCAGTTCCAGCTTGCCGGTGATTGCGGGCATGGCGGCGTAGACGTCGGCGATGCGCGGCACCACCACCGCTTCTTCCTGATGGATGGCCCGGCGCTCGGCGTTCGAAATCACATTCTCCATGGCTGAAATCGGCAGGCGCTGGCTCACGCCGGAGCGTTTGTCGATCTTCTTGTCGTCGCGGGCGGCAAAGGCGATGCGCTCGATCACCTCCTGCACATACTTCGGCAAGTGTAGTTTGTGGCCATTGCGCTGCGTCCATGATTCCTGGGCCGTGATGGTGATGCCCTCTTCGACGGTGGCCGGATAGTGGGTGCGGATTTCCGAGCCGATGCGGTCTTTCAGCGGCGTGATGATCTTGCCGCGGGCCGTATAGTCCTCGGGATTGGCGCTGAACACGAGCGCGATGTCGAGCGGCAGGCGAATGGGATATCCCTTAATCTGCACATCGCCTTCCTGCATGATGTTGAACAGGCCCACCTGAATTTTCCCTGCGAGGTCCGGAAGTTCATTGATGGCGAAGATGCCATGATTGGCGCGCGGCAGCAATCCGTAATGCACGGTGTACTCGCTGCTGAGTTCGTGTCCGCCGCGGGCCGCCTTGATAGGGTCGATATCGCCGATCAGATCGGCGATAGTCACGTCGGGAGTTGCGAGTTTTTCCACGTACCGCTGTTCCGGCGTCAGGTACGCGATGGGTGTGGTGTCGCCGAGTTCCGCAATCTTTTCCTGGCAGGGGCGGCAAATGGGCGCGTACGGGTTGTCATGAATCTCGCAACCTGTGACGTAGGGGGCCTGGGGATCGAGCAACGAAGTCAGCGCGCGCAGGATACGGCTTTTGGCTTGGCCGCGCAGTCCCAGCAGAATGAAATTGTGACGCGAAAGAATTGCGTTGACGATCTGAGGCACGACAGTGTCGTCGTATCCGACGATGCCGGGGAAGATTGCGCCGCCGTGGCGGAGTTTCGCGATCAGGTTGTCGCGCATCTCGTCTTTCACGCGTCGGGTACTCAGCCGTTGTTCGCTAAATGGACTTTGGCGCAATTCGCCGAGCGTCCGCGGCAGACTCATGATGGAAAACCCCCAGTGGAAACAGCTTCTGCTCGGATTATACGCCGCCCACTACGGACTCAGCGCAGGCCAAAATTCATCAACCACGAGGGACACGAACGTACACGAAGGTGTACGGAGCAAGACTGGTCGGGGGGAAGGCCTCTCTTTTTGCGATCTTTGCAATTGCGATTCTCTGACGTCTAATGAACATGGCCGTTACCACCGGCCTTTTGACGAATCCGCATCGTTCGCCGTAAATTCGGCAGGATGGCCTCGAAGTAGGAAATGACTGCTTGCAAACGCTCAGCTTCCGACTTCAACCCCAGCAGTGTCTGCTTGAAATCGAGATCGAGTGGCATAGGTCCGACCAGGTTGAAGGAGAGTTGAGAGCCTGCGATCTCGGATGAATTCGCTGAAGACGAGCCAGCCAGTTCGAAGATCTCACCCTGCAACTTCACGGCCTGGGCAATTTCCTCCGCGCTGGCCTGGTCAGGCGCGTCCTGCAGGTAAAGCACCTCGGCCTGCAAGAAAGAGCGCTCCTGGTTCACCTGCATGACCTCAAAGCGTTCGCGCCCCTCAGTCACGATATCCATGCGGCCATCGGGATATTTTCTGGTAACGGTGATAATCTCTGCTGTGCAGCCGATCTCAGCGACCCCCTCCTCTTTGGCCCGGACGACGCCGAATGACATCTTCTGGTCCAGACATTCGGTGATCATCTCTCTGTAGCGGGGCTCGAAGATGTGTAACGGCAAGGGCGCGCCCGGGAACAAAACCAGGTCTAGCGGAAACAGCGGGAGAAGGCTCACGCAGAAGCTCCAATGTTTCCCGGCGAGTGCGGGTAGAATTCCTTAGATTGTACGCCCCGCTCGTCGGGGTTGCGGAACTCGCTGGGGCTGCGGAGTGGTGTAAATTTGAAAATCCCCAAAGAATTGTCATTCCGAAGCGCGCTACTATCGCGCGAGGAATCTGCTGCTACGCTGCTGGCAGCACAGCAGATTCCTCGCCGATAGAGCTGGCTTCGGAATGACAAGGGTGAAGTTGTTTTTTCGCAAACTAATGAGCCGTCAGAATTGGCGGAATACCGTGAGCCAGCAAAACCTAAAGATGAACAATAACAAGATCAGTATCGCTGATAAAGTTGTGGTGATCACGGGCGCTTCCATGGGCATCGGAGAGGCGATCGCAAAGCTCTTCGCCGATGAACGCGCCAGGGTCGTACTGCTCTCGCGCGATGCGGGACGCGCCGAAGCTGCACGCGAACGTATTGGCCACTCCGAGAACACGCTGGCGCTCTCCTGCGATGTCCGCAACCGCGAGGAGATCGACCGTGTCGTCAGCCTTACCCTGCACCATTTTCAACGCATCGACATCTGGATCAATAACGCCGGGCACGGACTCATGGACACCGTCGCCCACGTGGATATGACCGCCTGCCGCGAAACCTTTGACACCAATTTCTTCGGGACCGTGGCCTGTATGCAGGCTGCGCTGGCGGTGATGAAGCAGCAAGGTTCGGGAGCGATCGTCAATATTTCGAGCGTCGCCGGTCACATTCCGCTTCCATTTCACTCCGTCTACAGTGCCACCAAATTCGCCATGAATGCTTTCGGCAAGGCGGCCAACCTGGAACTCAAAGGCTCGGGCATCCATGTCATGACGGTTTGTCCGGGATACGTGAAAACCGATTTCGGCGCCAATGCTATCAAGGGAAGCGACGCAAAGACGGTGCGGCCGTCCTCGGTCCGTGGAATCAGCGCCCAGCGCGTGGCCCGCGCCGTACTGCGTGGGTATTTAAAGCAGAGGAGGGAAGTGGTTGTGCCCTGGACCATGCATCCGGCCATCAAGGTCTATCAACTGTTTCCGGGTCTGGTGGAACGGACGATGGCAAAAATGTCGCGACGCCTAGACTAATCGCTATTCCAGTTCGGCGAGCATGCCTTCCATTTCCGACTGGGCGTGGCCATTCCCGGTTTTCCTCGCACAGGCGATTCCGTCCACCAGCACCTTCCGAGCTTCTTCGGTGCGCTCGGCTTTGGCCAGGGTCTGGGCGGCCATGAAGTAGCCCGCGGTGTAGTCGGGATGGGTCGCCAACAGCCTGCCAAACTCCTCCAGAGCGCGTTCGACTTCTCCAGAGTTCGAATATTCCATAGCCAGGCCATAGCGGGCAAATGCATCCGTAGGGTTCTGCGCGAGGACTTCGGTAAGCAATGCGATGCGGTCCATAAACTCAGCTTCTAGCTCTTAGCTTGAACATCAGATTACTATAGCGAGACGGACGTGTGGTCGCGGGCGACTCGCCCGCGCAGCGCGTCCGCCACCGAAGAGATCGGAACTGGCAAGGCAATGAACAGACGGATACAATGTCCATCACCCACCAGGAGAATCGTACTTGGCCTGTCCCTTTTTCATGCCGATAGAAAAATTGGACGGCGGATGGCTTCATCCTTCACGCCTGCCTTTAGGGGCTGGTTGGCATGGGCATTGTTCCGCGCCTGGCCATGAGGGGGTTCAGCCGTCTGAGCATGAGTTGCACGAATTCTGCAATCTGGGATACGCCGCGAAATGTGCACGCCTGCCGGTCGCGCGCGAGTTCGACGCGGTCCGGTTCTCGGTTGCCCGCGATCAGGGTTCACGCCTGCTGCTATGGTTTGTATGCGAGACCGGACATCGCCCTACAAAGCACGGGACGCTGGAATACGACGTCGACCGGAAGGAGTGGATGTCCTCACACTCCGACCCGCGCATCCAGAAAATGGTCGAATGTTACGTTGAAACCTACTTACAGCGTAGAATTCTGTCCGCCGCGACACCCTCATTGGTGAGCGAAAATTCATGACCCAAAGCGAAGACCTGGCATTGCCCCGGCCTGTCCGGGACTCGCAGTCAGAAATGGCCGAAATCGTTTTGCCCAACGATTCGAACGTGCTGGGCGCGCTGTTGGGCGGGCGCCTGATGCACTGGATTGATCTGGCCGCCGCCATGGCCGCGCACCGTCACTCGCGCAACTACGTGGTGACTGCTTCCATCGACCACCTTGACTTCAAAGTCCCGGTGCACGTCGGCGACCTGGTAATCCTGCGCTCCTCGGTGAACCGCGTGTACCGCACTTCAATGGAAGTCGGAGTGAAAGTCTGGGTGGAGAATTACATTCTGGATCATTGCGAGCACGTGAGCTCGGCCTACCTGACCTTCGTTGCCGTGGACGCCGCCGGCCGGCATCTCCCGGTCCCGCCCGTAGTTCCCGAAACCGATGAGCAGAGACGCCGTTACGAGGATGCCGGACGCAGGCGCGAGATCAGGCGTCTGGAGATAGAACGCAAACGCGCTGCTGGGCGATAGGGAACAGTCTACCGCAACATTTCCTTCCGCTTTTTATGTGGTTCACCTGGCTTGGATAGTTCCCAGCCCCTTCCGTTAATCGAAAATTAATTTCTTCTTCAGGCAAATGTAACATCCGCCGTTTCTACTTGTTGACGGTCCTGAATTCATTCAAGTAGGAGGAGTTTGTGATTCAAAAAAAACTGGCAATCTGCCTGTTGCTGCTAACGTCCGTAGTCGCCGTTGCCAATGACGGACCGGAAAAGAAATTCAGCCACGTGCTGCTGATCAGCGTTGATGGTCTGCATGCTCTCGATGTGGCGAATTTTGTTGACAGCCACCAGGGCTCGGCGCTGGCTCAACTAACGCTCCACGGCATCACATATTCCAACGCCAGAACGCCGGCAAACTCGGATTCCTTTCCCGGCCTGTTGGCCCTGGTCACCGGTGGTTCGCCCATTACCCACGGGCTCTTCTATGACGTGAGCTACGACCGCACCATTTTCGATCCGACCAACACCGCCTGCTCCGGTTCGCCCGGCAACAACATGGTGTTTGACGAGAGCATCGACCTCTATAACGCGGCCAATGTCTCGCAAAACGTGATCGATCCGAGCAAGCTGCCCCGGCGCCTCGACTCCCGCGGGCGCTGTGCGCCCATGTTTCCCCACGACGCGATCAGGACTAACACCATTTTCGAGGTGGTCAAAGGAGCTGGTGGCGTAACGGCCTGGGCGGACAAGCATCCTGCCTACGATCTGGTAAACGGTCCTTCCGGCAAGGGCGTAGATGACCTCTACACTCCGGAGATTACCAACGTCGGAGGGCTCGACAACACTGTAAGCGTGGTCTGTACCGCGGAGAATGATGAGAAAAAGGTGAAGGCGATCCTCAACGAGATTCATGGCCTCAGGCACGACGGAACTCGCGGGCTTGGCATTCCCACCGTCTTTGGCATGAACTTCCAAGCCGTAAGCGTGGGGCAGAAGCTGGCCAAGAACAACTCCGACGGCAGCTGCACTGACGACACGGGATCCTTGAATGGCCAACCCGGCGGCTACAAGGACGGAGCTGGGACCCCGACCGACGTTCTCGCCTACGCTCTGCAGAAAACCGACGAAGCTTTGGGCGATATGATTCAGGCGCTCAAGAGCCAGGGTATCTACGAATCGACGTTGTTCATTGTCACTGCTAAGCACGGGCAGTCGCCGATCAACCCCGGGAAGGTCAACAAGCCTGGTCACTTCGCGGATCTGGTGGCAGGCTTGAAAGACTCGACCACCAATCCCGGCGGGATTGCCATTGGAGTCGCCGCTGCCTGTAGCACAGGCTCGTGCGGTTTCGTTCAGGATGACGATATTGCCCTAATCTGGCTAAAGGACCAAAGCCAAACCCCGGAGGCTGCAGCCTACCTGAACGAGAATGCCGGGGCACTATTCATCGATGAGGTGCTTTCCGGAGACGAACTCAAGCTCAAGTTCAACGATGCAACGACCGATAGCCGCACGCCCGACATCCTCGTGCAGCCGGTTTACGGCACAATCTACACCACGTCGGGGAAGAAGAACGCCGAGCATGGCGGTTTCAGCTTCGGCGACACCAACGTCGGGTTGATCGTCTCGAACCCGGATATTCACGCCCGCGTAGTGAAAACTCCGGTAACGACATCGCAGGTTGCACCGACCATTCTGGAATTGCTCGGAATCGATCCGAACGCGCTGAAATCGGTTCGCGTCGAGCTAACCCCAGTACTCCCCGGCCTCACCCAATAGCCGCGGTGTCCCGCGCCAGCGGGCAGCAGGGACGGGCTGTATCGAGCAGCCCGTCCGAGACTCTTCTGATCTGAGCCAACCACCATTCCATCCAAACGCGCCGGTTGAAGCGCTAGCGGGTACAAAGTTATGAGATATTCTCAGTGTCGTCATGAACGCTCGCCTCAAAAACAAAATCGCAATCGTGACCGGCGCCGGTAGCGGCATTGGCCGGGCCTGTGCTCTCGCCTTGGCCCGCGAAAAAGCCGACGTCGCCCTGGTGGGCCGCCGTAAAGACCGGGTTGAGGATGCGGCCCGCGAGGCCGGCGGGTCAGCCATAGCCATAGCCGCCGACGTATCGAAACCCGCTGATATTGAACGCGTCGTTGAACAAACGGCGAAGGCCTTCGGCGGAATCAATGTCCTGCTCAACAACGCGGGAATTCTTCACGCGGGTACGGTGGAGCAGATTACCGAAGCCCAGTGGGATGAGACCTTCAACATCAACGTCCGCGGACTCTGGCTGCTCTCCCGGGCGGTCCTGCCGTACATGCGCAAGGCCGGCGGCGGGTCCATCATCAACGTCGCGTCGGTGTTGGGGATCAACGGTACCCGCAATCGGGCTGCCTATGCACCTTCCAAGGGCGCGGTCGTGTTGCTCACCAAGTGTATGGCTGTCGATCACGGTCACGAAAACATCCGCGTGAATGCCATCTGCCCATCGTTTGTCGAGACCGATCTGACTGCCGCCATCTTGAGTAAGGCGCCGGACCCGGATGCAGTGCGGAGCGAACGAATCGGAGTCCATCCCATTGGACGCCTTGGTCAGCCCGAAGACCTGGCCGGGCTGGCAGTCTATCTCGCCGGCGACGAATCATCATGGGCGACGGGAGCGGTGTTTCCGGTCGATGGCGGATACTTGGCGGTGTGAGGAAAGCGGTAATAGCAATCAGCACCTAGCAATCAGCACCTGCCATCACCGCTCGTTCTAGAACTTAGGGATCGAAGGTGCAGTGTGTCGCCCCGAAAACATGCCAGCAGCCCTCAAAGGGCGAAAGAGTGCCTGCGAGACAGACTCCTCAGACCATGGGTCCTCTGTGCTTCGAATAACACCTAACCTTGGCGCTAATCACTAATTGCCAATTGCTAAATGCCACAACTCCCTCACGTATAATCGACCCATGAGTTCCCCTCTTCCACCGCGTCCCGGACAGCAACAGCAACCCCCATCCCCGCAGCCTCTGCCTGGTGTAGGCGCTATCATTGCCGTCGGCTCCGGCAAAGGCGGGGTGGGAAAGACCACGCTCGCCGTCAATCTCGCGATTGTCCTATCCAAGCTCGGGTACAGGGTCGGATTGCTCGACGCCGATGTGTATGGGCCCAACGTGCCCCTGATGCTTGGCATCAGCGCGCAGCCCAAAGTGCTCGGCGACAACCGGATTGAGCCGCTCGAAGCCCACGGGCTTAAAGTCATCTCGGTGGGGTTTTTGAATCCGGGCGACAAGCCGCTGATCTGGCGCGGCCCCATGCTGCACTCCATCATCAAACAATTTCTGGGCTCGGTGGTCTGGGGAGAACTCGACTACCTGGTCGTGGATCTGCCCCCGGGCACGGGAGACGTGGCCCTGTCGTTGATCCAAACCGTTCCCCTTACCGGCGCAATCGTGGTTTCGACGCCCTCCAATGTTTCGTTACAGGACGCGCGCAAAGCTATCGAAATGTTCCGCCAGATGAAGGTTGACCTGGTCGGCATGGTCGAGAACATGAGCTATTTCGTTTGCCCGCACTGCCATCACCAGACTGACATTTTCTCCCGCGGTGGCGCGGAGAAGACGGCGCAACAGTTTGGCGTTTCCTACCTTGGGGAAGTCCAGCTCGATCCCGATATCCGCAAAGCCAGCGACAGCGGGCGCCCCACAGTGCTTGCCGGAGAAGGCACCGCATCCGGCAAATCGCTCTTCGACTTTGCCCGCAAGGTCGTGGCCCGCGTGGATGAGATCAAAGCCAATGCCGGGGAGAGCGTAATCCAGATCCAATAATCTTGTCATCCTGAGCGCAGTGAAGGACCTCTGCATCTGCTTTCCCGCGCCCCGCCTGCCGCAACTAGATTTGCACCGTCCCGCCGTCGACGAACAATTCGATTCCAGTTACGAAGCTGGAATCATCCGAAGCCAGGAAGAGCACCGCCTTGGCGATCTCTTCTGGAAGGCCGATCCGGCCCATGGGGATCAAAGCCACGAACTGGTCCTTCACTTCCTGAGGGACCCCGACAAATATGGCGGTGTCGATGGTGCCCGGGCTGACGACATTCACGCGAATCTTCCGGGCTTTCAGATCCATGGTCCAGCTGCGCGCGAAGGAACGAACCGCGGCTTTGCTCGCGTTGTAGACGCTGAGGCCTCCGAAGCCTTTGACGCTGGCAATGGAGCCGTTCATGATGATGGCCCCTCCGTCCGGCATTAGCGGTAACGCCTTCTGCACCGTGAACAGCGTACCTTTGACATTTACATTGATGATTTTGTCAAAGCCCGCCTCGGTAACGGATTCAATGGGAACGCCGAATTCGCCGACGCCGGCGCTGGCGAAGAGAATATCAACCCGGCCCTTCTCGGCTTTGACCTTTGCATACAGGCGATCGAGATCAGAGAGGCTTCCGGCGTCTCCCTGCACCCCCGTGACGTTTCTGCCAATCTCCTTGACCGCCTTGTCGAGTTGTTCCTGGCGCCGGCCTGTAATGAAGACGTATGCACCCTCTGCGACAAAGAGTTTCGCCGTTGCCAGGGCCATGCCGGATGTCGCTCCGGTGATGACTGCGATCTTGCCTTCCAGTTTTCCCATGATCCTTCTCCTGCTGGTCCTAATATATTCTCCGCGAATCAACGCAGCTACCGTCCCCTACTTCTACTTCCCTAACCTGCTCAACCGGAACCGATGATCTACATCTTTGTGTTCCGCCACAAGTCCAGCGACCATCTCCCCCAATGCCGGCCCATGCTTGAACCCGTGCCCTGAGCCTCCGCCCAGCAGCCAGACATTCTCGTGTCTGGGATGGCGGTCGATAATGAAGTTGTTGTCTGGAGTGTTTTCATACTGACAAACGCGAGACTCGAGCAGCGGAGCATCCTTCAAGGCAGGAAAGCGGAAGGCGACATAGTCGCGGATGGCTTTCAGACCTTCGACGCTGACTGTTCTTTCCCCCGAGGTCGGATCAAATTCCAGGCCGCGGGTATCATCGGCGACTTTGAAGCCTCTTCCTTCATTGCCGGGAATGCCATAGATGAACCGGTCGCGATGATCAGCCCAGACCGGCAGCTTCGATTCGGTGAACCGGTCATCTCCGGCGGGCGTGCCAAAGAAGAATACGTCCTGCTTGGTGGCACGAATACGATTGCCCACGACTTCAGGGAACAATTTTCCCAGCCACGGCCCGCAGGCGAACACATACTGATCGGCCTCGAGCTTCGAACCGTCGGAGAGCGACAGGCTGTCCCATTGACCGTCGAGGTCACGCGGAGGCACTGCCGCTTGCTTGTACTCGCCGCCTTCCGCGAGGAATCCGTTCAGCACCGCCTGGCACGCCACCCGCGCGGTAAGAAATCCGCCTTCCGGCTCGTAAATTCCCCAATGCACCGCTTCGAGATTGATCTGCGGCCAGCGGACTCTCATTTCCTGAACTGACAGCTCCTGGCAGGCGATCCCGGCATCGCGCAGCACCGGCAATGATTCCCGTTCGAAGTGGTCGTCGCCGGCGGTCACCATCCATAGCACTCCGGTCTGGTGCATAAGCTTCTGGTTCCACCGATTCTCATTCTCTTTCCACAATTGCGTGGCCCGCGCCGCCATCTTTGTATAAGGCTGATTCGGTCCATAGGTCCCGCGGATCACGCGGGTCTCGCCACCGGACGAGGCGCGAGAGTTGCCCGGCCCCCAAGCGTCGACCAAAGTCACGCGCGCACCGCGACGCAGCAGGTAGAGGGCTGTCCATCCACCGAACGCGCCCGCCCCGATCACCGCGATATGATTCTTCGTTTTCATCTTCGTCGTGATTCCTCGGTTTTCTGCCTGGTTGAGCATATTCGTAGAACTCAATTTCAGGAAAGAGAGCTGGGCGGCGAGAGCAGTTGACCCGCCAACGGCGGCGAGGACCTTCAGCAACCATCGGCGAGACAATGAAGCTATGGTCTTGATGTTGGCTTCTCCTCTATGTCGCCGTTTGCCATGCGTCGACGGGACGGGCGGGACCGCCCGTCCTCCATAGATTCAAGACATTAGCATTCTTGAGGCTGGAGTGCTAACGCTTGACAGAGACGCCGGGCCTTCCTAGAATCGAAACTGGGATATTGTTGGTTTCCCAATCTAAGCTTTTGGATTATAAGTACTTAATATGCCCTCTGGACCACCCATCGGGGAGCGGGAACGTGAGATTCTGACCGCCATTGTGGAGACCTTTATTGCCACTGGAGACCCGGTCGGCTCCCGAACGTTGGCGCGGTCAAATCGGGAGGGGCTCAGCCCGGCCACTATCCGCAACGTAATGGCGGATTTGGCTGACGCCGGCTACCTGGAGCAGCCCCATACCTCGGCTGGAAGGGTGCCCAGCTCTGAAGCGTATCGCTATTACGTAGAACAACTTACGGGTAAGGCCAGCCTTTCGCAGGAAGATCAGAGCATTATTAAGGACTCATTGCGGGGAGTTTCCGACGTGCAGGAGTTCATGGAACGCACGTCTCATGTGCTCTCCTTAATTTCGCACAATGTTGGGATCACCGTTGCCGTGGGCGGACCCAAGAACGCGCTCGAACACGTGTATTTCTCCCGGCTGGGGGACCAGAAAGTTCTGGCGGTTCTGGTGACGCGATCAGGGCTGGTGCGCGACCGGGTTCTGCGCCTCGATCTTCCGCAAACTGATCTGGACGAGGCCGCGCGCTTCATCAACGAGAATTTTCGGGGCTGGACCATGGAAGCGATGAGTGCCGAGCTGGCACGCCGCCTGGAGCAGGAGCGCACGGAATACGATCGGCTGATGAAGTCGGTCGAACAGCTCTACCGGCAAGGAGCTTTGGCGGCGGACGAGACTGCGCAAGTCGTTTTTGTTGAAGGAGCATCTAATCTTGTGACCGGTGAGCAAGACCGTCAACGCCTGCAAGAGTTGTTGCAAACCCTGGAAGAAAAGCAAAAGATTGTTGAACTGCTCGGGGCCTATCTCGACGCCAAACAGGAAGCCGTGCGGGTCGTGATCGGACTGGATGAAGCTTTGCCGTCGATGCGGAATTTTGTTCTGATCGGCGCGCCGGCTCGAGTGGGTGACGATGTCATGGGATCGTTGGCAGTCATCGGGCCAACCCGCATCGACTACCAGCACACCATGACGGCGGTGTCTTACATCGCTCGTCTTTTTGACAAGATCCTGAACGAATCTGAGTGAAATTTGATATGGCAAGAGGAAACGGAAAACCCGAAATCGACCCGGCGGAGCTCGACCCGGAACATGAATTGCCGCCCGCGGATGACGCGCCAGACGGTGCCAGTGCCACCGCGCAAGGTACGGATCTCGACAAGCTGAAAGCCGAGCGGGACTCGTTCATCGACCGCCTGGCCCGGCTGCAAGCCGAGTTCGAGAATGCCCGCAAGCGCACTGCCCGCGAACAGCAGGAGTTCCGCGAGTATGCCGTCGCCGACGCGCTGAAGGCGTTACTGCCGACGCTCGACAGTTTCGAGCGTGCCTTGCAGACCAGCGCTTCGGACAAGTCAGATTTTCGCGGCGGAGTGGAACTCATCTACAAGCAACTGCAGGATGCGCTGGTCAAACTGGGACTGCGCGCCATTCCCGCGAAGGGTGAACCCTTTGATCCTCACCTTCACCAGGCCGTTGAAATGGTGGACACCAAAGAAGCCGAGGATCATCATGTACTCGAAGAGCTGCAGCGCGGCTACAAGTTGAAGGATCGCCTGCTGCGTCCATCGATGGTGCGGGTCGCACGCAACCCCAAGCACTGAAGCCGGCGCGAGACCTGAAAGGATTTGGGAAAGGCCATTCTGACCAGCAACGGAAAACGCGACTACTATGAGGTGCTGGGAGTAACCCGCGCCGCCACCGACCAGGAGCTCAAGAGCGCCTACCGCAAACTGGCGCTGCAATTCCATCCCGACCGCAATCCCAACAACCCCGACGCGGAAGAAAAATTCAAAGAGTGCAGCGAAGCCTACGCGGTGCTCACGGATGTCGATAAGCGCAGCGTCTACGACCGCTTCGGTCACGCCGGGCTGGGCGGAAACGCTGGTGCAGGCTTCGACGCCACTGACCTGGGCGATATTTTCGGCGACTTCTTCGGACTGGGAGAGATTTTTGGCGGAGGCACACGCCGCCGCAGCCGCACGCAGCGCGGCGCTGACCTGCGCGAAGATATCAACATGGAATTCGAAGACGCCGTCTTCGGTACCGAGGCCAAGGTCACGGTGCGCCGCCACGAGACCTGCGAGGAGTGTCGCGGTTCAGGCGCCGCCCCGGGCAAAGCGCCGATTACCTGCCGTTCGTGCAACGGCCGTGGTCAGGTCCGCTATCAGCAGGGCTTTTTCAGTATTGCGCGCGCCTGCCCCACCTGCCAGGGCACGGGCAATGTGGTCACCGATCCCTGTATCAAATGCAAAGGCGAAGGCCGGGTGCTGCGTCAAAGAACGGTGGACGCTAACGTTCCAGCCGGCGTAGAAGATGGAACCCGTATCCGCTTCACGGGATACGGAGAGGGAGGGCTCCACGGGGGCCCGCCGGGTGACCTCTACGTCGTGTTGCATGTCAAGGAGCATCCCTTCTTCGAGCGGGAGGGAAACGATCTCCACTGCGTGATCCCGATCTCATTTTCGCAAGCTGCCCTTGGCGCGGAAATCATCGTTCCCACCCTGGAAGGCGAGCATGTCATGAAAATGCCCGAAGGGACGCAGTCCGGGACGACGCTGCGCATACGCGGCAAAGGAGTGCCCATACTCAACGGGCACGGCAAAGGCGATCTCTTCGTCGAAGTGCGGGTGCAAACCCCGGGGAAGCTGAACAAGCGCCAGCGCGAGTTGCTCGTGGAGCTCGAAAGCACGATCAAGGTAGAAAACCGTCCGCAACGCCGCACTCTGCTGGGCAAAGTCAAAGACATCTTCGGATAGTGTCATCCTCAGGGGAGTGGCTGCTTCGCTTCGCGAAGCAGCTGCGCAGCCAAGGGACCCCTGGGGTTGGAACAGACCACGTGGGGGACAGCCGAGGGCGGCTGTCTCCGCGTGGTTCGGGAGAGCTCTAGGGCAAAATCCGACACACTCTAACCATATTTGAGAGTATAGGGGTCCTTCGACTGTGCACGTCCGCGCAGGATGACAGGGAGCTTCAATGATGATGCAGCCAAGATTCGCATGACCCGCCGTCGCTGGATTGCCGACGAAGTCTCTGGCAGTCGCGCTGCCTTGGTCGGCGCCCATGCCCAGCACCTGGCACAGGTGCTCCGGGGGCGCGTCGGGCAGGAGTTTGACATTGCAACCGGGGACAGCATTCGCCGCGGTCGCATCAGCAGCGTTGCCGACGACCGGGTCGAGTTTGAACTCGGCGAAGTTGTCCCTGCCGCTGCGATCCCCAACTTGACCATCGTCCTCTCCATCTTCAAGTTTGATCGCATGGAATGGGCCATTGAGAAGAGTGTAGAGCTGGGGGTGAGTCGAATCTTTCCCGTGGTCGCTCAACGCACCGAAGCCCATCTCGCCAAAGCCGCGCAGAAGCGAGTCGAGCGATGGCAGCGCATTGCCCTTCAGGCATCGGAGCAGTCACGGCGAGCGTCAGCACCGGAGATCTTGCAGCCGCAACCCTTGCATGCGGCGGTGACCGCCGCCCGCGGTGTTGGTATCGTGCTGGCTGAGTCGGAAGAACAGCTGACTTTGAAGGATGCTCTTCAAACATCATCAGCGGTGGGCGAAATAACGCTGGCGTTCGGTCCTGAAGGGGGTTGGAGCGAATCGGAGCTGACATTGTTCAAGGGGGCAGGCTGGACCTTTGCATCTTTGGGTAGCAACATCTTGCGGACTGAAACTGCGGTGATTGCCGCCGTCGCGATTACTCTGGCCGAGCTGTAATAGATTCTCTTCAGAAAAATCCTCAACCGTCTCTGGTATGCTCCTGCAAAGTGGTAGTCGCAAAAATCATTTCACGCCCGCGAGCGTTCGAGCCTGACGACCGCCAACGCGAAGCTATTGAGCACGTCTACGGTCCGGTCCTGGTCATCGCCGGCGCGGGCACGGGCAAGACTACGGTTCTCACCAAGCGCATCGCTAATCTGGTCCGCGAAGGTCATGCCCGGCCTGACGAAATCCTCGCCGTCACCTATACCAAGAATGCCGCCCAGGAAATGCGCCAGCGGGTTGAGGACGAATTCAGTGGAACCAACTTGTCCGGCCTGCGGATTGCGACATTTCATGAGTATTGCAACGACCTGCTCCGGGAAAACGGCCGGCAGTTCGATGTGGTCGACGATCAGGATCTCTGGATCTACCTGCGCCGGCGCCTTCGCGAGTTGAATCTGAAGTACTTCGTTCGCGCCGCCAGCGTGAGCAAATTTCTCGAGGACTTGCTCAAATTCATGCGGCACTGCCACGACGAACTGGTGAGCCCGGAGAAATACCAGGAATACGTGCAGCGCCTCGAACGTGGGGAGTTGCCGATTCCTCGCGTAACCAGGTCGAAGCAGGCGGACGACATTTCCGACGAAGAAGTCCTGGGACGTTGCCGCGAGATCGCCAGCGTGTTCACCACGGCGGAACGAATGCTGCGGGAAGACAACCTGGGGACCTTCGGCCACATGATCACCCACGCCTATCATCTGTTGCAGCACGATGGCGAACTCGTCCGCTCGCGCAGCCGGTTTATCCTGGTGGACGAATTTCAGGACGTAAACTTTGCCCAGGTGAAAGTTCTGGAACGGCTGGGCGGGGAAGAACGCAACGTCTTTGCCGTGGGCGATCCGGACCAGGCGATTTATCGTTTTCGCGGTGCTTCGAGCGCGGCATTCGTTCTTTTTCAGCGGCACTTTCCCGGCCTGAGCCTGGTGAAGTTGGAAAAGAATCGCCGCTCTCTCTCGCCCATCCTGCACAGCGCCTTCGCTCTGATCTCGAAAAATCCGGACCTCTTCAACGCGGGACCGGGTTCAACTGTCTATCAGCGTTCGGTGCTGATCTCAGCTCGCGAGGAGGGTGCGGCGCGAGAAGGCAAGCAATTTCCGCGCGTACCGGTTGAGGCAGTGGTGCTGATGGCAAAGGATTTCGAGTGCACCGAACTCGTCGCCGCGTTGCGCGATTGGCAACGCAAGACACATCGTCCGTGGAGCGACTGTGCCGTACTCTACCGGACCCACTCTCACCGCGATCAGCTGGCCGCCGAACTCGCAAGTCAGGGCATTCCGTTCTCCATCGAGAACATGGACGTGATGGATATGCCCGAAGCGCGTGATCTTTTCGCCTGCCTGGGTGCTGTCGTCTCCGATGCGGATGGCGCCAGTCTGTTCCGGGTAGCGGCCTTGCCCCAGTTCGCCATCGACCCGGAGAAACTACGCACCGGGATCAAGGCATTGCCACGCGACTCCGGCACCTCGGCGATCGCTCTGGTGCTCTCGCAAATCGAAGGCGGTCGTGCTGTTCTGGAGCGTCTCCGGCAGACCCGCGACGAAATTGCTGCCGCCAACGCCCGGGGCCGCACCGCTGTGGACTTGGTTGTGCGGGAGTTTTCCCTGAATCGCACTTCGCGCGCGTTGAGCGCCGTTCTCGAGTTCATCAGAGGATGGGAGAAGAAGGCGATCACCAAGACCGGTGAGATCAGCGAGTTTCTCGACTACCTGGAGTATTTTCGCGAGGCAGGAGGCGTGATTCCGCTCGCCTCGACGGATGAGAATGCGGTCCGCCTCATGACCGCGCACGCCGCGAAGGGGCTGGAGTTCGCGCACGTCTTCATTCTTCGCGCTAGTTCGCCCTCTTTTCCGTCGCCCTACAAGGAACCATTGCTCGAGTTTCCCCGGGAACTGCACGACCCGGGATCTATCGCGCAGGACGACGACAAGGAACTTTGCAGGCAGGAGGAACGCCGCCTGTTTTACGTTGCCATGACCCGGGCGCGGGACTCACTGACCATCTACGCCAAACAAGGGTCGGGCAAAGATCCCAGCCCCCCCGGCTTCCTGCGTGATCTTTTGAAGGACTCGAGCTTGCTGGGACGCTGGCTGGTACCAGGCCAGCCCCGCGGCTTTCAAACCGATATGTTTGCCGAGGCGGCGGGTCTGCCTGGCATGACGCGCGCAAGTGAATGGCTCAACTTGCCACCTGCTTCCGATCTTTCGGCAAAATTAAGCGCCAGCGCGGTCCAGACCTACGAAACTTGCCCGCTGCAATTCAAGCTGGAGCGCGAGTGGAAGATTCCGGGCGAAGTTCCCGCTGCCATGCAATACGGCGGAGTCATCCATCGGGTGTTGCTCGCGTTCTATGACTCCGTCCGCGTGCGTCGTCGGATGACGGACGAAGATGTGCTCCAGTATTTTCGTGATGAACTCGCCGCCGCCAGCATTCAGGACCATTACCAGCATGACCTCTACTACGAGCAGGGTGTCCTGCAGTTGCAGGATTTCCTGGCCGGGTTCCGGCGTGCGCCTGCGCCCAAGGTCCTTCATACCGAAGAATTCTTCGACGTGAAGCTGGGCGACATAAAAGTAGTGGGTCGGATCGATCGAATCGACGAGGCGGCTGGCGGCGGGGTGGTCATCACCGACTACAAGACCGGAAAGGCTCAATCGCAGGAAGACTCCGACGAGAGTCTTCAGCTCTCTATCTATGCCCTGGCAGCACTGGAGAAATGGGGATATCGCGCCGACCACCTGATCCTCCACAACCTGGAAGGCAACAGTCCGGTCGTCACCCGCCGCAACGAATTCCAACTCAGCGAAGCC